>Ga0307934_1002218_pt1 | contig 10513 bp, 10 predicted proteins | sample OrgLakmetageno90_FD_201838 | JGI IMG/M metagenome (GOLD analysis project Ga0307934, IMG submission 201838) | Saline water microbial communities from Organic Lake, Antarctica - #90 | ecosystem: Environmental > Aquatic > Non-marine Saline and Alkaline > Saline | place: Antarctica: Organic Lake... | reverse complement strand
CGTGTTTCCAATTTCTTGTGAATAACTCAGGATGCAATCTAAGGATTTCGCCTACTTTGACTGAATGAATGCGAACTATGCGACAAGAACGAACCCCTAAGAGCGTTTGAGCTCGATTCCGGTTGGGTTCTTATTTGCTCAGATTTTGACGCTGCGATCACTGTGGGCTTTTACGGGGAAGTAAGGATCGGTATGTCCTTCTTCTACTTCGGCGACTTTGCGGCACTCAAACGATTCGCCGAAAGTTGCATTTCAGGCAATGGAGTTGAAACGATGGTGGTTTCTCGCATTCTCGGACATGAAAGCATAAAGACCACAGTAGATATTTATGGCCACCTTCAGGACAGTCAAAGGAGACAAGCGTTAACCTCTCTGGCTTAATGCCTAGTAGCTTCTTGCTACTAATCTCGGTTTTATATCCAGTTCGATCAATTGGCTTAGCTCAGTTGGATCTCCATTTAAGCCACTTTGGTTCAATTGGATTTGCCCAGATGAGACGCCCAAAAAGCCTGTTTAGGACTTTACGCCTGTCTTGTCCCAGGAATTCAAAATGAAAATTAAACCCGAACTTTTCAATCGTCCGCAGCACAGCTGTATCTGCAAGTAAGCCAAGTTTTTGAAGTTTGAACCCTTCCCAGCGCTGCGAGATTTAATACTTGGCCGGACACATTTCTAGCTAGGCTCGTAACAGCATCAAAAAGTCTGTTGGGGGTAGCAATGAATCAAAATTTGAATCCAAGGAACCTTGGCATAACTGGGGCCATACTTCTAGCGATAGGTTGCTTCCTTCCTTTTGCTAGCGTGCCGCTTTTTGGCTCTGTTACTTATGTGGGGGGTGGAACTGGCGACGGCCTGGTAGTCGTTGTTCTCGCTGTATTGAGCATTGTTTTTATATTCCGAAAGTGGTACAAAGCTCTCTGGCTAACAGCCATCGCATCGGCCGCAATGGTGACATTTTCCCTTGCATCGGCCTTCACTGGTACTGGCACCAACTATCTCTCTTTTGAGATAGGGCCCCTTGTCATATACGCAGGCGCTGCACTCTTGGGCTGGGCGGCCAAGTCTGCACCGGCCAGCGAAAGGAAGGTTGCTGAGAGAATTCGTCTCTTCTCCAAGGGCTCAAGGGTTAGCTCGCTGTTTGTCTCTACGGGGTTACTTGCAATCCTCACAGCGCCAGTCGTCTTGGCTCTTTTGGATTTCCTGGAGTTTGATTCGCCTTTCATCATAGTTCTTCTTTATTGGTTCTATATAGGTGGGTTTAACAGTTACATCTACATTCTCGCGCCCCTTCTAGGCTTGTACGCATTTTTCCGCGGGTACCCGATGTGGAGCTGGATTGGTCCGGTCTACTCAGCCTTGGTGTATCCAGGGCTTGCAGAGCAGTACTCGCCGGGGGGCAGTTTGACATTTATAATTCCACTTTTCGGGGCGATTACTTATGGAATCGGTGCCCTGATGGCTGCCAATGGAAAGCGGAAGCGTCGCAGGAAACTCGAGTCCTAAACGCATTTTCTGCACTCAGATGATGCACATGTGTTGCTCTAGTTGTGGAGCAAGGGACAGACGCCTGAAGTTTGGGAAGCGGTTTTTTGAAATCTCCTGACTGTCTGCTCGCCTATCTTTTTTTGGATTGTAGTTACCGTTAGGCAATTTCGTTAGGCACCTTCTGCCTCTAACCTCTATGACTGGTCGTCTGTGTCGGTTACGCGGCGCTGTAACTCAGACCTAGAAACCCCTGGAATCGGCCTGAAAATAAACTGTTTTCAGTGGCATGCGTCTCAATTTTAAAAAGGGCAGGTCCATCCAAGATCTTCCGCCAGATGTCCCCCCCCCCCCCCCACTGCGGTTTAAATGAGTTGTGGATAACAAATCCATTGAAGAATCAAATCGGCTTACGATTTCGAGATGAATTGCGAGCTGTGCGACAAGAATGCACCATTGAGGGCTTTTAAATTAGATTCTGGTTGGATTCTTATCTGCTGGGATTGTGACCCCAGATCTCTATTCTGTTTTTGGTAATGGACTAGGTTGAATTTTATTGTGGGAATGATTAGACATCTTCCCTGAAAGGCCACGATCGACAATAAGGAGGAACAATGAACACAGATGCGAACGAGCTTCTCAAGGAATCGATAGAAGCTAGCAATCGGACCACACACGCCGTGAGAGTACTCGCGAAATTCTTACTCATTCAGCTCGCGGCCACCACCGCCGCTCTTGTGTTGTATTTCCTCGCCACCATCAGCACTGATGCCACCGAATTTCCCTATATAATTGCGGTCACTGTCCTATTCGCTGGAACCGTTTGGGCTATCTATGCGGGCTGGACGGAACTCGGACTTTCTGCGGATCCTCTGCTCCCGAAGCCCGAAGCCCCTTCCCTGGTTGCCGTAGAAGAATCCGATGGTGCAAATTGGACTCCTGGGAAATACTTTGAACAAAAAAAGGACAGCAATAAAGCCGATTGAGGCCGCCTAAAGAGGTTCTTCAACTAACAGCTAAGTCTCCAAGCTTGGCTTCGGCCTGCACCGGCCGGCAGGTAATGCAAGGAATGCGATAGGGCTGTTATTCAGAAGGGGCTCTTAATGGTGAGGAGCACTTTTCCGGCATAGCTTCTAGCCTTAGTTGGCTTGTTTTGATACCAAGTAGAGAGACTCGGGTTGAGCTCCTTGGCATATTCGCAAGCGGCCTTAGCTCGCTTTCTTACCATGATGTTCACGCTCATTGGCTGGGAGTAATACCTGATGCCGGTGCAAATGAATTTCTCTGCATTTGGGTTTGCTTCAACGGCCGCTTTCACCTGTGACATTTGCTGAGAAGTGAGGCCGGTCGCTGACCCGCTAAAAATTGCAAGGGTCCTTTGGTTAGCGGTGAAGCCGGGCTCTATTTCGACGGTAAATGCAGAGATGCTACTGGCCGAACCTTCCAGATACCTGAAAGCGACGCCTTCTATCTCGCCCCGAGCTTTAGGAGTGAAAACGAATTGACTAGTGCCCTCGATAACAGTTGCGTAATAGTAATAACGTCCGATTCTAAAAGCGAACTCCGAGCCTTGGGGATAAGCGCTTGCGTCAAGTGTTAGTTTCAAGCCTTTCCAAGTGAACTTTAGTAAAGGTTCGGTTGAAGACTCTGCCTCAGATTCGGGTGAAGATTCCGCCTCTGCTGATGTGAATAGGGGGTTTTCAAATTGAAAGCCTTCATTGTCTCGAACCTGAAATCGAACCCCAAGGCCCACATAATCCTGCTGGATAAACCTGTTTCCCAATTTATCCGCGGAGTCATAACCCCATTTACAGTCAACTGAGTTGAACTCTGCTGGTATCGCTGCAGTTATAGAGAAGGCGATGTTGGTAGTGTCAAACGGTGCGCCTCCAGTCAATTCCTTTCTCAGAATTTCACCAGTACCATACGAGCCCTCACCCAGCTTCATGGACGTGTAGCCCCAAGAATAGTCGTTATAAAAAGAGAGAGCGAAACCCAAATTGCGGGAACGGGCGAACTGGTGCGCGCAGTAAAAATGAATGTGCTGAACACCAGCAGGATCGGAAACTTTACCGCTCAATGTGAACTCCGCTTTTCCATTCCTCAGGTCCAAGACCGTTGGGGCAACAGCGAACTCGGTCAGTGAAGGGGCACTGTCATCTACTGCTTGAGCAGCCTGAATTGGACCGATAAGTGCAAGGCATGTAACTGCTGCAACTAAACCCTCATGGACTTTCTTCATTCCGGCCCCAATCCATGATGTTGAGTTCCAACTTACATGGCTCGCAAATCATTACGCAATGCTGAGCCAAGTAGTAAGGGGAACATAGTTGCCAACATTCACAGATAAAACATTCCATGTGAAGACCCTAGAGGCGCATTCTTGAGAGGCGATTAAGTTATCCACAGTTGTAAAGGGTTCACCAGCTGATCCACACTGACTCACAACCACGTATGAGACCCAAGTCAGAGCCACTGTTGATTCAAATCAAAATGGAACAAAGTACACACAGGTGACTTTCTAATAATTCGCGCAGGGTTGAGACGTGACCCCACTGGATCATCAGCAGATCTTCAATCCGTGCGAATTGTGGGCTAGTTTTCAAACATGAGCACTCAGGAGGAGAAATGGATTTTGTAGCTTTGGATATTGAGACTGCCAATTCAGACGCGGAGTCAATTTGCGAAATTGGACTCGTTAAATATCAACACGGGATCGAGGTGGGCTCTTGGAGCAGCACCATTTGCCCAAAAGATTCTCATGACCTTCTACCAATAAATTTCTCCAAACATGGCATCAGCCAGGAAGAGATTTTGGCCGCTCCCTACCTACAGGAGCTTTGGGGCGAAATTTCCAACTTTGTTGCTGGAGTGCCAATCGTTGCCCATGGAGCGACGCAAGACATCAATAAGCTGCTGCGAACAGCCCAGTCAGGGCTGGAGTCCGCTTGGGAATTTCCTAGTGCAGGATACTCCTGCTCTTTGGTGCTCGCGAGGAAATCCATTTCTCTCAACCCAGCGGATTTCACCCTTCGGTCAATCGCCCGTGAGCTGGGAATCGACAGCCCGGACATTGAGCGCAACGGTTTGACTGTGCACTCCGCAGAATCTGATGCCAGGGCGTGTGGGCTTCTCGTCGTAAGTCTTGCTCGGGCATCAGGGCTAGATAGCCTCGAAGAGTTGTCGAAAAGCATGGATATTCACATGGGCATAATTTCAAACAGGAAAATTTCTCAGCGAGCGGTCTCAAGGTCTGAAAGCACCTTCTGGAAATCGGCGATACCTACAGCGAAAGAATATCAACTCTTGAAGGAAGAGTTGCGAAAGGACGGCTGGGCGTTACTCGACCACCAGCTCGCCGACAAGAGCTTTGTGCTCACGCTAAGCATGACATCGCTTTCTGAAAGCGAATACGTTCTTGCTTGCGCCCTGGTTGGGGCTGAGGTCAAGACCGGGGTATCGTCCAAGCTCGATTACTTGATCCAAGGTTATGACGAATCGGGTAAATACAAGCATGGAGAGACCGGAAAGTCCAAGAGAGCAAGGGAGCTAATGGAAGGCAAGGGCGCACCCATTTCAATAATTGGAGAAACCGAATTTTTGGCTCTTCTAGGCCAAGAGGTTGTGGATGCGGTCAAGGACATCTCTGGCGATCGGGAGAAGGTCAAACTATCGAGCCGACTGGGTGTCACGAGTCAAGAACTCGAGCGGCGGGAAAAGACAAACGAAAAGGCGCAGAGAAAGAGAGCAATGGCAGCGGCTCAGCTCGAAAAATTCCTCGAGGATCCGGAATGGGTTTTCTGGACGCTCACAGCGGGTCACGTCGTTGGATTCACGCAACTCGATCCTGAAGTCGAGGAAAACCTTAGTAGGCAGTCCGAAGATCTGGGTATTTCGGTAACCAAATCCATTAGCAATTCATTGGATCTGCTTGTGATTGATGATCGTAGGTTCAGGGATTCAGCAAAATTGCGGGACTCGCTTCAAAAGGGCATTGACGTAACGCTTCTTAGTCACTTTATTGAGTCAAACCCTGAAATAGCTAAAAACTTGAAGACCAAGAAGCCTAAAGGCTGGAGGAACTTCTTCTCATAGCTAACAAGCGGATATATTTTCAGCTGACGAGTTTTTTCCATTTGCCCCTTGGCACCCCACGCTTCTCAGCAAGTTTTTACCCAATAGGAAAATAATCCGAACTCCCACCCTTGCTCAGGCAGGCAAAGACTCTAGCCGTGAATCTAATATACGACGCGATGGTTGGCCCTAGTGCCCCAGTGTGTCTTCAGCGTCTCTATTCGCAGAACTGCTGATAAAGACTGAAGTTGGCTCCAAGTTGATCCAACAACTGGTCACCGTTTGCAGGGGACCCAGTCAGTACAAAACCCTTGAGTTTCAAGCTCAATTCAGACATCTTATTGAGCCAAGAGGCCTTGGAACCAGAATATGATCGAGACTCAGATTGCCAAGTGGACGCGGCCCCGTTAAGAATCGAGGAGATTTGCTGCGGACTAGCCTGTCCTCGGAGAAACGTGCTTCTTACCGTTGTGATTTCATCCTTTATGATCCCGCATGATTGGGATTCGTTATTGCCGGGAGAAGTTCGTTTTGAAGAGGAGTTTGCCAACTGCATGACTTGTTTTGCCTCTCGAGTAAGCTCACGCATTCCCCTACTAAAGTCAGTCAAGCCACATTCTTCCAAGGACAAATTAGCCATGTTCCACCCGAGGGTCGATAACGTTACGGGGTAAAAGTCCTCTAGGCGGGAAGCATTCCACGTTCCTGGTTGAAACGCATCAAACTTTTCGTCATCCAGGATGAGAACTTGTAGAGTAAGGGCGCCTCTAGCTTGGAGATTTTCCGAGAAGTCATTGTTGGCAAGGTCGTAAAGGGCCGCATTTCGTCTCTTGAAAGAAGATGCCTCCTCTGATGTAAGGACTTTAGACATGGCGTCGAGCCAAGATTGATAGTCCTTGCCCGCAGCCGACGAGCTAAGTATCTCTTCGTATCGCTGACACTCCTTATTTGCAACTTCGACTAGTTCGGAAGCCGATAGGCCAGTTGCCGATTCAAGGTCTGCAGGCTTTTCAGGCGGGACGTTTTGGAGAAAAGAGACACCTGCGCCCCCCAAGCTGACAATAATGACAAGTGTCAAGAGTATTTGCGCAATAGAAAAACGTTTCATCCCCACCTCATTCAGAACTGCTTGGCCCGTCGAATGTTGTACATAACTTGTTCTAAAGTAGCGGCCACTGTGTGCGCGTGGCAACCTCCAGATAAGAGCCTCTTACTTCTGGGCCACGATCTTTGTGAAGCCCAATAAGGACCTAAGCCAGGACGGCGCTTTGGGCATTTACAGAGAGCTGAAAGGGGGGCGACTCAATTCTCAACCTGTCCCAACTGTGCACTAGGTTGGAAACATAAGCGCTTAAAGGGGGGAAGATGTCCGATAAAAGACAAGTAGTTTCCGCGCCAATGTCCTTGAATGGTTCCTACTTAAGAACTGTGAACCTTCTGTGGTTTGATAAACCCGTTTGGTTTCAGTTAGCCATCGGTTGGTGGCTTGCTGTTTTTATCCTGTGTTTCTGGTGGGGTGCAATAGTGATTTGGTATTTACTATTTGGAATTCTGCTTGTTCCTTACAGACTGATAAGGCGCGGCGGGAGAAATCGTAAGATAGCCGAGCGTCGTCATCAAGAGTTGGTTCAAGCCCTGAAGAGTCCTAACGAGGATAAGTCAGCGCTAGCCGGGAAGATCCTTGGCTCTAGCGATGGCCCCAAACAGGGTGTCGATTGGAGTCAAGTAAATTGGCAGGTTGTCGGATCGATTGCACTCATAGCCTGGGGTGTAGTTGGTGGATTCAACTGGGTAGCCGCAACCTCATCTTGGTGGGGACGAACTTCCGGTTGGGCTCTCGTTGGCAACTTTTCGGAAATCCTTTTTCTTGGAGCACTTCTTGCCGCTGGAATCTACTTTTTCCAACGGTACAAAGAGTAGTGGGCGTTTTTCTGAGTCCGCGCGCCAACTCCACGCTTCTACAAATCTAGTCCGAGGGTTAGTAACCGTTTTGAGAGACTCCATACTCAGCCTGCGACTGAGAGAAACCCTCATATTTGAGCTGATCTATAAGCCCCTGTCGAGAGAATGCTTTATTTTCTAAGTAAGATTCTGCGGATTTGGCTGCTTGGTCATTCCAGTCGGCATTTGTGGAAGCAACGCCATATTCGGCTTCTGAATCTGTGAACCCCTCATACACAAGTTGATCCACTAAGCCCGAGCGTGAGAATGCAGAGTAGCTTAGGTAACTCTCAGCGCTGCCAGCGGCTTGCACGTTCCAGTTCGCATCGACCGCATCCACCGCGTATTCAGCGTCTGCCCTGGAATATTCCTCATACAAGAGCTGATCGATAAGCCCCGTTCGTGAGTAGGTGTTGCCGTTTTAGTAGGTGTTGCCGTTTTAGTAGGTGTTGCCGTTTTAGTAGGTGTTGCCGTTTTAGTCGCCTCAGCCTCGGACTCTTCGCTAGGCGATGCATCCGTAGCTGATTCACCCGAGCCGCTTGAGTCGCACGATTCGGTGTTCTTCACTACTAAGAGAACCAAGGTCTTATCTGAATCGAGGGTATTAGTGGGTTCGGGCTTCATTTCACAAACAAACCAATTGGTCGGAAGCACTACGAATCGCTCGTCCTCGGAAACGTCCTGCAGGGTAATTTCAGTGAACCCAAGATTCTCTAATTCTTCGGAAGCATCAGAAGCATTTTCCCCAACCAAATCAGGGACGACCAGTGCGACCACTTGAGCGACACTTTCTTGAGGCTCGGTTGCGGTCTGATCTCTACTTACGTCTTCCTCTCCAGCAAAAGCGGTTGAGATAAGACCGACAACCACAAGTCCCACCACCACAAAAAACCAAGTTCGTTTGTAAAAAGGTTTCTTGTTCTGGTTCTGTGGTTGTTCGCTCATTGTGACCCCCGATTTGGATTTTGCGAAATATGCTTGTAGCCCCACGCTAACCAAATTGCTCAAAAAGCGATAGGTAAGCGAAAATCATTCGTGCCGGTCGAGGTTCGCCTAGGACTACTAGCGATCGTCAGCTCTTCACTACAAAAACATAAGTTTGCAAATCTAAATTGCTTCGATAATCCTTTCTCAGAATTATCTCGATAGCCCTACAACCTAGCCCCCGCCGCCATTATCGGGGACGGGGTAAATCTCTAGGACTTAACGAAGCAACACCCATCAGCTCAGGCTTTTACACACATCGCCAACATAAAAGAAAATAGTAAAGCCCCAAGCGGCCCTCTATGACACTAGAGAAACCACCTGGGGCAATTACCTAATTGGTTAGTTATGTCTCAAGAGTTTCCCTAAAAGACGCGTTTCGCTCTTGTTTGCGGCGGATTAGTTCGTCTAACTTGCTCTCTGATTTGACTTGCACAAACCCAAGCCGTGCCCGATCCGTAGGGGTTAGCCCAAGGTTCGCTAAGTTGCTAACAATTGCTCTATCAAGTTCCCTAAGACCAATCCTTAGCCGGGGTTGGTCCGGGGCCTCTTCGACTAGTTGGCGCAAGGTTGCCCGTTCTTCAAACTGATCGCAAAGAATCCCTAGAAGCAAAACGTCAAGCTTGAAACTCACCCAAGCACTTGCTTCAGTTAGGACTTGATTCCATACTGATCGACCTAGTTCACCTAAGCCATCGGGTGGATCCGGGAACTCACCTTGGACTAGGGATCCCTTGAGACTCGGGCAGAGAACTCGATCAGCTCTCAACGTCCCCCTTAGCGCCTTTATCTCGTTTGGGGTTGCCTTACCTGTCATTGACCTAACCTCGCTTTCCAATCGGGCTTCACTTGCGGTTGCCCCTTGCGCTTGCGCCGCTTGAGTGCCTTGCGCTGCGCCGCCTTGCGCTTATGAGTTGGGAAAGGTATTCCCGTCCAAGTTCCGATAATGGCGCTCAAAATAAATCTCCGCCCGTCGGTTCCGTCGGCTCCGTCGGTTTTGTCGGTTCCCTGGGAGTGACCCCAAGTTGCCACCACATTTTGTTAAATTGTCTGGCGTGATAACCGCGCGCACTATCTCCAATTCTTTGAGAATTGACGCCGAAGGCCCCTCTTAGGATTCGCCCCAATCTTTGCGGGGTTAGATCCTTGCCGTAATAGCTAGAACTTGACCATTGATCCGGGTTGAATTTGATTAGCCTGGCAACCAGGCTGCTAGTAGGTATAAAACCGAGTTCGGGGTTATAGATTGCAGATAGATCTTTAGCCACTTGCAAATTAACCGACAGCTGAACATCACCGCTTTCTGCTTGCTCTATCTCGCCCTCTATGTCTGCCAGGATCAATTCATCGACCGCTCGTGACCAATGATCGCCCGCGAGCGCAGCGATCCGTTTGAGTGGATACCAACGTTCTTTTAGCCGATTTACGCAACCGGGCGGGAGTCCTGGGCGGGAGTTCTTGACCTGTTCTCGATAGTCATTAGTGATTGCTTCAATTTTTTCCGCCAACTCTTTAGCTGGAAGATCTAAAAGTTCCCAATCGCTAGGTTCAATCTTTCCGTCTCGGTCAGGTAGTAAGCGAATCACAATGCATCTTGACCTAGTGTCATCAGGTAAGAGTGGGGTATTCCCGGCTATCGCGACGGGAGAGAACGTCGGCATTTCCTCAACAACCCAATTATTCTTGGACTGGATGAGAACCGGACGGGTTCCGCCTTGCTTATAACCACTATTTAGAATTGCGATTAGATCATCAACGCCGGGTTTCTTAGGGTTAAGTGCCCGGTCAGCTTCATCAATCAAAAGCGTTCTGATTTCGTTCGCCGTAATTCTCGCGAGCATCGCCGAGCTTGAAATGGCTGCCATGTGCGCCGGACGTCTTGACAGCTTTCCCAAGTGCTCTAGGAGGGTAGTTTTACCCGATCCCGGGACGGGGCTATCTATAAGCAATCTTGGGGTTGTATAAGTTTCCTCACACACCCAAGTGTGAATAGCCCAAAGAGCCAGCACGTCCAGATCTCGATCGTTCATCA
>Ga0307934_1002216_pt1 | contig 10526 bp, 5 predicted proteins | sample OrgLakmetageno90_FD_201838 | JGI IMG/M metagenome (GOLD analysis project Ga0307934, IMG submission 201838) | Saline water microbial communities from Organic Lake, Antarctica - #90 | ecosystem: Environmental > Aquatic > Non-marine Saline and Alkaline > Saline | place: Antarctica: Organic Lake... | reverse complement strand
CACGCAACCGCCGTTCTTCGCTGGTCTCGCCTTCGCGCGGCGACAGGATGTCGGCGGGTTTCTTCACTTGATTACCTCCACGCCGCCCATGTCGACCTCGCCGCCATCGCTCAACGAGGAATCGTCGTCCACGCGCTCGGGGTTGGTCACGTCGAACCCGGCCCGATCGCTGAGATAATCGGTGTCGGTCTGCGAAATGGTGCTTGCTTATCACGGCTTGCTCGACGCTCACGCGCGTTCGGTTCGCGGCGCTGCGGGTTCTTTCCTATCCTGTAAGCTGGGGAACAGGTGTTTTTTCGTACTAAAGATACGCGCGCGTGGAGGCTGGCCGTTGAGACCGCATGTCCCTTTGTTTCTTGGCTACCTGCTGTGATCTTGTTTGGATGGATCGTCACGGAATTTCACCCCATTATTTTAGTCAGGTATTGGGGTTGTTTTCGTGCTGACCTAGCCATGTTTCAAATGCGTCTCGCCTGATGCGTTGCACTGCGCCAATCCGCACAATGGGGGGCGTTTGCTTCTGGGCGACGAACTTTTGCCAGGTGCTCCGACTGATCCCCATTGCTGAGATCACGTCTGCCACCGTCATTAGCTGATTTTGTGGAGCTTGGGCCATATTCCGCAATTCCTTGTGCCTGAGACCGTATCTTGTGGGTGCAAGTATACGCCAACAGAGGGCATACGGAAAGGGTGAATGGAACGAAAGGCGAACGAGCGTTAAAGAATATCTTCTTTAGAAGATAGTTAAACAGTTACGGCGAAACGGCGCTTCAGAATATGACGTCTTTTCATTGCCTTGCGCCTCGATCTCGTCAGATCGAGTGGGTGATACCCCGAACAAAAGTGGGTGATACCCCGAGTCCCAAAGTGGGTGATACCCCGAGTCCCTTTGCAGGGCTGGACCAAGTTATCCACAGACTCAGAGCTTATAGCGCCGATCTTGCCGCCATTCGATTTTGGCTGGATCACGATTGAAGGCCAGTGAAGGGCCGTTCGCCCCCTCGATCTCGTTCATGCTGTATTCGGGCAGGGCGTTGCGGGCGATAGCCTTGCGCAGGTCTCGGGCAAACTGGCCGTAGGGCTGGGCCGATCCGCTCCGGGTGTGCAGGTCCCTGAAGGTGAATATCCACCCAGCTTGCCTGCCCACATGGCGGCGGGCGAGGCGATACAGGAACCGATCAAGGCCGCTCGTCAGATCGAAATACTTGGGCGAGATTGATAGAATGTCCCGATCTTTTGTGACCGCCTCGAAAAGCCATAGGGGCAATTCCATCCATGCCGCCTTGGCTTGGCCGTCTTCGTTTTCCTCGATCTTGAATGCCGATAGCATATTAAACCGCCCAAGGTTGCGGCGTTTGCTTTTCAGGGACGGGCTTTCATAGGCCACGGATGTTGACCCAAGGCGATGTAGAGCCGCTTTCAGCTCGCCATATCCCTTGCCCCCCGTGTCGCGCCCTACCGCCTTCAAGAGGTTGTATGGGCTAAACGTGATCCTGGCCGAAACGGAAAGGCCAGCGTTCACCGCCTCATTGATCTGCGACACCGCCCACAACAGCACGTCATAATCCCAAATCGTTGCAATGCCGATATCTTCTGGGGCAGTGACGAGCACCTTCTGGCCGCTGGGGCCTTCCCATTCAATCCGGGTGCGCCTGTTCTTCGATAATGACACCAGCGGGGCGCTCATGGCCTCTCGCTCGTCTCTGAACGGAACATCGCCGATCAAGGCCACGAATAGATCAAGCTGGCTGTTTTTGCTCATGCCGCTTGGGCCTCGATCTCGTTTTCCCGCGCCATGACATTGCGCACTGTCGCGGCATACCACAGGCCACCCCGCGCCGTCTTTATGCCCCGCGTGTTCAACTCGCCTGCAATCTGGCGAAGGGATGCACCACAGGCCGCGATCTGACGAATGATCGGCGAGACATTTGCCGCATGTTGATCCGCCTTCCTTGCGTTGCGCTCTGCCCCTTTGCGGGCCGCTTGGCGCTGTTCCCCTGCCCTTCCCGGCATGGACCAGCCCAAGGCTACACCACGGGCCTTTGCCGCTGCCAGCGCCGCGCGGGTGCGGTCTGAAATGGCTTGGGCTTCGTGCTCTGCGACAGCCGCCATGACATGCAACAGGAAGCGGTTTGCCTCTGGCATATCTGCCGCTGCAATCTCGACCCCTGCTTCTAGCAGGTTGGCAATGAAGGCCACGTTGCGGGCGAGACGGTCCAGTTTGGCGATCAAAAGAATCGCGCCGATCCGCTTGGCCTCTGCCAAAGCGCGGGCGAGCTGGGGGCGGTCATTCTTTTTGCCGCTTTCGATCTCGACATATTCCGCTGCGATCTCGCCCTTACCTGCGACGTGATCCGCCACCGCCTTACGCTGCGCGTCCAAGCCAAGGCCACTCTTGCCTTGGCGATCTGTGCTGACCCGCAGATAAGTGACGTAGTGCATGGCGTGATCCCCCGAGCCTTAACATTTCTTAACAGATGTTAGGTTTTGTCAGGTGTATAAACACCCTACGTCACTCGCCAGTGGTGACGTTGGCCAAACTCATGGAGCCTTTCCCATTGAATTGGGATCAACAGCGATCATTGTGGATGCCCAACGATCAGGATGCGGGCGATAAGTAGTTTCCATTTTCCCGCCTTGCGCTCTGTCGCCCATTAATTCCAGACGTCAGCCGCATTTGCCGTGAACGCCTTTTTTGCATCTATGTCGGTCACGAAATCCCGCCACAGGTCCTTTCCAAGCTTGTGCTTGGCAAATGCCCCGGCCATCACGAGGAATGCCCGCAGGACAACCGACATGTCCGCGACGAAACCAGAGAGGATTGTTTCTGTACCGGATCCATAGGCAAGAAAAAGCGCCTCGCGATAGTTCGCTTTACCGCGATATCGGGCCGCCTGATGCACGAACCCCATGCACTTCTTTTCCAATCGCTGATCCCGTAGCGTCCGCGCCGCCTTCGTCCGAAAATTGTCCACGCCCAACTCCTTGAATTCACGGGAGCGCTTTAGATCCTCTTCCGTTCGCCACGCGTGCCATTTGGCCGAGCCTGACAAATAGCCTGCCGCAGCGCCGAGAGCGTCGGTTGCCGTCGAGGGCTTTGTTTGCAGCTTCCTGCTGCTACCATTCCGGTACGCTGCGGCTTCTGGCTTGTATGTCTTCTCGACCAAGCTGCTGACGCGCCAACTGAATGGCGTCATCGCCATACCACGGCTCGCTATCTGCTCGTCCCATAGCCGCGCTGTCCCTGCATGGTCCTCCTGAAAAGACCCGGATTGCGCGGCGGTCATCGCACTCGCTGCGTTGGCGATCCCGTAGTACCAGGCAAGAATACCCACCCGCGCATAGTCGGCAGACGTCGCGCCACTGCGGAATTGCTCGAGCGCGGACAGGTGATGCAGGCCCAGAAACAGCTGTTCGAGAACTGTGTTCTCCTCAAGCGCACTCATGCTCCTTTTGCTCTGTTTCGAATAGAACGCATCCGCCGCGCCGAAATCGAGCCCTTGATCTTTAGTCAGTATCCGAAGCGAACGCATCCAATTCACCGTGGATGGCAAAGCAAATTGCGGATCGGGCTTTCCGCCGGGTTCGTTTATTGTACCTTGATTGATGATCCGGTCATAAAGCATGATTTATCCACTCCGAACAAAAGGCACATCGCACGACTACGCGGAATCGCGCGTGCAAAACCCAAAGTCGCGCGATAGTCTCATGGAAAACAAGCTATTTTCGCAAGCACTGGTGATCCGCCCATGTCCGACAGCCTGACCGACCTCATCCTCTCTCTGACGCCCGAAGACGGGTCCTCCATCGGCAATGGCGCAATGATGGCGCTTTTGCACGAGCATCTGCCGGGCTTGGCGGACGAGGATTATGCGGCCGCGCGCGATGAACTGGTTGAGGACGGGACCCTCGGGCGTGGCCGGGGTCGCGGTGGGTCGATCTATCGGGCGGATGTGGCCGATCTGGAGCTGACGGAACCGGAGATGAAAGAAGCCCGGCCCTCCACCACGGCGCGCAAGAAGGCGGCCCGCAAATCCGATGACCCGACGCAGGTGGTCAGCTATCGGCACGGCGAGACGCGGGTGAACAACCCCGAGGTCGGGATGGTCCACGCTGGCACCGATCCGGACGGGGACAAGACGACCTGGGCCTATGATCCGCATCTGGACCCGGTGCTGAACTTTGACTCTGCGCGGGGCGGCATCGAGACGCTGATCGACGACGCGCTGGCCAGCGACGATCCCCAGCGGATGAAGGACGCACTGGTGGAGCTCAAGCGGCTCCAGCAGCCCTATCTGAACTGGACGGGTAAGGCGGAAAAGACCAGCTTTGAGGTCGATACAGTCTCGCTCCATGTCCATGAACGGGTGGATCCGGCGACGATCCTGGCCAATGCGGCCAAGCGGCTGAAGGGCAAGGATGCGCCCAGCCAATGGCGACAGCCCGACCTGTTCGCAGCCCCGTTCGAGAACCTGCCGCTGCGCCAGGCGTTGGATTTCTACCATCACGAAAAGGGCTGGTCAAACCGGCTGGTGGCGGGGGACAGCCTGCTGGTGATGAACTCGCTGCTGACCAAGGAGAGCATGGGCGGCAAGGTGCAGATGATCTATATCGACCCGCCCTATGGCATCAAATACGGGTCGAACTTTCAGCCCTTTACCAACAAGCGCGACGTGACGGATCGGTCAGATGCGGACCTGACGCAGGAACCCGAGATGATCAAGGCGTTCCGCGATACTTGGGAACTGGGCATCCATTCCTACCTCACCTATCTGCGCGACCGGCTGCTGCTGGCGCGGGACTTGTTGACTGAGAGCGGATCGGTGTTTGTGCAGATTTCGGATGAGAATTTGCACCACGTCCGTGAAATGATGGATGAGATATTTGGGAAATCAAATGCTTGCACCATGGTGCTGATGCGAAAATCTGGATGGGCCGAGTCTGTCCATCTTCCGCAAATTCACGATTTCATCGTTTGGTATGCCAAGGACAAGTCGAAGCTCAAATTCAATAAAATGTATCACGAGAAACAGGAGAGTGATGCTGTTGGTGTTCAAGGGGTCTTGGCAAAACTTCCTTTTGGTGAAGTTCGAACGCTGTCTAAGTCTGAGAAGGCTGACCCATCCAGTTTGCCGTCGGGCTACGCTCTACTATTCCACGACAACCTGACTTCGGAAGGCGCAAGCAGCACGTCTTCGGGTCCGCTTGAGTTTCAGGGCGGAGAGCACTGGCCAGGTGCCAACAAGAGAACCGATCGACATTGGAAAACGCCACCGTCTGGAATCGGCAGGCTCGAAAAGGCAGGCCGCATAATGCTGGTCGGAAAGACTCTGCGGCAGAAGAGATTCTTGAGTGATTTTCCATTGTCACCAATCGCGGATCACTGGGACGATACCGCAGTAAGTGGCTTTGGAGAGTCCAAGGTCTATGTCGTCCAAACGAATACAAAAGCCCTGGAACGCTGCCTCCTGATGACCACCGATCCCGGCGATCTGGCGCTCGATCCCACCTGCGGCTCCGGCACCACTGCCTTCGTCGCCGAGAAATGGGGGCGGCGCTGGATCACCTGCGACACCTCCCGCGTGGCGATCACGCTGGCCAAGCAGCGGCTGATGACCGCCAGTTTCGACTACTACGCCCTCCGCTATCCCCATGAGGGGCTGGGCGGCGGCTTCGACTACGAAACCGTGCCGCACATCACGCTGAAAAGCATCGCCAACAACCCCGACATCGACACGATCCATGACGAGGACCACCCGAAGATCGCAGCGGCGCTGGCGGACCTGAACGCCGCGCTGACCGCAAGCCCGCCGAAGCCGCTCAAGCCCGCGCAAGGCGTGCGCAAGGGCAAGCCGGTGGACTTCGCCAAGGGCGACACCCTGCACGAATGGGAGGTGCCCTTCGACTGGCCCGACGACTGGCCAGAGGCCTCCCGCGCGCCCTTCGACGCCTTCCACGCCGCCCGCCAGGCGATGCAGCGCCGCATGGACCAGTCCATCGCCGACCATGCCGAACAGGAGACGCTTTACGACAAGCCGCGCATCGACAAATCCAAGCTGCGTATCTGCGGGCCCTTCTCGGTCGAGGCGGTGCCGGCACCGACCGTCCTGTCGCTCGACGAGAGCATGCCTCCGCAAGAGGCCGACGAGACCGTCGCCCGATCCGGCGAGACGTCCCGCCAGGCGCTGTGGCGCGATGAACTGCTCAAGACCGGCGTTCGCGGCAAGGGCGGCGCCATGCTCCGCTTCGCCGATTTCGAGACGCTGCCTGGGCTCCGCTACCTCCACGCCAGCGGATCGCTGGCCGAGACGGGCGAGCGCGTCGTTGTCAGCTTCGGCCCGGAGCACGCGGCGCTGGAGCAACGGCAGGTGGAACTGGCGCTCACCGAAGCCGAGACCCTGCGCCCATCGCCGAAATTCATCCTGTTCTGTGCCTTCACCTTCGACCCGGAGGCCGCGAAGGACATCGACGAGGTGAACTGGCCCGACGTCACGCTGCTCAAGGCGCAGATGAACACCGACCTGCTGACCGAGGATCTGAAGAAGAAGCGCGCCAGCAACCAATCGTTTTGGCTGATGGGGCAACCGGACGTGGATCTGCGCAAGCGCGAGGACGGGCTTTGGGAGGTCGAGGTGAGCGGCTTCGACTATTTCGACCCGAAGACCGGCGATCTGATCTCTGGTGGGAAGAAGCAGATCGCGCTGTGGGAACTGGACACCGACTACGACCAGCGATCCCTGATGCCGCACCAGGTGTTCTTTCCGATGGCGGACGCAAAGGGTGGCTGGAACCGCCTGCGCAAGACCGTCCGGGCGGAGCTGGACGAGGACCTGCTGGAGCAGTTCCACGGCACGACGTCGCTGCCCTTCGAGGCAGGCGATAACAGGCGGATCGCGGTCAAGATCGTCGATGACCGCGGGATCGAGTCGCTCAAGATCATGCCGCTCGAGGATTGAGCGGATGTCGCTGATCATCAACAAGCCCTGGGAGCGCCCCGAACAGCATTGGGTGGACGGTGCGGGCGGCAAGCTCGAGATCAAGCCGGAGCGCCGACGAGCGAGCTACGAGGTATTCGACGCCCGCAACAACACCAAGCTGGTGCACGATCTTGCGCTGGTCAACACGATCCGGGATCGCGTTGATGCCTGGCGCGCGGATCGCTGGCCGGGGGTGACCATCGTCACGCGCAAGCTGCTGGAGCACTGGCACGACCAAGAAGCACGGCAGCACCCGTTCTACTTCTGCCAGCTCGAGGCCATCGAGACGCTGATCTGGTGGGTCGAGGGTGCCGAGGCCTACAAGCAGGGCATCGCGATCCCTGGCGACGGCGGGGCGTGGGAACGCCTGTGCAACAAGATGGCGACGGGCGCCGGCAAGACCACGGTGATGGCGATGATCATCACCTGGCAGGTGCTGAACGCGCTGACCTATCCGAAGCGGAACAAGGACTTCAGCCGCGCGGTCTTCATCGTGGCGCCCGGCCTGACGGTAAAGGAACGGCTGCAGGTGCTGCTGCCCAGCGAGGGCAGCTACTACGACGAGTTCAACCTGTGCCCGTCCGAGGCCTTGCGCCAGAAGCTGAATCAGGCCGAGGTGCTGATCGAGAACTGGCACACGCTGATGCCGCTGAAGGAAGCGGACCGCTCGGTGGTAAAGAAGGGCCGCGAGTCCGACGAGGCCTTCACGCGGCGCGTGCTGGGAAAGCTGGCCGCTCACAAGGACATCATCGTCATCAACGACGAGGCACACCATGCGTATCGCAAGCCGCCAGAGTTGAAGATCAGCAAGAAGGCGGCCGCCGAGCAGGGCATCGACCTCGATGAAGCCACGCGCTGGATCGAGGGGCTGGACCGCGTCCACAAGACCCGGCGTATCCAGCGGTGCTTCGACCTATCAGCCACGCCCTTCGCCCCGACAGGCAAGGCAAGCACGGAGATTGCGCTGTTCGACTGGATCATCTCGGACTTCGGCCTGAACGACGCGATCGAGGCCGGGCTGGTGAAGACGCCGCGCGTGGTGGTCCGAGACGATGCTGTTCCTGACGCCACGACGCTGCGCTCGAAGCTCTACCACATCTACCGCGATCCATCTGTCTCCGAGGATTTGAACCGCGCGAAGGCAGAGCCGCACGAGGCTTTGCCCAAGCTGGTCCAGGACGCCTACACGCTGCTCGGTGCCGACTGGCGGGAAACCCGGGCGCGTTGGCAGGAGGCCGGTCATCACTCGCCGCCCGTCATGCTCACGGTCTGCAATCGCACCGAGACCGCGGCCCGCATCGAGAACTACTTCAACAAGGGCGATGCGCACTGGCCCGAGCTCCACGCGCCAAACCGCACGCTCCGTGTCGACTCGAAGGTGCTCGAGAAGGCCGAGATCGGTGAAGCTGCCTCATCCGACAAGAACTACGAGGCGCGCCTGAAGGAAATCATCGACGCGGCAGACCTTCCTGAAACCCGCCGCCAGCAGTTCCTCGCCCTGAAGAAGGAGGAGCTGCTGCGCGAGATCGTGGACAACGTCGGGAAAAGGGGGGCCGCCGGTCAGGACCTCCAGAACGTAATATCGGTGGCGATGCTCTCTGAGGGATGGGACGCCAAGAACGTCACTCACATCATGGGGCTCCGCGCCTTCACGTCCCAGCTGCTCTGCGAACAGGTCGTCGGTCGCGGGTTGAGGCGAGTGTCCTATGACACCGACGAGAACGGCCTGTTCCTGCCCGAATACGTCAACGTCTTCGGCGTGCCGCTCTCTATCTCGGAGACTGGCGAAGGCGGTGAGGCGCCGCCACCGCCGAAGCCTACCACGCAGATCGAAGTGGTGCCCGACCGTGCGCATCTGGAACTTCGCTGGCCGAACGTGCTGCGCGTGGAGACGGTCGTCAAACCGGAACTCGCCATCGACTGGAGCAAGGTCCAGCCGGTCGTGCTCGATCCTGCCAGCACACCGATCAGCGCCGAACTTGCCCCGGCGCTCGGCGGCGCGACGGACATGGGCAAGGTCACGGCGATCGACCTCGAGAAGCTGCCGGATGGCTTCCGCCTTCAGCGGCTCGTATTCCAGGCTGCCCGGAAGGCGTTTGCCGAACTCAGCCATGGGTTCACCGGCACCCACGAGTATCTGGCGGCGCAACTCGTCAGGATTGTCGAGGCGTTTCTCAACTCGGACCGCCTCGACATCCCGTCGCTGTTTCACTCCGATCCGCTTCGGCGGCGGATTCTGATCGCGCTCAACATCGACCTCGTCGTTCAGCATGTGCTGAGTAACGTGTCGGAGCAGAACACGGAACGCCTGACGCCGGTGTTCGACGAGGAAAACCCGATCGGTGCAACCGGATTGATGCGCACTTGGTACACGACCAAGCCGTGCTTCCCGACCACCAAGTCGCACATCAGCCATCTGGTGGGAGATTCTGCCTGGGAAGGCCACGCGGCCAATCTCTTCGAGAAGCGCGATGACGTTCTCTCATACGCAAAGAACGATCACTTGGGGTTTCAAATCTACTACATGTGGGCGGGCTCCCGGCGGCGATACGTCCCGGATTTCCTGGTCCGCCTTGCTGGCGGAACGATCCTCGCGCTCGAGATCAAGGGCACCGACAGCCCTCAAAACAAGGCCAAGCGAGACGCGCTGAACGAATGGGTGAAGGCGATGAACACAGCAGGCGGTTTCGGCCGCTGGGGGTGGGATGTCGCATTCAAGCCGGGCGAGGTGCAGGACATCATTACGAAGCACGCAGCCGTCGCCGAGCCAGCAGAATAGAGCTGGTGGCTCGGCCAATGAGCGACAGTATTGTTCGACGCTGGTCCCGTCTCAATAGCGCGACTGGCATCGAAGTGTTCAGGTCGGCCATAGATTTTATTGCATTTTTTCTGAGAGTTACAGGCTCTACACCGAATCCGCACAGTCGAGAGGTCCAGAGAATACCGACCCTCAGAGACCGCTTTCGGGTCATACGGCGCTGGGACCAGTGCAAAGCCTTTCCCGCATAACCTTCGAAAACAACGAGAAAATCCGGCCGTAGCCGGACCGGGAGAACGCTTTCGTGGGGGCAAGTGGCGGAGCGGGTGGGATTCGAACCCACGGTACGCTTTCGCGCACGATGGTTTTCAAGACCACTGCCTTCGACCGCTCGGCCACCGCTCCTAGCACTCTAGTATTACAGATCCGCAGGATCGCCAAGTGGTCTGTGCCCCCGCAGTTGTGTAAGATGTCGCGCGCGGGGCTCCGGCGCAGCGCAGCGCGCGGTCGGTGGTGACACTGGCGACCCCCTTTGATCTTCGGCAAGGTTTTTGCTTGCAACACCCGAAACTAGGTGTTCAGTCTCGGCATGTGATTGGGTGGATCGCGTTTGAATCTTTCCGGCTCTGGTGTCCAGGTTTTGCAGATATGTTCGTATGGAGCGAGGCCGCCGAGTGTCTTCAGGCGTCGCGCAAAAGTTTATGCCGCCAAGAAGTCGTGAGATGTGCGTGCAACGGCTCATGGCTGTCGTAGTGGAACCGTCTAGTCGTGGCAACTTTGATCGTTCGGTT
>Ga0307934_1002211_pt1 | contig 10562 bp, 13 predicted proteins | sample OrgLakmetageno90_FD_201838 | JGI IMG/M metagenome (GOLD analysis project Ga0307934, IMG submission 201838) | Saline water microbial communities from Organic Lake, Antarctica - #90 | ecosystem: Environmental > Aquatic > Non-marine Saline and Alkaline > Saline | place: Antarctica: Organic Lake... | reverse complement strand
TTATATATATATATCTATAACTATAATTTTAACTATAACTATAATTTATATGGGTTTTTATATCTGTGTTTATATGAGCGATGAGTATCTGCCTTGTGGTGTTGCACGCACGCGCGGAGTGCAGAAGCCCCCTAATCCCCAGCAAGCGGCTGCACTGGCCTCTTAGTCACTTAGTCCCTCTCAGTGAGCCCTCAGTCTTAGTCTCTCCGTCTCTCCCCAATCCATGGCTGCACCGCCAAGCCATTTCACATTTCTTGTTGCGTGTGTTTCCTTGTTATTGTACGGTGGTGTGCTCGGCAACCAACGAGTTCACGTTCAGCGTGAGCTGGCTGAGCATCATCGGGTGAGACTCCACCAGGGACGAGTAAGCGGCGAGGTCAATGTTGTCGCTGGTCCCAGGCAACTCGGCAAAGGTGGCTTCAATCACCTTTAGTATGAACGAAGACAATGGAGGCAACATTTAATTTTCAAGGAAACAACATACGAAAGAAGGAAATCAATATGGTACAAAAAGATAAGCAACCGCAAAAGAATTACGCTAACACGCTAAAGGCAATAACTCATCATCGATCACCATCCCGAATGACTTAATAGTTTGGAGTAGCAATAACGAGAAGAAGGCAAAGTCGTCACTACAGCACTTGAGCACGGACCGAATTGAGCTCTTCATCGCTGAACACCAAATTATGCTCGTCTGCGGTTGCCCTCAACATTGCCGTCAACTCGTCTCGTCTAAATGCCAGGAAATAACATAACGGGAGAGGAGGGCAATTCAAGGGTTATAATAGATAAAAGTGGGCCACAAAGTTGCTGAAGGTGTGCAAAAAGTCAGATTCACTGTCTTCAAAATTTAATGATCTTTTGGACGAATGAGACAGAGGTTGTGCTTTGAGCGAGTTCCCCAAACAAACAACAAATAAGCCCATCTATCATCTTCAATCGTACCCAATGTTGCCGTCGCCGTCCATGTCGTAAATTTTGAAGGACATTTCCAGCTTTTCTTGCGTTGACGCCTTGGTCGACAAAACCTGCACAAATGTGAGGTCATAACCCAACAATAAAGTAGCGTTATTTGTGAAACGAAAGTAGGAGCAAAATTCAAAAGGTATGCTGTATAAAGACGAGAATGCCTGTTTAGATGAAAACTCGCACTGTTTTCCTCTAATTTTTTGGTGTTATCGAGGTGGAAAGTGAAAGTTCATTCAGCAATTTCGCCACAATTCTTCTTTAATTACCGAGAGGATGGTCAGAAATTCGGTGAAGTTGATCGCCATGTCACCGTTCTCATCAAAAACAGCGAAGAGCTGGTCCACGAAAGTGGAGTTGGACATACCGAGCGCAGATTGAAATTCAGCACGCCTGTGCATTGAATGAAAGGGGAGAAGAGGCAAGAGGGACAAAGAAAAAGAAAAAGAATTACAAACTGGAAAGACATCTATGGGTAAAAGAAGATTGAGATCGAGGAAGGGATAAGCGGCAAGTATGAAGTGACATTACGTGATGGAATGATGTCTAGATATAGATCATCCTGGGGAGAGTGAGTTCAGAAGCAAGATGGACAAAAAAAACTTAATGCACGCACCGAATAACATTCTCATCAGAACTCAAGTTGTTGAAGTGGAAGTAAAGCGCCTTGATCTCTGCCACCGTAACTGCGGGATAAGGAAAGTGTGAGAGAGTAACTACGTTGTTGTTGCTATCAAACGCACAAACAAATAGCCTCAATTGTCCAAGCCTCAGCGTGTGTGGTCGTCTTAATTACAAAATTATTTTAAAACATCTAATTTGAGCGCTTTAATTCAGGTAGACCTCAGGGAGTTGCGTTCTATTCAACGTGCGGGATTCTATCACGACCAGACTAAGTAAGCAAAGCAGGTTTCGAAGAGCATGATGGCGCTTACAGTGCGTTGATTTGGCATACGATTCACAATCGCCCTGCCGCAGAGCCGCAGCAGGGCTGCGCTTACGACTGCTAGTGTTTCCCATGTGATTAACTTGCTAGTTCTTGTGCCTAGCTGCGAGTTACGAGTGGTCAATTGTGTGGGACACACAGCAAGGATTATAAAAGCAATAGCGTTAACAGAATTAATTAGACAAAACAATATGTCTGCCCAAAGCATAGATACATAGAACTTAATGTTCATGCGCTTACCGATAGCACAAGTAAACCTCGGGAACAGAAACAACTCTAGCGGGGCCAATATGAGACGCGAGCCGAAGTTTTGGCTTTTTCAGGCTCTGTTGGTTGTCGGGATGCAGGATACGGTGAACGGCGAACTTTCTTGTCGGCCAAATCTGAAGACGCCATCAAAACGCCCTCACGGGGCTAACCACTCAGTCTCTTCTCCCCTGTAGCCTACAAGTCTTGAGCTGGACTTCCCTTTTTTCTTTTTTTTTCGACCCTGGATTAAACTCTTCGCAATCGTTTGGGATTTTGGATTACATTCCTTTGAATCGAGTGAAGCCTCCGCGTGTGGAGGCGCAGACCCAGGAGGACACATAATCGGTGGGGTGGTGGTGGTCACAGCAAAAACAGATACACGCAACAAATGCTACCTATGAGCGTATCGACCCGCTCTTATCCTTTCTCTCATTTGTCATTATTTTGTTCCTCGACTTGCCTGAGGGCGAAGGGCGCAAAACGGCGTTAGGTGAAGCACCCAGACATTACTGCCGACTGGCCTCAGCTCTTTGCCCTGATTTAGCACGTGGAGAAAACCGAATGTCCACTTCAACGGACAACAACGCGAGTCAGTCTCGCCTCCTCATCCTCACACAGCTCACACCTCTCAGAAGTCTCTCAACCCTCAACTCACGCGACAGCAGCATAATGGATACTGGATAAAGATATCGCAGAGACCAAAAAACTCAATGCACGCACGTCAACACAACACCACAGCAGAGAAGAGAGAAAAGTAAAAAGGAGCTTCCTTTGCTCCTTGCTCCTCAGCCTTTAAGTCTGAAGTCACAAAAACTGTAAAACTCAAAATGAAGTAGGCGCCGTCTGCTGTCAACACTTTATAATTCATATGAAAATTCGGGGTTTTCTGTTTTACCACCATTCCTCATAATTTTTTACATCTGAGCTCACATCGGGATATTACAAAGAAAAACCGTACCGAACTGACATATAGCATATAGAACTAGTAGGAAAAGGAACAAAGACATCGAGAAACACAATTCGCTTCTCGCCCTAGATTACCCACGCCCCCCTCGTCCTCGCACTGAAGGTGCCCCTCGCCCGGAACTGCGCCCACTCGCGCCCCTCCCTCGGCCGCTCGGAGTCGGCGGTGCAGCAGCCCCTCGGCCACGGCCACCGCGCCCCCCTCGCCCCCCACGCGATGCATTCACTGGTTCAGTGGACGCCTGCGTTGGTTGTAGCGGCGGCGGTGGTGCCTCCTCAACTTTCTCTTGCTTGCTGGCGTCCTTCTGGTCTTGCTCAGCCTCTTCTTCTGGAATGCCTCCGAGGGAGGACTTCGGGCGCCGTTTGCTCGACGAAGGAGAGGCTAAACCTGATGACGAAGCACCGCTTCTATCAGCAGCATCTGCAGATTCCGCTGCCTCTGCTTCTTCTTGTTCTTTGCGCCGTTTTTCGCGCCTCAAGTAGTCGGCTGCCAGCACTTTGTACTCGTCGGCGGTCAGCAAGCCCTCGTGAAAGGCATCTGCGAGTTCGTCCAAAGTCATGCTGTCGTCGCCTTCTTCGTCTTGTGGCGCTGCGCTGCCCTTCTTCTCCTTCGCAGAAGTCTGCGTGGATGTGCCCTCAGCAGCAGGAGTAGATGGAGCAGCAGGTGCAGCAGAAGCATTAGTGGCAAGTGCATGCTCCTTGGTATCGGCGGCACGTTTTTCAGCAGGCATTTCTGATGTGGATGAATTGCCATTGCTACTCGTGCTCGATGTGTCCTCTTCTGGTGTCGTAGCAGCAGTGGTCGCGTCAGTTGATGCAGAGGCTTTTGCAGTCACACTGGTTGTTGGCGCACCATATTTTGGTAGAGCAAACTTCTCTGCTTCAATTCTGTACCAAACTACCCGAATGTTGTCATGTATATACAGTTCCATACCACGTTTACGTCTTGGACCAGTTGGAAGTCTTTCGGGTTGTACTCCAGCAGCGGCTTCATTTCACCCTGGTAACCTGCGTTGTTCCAGAGCAAGTCAATTCGGCCAAATGTGCCCACAACGTCCTTGTTGACGAGCTCCTCCACCGCGACTGGATCGCGGACATCGCACGTGCACGCTTTGATGCGCATGGAAGCAACTGCGGAAGATCCTCCCGCTTCGAGTTCAGCGCGTGCCACGTCAGCTACAGCAGCGTCTAGCGCGCCTGCATTGGTGTCCACTAGCACCTGTTAGATTCCCCGTAGTTAATGACCATCGGTGAGATTCACTTCCGTTTACACTCCCAAAATGTTGCTTCGTGAAAGACGCAATTCGAATCGTAAATAAATCTTTCACAAAAGCTCTCTCACCACGTTGGCACCCTCTCGCACGAAGTACTTGGCCCCTACAACGCCGAAGGTCCCGCCACCGCCCTGTTCCATTGGAAAAACACTCCACAATAAGACTGAATGATGCAAGTCACCAACAGAGCGCTTCAATTTCATCAGTAAGAAGATTGGGCTTTGTTCACTCCTAGAAACATTAATTTCAAACCTATGAAAGATAAAACCATACGCATCTGTCTAATTACCGTGATAACAATGGTCTTGCCCTGGAATCGCCCCGCATCCAAGTGGGCTACAAGATTAGAGCGCTTCCAGCGCGAAGCTTCAGCAGCTGCCACAGACGCCACAGCCAAGGCGCATGGGGTTGAAACACGGGCTAGAAACATGATACTGCTGCGGTCTGTTCGCAGTCTACTTGAAGCAGTTAATAGAAGCGGCCTACAATATCTAACTGCTATACTGCTAATTATCAGTACCGCAATACCGCAACATGCAGAGAACGACTACGTAAGTAGGCTGTACTGTATCTGCAGAACGTCTCTGATCACTGCAGCGGCGTGCGCGCCGCCACGCCACGATCAACGTAGTTGATTTCAGTGACGTGACAACAGTACATGGTTGATGTCAGTGACGTGACAACGTGTCAGAACATACGTAAGGTGTCAGAACATATGTACCCAGATAAAAATATGATGTGACACACACACACACAGACATTTTTCAGTGAGAGCAGTTTTGAGATGCCGGTACTAAACATCAAACTACGTTGATCTATTGTATTAAAAAATGCCGGCAGCCGGTATCCTTTATCTTTCTTTCGGGATTACAGAAGCTACTCAAAGCATCTCTGGCTACTGACTTAGCTCACTGGCTAGCTTGGCAGCTGCTTCTTTGTACGCAGTAACCAATGAAGAGATCTTGTCTGACAGCAGTGATCTAGTTAGGGTAGCGCTAAAGCCACACACGTTCGATGTCAATACCAAGAAATTCTTCCGACCCTTGAGGCAGCAACGATGCAGCTGATCGCAGCTGCGCTCTTCGTATTGCTGGGCACCAAAATTCAAAGGACTGGTGCTGACGATGATGATGCAGCACTCGGCTCACGGCCTAACATTCTTTTAATGTTGGCTGACGACTTAGGGTAATCTTATTCATTTATTCGGACCTAACTAAAAGCAATTACAACCTAATTGAAAGAAGGCTTACCTCGGTGTTCGATTAATTAGTCAGTGATTCTTCCCCAGTCCCTTATGACCCGTTACAGTGCGTGTGGGCAGTTGGGACGACGTGTGCGCTAACCAAGCGCTGAATGGTCGGCAACGCTGCAATATTTACACGCCCGCTTTGGATGCATTAGCTGCCAACGGTGCTAGGCTGATGCGGCATTACACTGAGCCATGGTGCTTGCCATCGCGGTCGGCGCTCCTCACTGGTATTGCTCCAGCAAAGCTTGGCGTGAATTTCGTGAATATGGTAGGTCCCCTGACTTCTTGGAAGTGTGTTTCTAAACGGAAGTGCTTTTGTCTGTCAAGCTATGTATTTACTTGATAACGTTGCTCGCTGCATTCGATGCTTAAACATTCTTATTAATAACGCTGCTATCAGTTTTCTGTTTTTGATTTCAGGAAGCGCACGAGACTCGACTTCTCTTTGGTCGAGGGCCGAGCCTTTCTCAACAAGAAGACATAGTAGAGGGAAGCGAAGGAGGAGGTGCCACGGGAGCTGGAGCGCAGTACGTAGGCTTAGCAACCCACCTCAAAGCTGCGGGCTACACCACTGCGTGGGTGGGGAAATGGCACAGCGTGGGTTTGCCGCATTCCATGGGCTTTCAGCACCGGTTTGGGTCCCTCTTTGGGCAGCTGAAAGACTATTCCAAGCCTAGCTTAGTGCGTTGTCCAACATTTAAAGGGCCAGGCAGCAGCAACAGCAACAATGGGACTCGTGAGGTAGTCAATGATTTTACTAATATCTTAGCTGCTCCATCTACTTACGAATTTTGGTTGCAGTTATGCTGGGTGCTCTACAAAGGTGCTTTGCATGTATTCATTAGTTGATGCAGATACTTTCTATTTACAAAAGAATGCTTTCTCTTGCTCGTTTTACTCGACAATTACTTTCAGGTGGTACAAGGCTATGCCACTCAGCGAGAAGCAGAAGAAGCAGTTTCGATCATTCAGAGTCAGGACTGGTCTACAGGGCATCCTTTCTTTCTTTACTTGGCCTGGCATGCACCGCGTGAGTTTCATAAATCTTATCTGGCTAATGCCATCTGAATTATTCGTTTGAATCATTAACCAATGATAATATTTCGATTGTTTAGTTTTCTTTCCAATATGTTTCATCATTAATCATAAATAATTTTGATTATTTTTTTCAATGGTTCCTTTCCCACTCACTAGACTCGCCGCACCAGCGAACCGAAGAAGCTAAGCGCTACGAGCGCCAATTCTCACGAGAAAGAAGCTACCGGATGGGCCAAATCACTGCACTCGACCGCGGTGTTGGCGCAGTGGTAACATCAAGCTGTGCCCTCATTGATCAATTCAAATAATTTGGACTTTTTTTGCCTAGTCATTCGACTGCTCGCTGCAATAAATGTGCCCCAATTTAAGTGTTCTTTTTCCTCGTCTGTCTTTCGCACCACATGCTGTTGGTTTGCCCATTAGATGCGAGCCTTGAAAAAGAAAGACCTGATTCAGTCGACTTTGGTAGTCTTTATCTCTGACAACGGTGCGCCTGGTCCTTCCCACAAAAAGGCTTCGTCGTCAGCATCATCCTTGCGACCTCAGCCCTCCGTGCAATACAAGCAACGCCGCCGCCTTACTAACGGCGATGCCACTGATTCAGCTTTTGTGGCTGCGTCAGCAACAAGAGCTACTGGTACCTTATCTTCGTGCTCAAGTCGTGCTCCTCATCGTTGCAATAGCGTCACTTTCAACGAATCCCTTGACCATTGTTGAGGAAAAGAGAAGTTGACGAAGAAGATCAACTGTCTGCCCTTAACTCAGTTTCCCTTTTTGCCGCTGTCGCCAGGTAAAGAAAACGACCATGGGAAGCGCCCTTACCCATCGAACTATCCGCTTCACGGCTATAAAGGCAGCCTGTGAGTAAATCAGGGCTTGGTGGCTTTTTTTGTCTTTGTCTTTTTCATCTTACGCATCATATTCATTTAGAAGTCCTTCTTTTCATTGCAGCATTCTTTGCTCTCATCCTGCTCATGTTGGATAGTTTGCTTTAATATGTTGCGAACTATGTCTTTCAAACATCTACCTTGCCGCCTTGCATGTGTGCAGCTACGAGGGAGGAATTCGCACCTTTGCAGTAGTGTCCTGGCCCAAGCATATTTCTACCAACTCTTTTCGCCGTGCCCCCATGCACATTAGCGATTGGCTCCCAACTTTTCTTCATTTGGCGCTGCCATCTACAGTGGCCTCAAAAGCGACCAACCATCTCGACGGTAAACCAGTATGGGAAATCCTGATTGGCGCTTGTGACCGTGCTCCGAATCCTTCTTCTACATCACATGATGGCGGTGCCAAAAGCAATTTTATTAGTCCTCAATTTGGAAATCTTACACAGAGCCGGGTTCGCAGCGTTACCAGCAGCAGCAGCAGCAGCGGCGGCGGCAAAAGAGTTAATGACTTGGGCTGTCGAGGTACACCCATCAGTATTAGCTCCCATTTGCCGATATTTGGAAACGGCCGCCACAAATTGGATCAAGCTCGCAAGCAAGATTGGGCCCGCATGAGTCCTCATACTGGTACTGCTACTGAAACGAATGCAGCTCTTAACGTATATTCTTCAGCTGAGAGGAAGAATGCACGTGGGAGCTATGGGCCTCAATTACCACCCATGTACTACTTTGCCCGCGGCGCGCACTTTTCCTTGGATGGCACATGTAAAGTGTTTCTGGACCCCGATTCCTCAAGCGATAGCCACGGCGCGAATGTGTATACTGGCCGCCCTGCCCCTTCGCACTGTATCACGGGCAGCAATCAGCAGGTGGAAGCAATTGTGTTCAAACGAGTCTCATTGGTGGAGCCGTTGCTGCTGGGACAAACGGAGGCAACTGCAGCACAAGCACAGCAGAAACCGGATTTGTTCTCGCCGAAAATTTCTTCATCGTCATCGTCGTTGTCGACATTTGCAGTAGCTCTCGAAGTCCGTTGGTCGCCACACGGGGATGGCAGTGATGCGAAGATAAGACACTGCCCATGGAACGATATGCAGCGGGAATGGCAGGAGCTCACGCATGTGCAGGAACCTGATTATGGAGGTCGCCTCATGCATACACCCAATTGGAATAGCACATCCACAAATAAACCAGCATGCTTCCTTCCTCGTACCAACCTTTAAAGCTGATGGGTGTCATGGGTGACCAAGACAAAGGTGATTCTGATTCTTTTGAATTTCTCTTTGATTACTCTACGACCTGTTTGAGACAGGCCCCGAAGGGCCGGAATTAGAAGGCGAACAGGTAGAGAGGAAAGGCAAAGCAGCGCAAACTGAATCTAAGGGCTAATCAGGCGCACATGCCCGAGTGGCCATGGAAGTGATGGTAGCGGTCCAAAGTGGCACGCTCCACGACCTTTTTCGTCTCGCGAGGTAGCAGACTCCTTATCCTTCAACTCCAAGGCCTGCATTTGAATACAATCAGGGGAATGAGGTTGGCTCGTGTCATAGACCAATTAGTGGTCCCTCGTAGTGCATTGCAAGTGCTTAAAGCACTTCCATCCTAAGGGCCTGGTATGGTTTCGTAGCCCCACGTACTGGCTGGGCTGCATCGGGGCTGTATACGAAGGATCGTGTTAGTGCTTCTCTTCTCCACACTCAGCTGTCTTTCTTTAACACACAGGTTCCGAAGGACTGGAATTGCGAATTAGGTGACATACAGGCAGGCAAAGCAGCTTCTACACGAAGTGAGTTATTACCGTACCGGTACAGATTTTCAGACACCGAAGTCGCGAAGTCGTGAGAACAAACAACAAACAACAACGGTTGTCTACGTCAGAAGTGATACTTGTGCAGGAGCGGAGAGCGGAGGTAATAACCTACAGCTAGCTTGCTAGCCAGCTACAAGTATAGAATTAGTAGCTCGATAGACCGAGTCTAGCGTTGTCTGTCCACTCTCAACCAGTCATCATTTCAGATGTTCAAAGCTATCGATGGTCCGACCGATGTGCCATCGGATGTGCTGTTTCGGCGGGGCACCTATAAGTCTAAAGGCCTGAGCCTCGCAACTTTCAGCTTCCAGAAGAAAGATCACCCGCTGAAGGCCGTAATCTATCTCGCCCATGGCTACGCTAGCCATACCTGCTTTGACTGGCTGCTCCCAGCACAACTGGGCACACGGCACGAACTGTACCAAGGTTCTGTGCTTGAAGGATTGGTTGACGCGGGATTTGCTGTGCGAGCACTTGATCACACAGGGCATGGCCTCTCAGAGGGTGCACCCCGTTGCTATTTCGAACGCTACCAAGACCTAGTCGATGAAGCTCAGGGTTACTTGCGCAACGAAGTCCGGAAAGAGCCTGAGTGTGCCAACTTACCCGTGTTTCTCTTCGGCTTAAGCATGGGCGGTGCAACTGTAGTGCGGATGGCACTTCAAGCGCCAGATGACTACAAAGGCCTCGTCCTATACGCGCCCATGCTCAGCCTCAGGTGTGTAAAGCCATGCAGTGCTTTGAAGAAAGCACCAAATAAGTACCACATAATCTTAGTGGAAAAATGCGCATAAATCATGCTTCTATAATTTGCGGCTTGCATAACAACCCCTTTTCGCAAGCAATTTCTAACCCTAACCATGAATGGACTATGCATTTGCTTGACTTGCTTTCTTCTCGTCCGACTGAATATTCAGCCGCGTGAAGCAAACGGTTGTCTTCGGCCCCATTCGTAACTCTCATTTGGAGCCCATCGCGGGCTGCATGTCAGCGGTTGCCCCGAAACTGCCAATTGCTGCTCCGGCCATCAATGTGCACAACCCGCTGGCCCAACAAGAGATGGATCTAGATGCCCTCACATACTCGGGTAAAGCTACTAGTTCATTTGAACTTCAACGTATAGGTTTTTGGCATGTGAAAATTAATATTTCTTTTTGCGTTTCTTATTTAGGCTGCT
>Ga0307934_1002206_pt1 | contig 10593 bp, 10 predicted proteins | sample OrgLakmetageno90_FD_201838 | JGI IMG/M metagenome (GOLD analysis project Ga0307934, IMG submission 201838) | Saline water microbial communities from Organic Lake, Antarctica - #90 | ecosystem: Environmental > Aquatic > Non-marine Saline and Alkaline > Saline | place: Antarctica: Organic Lake... | reverse complement strand
GTGTCGAGAAAAGATATGGGCCAAATGATGGCCGGCGTTGTTCCCGAGGGGGTTAGCGCATGACTCTGATGAAAGAAATCTTTTCCACCAGTGCCACCAAAGCTTTTCTGTCCATTGTGATCGGCTTTTTGGTGGGCGCGCTGTTCATGATGGTGTCCGGGGACAAAGTCGGCGAGGCACTCGAATCGGGTGGCTTTGGTGATGTGGTCGGTGCTGCGCTTCTGACGGTGGCCGAGGGGTATGGGGCCTTGTTTCGAGGCTCCATTTACAACGCCCGGGCTGATGACCTCATCACCGCGTTTCGCCCGCTGACCGAAACACTGCGTCTGGGTGGGCCACTCATCGCAGCGGGCCTGGGGATTTCCCTGGGGTTCCGGGTGGGGCTTTTTAATATTGGTGGCACAGGCCAAATGATTTTTGGAATTCTGTGGGCCACCTGGATTAGTACCCGGGTCGAAATGCCCATCATCCTTCACATGGTCGTCGCCGTGATCGCCGCTATTTTGGGGGCGGCCCTGTGGGGCGCACTGGTCGGGTTCCTAAAAGCGAAGACCGGCGCCCACGAAGTCATTTTGACCATCATGTTGAACTATGTGGCCATCAGTCTGTTCACTTGGTTTATTCGCTCTCCCAACCTTTTGCAGCAGGCCGGCGCCGGTGGCACACCCAAAGCGGCAGCACCGGCCCTCACCGCGCAGCTGCCTGTTCTCTTTCCCGGCACCTATGCCCTGCACCTCGGGTTTGTGTTAGCCATTCTTGCGACCTTCACGTATTGGTGGTTGATGGAGCGCTCGGCCATTGGCTATCGCTTCAGGATGGTGGGCCATAATCCCCACGCTGCGCGCACCGCCGGTATCTCGGTGGAGCGCACCTATGTGTGGGCCATGGCCGCTTCCGCAGCTTTTGTGGGGGTTGCCGGTGCTAACCAGGCGCTTGGCACCCAGGTCGGTTACACCGAAACCATTCACGCGGGTATCGGCTTTGATGGCATTACGGTTGCCCTGCTGGGCGGCGGTAATGCGGTGGGAATATTCTTTGCCGGGTTGCTTTTTGGAGCCTTCAAAGCGGGAGGGCCCCAAATGCAAGTCATTGGGGTGTCCCCCGAAGTGTTGGCCATTGTGCAGGGAGCCATTGTGCTCTTTATTGCCGCACCGCCCCTGGTGCGGGCAATATTCCGACTTCCCTCCATGAGCTCCACCCCCACACTTGATCGTATAAAAGCCAGGCTGTCGCGGAAGGAGAGAACACCATGAGCATCCACGTGACTCCGGGAATGTTCTCCCTCGCCGATGCCAAAGTGAGCTGGAAAGCTCCGTGGGTTATGTCGTTTTTCGCCCTTCTGGTCTTTGTGGCCTTTGGGGTGCTTGGCAGACCAGAACCTGTCGAATTCACCTTGACCGGGGCTGATGCTGCGATCTCCCTGCCCTCCATTACGGCACTGTCGACCACTGTCGGAACAGTTCTTGGTGTTCTGCTGCTGGCCATCACGGCACTGGCATTCTTTTGGGTGGTCTCAAAGAAACCTGTTCCGCTCTGGTGGTCAGTGGTCTTTGGCTTGATTTCTGTCACAGCATTGCTTGGCTGGTTGGCAGCCGGAGACCGCGTCCCTGTTGCGTTTATTTTTGCCAACGCCATTGTCTTGGCCATCCCCATCATCTTTGGGGGAATGGCCGGGTTGATGTCTGAGCGGGTGGGTGTGGTGAACATCGCCATTGAAGGCCAGCTACTCACCGGTGCTTTTGTGGCAGCGGTCGTGGGAAGCCTGACCGGCAACCTCTATTTTGGCCTAATTGCTGCAATGGTGGCCGCCGCACTGGTGTCCACGATTCTTGCGGTGTTTGCGGTGCGCTACCTGGTGGACCAAATTATTGTGGGTGTGGTGTTGAACGTCCTCATTATTGGGGTGACCAACTTCTTGTTTGCGCAGTGGCTCAACCAAGACAGCGCCTCCACCAACAACCCGGGAACTTTCCCCGTTGTATCTCTTCCCTTGTTGAGCGACATCCCCATCCTTGGTCCGGTGTTCTTCGAAAACCGGATCACCGTATTTCTCGCCTTCCTGCTCATTCCCTTACTGTGGTTCATGCTCTTTAGAACCCGTCTGGGCCTTCGGGCACGAGCAGTCGGGGAATACCCGATGGCTGCTGACACCATGGGTATCAACGTCGCTCGCACCAGATTCTGGTGGGTCACCCTCGGTGGCGCACTCGCCGGTCTTGGTGGGGCAGCGGTCACCATTGGCAACGTGGGGGCCTTCGGCCAAGAAATGGTCGGTGGACAAGGGTATATCGCGCTTGCCGTCGTGATCCTGGGACGCTGGCACCCCTTCTATATGTCTGCAGCCGCCCTGTTGTTTGGTTTTTCCATCATCCTTCGGGTGTGGGCAAACCAGGTCAGCCCCGGCATCCCCACCGACTTCATCATCATGGTGCCCTATTTGGTCACCATCATTGCTGTGGTCGGCTTTGTGGGCCGGGTCCGACCTCCCGCATCCTCTGGCAAACCCTATGTCAAGGAATAACCCATGACCGATATCCCCTGGGATGAACTGCGCGACACCGCTAAGAAGGCCATGCACATGGCCTATGCGCCCTATTCGAACTTCCCCGTCGGGGCTGCGGCCATCGTGGACGATGGCCGCATCGTCTCTGGCTGCAACGTCGAAAATGCGTCCTATGGGGTGGGGTTGTGTGCCGAGTGTGCGCTGGTGTCGAACTTGGCCATGACCGGTGGTGGCAAGCTGGTGGCTTTCACCTGTGTTGATGGCCACGGAGAGATTCTGATGCCGTGTGGAAGATGTCGCCAGTTGCTCTATGAGCACTCCGCTCCTGGCATGGTGTTAGAAACGGTATCTGGGCTACAAACAATTGATCAAGTATTACCCGATGCTTTTGGGCCCCGCCAACTAGAGGAGTACGAATCGTGAGCACCTACAACATTCCAGGAACTGATATCGATATTCAGAAACTCCCGAAAATCTCGCTGCACGACCACTTAGATGGCGGGCTTCGCCCGCAGACCATCCTGGAGCTTGCCACACAAGAATCTGTGGAGCTCCCCCACGATCCAGGCACCGGAGCACCCATTGATTCAGGGGACCGCCTGGGTCGGTGGTTTGCTGACCAAGCAGACTCAGGATCGCTCGTGGAATACCTCAAAACTTTCGATGTGACCCTTGCGGTTATGCAAACTGCTGAAGGCCTGCACCGCATCGCTACAGAGTTTGTCGAAGACCTCATCGATGACGGCGTCATCTATGGCGAAGTGCGCTGGGCACCAGAACAACACCTCGAGAATGGCCTCACCCTCGATGGTGCCGTCGAGGCCGTGCAAGCAGGCCTCGACGAAGCTGTCCAGGCCGCGGCAGATAACGGCTATGACATCCAGGTGGGTCAGCTGATCAGCGCCATGCGCCAGAACGATCGTGGGACAGAGATCGCAGAATTAGCACTGCGCCACCGCGCCAAAGGCGCGGTGGGTTTCGATATCGCAGGCCCCGAAGCCGGGTTCCCACCACGCCGTTTTGCGAAGGCCTTTGACCTGCTTGCTTCTCACATGTTCCCGGTCACTATTCATGCTGGTGAAGCCGATGGCATAGAGAGCATTAGAGGTGCACTGGTTGATGGCCACGCGCTTCGCCTGGGCCACGGTGTTCGCATCGCCGAAGCGATCCAGGATCTCACAGCAGACGATGCCTCCACGGCCGGACTGGATGAAGTAGCCCGCTGGGTGCTCGATCGTGAAATTCCTTTGGAGCTGAGCCCGTCTTCTAACTTGCAAACCGGCGCTGTTGCCGCCTGGGGCACAGAAATAGCAGACCACCCCTTCGATGCTCTCTACCGTTTGGGGTTTGGGGTGACGGTGAATACGGATAACCGCCTCATGAGCTCCACCACACTGACCAAAGAACTCAGCTTGCTCTGTGATGCTTTTGGGTATGACCTCGATGACCTGATGAACTTCCAACTGAACGCCGCCCAAGCAACGTTCATGTCCTTTGAAGACAAAGAAGCTCTGCTTGATCGCCTGGTCGAGGCCTACGACCTTTAGGAAAGAGTTTCGAGCAACTCTCGCACCGCAACTTCTAGAGCCACCAGAGCCTCCCTGGCGTCTTTACTGGTAGCTCCTTCGGTGTCTAGGTAGATCTTCAGTTTGGGTTCGGTGCCGCTTGGGCGAATAATCACCCTGGAGCCATCGGCTAGGTAGTAGCGGAGGATGTTTTCGACGGGGAATGTTCCCACGCCTTTTTCAAAGTCATCGAGGCGAGAAACGGCAACACCACCGAAAACTTCTGGTGGTGTTGCTCGAAGAATATCCGTCACCGATGGCGCACTACCGGAGCTCTCGAGGCGAAGAGTAATTTGCCCAGAAGCGAAGCCGCCCACGGCTGCTTCAATCTGGTGAAGATAGTCCGCAAGGGTCTGGCCCTTCTCTGCCAATGAATAGGCAAGATCAAGTGCCATCAGGCCTGCAGAAATACCGTCTTTATCTCGCACCACCTCGGGGTCAACCAAATACCCGAGGGCCTCCTCAAAACCGAAGAGCAATCCTGGGACACGAGACACGTATTTAAACCCGGTCAGGGTCTCTTCGTGGTCGAGACCAAAGTGCAGCGCAATTTTGCCAAGCACGGGCGAACTCACCAGTGAGTTTGCCAGTGCGCCGTGCTGGCCTAGCTCTTTCGCACGCCCTGCCACATGCCATCCCAGGATGGCCCCAACCTGATTGCCGGTGAGGGACGAATAACCCGCCTCCGCGCTGCTATCAGGCAGCGCAAGAGCTAAACGGTCGGCATCCGGATCATGGGCGATAACGAGATCGGCAGATACTTCCCTAGCCAGAGCAAAAGCTAAATCCAGAGCACCTTTTTCTTCCGGGTTTGGAAATGCCACCGTGGGGAAGGCAGCGTCTGGTTCTACCTGCTCTGAAACGGCGTGGAGGGGCGGGAATCCCGCCGCCGACACGGCGGCTAAGAATGTCCCCGCTCCTACGCCGTGCATGGGCGTGTAGACCACGGAGAGTGGTGCGGCTGTACTTGGGTGTGGAGTGGAGGTGCTGCCCCGGGCAACGGAGGCAATTGTCTGATTAATGTAGGAAGACACGACAGTGTCTGGTGAAGAAACAACATGCTCGGAGGAACGAGGAATCTCTGCCCACGGGAGACTGTCTGCTACGGCGATGATGTGGTGCTCTATCTCGCCATCAACAGGGGGAACAATTTGTGACCCCTCATCCATGTCCCCTAGATATACCTTGTATCCGTTGTCTTGGGGTGGGTTATGGCTTGCCGTGACCATCACCCCGGCATCTGCACCGAGATGGCGAACAGCAAAAGCCAGCGCAGGGGTGGGCAAAAAAGAGGGCAAAAGAATGGCCCTAATGCCATAGCCAGACAGAACCTCAGCAGTGTCTCTCGCAAACACTTCAGAGTTTGTCCTGGCATCACAGCCAATAACCACGCTGATATCCGTGGGTGTGATGTGACCAGTGGTATCGAGTAAGTAGCCGGCAACTCCTGCCGTGGTTTGACCGATCACCACACGGTTCATTCCCGCAGGCCCTGGCCGAAGAGGTCCGCGTATGCCTGCTGTTCCAAAATGCAGACGGCCCCCAAAGAGTGCCTGGAGGGCGACACTGGCTGCCGTGTCACCCTCCAGGTGCTGCGTGAGCAGGGCTTGGAGCTCTGCGCTTGTTACAGTGTCCGGGTCTTCGGCAATCCAGCGCTCTGCTTGCTGTTCGAGAGATGTAGGGGCATCGCTGCTCATAGTTTTGCCACAATGTCGGCCAGCAGACGGCTAATGACCGGCTCTGCAGCTTTCCCTGAATCAATCACCTCTTGGTGGCTCAGTGGGTGCGGTGAAATACCCGCAGCCAAGTTAGTGATCAGGGAAAGCCCCAAAACTTCCATGCCTGCTTCTCTCGCTGCGATGGCTTCCAGAGCTGTGGACATACCCACGATGAGACCACCCATGGTTTTTGCCATCTGCACTTCTGCAGGGGTTTCGTAGTGGGGCCCACGGAATTGCACATAGACACCTTCATCCAAGGTGGGTTCCACACTTCTCGCAATATCGCGCAGCCTTTTGGAATAGAGATCCGTCAGGTCAATAAAAGTGGCACCCTCAAGAGGTGAGCTTGCTGTCAGGTTGATGTGGTCAGAAATCAACACCGGCGTTCCTGGAGTCCACGCATCCTTGATGCCCCCAGCGCCATTGGTTAGCACCATCACCTTCGCCCCACACGCTGCAGCAGTCCGAACCGAATGCACCACTGCGCGAACCCCTTTGTCTTCATAAAAGTGGGTGCGAGCACCAATAACGAGTGCATGTTTGCCGTTAGGCAAAGCAATGGACTTAATCGTGCCCGTGTGGCCGGGGATGCCTGACGCAGAAAACCCCGGAACCTCGCTGGCATCGACCTCAGAGACAGTGTCACCAATCAGCTCGGCCGCTTTGGCCCACCCGCTACCTAGGGTGAGGGCTATGTCAAAACTGTTAATTCCGGTCTGGCGTCGGATTTGCTTGGAGGCTTGAAGGGCGTCCGTGCCGTACTTGGTCTGTGAGGGTGGAGAAGTCATGACGCAAGGTTATAGCGGATCAGCATCTTGGATAACTCTTGGAGGTCTGGTACGAAAGGGTCTAGGCACAGTTTTTGTCTGTGTGGCGAACCAATTAGACAGCCAATCGGCTGCCAACTCGGCCCCTAGTGGAGTGCCCTTCGAGGCAGTCGCCCTGCCGGGCCAAAATGAGATGGTAGTTAGGCGGGGCACCTCCGGAGGGCGGGACCGACACCGTCAAGCGTCTTACAGTTCTATGAAACCCAAGCCAGGTGTGACGTCCGATGAAAGGTGCCTTTCTTCCAGGCCGTCGTTATCGACATATCGGACGAAAGATTTGCTCGGCAGGAAAAAACCGTCGGCGGTGCGGGCAGTTTTTCAAATTGTTGGCCGTAGTCCTCCCCAGCGGAAAAGCCAAGGCACAGCAAAATGGACCCTTGTACTTGCATGGTCCCAGATGCTAACCCGAAGGATCGCTCAGACAAAAGTGAGCTGATACGACACCCGAGTATCGTGGAACTGCATACCCCAGGATTTCTTAGAAAGTCGGCCATTCATGAAAGTCCTACATATCTCTCACTCTGACTCGAGCGGAGGAGCAGCTCGAGCCGCGTACCGGATTCATAGAGCATTGCTTGATTCTGATGTCAATTCGAAAATGTGGGTCAGTCAGTCGTTATCTGATGATTGGACCGTGACGGAATGGGGCGGTCGGGCTGAGAAGGCAAAAAATTTGGTTCGTAGACAAGTGGCCCATGCTTGGCGGGGCCTTCTCAAAACGACCAGTGAGGTGCTTCATTCGCCGGCTGTGATGTCGTCGGCTTTGGTTCAGAGAATAAATCGTAGCGACGCGGATGTTGTCAACCTTCACTGGGTTCAAGGAGAAATGCTCTCTGTCGCCGACATTGGAAGAATCGAGAAGCCGCTGGTTTGGACTCTTCATGACATGTGGGCAGTCTGCGGGGCGGAGCATTTATCTTTTGACGGGCGCTGGAAAGAAGGGTACCTTCCCGGAAACCGGCCAGAGGAAGAGTCGGGGTTTGACCTGAACCGTTGGACTTGGAATCGTAAAGCTAGAGGCTGGAAGGCACCCATACAAATCGTTGCACCCAGTCGTTGGCTTGCCGGCTGTGTGCGCGAAAGCGCCCTCATGTCCGGTTGGCCGGTGACTGTAATCCCTAATCCGATAGACACGGAGATTTGGAAACCCCTGCCCCAGGCGACCGCGAGGGGTCTGCTTGGGCTGCCACCAGGTGTGCCTCTTTTGTTATTCGGCGCGATAGGTGGCACCAACGACCCTTTGAAGGGCTTCTCTCTGTTGCGTGACTCATTGCGTCGCATGCGAAGAGAGAAGATGGCTGAAAACACTGAGCTAGTAGTTTTCGGACAAGGTGAACCACGAACCCGTGTGGATCTTGGTTTCCCAGTTCATTACGTTGGCCACGTCAACGACAACCTCACTCTGAGGATTCTCTACAACTCAGCCGACGTAATGCTCGTTCCTTCAAGAATTGAGGCATTCGGGCAGACTGCAGTCGAAGCTAACGCATGCGGCACACCGGTGGTGGCATTCGACACGTCTGGACTTCGAGACATCGTAAATCATCGGCAAACCGGCTACCTAGCGGACCCATTTGATTCCGATGACTTCTCGGAGGGAATTTTGTGGGTCTACAAAAAACTATCTGCAGGCCGAAACTCGTTCGAAGCTGAAGTTAGAAGGTCCGCGGTGGAAAGATTTAGCTACTCACTAGTCGGGGAACAGTACAAAAGCACTCTCGCTGACGCACATCGCAAAACGCGATGACGTCTCTTTGAGTGGCGTAATTTCACCTGTCGCGTCGGGGCCGGATCCCTCACGGTGGTGGTTCGGGCGGGCGAGGACCAACACGCAGCAACCGTTCTGTCGGGCACGGCATCCGCGGTCGGGTTGGTTTCGACTACGTCCATGCGGCCGTCGATGACCATTCCCGGTCGGCTTAGGCGGAGGTGCTCACCGATGAGAAAGGGGCCACCTGCGCTGGCTTCTTGCCCCGTGCCGCCGACTTCTATGCCCGCCACGGAGTAATCATCCGCCAGGGGAGGAGCGGCAATGCCTGGAACTACCGTGGCTTCCTCGGCTTCCAGAACACCGTCGTACTTCACGGAGCCACGCACATCCTGATCAAACCCCATTGCCCATGGCAGACCGGAAAGGTTGAACCTTTCAATTGAACCATGCGTGAGGGGTGGGTTCACTACGAGGTCTTCACCGCAAAAAGCGAGAGGACTAACGCCCTCGCACCTTGGCTAGCCCACTACAACCGCAATCGACCACACACGGCCTGCGGAGGTAAACTACCAATTAGCCCAGTGTCACCAGCCCCAGGACCGAGTACAACTCGGCGCTGGGGCTGGTGTGCTCCCGAGTTGCGAAATCCGATGTCATGCCACTCGAAGTCCGGTGGTCTTCTGAGTATTCTCGCCAGGCCGACGGCCGTGATCAATGTTGTCTCAAGGTAGCCAGGTAGCCAGGTAGCCAGGAAGGCAGTGTGACCTCGAGGATGGTCAGATCAGCAGCAGCCTGTTTGACTTGCCGGCCTTCGCGGGCCGAAGCGAGCGCGCGCTGATGAAATTCAGGTAGGTACCCTCGGCCCATAGGGGTGGGCCTTTCATGCAGGCTAACGACAAAGAGTCTTAAGTGGAGACCAAACCATAGGTCAAGTCGAAGGATTCCTAAACGTAAATCTGTCCCAAACTCGTGGATTACCGTGGAGCACGCTTCTTTGGATGAGCCAGCGCCAGCGCCTCAGTCAGTTGAGTGAAAACTCGCGATTCGTCGTAATTTTCCGACCACTCGGGCGGCGAGCGAGGGCCGGAAGATTCTGGAAAAGATCGCTCTGTCAATTTGAGGGCTTGAGTTGGTCGACGAGGGGTGGAAAAGACTGCCTAAAGCTTGCGTCGGAACATTTGCGAACAGTGAACCCGGGTCCTTGGTGTGCGTTGCGCTTTCCGAGAATCCAGTGTTTTTTACCAAATTTTTCCGAGGGAAGACCCACACCCCTCCCGCCATCAAAACAGTGGCAGTGAGAGGGAAAGCCCATGAGTCGGGCTGTCCGTGGTTTGCTATTTGATCAAGAACCCGCGAGAAGTATTTTTTTTCTCGCCCGTGTAACCATGACACCTCGGCTGGCGCCCATTCGTGGAGTTCGCGGTCATAGCGTGCCCACCTATCTGCCCACGATGCCCAGCCCCAAACTCTCGAGTATCGGGTGAATCCGTAGGAATCTTTTCCTTTGGGAGCCACTCCGGAAGCGTTGTCTCCTCCAATTCCCCAGACCCGAGAATCATCCTTGAACCTCTCGAGCAACTCGGCGCAGAAAGCGAAGAAACTCATTTCGGGCACTAAGTCGTCCTCTAAAACAATGCCAGCAGGGTTTTTGGAGAAGAACCAGTCTAGAGCCGCCGCCATGCCCCTCCTGCAACCCAAGTTTGAGACCCGGAGCTCCAGGTGAAGGTCGCATTCCCACGAAACCTCCTCGCGAATAATGGTTCTCACGGCAGCGACCTTCTCTCGGTCCTTGGGGTCCTCCTTCGGACCGTCGACTGCAATCCATAAGGCCCTCGGCCTGAGGACGCTCAGCACTCGCAAGAGCTCCCGAACCTTTTCTGGCCTGTTGTATGCGACTAACAGAATGGGAGTAGAGAAGCCTCGGCCAGTCGTGATTTTCATATTTCTTTCCTGTCGCCTCGCCCTGGACTTGTACCCGATGGTTTTGCTTGTCTTTCGGTCGATTTCACGGGCTTGTTGACAGTGAGTCTAGGACAGCCTCGACTTCTCGGATCGCAGTTTCGGTCTTCCGCGAATGGAGCCAAAATTTGGGTGTGCAAAGCGCAGTGGACTGAACCGCCCTGGGTTTGTTGGAGATTTTGATGTGCCCTGGGTTTCTCGGAGTCGGTCTGGTGGAATTGCGGTGGTGACTCTACCGAAAGGAATTCATGATGAGTCAATATCCGAGAGCTTTTCGCCGAAAGGTGCTCGACTTGCTCGAAACCGG
>Ga0307934_1002202_pt1 | contig 10609 bp, 11 predicted proteins | sample OrgLakmetageno90_FD_201838 | JGI IMG/M metagenome (GOLD analysis project Ga0307934, IMG submission 201838) | Saline water microbial communities from Organic Lake, Antarctica - #90 | ecosystem: Environmental > Aquatic > Non-marine Saline and Alkaline > Saline | place: Antarctica: Organic Lake... | reverse complement strand
TTAAAAAATAAACGCTACTTAGTTGCGTTATTGAAAATTAACGTTAACTTCAGGATATGAGAAAAACACCTGTTGTTAAAGCCGTGCTTGAATTAATGCGCGCGGCTAAAAAGCCGCTCACCGTGCCAGAAATACAATCTCTTTTAAGTGATTTAGGGTTTGAACCCAATAAAACCACCCTTTACAGAATGCTCGAAAAATTTCAGGCAGAACATTTAGTAAACGCGGTTTTACTAGACCCGAAAGTGGTGTACTACGAAATAAAAACGCACCATCATCATCATTTTGCGTGTCGAACGTGCACTAAAATCCGGTGCATCAGCGACGACGCGTTAGAATCGCATATTCATAACTTCGAAAAAAAACTAGAAGCCAAAGGCTTCAACGTTGAAGAACACAATTTCTCATTTAGTGGTACCTGTGCCACCTGCACTTAAGACTTATCTTGTTAATTTTTAATTTTATGAAACCTCTTTCTTTTTTACTCGCATTTACATTATTACTGCTGACTGGTTGTGCCACAGAGCCTGAAAACTCAGAAGAAAATCAAACAGTCGTGACCGTAGATAATTCAAAATCTATTGTGGCGAGCTTTTACCCACTCGCGTACATGGCGCAAGAAATCGTGGGCAACACGACTACCGTGGTTAATTTAGCGGGCGCGTCTGACGTACACGATTTTGAACCTTCTCCCCAAGATTTAGTACGACTTAATAAGGCCGATTTAGTTATTTTCCAGGGCGCTGAATTAGAGCCATGGGCCGAAGGCGTTATTGAAGACTTAGAATCAAAAAACGTTATGACACTGGAAGTAACCCATGACTTAGCTTTAGCCAAACTAGAAGATCATGATGAGGATCATGGCGATGAAGAGGACCATGAAGGTGAAGAAGATGAAGAACATGACGATCATGGACACGGTGAATTTGACCCACACACGTGGCTTGACCCGGTTTTAGCACAAGACATGGTGGATGAAATTTTAGCCGCTTTAATTGAAATTGATGCTGGTAATCAAGCTCTTTATAAAAGCAATGCCGAAACATTAAAACAAAAATTTGCCCAGTTAGATCAAAACTTTAAAACCCGTTTAGCTAATTGCACCAACCAAGAAGTAATTATTTCGCATGATGCCTTTGGCTATATAGCACGTCGTTACGGGTTTGAAACGCATGCCATTGCCGGTATTTCTACCAGCGATGAACCTTCGGCTAAAATTCTCGCTGAGCTTAAAGATGAAGCGGCAGCCGGCGCCACTCACATTTTAACCGAGCAAAGTAACGTGACTCGTTTTGCCGAAACCTTAGCCAGAGAAGCCGGTTTAACCATTTTAGACGTTAACCCTTTAGGCCGAGGCCCATTAAACGAAAACATTAATTTTATAGACGTTATGTATAATAATCTAGAAAGTTTTAGCACCGCCTTAAATTGCAAAGCATGATACACGCCCAAAAAGTCGGCTTACAAATAGAGGGTAAAACTATATTAGAAGACGTTTCATTCTCGGTTAAGAAAGGGGAATACGTTGGCTTAATTGGCCCTAATGGAGCGGGGAAAACCAGCCTTATAAAACTTTTACTAGGCTTCTGGCAACCTAGCAGTGGCGACTTACAGCTTGAGGCTGAAGTTAAAATTGGCTACGTGCCACAAAGTTATACGCTTTCAAGCGTAGTACCGATATCGGTGGCGGAAGTATTAAAAATGTCGCAAGCCACTAACAAAGAGTGGCTCGTAACGAACCTAGAAAAAGTAGGGTTAGACGAAACGCTGTTAAAAAAGAATTTTCACACTTTATCGGGCGGGCAAAAGCAACGCGTTATTATTGCGCGCGCTTTATGCAGCCAACCTAATCTTATAATATTTGATGAGCCTTTGAATGGAGTCGATTATGAAACTAAACTTAAAATTTACGACATTTTAGCGCATTTAAATAAAGAAGAAGGCGTAACTATTTTGTTTGTTTCTCATGAAGTAGACCACATAATTGATAAGTGTCATCACATCTTGTGCCTCAATAAAACCATGCACACCGGCTGTCACCCACTAGATTTTGCCAAAGGCGAAGTCGATCAGTGCCCGGTTTTAACCACCACGCCCCAAGTCGTACCGGTACACCATCATCACGACTCTAAAAAATCATCTTGTTCATGTTAGAAATTTTTGACTACGATTTCATGGTGCGTGCCTTAGCAGTGGGTATTTTTACCGCTATCAGTACGGCCGTACTGGGTAACTTTGTAGTAACCGCGCGGCAAGCAGTAATGTCTGATATGCTGGCCCATACCGCTTTAGTTGGGGTTGGACTGGGTATATTTTGGCAAATGTCCCCTACTTTTCTCGCTTTAGGGGCGACGGTTATCTCCGCGTTATTGTTGTGGTGGATTAATCGCAAGAAAAACCAAGCGCCAGAAGCTATTTCAATGCTACTGCTAACCGGAGGGTTAGCCACAGCCCTGCTGTTAGCCCACCTTAACAAAAACAATCCCATCGCGCTTGATACGTATTTATTTGGCTCGATTCTTACCATAACGCCTACAGAAGTTTATTATTTTATTGGTTTAAATGTTTTAATTTTAATAACCCTCGTTTGGCTGTGGAAACCGTTTTTGACGCTGGTATTTGACCAAGATTATTTGCAAACGCAAAAATACAAAACGTTTTACGAAATACTGTTTATGGTGCTAATCGCCCTAATCGTTGGCATTGGCTTAAAAGTAATTGGCGGTCTGCTTATTGGGGCTTTACTAGTGATACCCGTTTTAATTGCGCAAAATTTTACCCACAGTTTTAAAGCCAACGTACAGGTTAGTATTATCGCTAATGTACTTGGGGTTTGCCTTGGTATTATAAGTTCTTTTTACCTCGATACTCCCGCTAGTAGTGGCATTGTGCTGAGCTTAATCTTGTTTTATTTACTGAGTAAATCAAGACTGCTTTTTAAAAAGTAAGGCGTGATACCTTTAAAAAAAAGTTTATCAGAGTAGCCTTTTGGCACTATGAAAAAAATAAACATTCGGAAAGTCATACTTATTACGCTGGGGATACTACTATTAATAGGCGCTATTTATGTCGCGCTTAGTTACGAACGCGTGAAAGCGCCCGCCCCCACTGAAGAAGTTGAAATAATAGATAACGAGGTAGAGCTTTCATCAGAAACAAAAAGTGAAACGGTTGCAAAACCACCCCTGAGTGTAACCGATTACCGAGAACTGCCACAAAGTGACGCGGTGCTCACCAGCGTAGCCGATAACCTAGACGCTCCCTGGGCGTTTACGTGGCTGCCAAGTGGCGAATTGCTGGTCACCGAAAGATTTGGAACCCTTAAAATAATCAGCCCCAATACAAATGAAACTAAAACCGTGTCTGGATTACCCGATGTTTTTACGGGTGGCCAAGGCGGTTTACTCGACGTAACGGTGCACCCTAATTTTGCAGATAATAATTTTGTATATCTGTCATACGCGCAGGGCACCCAAGAAGGCAATCGTTTGCGCGTGGCTCGAGCCCAGTTAAACGATGCTGTTTTAGAAAACCTAGAAGTGGTGTTTGAAGTGGCACAAACTAAATCTGGCGGACAACACTTTGGCTCACGGTTCGCGTGGTTACCCGATGAAACGTTACTGTTCTCTGTGGGTGATGGCGGTAACCCGCCTGCCAGCTACAATGGCGAACTGATTCGTGAACAAGCGCAAAAACTAAACGCCCATTTAGGAAAAGTCATTCGCATAAACGATGATGGTAGTATTCCCGAAGATAATCCTTTTGCGGGTCGCCCCGATGTGCAGCCTGAAATTTGGAGCTACGGACACCGAAATGTTCAAGGACTGACATACGATTCGTTACGCGACCAAGTGATCGCCAGTGAGCACGGTAGCAAAGGCGGTGATGAACTAAATGCTTTAGCGGCTGGAAAAAACTATGGCTGGCCACGGGCCACTTTTTCTACCGAATACGATTTAACGGGTTCGGCTATTTCACCCGACCAAACGTTAGAAGTAACCGAAGATCCAATCGCGGTTTGGACGCCGACGATTGCACCGTCTTCGGTGGCGTTTTATAACGGTAGTCAATATGGAAATGATATTGAGGGTGATTTATTTGTAGCCGCAATGCTGCTACGCAGTAACACCACGCTGGCGGCCTATGCGTCGTCGCCGGCGGGCGCTATTATACGAATTATAAATAACGAAGCGGGCCATATTACCGGTCAAGAACTGATTAATGTCGGTGACTTTCGGGTTCGTAGTTTGGCCCAAGGCCCAGATGGGTTTTTATATGTACTCACCGACAGTACTGGCCGTCAAAGCCGGGCGGGGAATAACGATGGCGCTCTTTGGAAAATTGAATCTTTTTAGAAACACTTTAAACCGCTTCTAAAATCTCAAGTTCTCGCGCTGTTAAATTTTTTCGGGCTTCGGTCATGTTTTCAAGTGACATTTTTAACGCCGCTTTTTCATATAAATCTGGGTTAACGGCACTCAGCGCTTTGAGCGCTTTTTGAAGTTTAATTTGTATTTCAACCGTTGTCGCTCCGTCCCGAGCGATAGGGCTAAAGGCATCGTTTAAAGCGTCTTCAACCGACACTTCTGGCACAAAAATCAAGTCGTGTTTAATCTCAATCTCGTCCACTTTTTGCCACAGGCTTAAAATTTTTATTAAACGTCCAATGACACTAATAGCCGTGCCGGCATCGTTAATACCCGGCGATAAGGCCCGACTGGCAATTTCTGTCATCACCACTAAACCAAACCTAAAGTCTTGATCAAAAGTTCGGTCTGATTCAATCAAAAAATCAGATCGTATAGCCGCCAAAGCTTCTTCCTCTAAAGTTTCTGTTTTTTCCACGTAAACCAGGGGTCTCGCTTGATGCACAAACGCCCCCGGCAGAGATGATATCCAAATGCGAGTCTTATATTTTTCGGCTATATTTTGCAGACTATTCAGATCAATGTGCACTATGTAGCCCGTTTTAGAAGAAAAAACCTCAAGACTTTTCTCAGGGGGAAGCCCCTCGTACGGTCTGCCACCAAGATAGGGATTTTCCACCTTCTTTTTAAAAGATTTTAAAGCGGCTCGCTCGACTCGATCAAGCGTATCGACCATTCTCCCAAAAGTCATTAAGTGGTTTATCCACTGCAACAGTCTTAACACCATCAACACAATTACTACGGCTGTAGACACAAATAAAATGACGCGGCCGTTATCAGAATAATACCCCGCCTGCATAGCAATTATGCCTACTAAACTAAACAAGAACGCCCCCAAAAAGGTAGCCAATACGTTTTGGGCGGTGGCATCTTCTTGCAGTAAAGCGGTGGCTCTGGGGGTCGCGTTACTGGCGGCGGCCGAAAAAGCCGAAACCGCAATCCCAAGCGAGAAAGTGGTTACCGCCAGCATCGATGACGCTAAAATATTAAGCACGTTTCCCACCGCGTCCGCGCCAATTTTAACCGACCAATCATCAGGAAAAAAACGCCCAAACCACTGCGACATAATGGCGGTCACTAAAGCCAGTACCGCGAATGAAATAACGCGGACCCACATTTTTTTGTAGTGCTTGATGATCAGCCAGACTATTTTTGATTGCATAGAGACACTCGTATTAAGTTATTTTTAAAGGCGGTGGTCACAAAAGGTAAAAAGGAGCGGTTTAATCGTTAAAAAAACCTTCTGAACACAGTTCTGTATTTGCCGCCATGCCCGCTAAATTTCCACTGGCCACCGCGACGGCGACTGACCTTGCGGCCCCCGAAACATCACCACAAGCAAACACGCCTGGCACGTTTGTTTTGTAATCACCGTTTCGTTTTACGTACCCCGATTCACCCAGCTCACAGCCAACACTAGCGGCCAAATCGCTGTTATAATTTCGTTTGGTGTGGACGTAGAGAACTTTAAAGTCTTTAGTCGTTCCATCGGTAAACAAAACCTGTTTGACCTGCCCTTGGTCGTGCACAATTTCTTTAATTTTCGTATAAATAATTTCAATATTATGGCGACCTAAAATTTTAAGTTGGCGGGCGCTTAACGTTAAAATACCGTTGGTTAGCACGACTAAATTGGTACTTAAATTATAAAGCACCGATGCGGTATCTAAAAAGCTAGTACCATCGAATATAAAGCCCGTAGGTTCATTTTTAAACTCATAGCCGTGGCAATAAGCACAATGCAGAGCGCTTATCCCCCAGCAGGCTTTAAACCCTTTAATGTCGGGTAATTCGTCGGTTACACCATTGGCAAAAATTAATTTTTGGGCCTTAAAGGTCTCTGCTGTTTTAGTTTCTACTTCAAAACCAGTTTCTAGTTTCTGTACCTTAACCACCGTTGCGGGTTTAAACGTAACGGTTTCATAGCTTTGTAAATCTTTTAAAGCGGCCGCTCGAATAGCCGACGGGGCTTGGGCGTCGTGGGTTAAAAAATTATGTGATTTAGGCGCGACGCCATTACAGGGGCGACCATTATCAAGCACCAGCGTTTGGCTCCCACTTCGCCCTAACACCAACGCGGCGGAAAGCCCAGCACCACTACCCCCGATAATAATGACGTTGAAGGATTTTAAAGGCATAGATAAAAATTGTTTACTCGCCCACTTTAACACAGTTTAAAATTTGTTAAAACGAGACTAAGACTGCGCGATTAACGTGGCTACTTTTTTAGCTGATGCCACCGCGTTTTCGTGGAAATAATTATAATACGCCCCCGCAAAATAAATGGGACCATGGTCATTTAATTCGTCTAAACGGTGCTGGGCGTTAAACACTTCGGTGGTCAATCGCAGATGCCGATAGCTCAGTGACTTAATCACTTTGGCTTCGGCAATAGGCATCCACGGGTTTAACGTCATAAAATAATCATCAGCCGACGGCAGCCCTAAAATAGGATTTAACCAAATTGAAAAACACCCCGCGTCTCCATTCGGGCTGACATGCACATTAAACGCCGCCCATTTATCTTTATTTGGGGGCATAATACTCGCGTCTTGGTGTAAAAACCCGGTATTAGTGCGATACACAAACGGGCTTAAAATGTCGGTTTGTAGCGCTGTCGGGTTTTGTAAAAGCTTTCGGGTGGTGTCGACTTCGCACGTCATAATCACCGCGTCGTACTGTTTTTCACCCAGTCCCGATGACACCATCACCTTCCCATTGGGTAACGTTTCAACGCGGGTAACGGGCGTGGAAAGCTCGAGCGTGACATGACTTTGGGCGAGCACCGGCTCTAAATATCGTTTGTAGCCCCCCGCCACGTACAACCACTGGTGGCGCGCCATTAAACAAATCAAACCGTGATTTTTAAGATAGTTTAACACGCGGCGCATCGGAAACTCGCGCGCATCTTTAATAGACTGAGACATTAAACCCGCCGTCATAACCACTAAATATTCTTCAATAAAAACATCCGAATACCCTTTTTGTTTACCGTATTCAACGACGGTTAAGTTTGGATCAATCAAGGCGCAATCTTTACTACCACACTGATGAAACGCGATCCCATCTTTCAGCAAGCGCCAAAACACAGGCCTTAAAACCGATTTAGATTTTAAAACCGCCAAAAACATGCTTCTATCTTTGGTGTCCGCTTTTAAGTGTTGGCTGTCCATCCGAAAAGACATCGAACTTTTAGAAGGGCTAATCCCCTGGTCTTTTAAGTAACTTATAAAAGTCGGATATTGAGACCGATTAAACATAATATAGCCCGTGTCGATGTGTAAGGTTTGGCCCGCCGAATCGGTGACTTCGTGGGTATCAACGTGACCGCCCGCACGATCTAATTTTTCATAAATAGTTATGTCGCAATCTTTAGGTAAGTAATGAGCGCTCGCCACCCCCCCTATACCGCTGCCAATAATCGCAATTTTTTTTCGAGTCATTCGAGCTAATTTTTAAGTAACCGCATCGTCGTTATTTTTTAAATTTAGCCTAGTTTTATAGTGCAAAAAAAAGCCCTGCAACAGGGCAGGGCTTTTAAGTCGTACTTAATTGTTTAACTATCTTCGGAGTATACCACGTGAAGTTGAGGTGGTAGTGGTCGGTCGCTTAAAGTTTTGTCGCATAATGGCTAGTTTTTGCGCTCGGGTCATATTGTCGTTAATTTCAAGCTTTGGCGTTGTTACTTTTGGGGTCGTGGTTCGCACGGGCGTAGTCGTGGTAGTTCTGGCCGGTGTGGTTGTTTGAATAGTATTATTTCGGTTGGTGCTTCGAAACGTTGGTCGAGATTTTTGCACCGCATTGGCAAATCTTGAAGCCGGTAATCGACCAGGGTTGATGTTGTAAACCTGCGTTCGACCTCTTTTATCAACGTAGGTTTTAACTTCAGCTTTGATACCCGCGTTAAGTTTATCGTTAAAAGCTTTTGTTTCGGCTGGCGTCGCGCCTGGTCGAAGATATTCTTCTCGTTTCATACCCGCCCATCGTAGCGCGTTACGACCACCACCAGTAACCTTAGTCACTACGGCGGCAGATGGTTTTTGAGCGGCTAGTCGCGCCACTTGAGCGGCTGGGCTAGCCGCAAGCACGTTACTAGGTGACGTAATAATGAGCAGGGTTGGTTCGTCTACGTTTGGCGTACTAGGGTTCGCATCGGAAACAATCGAGTCATAACCCATTGAAGTTACCACATCAAGCACCGCTTGATTGGTTAACGAACTTTCTTGAAAAAATTCATCGACCGCTACTTGGGCGTTAATCAAAAAAGCTTCCTCCATGTTCGCCGCTAAATACAAACCACGAACGATAAGAGTATCATTGGGGTAATTAGTGGTTTCAACTACCGCGTTGGCTTCTTTTAAGTCGTGACCAATAAAATGAAAACCTCGTGGCAAAACATGGGTTAAACGTACGTTTTCTACCGCTACCGAATTTTTATTCATTAGTTGGTAGTAGTAATCAACCACGCTGTTGGCGGTTACGGTTTGCGGTGCCACTTGCATCACAAAATCAACCATTTCAAGGTTGGTCGTGGTTTGGGCATCCAGCATTAAAGTCTCTACGGGGTTATCCAGGTCGGTTTCCTGGGCGTGTGAAACCGAAACATTAACCGTAGTGGCTGCCAGCAGCCCGAAAATTAAAAATTTATTGATTTTCATAGTATGGGGTTAAGAAATCAATCTTAGTTTTACGCTTTAAAAAAGCTTATAGCAAATAGTTTGCCAACCCCACACTTAACAAAGTTTTATTATTTATTAGTATTGTCACACAATACCTTAAACGCACGTCTAAGTAAGTGTTAAACAATTTTTAAATCATGCAAAAATTACTGTTTCTTTCCGCCTTAACCTTAATTCCAGCTATAGGCTTAAACGCGCAAACCGAAATTTTGGCAACCCCAGAGGTTCCCAATCAGAAAGTAATGGAAATGCATCAAGCCCTAGAGGTAACCAAAGAAGCCTATAAAAAAGCGAAGAAAGCTGAAAAAAATGAAGTTAATAAAGCCAAACACGAAGCCGAACGAATTGAATTTTGGGAGCAAGTAGAGAACCGTAAGGCTGAAAAATCAGAGGGCGTTGCCGATAAACCAAAGGCGCCAACCGTTGAAACAAACGACGTTAAAACTGAAATCGGTAGCGACGCGGAAACCCCAGTCGTGGCCGCCAGCGCCGTCACCACACCAGAAGCCAACGACGGCATGCTTAAACGAGCTATGGACGCTTTGTTAAGCTTGTTTCGGTAAATTTAAATCAGTCACATTGGGTGGTTCAACGCACGGCTATTAGTAAAGTTAAAGTACATGTTTAAATATACGCTCTTAACTTTAGGTTTGCTGCTGCTTGGTTGTTCCCCACTGCCAGACACCGTTGATACCGTTGAAACCACGCCCGAAATTACCGTCGTCACCAAACCCCAAAGTCTAGAGATTGAGACCCCAGAGAGACGCGCTATTGAACCAGAATTCACACCCCAGATTATGCCAGAACCAAAAACCCCCATGCTTGTACAAAATACCTGTGAAGTTTTTGATGACCTTACCAATGCCAACCAGAGAAGGTGGCAGGTAGTAAACGATAACGTTATGGGCGGCCGCTCGGATGGCGATTTTAAAATCATTAATAACCAAATGGAACTAGCGGGTTCAATTAATTTAAATGGCGGTGGTTTCACCTCGGTACGCGCCCCCCTGCCGAATAATTATTTAGACGAGTTTAAAAGTATTAAGGTGCGCGCTAAAACCGATAAACGCGGTTACGCCATCACCTTTAGAGACCAAAATCGGCAGCGTCTATCACATCGTTTAGCGCTCGATTTTAAAGGCGACGGCGAATTTAAAACAGCCGAAATTTTATTTACCGACCTAGAGCCAGCTTACTTTGGCCGCACCGTTAGAGCCGACGGCTTTAACCCGGCCGAAGCGCGCGAAATGGGTTTTATTTTAAGCGATGGACAAAGCGGCCCTTATGCCCTGTTAATTGACGAAATAAGCTTTTGTAAATAAAAAAACAATTACAATTTGTGCAAATAAATAATAAGCTATATAGTTAAGTTGGATTTTTAAATTATATACTATGAAAAACGTAGCTCTCATTACGGGTGCCTCTTCAGGGATTGGCGAAGACTTAGCGCACATTCACGCCGAACACGGCCACGACTTAGTCATTGTGGCGCGGAGTGAAGAT
>Ga0307934_1002200_pt1 | contig 10614 bp, 7 predicted proteins | sample OrgLakmetageno90_FD_201838 | JGI IMG/M metagenome (GOLD analysis project Ga0307934, IMG submission 201838) | Saline water microbial communities from Organic Lake, Antarctica - #90 | ecosystem: Environmental > Aquatic > Non-marine Saline and Alkaline > Saline | place: Antarctica: Organic Lake... | reverse complement strand
AGCCTGCTGTAAAAGGAGTGCCATCACTCATTTTTAGTGAGAATGAACCATCGGCAATAGTCGAAGTGGTTTGCACTTCGCTCCAGCCTCGATAATCAGGAGCCGCTGCGTTAATCACACCGCCCGCCACATCGGTCGCTTCGTAGTCACTGTTATCCCAGAAACTAAATCTAAAAGTGTAGCTACCAATGACGGGTACACCCGCATCATCAAGTAACTCCCCTTCATAAATAAGTAGTTGCGGCGTGGTCGTAACTTGCGCTTGCGCCAGTGAACTAACACTGACTAAAGCCAGCGACAACAAGCCAATTTGTTTAAGAAATTTTTTCATGCGGTATATAAAACTTTTTGGGTTATCAGGGGTATATTTATCGACTCGAAACTTAAACAACGCGAGTTGTAGCAGCGTGTTAATAATCAGTAGTAAAAGTATGAGTAGCAGTATCATCACCACAAAGCTGCACCAACTCCACCACAGCACGTCTTCACAGCCAATACAGGCTTGCGTATTAGTATTGTTGACATCCATCGGCGCTGAAGCCTGGAAATCTTCTACTAACACCGTTTCTTGTCTTGACCAAGGCCAATTAAAGCCATTGCCTTGGCTGGCTAGGAGTTCTTTTTTTTGTTTTTGACTTAGTTGAACCACCATTAAATTTTCTGTATCAACGGGGGCGTTAATTAAAACCTGTTCTGGGGTTTGGTTATTGTTAAAATTACTAGAAACCGGAGGATTCAAAGGTAGTTGTACTACCTGGTTAACAGGTGGCTCAATATTTTCAACCGGCGCCGGAACCGATGGCACTCCCGCTTCAGGTTCCAAGTCTGGTTCTGGATCGGTAGAGATCACAAAACTCGGACCTACTAATTCCACATCATTTGGATTGGTGGGCCTATAATCAAAGTCTAACTCCGGGCCAGCTATTTGCTCTGAGTCTTCTCGATCTTTAACCAGTTCGTTATATTTTTGTTGAAGAATCCAATTAGAAGCGTCGTATTTTTCACCGCCGCCACCGCCACCGCCTCCACTACCATTGTTTCCCCCACCACTCGGCACCACGGGCACAGGCGTTACAGGGGTAACGGGTACAACTGGGGCTGGTGTTTGGGCTACTAAATCGTTCGCTCTTATTTTCAGTGAAGGCTGAATAAACATATCCGCATTCACTCGAAAATTAGGCGACTGTGCAAACGGTTTACTTTTCATAGTCCGCAGGTTATCGGCCTGGCGGATTTGAAACCCTTGTGCCATGGGGGCACTAAAAACACCCATTACTAAAATAACAGTCAGAACGCTCATAAAGCGCCTTGAAAGTAATTTTGATACAATTTGGTGTTTTGACATCAGATCATTTTACCATTTTTTCAGGTAAAAATCAAACAACAAAAACATAAAACAATGAAAACCACAAGGGCTTATAATTTCTTTTTATACACCAGACTCCTTAATAATTGAAAACAAAATCGGTATCACGTACCTCCAAAAAAGATTTCTTTTCGGCGGTGGGTAAATTTTGTATCAACTCATTACTTTCTAAAGCGTACAAACTAGAAGGAATAGCCAAACTGATATCAATGGCTTCAATCTCTTTATGTAACGCTAATTGATCGGCTTTTAATATTTGAACATCAAAGCCCTGCGTCGCTAATCCATTTAACATCACTAAATACACCACCGCGAGTATTACCGTCAACGTCACAATACCCAACTTAAAATACTGCCAATGAATGGTAATATTCAACCCCTTAATTTCAGGAGCGTGGGCGTGAGCAGGATCAAAAAATGTTACGTTCATATTTAGTTTTAAATTTTTTCTGCGATACGAAATTTGACCGATCGCGACCTTGGATTTCGGGCAATTTCTTCGCTCGATGCCAAAATTGGTTTTTTAGTAATAAGTCTTATTTCGGCTTCTTCTACCGTGGTATGTAAAGAGAATGAGGTCGCTTCTGTTACCGGTTTACTCCGTTTTTGAAACTGCTTTTTAACCACTCGATCTTCAAGCGAGTGATAGCTCATTACGCCTAAACGGTCACCCTTTTGCATTAACGCAAAACTTTTGTTGAGGGCCAGCTCTAAATGATACATCTCTTGATTGGTGGCGATTCTGAAAGCCTGAAAAACGCGCGCTAACGCTTTTTTACGGTCTCGTGGGTGCGTACATTTTTCCACTATTTCTTTAAGTTCACTGGTTCTACTTAACGGTTTCACCTCACGCGCTTTTACAATGTTAAGCGCGATTCTATGCGCCGATGGTTCTTCACCGTAATCACGCATTATTTTTGTCAGCTCTGCCACGGTCTGTTCATTTACAATCTTTTCACAGTTATGTTCCTGACTCGCGCTGAAAGCCATGTGCAACGGGCCATCTAGCTGATGCGAGAACCCTTTACTATCGTCATCAAAATGATTTGAGCACACCCCAAGGTCCAACAAAATACACGTTGGTCGAGGCAGAGCGTATTTTTCGTACACTTCATCTATTTGTGAAAAATTAGCCTCTACGCCCACAAAACGATCTTTGTAAGACGCTAAATTTGCTCGGGCGGCTTCAAGATGTTGATTATCTAAATCAGTCCCAGCGTAGAGTTTAACATTCGGAAACGTGTCCAGAATTAAGGCGGCATGTCCGCCTAAACCAAGGGTACCATCAAAAACCGACTCGGCTTTATCGTGTAGCAACGACTCTAAAACTTCTTGTTGAAGCACTGAATCGTGTTTAAGTGTTTGGTAGACCATTAATCGTGAACAATATTTGAAGTAATGTGTAAAAGTTGTGCACAGTCCGTGGATAACTTTTTTAAGCTTTTAAAGCAGCTATAGAGCTGAAAAACTTAACAATGACCTAAATATAGAACAATAAATGTGTTTATACAACCGTATTTGATGGTTTATCTTTGCCTTTAGGGGTTTCATGTTTTATTTTTTTGTTCGGTAAGAATAAATTTATTGTTCTCCACATTTTATCCACAAAACAGCCCCTCTAATGGATTATATTTATACTTTTTTACTTTCAATAACCCCAGTCATAGAACTGCGTGGCGCTATTCCTATCGCCTACTTGCATTTCGATTTGGGGATAATTCCCGCCACTTTCATCGGAATTTTGGGTGGCCTGTGCATTGTGGTGTTTTGTTTAACCATGTTGCCCCTCCTTTTTACATTTATGGATCAAATCCCCGTTCTTAAAAAACCCAAGGACGCTCTGCTTGAAAAAACGAGAACCAGGCATTCTGAGAAAATGAGGCTCTGGGGAGAAGTCTTTTTAGTGATAATGGTTTCTATCCCCTTGCCCGGCAGCGGAGCTTTTACGGGGAGCACTTTGGCTTACTTATTTGGCATTCCAGCTCGACATGCCTTTTGGCTTATCAGCACCGGTACCATTATTAGCGCTATACTCGTCGCCGGTCTTACGGTGTCGGGCAAAGGACTCTGGGGCTTTTTAGCCAGTCTCTAGTCTAACGAATCTGCACCGGGTTTTGTGCATTCGTATAATCCCAAATCTCAGAAGGTTTCACCCCATCGTCTAAGAGCGGCGCAAAATTGAAAAGCGATACTAGACTCCCCCACTCTGATTTTATCGCCTCAGGATTATATATAGGACTCTGCCCCGATAAATTAGCCGACGTAGCACTGACGGGGTAATCAATAGCCGCCGCCACCTCTTTTAAAGGCGCGACTCGAAAGGCTACGCCCGTTTGCGGCCAAAATTCTGAAAGCGGTAATTCTAGCGTCGGTTTTAAAATAACGGTTCGCGGCTTCTCGGTAAAAAAATCTAAAGGAAGTTCTGGCGGCACTTCGGCAAACGCCTTTAACATAGCCCAATCTTTTACCATCAAACTACAATATTTATAGGCGGGACGTTGTTTTAAATCATATAGGGCTTGCAACATCTGGGGATCATCCGCCCTGACACCAAGCCCATAACTGGTATCAGTGGGAAACGCGATAACTTTTCCTGTAGCAAACATATTCTTAGACTAACAAAAAGGAGTTGACCGCCCAAGCAATTTTTTTAAGATAATTTAGCTTTGGAAACAAAGTTTTGAAGCGCGTGTCGTATAATGGCTATTATCCCGGCCTTCCAAGCCGATGACGTGGGTTCGATTCCCACCACGCGCTCCAAAAAAATTCTGATAAGCCCTGTAAGGGTTTGTCAGAATTTTTTTATTAGCACGAAGTGCTGAACCCACAGGGTTCGAAACGAGGCAATGAGCGTGAAAATATTTTTCTGTGAAAAATATTTTCTAAGCGAATAACGAAGTCACGGCAAAAATAAGGTGGGACGAATTAAGTATTCCCACCACGCGCTCAAAAAAAAAGTCTGCTACCCAGAACGTGGGTGTCAGACTTTTTTTATAAAAACTAATTTCAATGTGGAACTACCGGCTATAACTTCGATTAAAGATACTGTGTCGTGAAGACGGGTTTGATGAAGGTTGGTATTCAAGCCCGCCAGTATCTATATCAAACTGTGGCACCGTTGTATATTGGTATCCTTGTTGATAAGGCGTGTAGTAAGGCACATAAGGCGTGCTTGGCACGGTTGGTTGATACGGTTCATAAACGGGTTCTCGGTCGACTCGCACCGTGGTGCTGGTTCTGGCTGTTTGCCCACTTTCATTACGAACTGTTACGCTGACGGTGTACGTTCCGGCTTGATTATAGACATGTGTGAAGGCTGAATTTTGCACAAAGCCTTGTTGCCCTGCATACCGAGACTGCGCGCCATATTGTTCATCTCCCCAATTAATTTGGTAGCTGAGATCTTGGTTGTTTGGCTCTGTGGCCTGCACTCTCCAAGTACCCGTTTGCCCGGATCTTAAAGTGGTTGGGCCACTAATACCTCGTACCACAGGTGCCGTGCCAACGTTTGGCTGATTCCCATCAACCCTTACGTTGAGTGAACGGGTAACCGACTGGCCATCAGTGCTGGCAGTAACGGTGACAGTGTAATTTCCTGGTCGGCTAAATGAATGCTGGAAAGTTTGCGATGAGCCACGTCGTACTTGAGACGTTTGATTTGACGGCGAATAGTGAGAATCTCCGTAATTTATTGAGAAATTTATCCCTTTATCAATAGGATGATTTGCTATCACTGTAAATGTACCACTCTGACCGACTCTCAAGGTGCTTGGCCCAGAAAAAGACGTAATATTTGGAGTTGTAGTTCTGCCGCTTCCTACTTGAACAGTTTTTTGTGAAGTAGCGCTTTGACCATTTTGATTAGTAACGGTGATTCGCACCGTGTAGATACCCGCGTTAGCGTATTGATGTGAGAAAGTTGTTTGCTGTACCGGCCGTCTGACTTGTGATCGATTAGCCGCGTACTGCGTTTCACCCCAATCAATTTGATAACTAAGCTGATCGTTTCGACCGCCTCGAGCTCGCACCGTCCAGGTACCACTCTGATTTACTTCTAAGTTAATGGGCCCATTAAAACTTTCAATGACCACTTGAGTAATAGGGGTTGGGGTAGGGTTAGTTCTACATTGACCTCGATACTGAAACTGAGCGCCAGCGGCTTGCAGGTGACAATCGTTTGAGTAAGCTACTGAGTTACCGCCTAACAGTCCACAAACAGGGTCGTAATTTAGCGGACATGCTACAGGATGGTCAGGGGTTCTATCACAAAAATAATGCGTTAAACACTGCGTACCTGTATTTCGTTGTGGCTCCCAAGTGCCGTTACACTGACTCTCTGGTGGACGCTCCACCACCGGACAAAAATTTCCGCCTTCACATCTCCAATCAATGGTACAACCGTAGTTATTTTTAATTTCTCGGTAATTCCCCCCTTGGCAGGTAGCTGGGTTTGGCTGCGCCACAGGGTTACACTGGCCCGCAAAAGTGTTGGCTTGCAAGTTTTGTGAAAAATACTGTGTAAACCCACCGTAACCGTTAGTAAGGGTTGGCGCTGGTGGTTGGTACGTAATTGACTGACGAGGAAAATTATTAGCGCCATAATAAGCCGTTAAGCCGCCTTGACTGTCGGTTAATGTTGGCGCTGGTGGCGTATAAGTATTTACCGCCGTCGCTTGGTTAAAATTATTCGCCCCATAATAGGCGGTTAAACCGCCGCCCGTTGGGTTACGGTAGTTATTGTTGTTTTGGGAGTACCCATTATAATTACCAATCCCCACATTGTTGTAATTTTGATTTATAATGTTTTCGTAATTATAAGCGCCCGAGTTATTGTAATTAGTACCCCCAACCGAGCTGTTATAATACGGCTGAGCGCCTGTGCCATTAGACTGATACCACCCCGTCATGCCTCCAGCTGCTAAAGCCGTCGAGGTAATTAAGAGACTCAAGATTGACGTCGAAGCGAACCATTTAATGAATTTCATATTTTAAGCGCTTATTTAGTAGTATAAGACGTACTATTTATAATAAATGTGACGTATTATGTCAAATTTTATAAAATATATACAATAAAAGTCAATAAATTATTTATCCCCTATCTTATTAGTTGGGCTTGGGATGAAACCAATTTTAATTATAATAGCTCAGAATTTAATCGCTTTAATGAATGACGACTCTCGATCTAAACCACATGAACGCCTTTAGTAAGGCTTGCCGACGCAGCATTTTAGAAATGTTACACACTTCACAATCAGGACATCCTGGGGGCAGTCTTAGTGCCTTAGATTTTTTAGCGGTACTGTACACGCAAAGAATTGGAGCCACGCATGAACCCGTTGTGGTTTCTAATGGTCATATTTCGCCGGGGGTTTACAGTGTGCTGGCTGAAATGGGAGCGATTGATAAAGAAGCGGTTAACCGCACGTTCCGACAAATCGGCTCTAAGTTTGAAGGGCACGTAACTCGGCACGTTGCTGGTGTACATTTTGGAACCGGGCCACTCGGCGTTGGTGTTTCAGCGGCTTCTGGATTTGCGATGGCCGAAAAATTAAAAGGTTCTGATAAAAGAGTCTTTGCCGTCATGGGCGACGGCGAAGCCCAAGAAGGACAAGTACACGAAATGGCTTTATTTGCGGCTAAAGAAAAACTAAACAACTTTACGGTTTTTTGTGATTATAACCGCGTACAACTCACCGATAGTTTAGAAGCCACAATGCCCATTGATGTAGCCGCCCTGTTTGAAGCCCACGGTTGGGACGTTTTAGAAATTGATGGACATGATCACGCGGCTTTACTGAAAGCCATTAATCATGCCTCTGATAAACCCGTGATGATTGTAGGGCAAACTATTATGGGCTACGGTGTGCCGATGATGGAACAAAGTGGACGTAACGATAAAGCGGATTGGCACGGTAAAGCGCCTAGCAAAGACGATATTCAGGCTCAACTAAACACCCCTGAACTGACTTTAACGGCCGAAGAATTGCAGAGCTTAGAAGACTTTAGAAGCGCCGTACAATTTAAACCAGAAGCGAATACTTTCACCGCTACCACGACGCCAATGCCAAATATCAAGACAGGCGAAGCCATAGAGTACGCCGCGGATGTCCTAACGGATTGTCGTAGCGCTTACGGACAAGCTTTGCTTTCTTTAGCCAAAGCAAACCAAACAGTTTTGGCGGGTACGGCCGATTTAGGCGGTTCGGTTATGACCAAATTTGTGAAAGCGGAGCTTCCCGCGCAACACCTTGAGTTTGGTATTTGTGAACAAAACATGGTCAGTGTCGCCGGTGGTTTATCTTTCTCTGGGTTTACACCGTTTGTTTCAACCTTTGGAGCCTTTATGAGTAGCCGTGCCAAAGATCAGGCTCGCGTAAACGATATTAACCAAACGAACGTTAAAATGGTTTCTACCCATTGTGGTTTAAGTGTGGGGGAAGATGGCCCTACCCACCAAGCCATTGATGACATGGGGAGTTTCCTTGGCATGTTTCACACCATGGTCGCTGAACCCGCAGATCCAAATCACTGTGACCGCATTATCCGGTACATGGCCACCCATTACGGTAACTGTTACGTCCGGATGGGACGGCACAAATTACCAGTACTAACTAAAGCGGATGGCTCGATTTTGTTCGATAAAAATTACGAATATACATACGGACGCACAGACGTACTACGTGAAGGTTCGGCCTTAACCATTGTCGCCTCTGGCCCGATGGTGATTGAAGCGCAAAACGCCGTTAAAGAAGCGGGCCTTGATGCTGAAATTTTAATTGCCTCGAGCCCAAAACAATTTGATGAAGGTTTAGCCACTTCACTTAAAAAGACCGGCAAGGTGTTAGTCGTTGAAGATCACAACCGCAAAAGTGGTTTTGCCTCGCAAGTCGCGCTTTATGCGGCCGAAAACGGAATTGCTTTAAACCAATTTAAATCAATCGCCGTTGAAGAATATCAATTATCTGGTAAACCAGCGGAACTATACGAAAGCGCTGAAATTGGAGCCAAATCTATTGAAAAAGCCCTGCAAGCCTTTGCATAAGGTTCTTAAAATAAAAATATTTAAAACTTATTAATACTCATGAAAAATTTCTGTTTCCTCTGCGGCTTACTCGGCTCATTCCTCATACTTTCTACGGCACAAGCGGCGTTTACCGACGTACCTGCCTCGCACCCAAACAATGAAGCCATTAATTATGTACAAGCGAAAGGCATTGTTGAAGGTTACAGCGACGGTACGTTTAAACCTGATATTACGATTAATCGCGCAGAGCTTACAAAAATTATTATGGCGACAGAGTTTGATGCCGACATGATGGCCAACTGCAATGTGTACAGCACTAATTTATCAGACGTGCCCGCCGAAGCTTGGTTTGCACAGTTTGTTTGTACCGCTAAAGCGAACGGTATTATTAATGGTTACGCGGATGGCACTTTTAAACCAGGGCAAAACGTAACCTTTGTTGAAGCCGCTAAGATTATCAGCCTTGGTTTTGGTCAAGACTTAGCCGCTGACACCGAACTTTGGTACCGTCCGTACGTTGATTATCTGTCGACGCAAAGCGCTATTCCAGAAACGGTTAACGAGGTTGCGAAAAATATTACACGCGGCGAAATGGCTGAAATTATTTACCGTTTACACGCGGCGGTTAGTAGCCGCCCCGCTTTAGCCTTCACCGACACGGGGCTAATCCCAATGACTCCAGAAGTGAAAGCCCAAATTCAAGCGGGCGTTAAACTCAGTACCGCCTCCCCTACTAAGGCGCCAACGACACCAACCAGCCCAAATTCTCCGACCTCTTCAAGCGATACGTCTACACCTTCACCTGCAACGACACCAGCAGAACCGCAAAACCCAATGGTTTGTCAGTCTTGCCCCACTGGATTTATTGGTCAACCAAGCAATAACTGTTCGTGTGAACGGGCCTACGTTTATGAACAAACCTACCCGATTGAACAATGTGGTACAGTTGAATTTACCTGTGGCGAAGGCTATGAATATTTTACAAACGCTGAACTCTGTGGTTGTAAAATTAAAGAAGAAATTGTGGAGTATTGGTTAGTTTCAGATGAGAATTTTAAACTTAACGCTCTTGATGAAATGGCACCTATTATTCACGGAAGCTATGAAGAATTAAATGCCGGCGCGCTTGAAGCCGCTCTCGGTAACAAAAATATTGTGCTTTTCTTTCACGCTGATTGGTGCCCACAATGTGTAGCAACCGATACTGAAATAAAAGAACGAATTACGGAACTTCCGGAAGACTCAATCATCTTTAAAACCGATTACGACCAAGAAGTAACCCTGCGTCAGAAATTTGAAATTACCTCGCAACACTCAATTGTAATTATTGATAAAAACAACGCCCTGCAGTTCAAACAAACGGGTTTCAGTTTTGATGACGTGGTGGGCGTCCTTGAAAAAATTAAAGAGGCCGAAAACTTAGCCGAGTAGTTTAAGTGGTTTACTAAGTTCGAACTCAAGCAAACGAGACCGGTCTCCAAAAGTTAATTTAAACTTAGAGACCGGTCTCAGTTTTTTTAATAGCTGCATACCAAACCGGATCATGCACTCTTAAGTAAGCGGCGCCAGATTTAGTAGCTCGTTCACCCGCGTGAATATTAACCTGGTTTTCTAAACGATCTTCGCCTAAAAATCTTTTTTTAGAATACCCAATTAACACGGGCCAGTCTGGTACCTCTCTGGCAAATTCTACTAATTGTTGATTGAGCATCGGCGTTTTACCAAACCCAATTCCAGGGTCTAAAATAATATGCTTCCGCTCTATCCCCTGCCCCATCATGGCTAACGCTTTGGTTTCTAAATCTTTCTTTATTCTTTCAATTGAACAAATGTTTTGTTCATGTACTTCATCGACGGTTTCCCCCGGAAAATGGTTCACAATACACGTAGCTTTATACTGGCTCGCTAACTGAATCATCTCAGGATCTTGAAAGCCAGACACATCATTCAGTATATTTCCACCTAGTTTTAAAAACTTTTCAGCCGTGCTTGAATTACGAGTATCTAAGCTGAATTTTTTAATATCTAAGGTTTTAGAATCCAGCACCGCCTGCCAGAAATCTGCCATACGACTCCATTCATCTTTGGCTAAAACCTTTATCGCTCCTGGTCTCGTAGACTCAGCGCCAACATCAACCCAATGCGCCCCATCGGCAAATAATTTTTCTGCTTGATTAAGCGCTATTTGAGTTTCTGTAAATTTACCGCCATCTGAAAATGAATC
>Ga0307934_1002196_pt1 | contig 10628 bp, 9 predicted proteins | sample OrgLakmetageno90_FD_201838 | JGI IMG/M metagenome (GOLD analysis project Ga0307934, IMG submission 201838) | Saline water microbial communities from Organic Lake, Antarctica - #90 | ecosystem: Environmental > Aquatic > Non-marine Saline and Alkaline > Saline | place: Antarctica: Organic Lake... | reverse complement strand
GCGCCGCCATGAGAAGAAATCCCATCGACTGCTTAAAAGTCTCCATCCACGCACCCGGCTTCGGCAGATAGGCCACCAGCTTCGGGAAAATCGCCAGAAACATGAACGGTGACGCCATGCCCAGGCCGAGCGTCGCAAAGATCAACAGCCCCGTGAAGGTATTGGCTTGGAGCGCGACGCCACTCACCCCGCCGACGAATGGCCCGACGCAGGGCGCACCCACCACTGCGGCCAACACACCGACTCCGAAAGAACCAACAAAGTCTTTTCGGCCCGCGACTTTCGTATCCGCGCCCACCAGACCAGAACCGATTTCAAAGACGCCTAATAAGTTGAGTCCGAATAGGAAGAAGACTAGCCCCAGCACGAGCACGAACCCTGGGTTCTGCAGCTGAAAGCCCCAGCCGATACTTTCTCCTAAGGCGCGCAGGCTAAATAGGACCCCGGCCAAGACTAGAAAACTGGCGACCACGCCAAGCGTATAAGCCACGCCATGCCCAAGCGCCTGCCCACGGCTTTGCCCACTGTGATTGAGCAACGAAAAGACCTTGAGCGAGAGCACCGGCAGGACGCAGGGCATGATGTTAAGAATCAGACCACCAAAAAACGCGAGGAGCAGCCAACCGATAAGTCCCAGACTCAGTAGCTGTTGCTCAAGCCCCGCATCGCCATAAGGCGAGCCCGTGGGTGCTGGCGCTTCGGTCGCAAGCTGTGTATTATCGCTGGTTGGGAATCGCACCGACCAGCTCTGGTCAGGCGACTTTAGGATCCCGATGAGTTCGGCAGGCTTTTCCTCCAAATAGCCGAAATCAAGCGGTAGGCTTAAGCGCCCCACTCCATCGCTGACCGAATAGGCCTGCTCGGCATTGGGATCGATCAGACTTTCCTTGGCGGAAAAGAAGTAAAGCGCTTCCGGAAGTGCCTCGCCTTTGATCGACAGCTCTAGAAGCTTATCTTCCTGACCGGCTACAGATAGTTCATAGGGCGAGCCCGGCTTGGGCTGCGAGGCGCGCGCGGCTTCAAACACGTCAGCGTTTGCGGCAACTGCCTCTGCTCCGGTTTTGAGAGTGAGTTGCAGGCTCGCATCACCCGGGAGGCAGACCTCCTTGCAGATCAGGTAGAACAACTCGAGCTGGATTGTAAGATCAGCGCCGGGTGCAAGGTCGTCCGGTGCCGTTACTGGCACGATCAAAGTCGCGATGCCTTTATACCCGTAGCTGACCAAGCCTTCCAGCGAGATGCGCTTCGGGGCAGGCCACTGTATATCGCCTGCGGTAAAACCGTCCGGTAGCGTCCAGGTTAATTCCGGAGGCAGGCCGCTGGCACCAGCGTTTCTCCAATAGATATGCCAGTCCGGCTCCATCTCAAATTTCAGGCCGAGATGAAAGGTCTGGCCGGGAGCCACCTCACTAGAATCCGACAAAAGCTCGACCGTGGTGTGAGCCGCCTGAACGGGCTCCCCGTGCAGCTGCAGCGACGCCGTCGCGAGGAGCATAAGACCAAGTAAACGTGTCATTGCATTCATAAACATAATGGAATGATGCATGGACGGGGGAAATATTCCATAACTCAATTAAGTTTGCTCCCTGCAATACCTTTTTTAGGAACGTGCGACTGGATTGATTGTAGCGATGGCACGATAGTGCCGTCGATTGCCGCCATAAGAGAAAAGGTCGACCTTGCTATCGCAAAGTCGCTACATACAAAGTGACCACTAGAACCAGCCTTCTTCAAGCCGGTGTAAGTTTGTCGGGCCTAACGTGATAAGTAATGATGAAAGCATTGAATCTTCTATTAGTTATGGGCCTGACTCTCCAAACATCGCTATTCGCCAATGAACAAGCCTTCGCCCGAACCAGCGTCGGGGCAATTGAGCTCAAAACGATTCCAGCCAGCATGCTGATCGCTTCAGAGAGTGAGGGGCATTACTTCAAAGAGAATAATGGTCTCTTCCGGCCGCTGTTCAGATATATCAGTGCAAACGACATCGCCATGACGACTCCGGTCGAAGCCGAGATGATGCCCGGCAGGATGTATTTCTATATCGGCGGCGATGCGGCCAAGCGCGAGCTCAAGTCGACTGAGAAAGTAAGCGTTATCGAAGTCCCGGAGAGAACGGTCGCTAGTATCGGCGTGCGCGGCGGCTACTCTGAAGAGAATTATAAAGAGGCGCTTAAAAAGCTGGAAGCTTGGTTGAAGGGGCACCCAACGCACATGGCCCGCGGTGACGCGCGCGGTATTTTCTGGAACGGCCCCTTCATGCCCGGCTTCTTTAAACGTTTCGAGGTGCACCTGCCTGTCGTCGAACGAAGCGTCACAGATGACTAATATCCACCAAACAGATCCGGCCTACGCCGTCATCGTTCCGGCTTTTAATGAGGCAGAGGAGTTACCGAGGACCCTGGAGGCGATTCGCGCGGCAATGGCAACACAGGCTTTTGCGGGAGAGATCATCGTCGTCGACAATAACTCGAGCGACGACACGGCTGGCGTTGCCCGCGAACATGGTGCAGACAAGGTTGTCTTTGAGGCGATCAACCAGATTGCGCGCGCCCGCAACGCGGGCGCGGCGGTAAGCCAAACCCGGCACCTCATCTTCGTCGATGCCGACACCCGCATCTCACAAAGTCTTTTAGCGGAGAGCCTACACATGCTTGAATCAGGTGGCTTCGTTGGGGGTGGGTCTATTATCCAATTTGAGGGCGAAATCAGCGCGGTCGGCCGCTTCGGCATCGGGGTGTGGGAGCGCATCTCGAAGCTCACGAATACGGCAGCCGGCAGCTACCTCTTCTGCCGGGCCGACGCCTTTGAGGCGGTCGGTGGCTTCGACGAACGGCTCTATGCCAGCGAGGAGATCCGCTTATCACGCCTACTGAAGAAGTGGGGGCGCAGAGAAGGCTTGGCATTTAAGATTATAAGCGGATCGCCGGCACAAACTTCCGCTCGAAAACTACAATGGTATTCCGGACCTCAAATTCTGGGATGGGTCTTTTTTATGATGTTTTTCCCCCTCGCGGTACGCTGGCAAAAGCTCTGCGGATTCTGGTATAAACGACCGGAAGTGCATTCTTGATCTCTGGTAAATTATCCCCACACTTCCGCGCTCACTTAAAAAAGGCAGCGCCCGAAGCTGTCGATCAATTTACTATGAAAGACGAAGACATCAAAGAAACCGAAGAATTTGAAGACGTCATTGACGCCGGCAGCGAAGAGGCTGAAGCGAATGCGACGAGCAACGAGGAAGCAGCACCCGAAACGGATACTGAAGCGGAGCCGGAGCTGAGCGAACTCGAAAAAGCTCAAGCTGAAGCGGCTGAGATGAAGATCCGCTACCTGCGCTCCGTGGCTGACCTCGAAAACTACCGCAAGCGCATCGGCCGTGAAAAGCAGGATATTATCCGCAGTGCCGCCGCCAGCGTGATTGAGGAGCTACTGCCAGTCCTGGATAATATGAAACTCGGCCTGCAGGCGGCAGAGAACCACCCGGAAGCCAAAGATGTGACTGTCGGCTTCAAGATGGTCGATAATCAACTTAAGAAAACACTTTCGGAGCAGGGTCTTGAGGAATTAATCCCGGACGGGGAATGCTTTGATCCGAATCTGCATGAGTGCATCGCCCAACAAGCATCCGACGAAATTAAAGAAGATCACGTCATCCAGACGGTTCGCGCCGGCTACCGTCTGAACGAACGTCTCATTCGGGCCGCCAATGTAATTATTTCCAGCGGACCGGCAAAGGAAGAGAGCTAAGCAGTTATGGCATCAGGAGATTACTACGAACTACTCGGCGTCGCACGAGACGTGTCTGGCAGCGACCTAAAGAAGGCTTACCGCAAGCTGGCGGTTAAATATCACCCGGACAAGAATCCGGGCGATGATGCCGCTGAGGCTAAATTTAAAGAGATTTCAGAAGCATACGACATTCTGAAAGACGAGGAGAAGCGTGCCGCCTACGATCGATACGGACACGCCGCCTTTAAACAGGGTGGCATGGGCCGCGCCGGCGGTGGGGCCGCAGGCGGTGGTTTTTCCGGGCACGATCCTTTCGACATCTTCCGCGAAGCCTTTGGTGCCGGCGGAGGTGGTGGCGGCGGCGGCATCTTCGAAGAATTCTTCGGAGGCGGCGGTGGTGGACGCTCCGGCGGTGGCGCCTCGCATGGTGCAGACCTTCGCTATGACCTTGAGATTTCTTTGGAAGAAGCAGCCAAGGGCACCGAGAAAGAGATTAAATATCGCCGCCCGGTCTCCTGCGGTAAATGTAGCGGCTCAGGAGCCGAGCCTGGCTCGAGCAAAGTCACCTGCAGCACCTGCGGTGGTCATGGCCAAGTTAATTCAAACCGCGGCTTCATCCAATTCCGACAAGTTTGCCCGAGCTGCCAGGGCGCGGGGCAAACCATCGAAAAACCCTGCGGTGATTGTCGGGGCGAAGGCCGCATCATGGATAGCAGCACCGTCAAGGTTCGTATTCCTGCCGGTGTGGCAACAGGCTCCAAGCTCCGCTCCAGCGGTAAGGGTGAAGCCGGTCAAATGGGTGGCCAGTCCGGCGACCTGTATATCGTCATCCACGTGGAGGAACACGAACTTTTTGAGCGCCACGACAATGACCTCTTCTGCGAAGTGCCGATCAAGTTCACACTCGCGGCTCTGGGCGGCAGCATCAAGGTGCCTACACTTTTCGGCAAGGGCAACCTGAAGATACCAGCCGGCACGCAGACTGGCACCACCTTCCGCCTGCGTGACCAGGGCATGCCTGCACTTCGCGGCAGCCGAAAAGGCGATCAGCTTATTCGCGTTCAGGTCGAGGTTCCAACCAAGCTCGATTCCGACCAAAAAGCAAAGCTTGAAGATTATGCCGAAGCCTGCGGCGACCCGGCCAACCCGGTCAGCGAATCCTTTGTCGAAAAAGCCAAGAAGTTCTTCAACTAAGCAAAAAAACTGATCACGGGGAAACCGACCACTGAACAACTGAAAATATGGCCTATCCCATCATCATTTTAGGCTCCGGTCGCGGCTCTAACGCAGAGGCGCTGCTTAAAGCCGAAGCCGCCAAGAAGCTGGGAGCCGCCAAGATCGCTGCGGTTATCAGCGACGTGCCCGAGGCACGCATCCTCACACTCGGCCAGAAATTTAAGGTGCCCGCGATCTATATCGATCCGGAGAAGTCAGGACCGCGCCTGAGCGAGGCGGCAGAGGATGCCTACATCGAGCGCATTCAAAGCTTCTCCCCGAAACTCATCGTGCTTGCAGGCTTCATGCGTATACTGAGTGGTAAGTTTATCGATGCGTTTGATGGTCAGGTCATCAACTTGCACCCGAGCTTACTACCGAGTTTTAAGGGCCCGGAAGGGATTAAGGACGCCTATGATTTCGGGGTCAAAATTACCGGTTGCACCGTGCATTGGGTCACTCCCGCACTGGATGCCGGGCCGATCATCGATCAGAAGGACGTGCGTATAGATAATTCTGACACACTTGAACTGCTCGCTAAAAAAATGCACATCGCCGAGCACCGGCTCCTGCCGGATGTCGTCGCGGGCTTGAGCAAAGGCAAGATTGATCCAGCACCCCAAAGGTAGGGCGCAGTCTCCAGACAAGCCGTCGCGCATGAGCGGCCTGAATGGCACTACCTAAGGATTTGAAAAGTGCCCCGCCCCAACATGTCGCTGTGGATTTTTTATTCGCGGCGGCCGCCATGTTGGAGTCCCACCTTTAGGTGGTTTTTCTTACACGCAGCCTAGCATCGGCTACCGGCTAAAGCCGGAACTCCAACACTAACAACAGCCTCGGCAGCACACAAACCACTAGTGGCTCAGCACGATCCGGTATCGGGCATTGCCGCTCTCGAGGCGGCTGATCGCTTCGTTGACCTGATCAAATTTGAAGTGCTCCACGATAGGCTCGATCCCGTGACGGGCGGCGAATTCGAGCATTTTGGTTATCGTAGCCGGGCTACCCACTGGCGAACCGGAGATCTGCCGCTGCGCACCGATCAGCGAAAAGGCTCCGATATCAATGGGCTCAAGCGCAGCGCCTAGAAAGTGAAGGCGGCCTTTAGGCTTAAGCGTGTTCACGTATGCGTTCCAATCCAACTTCACATTGACCGTAGACAGAATCAAATCAAAGCTTCCGGCAGCTGACTTTAACTCATCTTCGTTGCGCGTATTTAAGGTATGGTGCGCACCGATATTGATCGCCTCTTTTCTCTTTTCATCGCTGGTTGTGAAGGCTGTCACCTCGCAGCCCCAGGCATTCAGAAACGCTAGGGCCATGTGCCCAAGCCCTCCGATGCCGATGACAGCGACCTTCGCAGTCGGGCTGACGTCATATTGCACAAGCGGGTTAAAAACCGTGATTCCCCCACAAAGCAGGGGCCCTGCTGTCGCCTTATCGATTCCATCAGGTAGCGGAATTACGCTCTTCGCATCCGCGCGGACCTTATCCGCGAAACCACCATGCCGGCCGATGATCGTTTGCTCAGAATCCGCGCATAGATTATGATCCCCCGAAAGACAACTGGGGCACGTTTCGCAGTATCCGGCATGCCAGCCCAAGCCGACGACTTGCCCGACACTCAGCCCCTTGACCTTGTCGCCAATGGCACTGACTGCGCCGACCACTTCGTGCCCCGGAACAAATGGATAGCTGGTGAGTCCCCAGTCATTTTCCAACATACTCAGGTCGCTGTGGCAGAGACCGCAGTAATCGACCTTAATCACGACCTCGCGCTCACCCATCGGGCCAGGATCATATTCGAAAGGTTCCAATTGAGCTCCTTTTTCTTTCGCGCCGTATGCTTGAATCATTTTCTTAAGTTGTCTTCGGTTAAATATAACGTTGAGTTTAAAATATTCTACAGATTTCCGCGCCAACCGCAACCCTTTGATAACTTATCGTGAGCTCACAAACCGAACTTCGTGCCACCGTGCCGGCTGAATTAGCCGACAGACTGGAGGCTTTTTTCTTCGAAACTGAAACCGTTTACTGGGGCATTATGCAGCGTGAGCGAGATGATCCTTTCGAAGTATTTGGCTACTTCCCGGATGAGTCGACGGCAGACGCCGAGCTCGCCGAGCTGCGTAAAGAATTCCCCGAATTACCCGACGACTTTGCCCTCTGCCAAATTGAAGACAGCTACTGGCAAAATGCCTACAAAGAGTTCGTTAAGCCCTGGAGCGACCGTTGCCTGCACTGGGTTCCTCTCTGGGAAAGGGACAATATTGAGATCCCTGAAGGCGCGGCTGTCGTCTACCTGGATGCCGGGATGGCATTTGGCACCGGCGCCCATGAGACCACGCGTCTGTGTGCGCGCCGACTACTGGATTATTTAGAAGCACATCCGGATAAAGCGGCCACGATTAACTTGATTGATGCCGGCTGCGGCTCCGGAGTGCTCGCGCTCTCTGCCGCCGGACTCGGCTTCAAGAACATCTACGGCTTCGACTTCGATCCGGAGGCAATACGTGTCTGTCACGATAACATCGACTACAACCCGCAAGTCAAAACGCAGGTTGAGTTTGCGGTCGCCGATCTGGCGGACGGCCTGAACGGCAGACAGGGCGACCTGATTCTGGCCAACATTCAGACAGATGTGCTCATCCCCCACTCTGACCACTTGGTCAACGCCGTCGCAGACGGCGGCATGCTCGCCCTGAGCGGCATCCTCGCGAAGGAGCTCGATCAGGTCCGCGACCACTACATCTCACGCTTCGCGGAACTGGGTCGGGGCAACGCCCAAACCGACTCACGCATCGACGGGGAATGGGCTGACTTGCTGATCTGGGGGATCTAGGCTGTCATCAAATAAGTTTTTTCACGTAGCCGAAGCGCTTCCGCTTTGGTCGGACCACTTGGCTGTGATTTAATGATAGCGAAGCCGAGGTTGCCGCTACAGGACGGCCCCACTGAGCCTCCAAAACCACCTAAAGGTGGAACTCCAACAGGGCAGCGCCTCAGCTTTATGCTCATAGCAAATTTTTGAAAAAATGATCAGGCTAGATTCATGCTTGCGATTGATCCATACGAAGCTCAAATAACCACTTATGCAAACTATCGGGGAACGACTGGAAGAAGCGCGCAAGCGTAAGGGCATTTCTTTGCGCGAGGCCGCTGAAGGAACTAAGATCCGTAGCGACTTCCTATCCAGCATCGAGCAGAACAAATTCGATTTTGACCTGCCGGAGATTTACAAGCGCGGCTTCTTGAAGAATTATGCGCGCTACCTGAAGTTGGATGTCGAAAAAATCCTCACTGACTACAACGCGCAACTGTTAGGTAATTCCCGCCTTGGCAAAAAAGCCGGCGCGGAATGGTTTGGCCAAATGGAGGCCAAGAAACCAACGCAGCCGGACAACACAGAAACCGCAGAGGAGAACGAAGGAGCCGATGAGGGGAACTCTAAGAATTCGCTGGGGCACATTTACACGAAACCGGGCACCGCGACTGAAGAGTATGAAATTGAAGAGACTCCCGAGAAAGACGACGCTGACAAAACATTCTACCTGAAAATCGGCCTTATTTTTGTGGGCACACTTGCGCTGGTCTTTGTTGTCTTTGGCCTCATTTGGGCGATTCTTGGCAGCGGGAATGATGGCGATTCAGATGCTGGCCCCGCAACGCCGGAACTCCGGGAAGCCACCAGCGCTAGTGACTTACTCACCGGCGGCGGCAGCGGTGCCGCCAGCAGTAATTCAGTGACACTGGAAGCGATCGGCAACGTCTACGTTCTGGTCCGGCAAAAGGATGACGATGTGGAACTTTACAGGAAGACCATGCAAGCGGGTGAATCTGCTGTTTTAGAAAAAAGCGGACCTGTCGATATTCTTTTCACCGCAGGCGAGAATCTCATCATTCAGCACAGCGGGGAACGCTTAAAACCAAGCACCTCAGGCACCGCTAAGATTACGATTCCGTAGACTTGCGAAGTGTGGGTGCTCCGGGAGTTTTGAGACTTAACTGGTTTAATCCTTTGACGATAGTCGAATTGCTGGGGGCTTGAGGGTTAGAAATGCTTGATCGCTAAACCGCTCTAAATAGACGCTAAATAGGCACGGCGTATCAGCTAGGCGACGACGGCTTGTCTGGAGACTGCGCCCTACCTCCGGATCGCATTAATGGTAGGGCGCAGTCTCCAGACAAGCCGTCGCACTGTGGCAAAACTCTTGCAACGCGGGATATGCCGCGCACCTAGCGGATCAGACTCTTGTAGTCATCAAACTGTCCGGTGAATCCACCGGGCACTCCCTTATTGATCACCGCCACAGCATCGTGAGAGTGCAGTGATTCGAGGTGGGCACAAGCCACTTGAAAGTCCGCGATTTTTGGCTCGGCATCGAGTTGCTCGTAAAGCAGTCGTGCAGCATCTTCAACAAACTTGGTGAATGCGCCATTCATCTCAGCGAAAGCCTGTTCGTCCTCACGCTTCACCATAACCTGCGTCTCCGTCTGCAGTGCTTCGAGAGAGATCTCCTGTATCTCTTCGATTGAAAGGTGCTGGCCGTCGGCCACCTCGACACTCACCCGCGCAGTGCTGCGCTGGGAATGCGGGATCCCATACACATCACGGCTCGAACGCGCATGCTCTGACAGCTCAGAGGAGCACGGGCAGGCGGACGAATAGATAAAATCAAAGTGAATATATTTTCGGAAGCGATTCAGCTCGTCGATCTTACCCTCAAAGCTTGAACGATAATACTGCCAGCCCTCCAACCCACTGCGCAGGCTGGATTTGAGAATCGGATACTCGAAGTCGAGACGCAACTGTGCGCGGTGCGCATGGATTTGCTCTTTGTATTCAGTGAGAATCTCACGCAGTAAATCCGGCGTAAAAATACGTTCTTCAAAATCGTAGAAGACCCGCATAATGCGGGACATGTTGATGCCCTTCTGGTTGGCTTCCAGTGATACGGTGCCCGTCACTGAGGTTTCCAAAGTATGCGTATCGGAACTCGACGTGATATAGCGCAGCGGCAGGCGGAAATTTGAGATGCCCACTTTGAGGATCGGCACGTTCGCGCCATAGATCTCCAGCGCATCTGCATTTTGCATGTCAGGAAGCCCTGCCCTGTAGGCATCTGTCAGCACGAAGTTCTTGTCGTAGAACTTGCTTGGCTGTGTGCCCTTCTGGTCCAGTTGGTTCCGTGAAGGCTGACTGTTTTCGCTGCTCATGATATAAAGATCGCTTCGGGCGAACTACCCTTACAAATAGACTATGCTGGTGATTGCGCAATGAGCAAGCATCCAGCGAATGAATGAAGCGGTGCAGAAAAGACCCTCCGCTCCTCTGTGGCAAGCGCATATAATGGTCACGGATAGAGCACTTGCACTGGAACCCGGCACGCTTCACTGTGCCCGCATGCCAAAACTTAGCGATGTAGTAAACTTTTGTGACGAGCGCAGCCAAAGGGCGAATATCAAGGATTTTGATGGCGCTTTTAATGGCTTGCAGGTCGAGAACAACGGCGAGGTGACGAAAATAGGTGCGGCCGTGGATGCCGGCCAATTACCCTTCGACGCAGCGATTGAGGCGGGAATCGATTTCTTGATATGCCACCACGGGCTATTCTGGACGCCACCCACCCCGCTGACCGGGTCCAGCTATACAAAAATCAAGACCGCGATGGATGGTAACC
>Ga0307934_1002191_pt1 | contig 10663 bp, 13 predicted proteins | sample OrgLakmetageno90_FD_201838 | JGI IMG/M metagenome (GOLD analysis project Ga0307934, IMG submission 201838) | Saline water microbial communities from Organic Lake, Antarctica - #90 | ecosystem: Environmental > Aquatic > Non-marine Saline and Alkaline > Saline | place: Antarctica: Organic Lake... | reverse complement strand
ATCGGCTTACTCGATTGCTATCACCTAAGCTGCGCGAATACACTAACCACATCCTCGTCCACACTGGCCAAAACAGCGACCCCAAGCTCAACGAAGTGTTCTTTGAAGACCTAGAACTGCGACAGCCTGACTATTTTCTAAACGTTGATACTTCGTCAATGGGCTCGGTTATGGGAGATGTTCTAAAAAAATCAGAAGAGGTTTTTCTCAAGGAAAAACCAGATGCCGTTATGATCCTGGGAGACACCAACTCTTCCATTGCTGCCATCGTGGCAGAACGAATGCACATTCCCGTTTACCACATGGAGGCAGGCAACCGTTCATTCGATAACAACGTGCCAGAGGAGCTCAACCGCAAGATGGTTGACCATATCGCTAGCTTCAATCTTCCATACAACGACTACTCAATGAGAAATCTTCTGGCCGAGGGCATTCACCCGCGCTTTATCCAGAAAACCGGATCTCCGATCCGAGAAATATACGAATACTACAAGGACAAAATTGCCGCATCGACTGCAGTTGAAGATTTGGGACTTACTGCTAATGCCTACTTTCTGGCCTCAGTTCATAGGCAAGAAAACGTGGACCAGCCCGACAGACTTAACCAAGTCTTGAATTGCCTGATTGCACTGCGCGACGAGTGGAATTTGCCCGTGATGGTTTCCACGCACCCGCGAACCAGAGTACGACTCGAGGCACTATCGCGAGATGACCTTTCAGGCATTACTTTCCACGAGCCGTTTGGATACCTTGATTACAATAAGCTTCAGCTCGATGCAAAGTGTGTTGTATCGGACTCCGGAACCATCAGCGAGGAGTCCTCCTTGATGAATTTTCCCGCTGTCACGATCAGGGGGTCCATGGAGAGGCCCGAGTCTCTAGAGTCAGGCTCAATTATTCTCACAGGACTTAGTCCAGAGCACTTGATAAGGTCGATCCGCCTGGAGGGGTCACTTGGGAGGGCGAAGTCGTATCCAGAGGGTTATGGTTCCCTTGATTTTTCTGCCCGAGTCCTGAAGTACCTTTTTTCAACATGCAGACTAGCGAAGCAGTGGCAAAATAAATTTGAATAATGGGATACATTTCTTCGGCGTCGCGAACTTTGGAGAATTCTCGTCCGGTCAAACAAAGTTTTACTTGGGACCCCTCGAAATCTGACGCTGTAGTGCTTGAATTGCAAGATGGCATAATGGGGCTACGTGGAAATGCGTTCCCGGAAGCTTTTGGCACCGGATACAGGTCAATTTACCTAATTTCGCTCATAATAAGGTGCTTTACGCTGGATTTGAAGTGAATTTACATTCACCATCACGCCTCAATGGTTCGTTAGCTCCCTTCAGTCGAGCCGACCCAAGGCGCCTGCGATGGATTGCTTCAAAGACACCGATGCGTAGTTCACCAAACAACATATTTGTGGCAGTCAGCAGCTGGGTGACCGGCTTTACGTGTTCGGCAACGGTCCTATGCGGAGAAGCTGGGATACGGTTGGCACTACGCGAAGCGAAGATGGTGAGCATTCATGAGCCCGACCTCTAGCGAAAAACGTAGAGCCAAGAAAAAAGAACGCAAGCTCATGAACCAAGTATGTCGTGAGGAGCTCCTGGCTGAGAGGGCTAGATTGACGGCTGACAGAGCTGGATTGCTTGAAAAGTACGGGAAGAAAATGACTAAAGGGCGCATTTACGGTTCCGTTGTCGATTTAGACGAAAAGAGCTTCGTGCGTGTCCTCGAAAAAAAATAATTTAAACTACTGGGCAATTTTGAAGAACTTGTCTCGATCGACGGATCCGACACTAGCGCAGGGAAAAAGTCGGCCGCTGGAGGAGCTTGGTGAGTATGTGAAAGAGATCAATAACCGGCCAAGGAAAGTGTTGGGCTAGTTAACCCCGGCGGAAGTATTTCAATAACCATGCTCGAAAGGAGAGATAACCTAATTTGTTGCACTTCGAACTAGAACTCGGGGGGCAATCCACTTAGAAGCAATAGACGTTGAGACAAATTCAAAGCTACTAAGCTACCTTCTAGGGAAGGGCCTAAAGTAGACAGGGACAAAGGGGATCATTCACGAATATGTTTACTATTGCCATCATAAGACCAGTGGGCCACAACGTTGGAAACGATGCGATTAATTTTTCGCTGCGTCATATGCTCAGCGAAGCATTCGGTCGTCTAATTTCAATTGTGGAGTACCCCGCAACAAATAAGTATGGTGGGGCGTCAAAATATGGCCTCACTTCTGAGTCAATACATGCGATTAACCGATACGCGGATGGGGTTATTGTTGGTGGGGGTAACCTATTCGAAAATGATGAGATCGACGTTGACAATCGCGCTTTGAAGGCGCTTCAGCCCCCGTTGATGCTGTTCTCGAATTCCCGCGGTCGGATATTCGACCGGCGAGGCAACCTTTCGAATCGTTCGGACGTCATCGCCGATGAGAAACTGGCCAACCTTCTGGAACGCGCAGATATTTCACTATCGCGCGACAGTGCAACCCATAGACACTTGCGACTGATTAACGACAAGGACCAGTTGGGTTGGTGTCCAACTATAAACATGCAAAGATACTCCCAACATCTGCCTGATTTACCCGAAAGGGAAGAAGTAGGTGCGCTCATATCTGTCCGGACACCGGGGCTGATGAATGTCCCCTTTCGATTCCAAAGCAACATACAGAGTCACATTGAAACTGTGATCGATGGGCTACGGGCCAACGGGCATAAACGCGTCAGAATCCTTTGCAACGACAGTCGTGACCTTGACTTCGCAACGACTTTTCGTTACACCAAGGGCGTAGACTCAATTTATTCCAGCGATGTTTACCAGTACTTGGCCCTCTTGAAGAATGCGGATATTCTTGTTAGTTACCGCTTGCATGCAACATTGCCCGCAATGTCTTTTGGGGTTCCAACAGTCAATATTGCCTATGACGAGCGAGCTGTCTCACTGTTCAACGACCTTGGTCTCCAGAATGCGTATATCAATATGGTGGAAGAAGGAGATGACTTTACGGACAAACTCCTGGGAGATGTGGACAGAGGAGGGTATTTATTGTGCGAGAGCACTGACCTAGTTGAGAAATGGAAAACTATTGCGGACAGACAGTTCGAGCAGATTTCCCTATTTCGGAACATGGTGGAAAGCTATGTGCACTCTGGAGTCACGGAGTCGTGACTGCCCGTCCCAGTGAATTAGCGTTTTACATTCAAGTCAGTACCGTCGCCGGCCTAGGACATTTAATCCGCAGTTCAGCGGTTGCGGGGGGCCTGAAAGAACTTGGATACGAATTGAAGTTTGTCTTAGAAGCAGACGAATTCGGTCGGGACAAGGCGGAGTCGTTCGGTATTGCAGCGGGGGACGTTACCCTCCAGGATTGTGTGATTATTGACGCGGCAACGATTGCCGAGGACGATGCACATTATTTACTGCGATTCAAGAATCGTATTTTGATTTCTCCTGTTTGTGATCGTGCAGACATTGCTACTACGGTGATGGTGCGGGCGACCTCAGACAAACTCAAATCAGTTCTAGCTCCAACCACAGCGGTCATCGAGAACCCATCATTTTCTTACACGACAACACGAAACCTTCAACCTCGAGTCCTAAAGTTCGACGAGATTCGGGTCGGTATCTGCATCTCTGGCGGTGAAGCTCCTCTAGATGTAAATGAGTTAGTAGCCGTGATTTCCGAGATTCCCGCGGTCTCAGAGATCTATGTTTTGCACCATCAAGCCATCGACCTAGACTCTCGAAATGGAATGCTTATAGTTCACGAACTGTACGACCGTAAGCCGTGGACGTTTTTTTCTGAGATAAATGTATTTATTGGTGGCGATGGATTGATGGTTAGCGAAGCTGCCGCCCAAGGGATTCCTTCGATCTCTCTGACCACCCAAGACGCGTTGTTCAAGAACAACTACTTGAGGCTCCTAGGCTGCGTTGAATGTCTTTTCCTTGAGCCGCTTGATTACACATCGTTACAACGGTCGCTTTCAGACAGAGTGATTTTGGAAGAAATGCATGAGATAGCGCTACACCAAACCTTGCCCGATGGTGCCGAACTCTTGGCTGAATCAATTCATCGGGTCCTAAACATTGGAGGTAAAAATAGTGCCATATATCATCGCTGAAGCGGGAAGCAACCACAACGGATCCGGCGATCGTGCCATAGCTTTGGTTGATTTAGCCAAAAGAGCAGGGGCAGACTCCATAAAGTTTCAGTTCATATTTGCCGACGGGCTTTACCTTCCTGCCTATTTTGATGGTGAGGATTATGTGGAAAATTCGGTCTACCATGCTCGGAAAGCCGAGGAGCTTCCTCGTTGGGAGTGGGAGCGAGTCTGGGCTCACGCCCACTCCCAAGGCATCGACGTGTCAGCGTCGGTGTTTGACATCCGCGGAGTTGAACTCTTGACACACCTGGGTGCTTCGTATGTCAAAATTGCGTCGACAGACATAACAAATCACGAACTAATCGGCATGGCTTGTGAGTCATTTGGAAGGGTTATTCTAAGTACCGGCATGGCGAGTCTTGCAGAGATTGACTGCGCCTACCAGTTCGTCAGGCAACAGTTCCCCTCGGTCACTCTCGAGCTTATGCACTGCGTTTCCGCTTATCCATGCCCACTGCAAGAGGCGAACGTTCGGCGTGTAGAGCTGCTCTCTCGGTCCTTCAACTGTCCCATTGGTTACTCCGACCACACGGAAGGTGTGATTTCGGCTGCTATGGCAATGGTCAAAGGTGCAACATTCTTTGAAAAGCATTTCACCGTAGATCAGGCACTCCCCGGATTTGATCACGCGACTGCCCTTACTGAGCAACAGCTTGGTGATTATGTTGCAACACTTCATGATTGCGACCTCGGTTTGTCCGAAGACGCCAATCAATCTTCGGACAGCGAAGAAATAACCAAAATACGCGCGAGACGCGGCGTTTACGCAGCCCGTGACCTCCCTGCAGGTCACGCTATTCGAAGAGAAGACTTGCTCTTTGTCCGCCCGAGTACTAGTTATACGCCGAGAAACCCATCCGATTTGGTTGGAACTATTTTGGCGGAGCCGATTAGTCAGTACGAGCCCCTTGCTCCTTCCGCCACCGGCGCCGCCCGTGGAGCCTCGAACTGGAAATCTGCTCAGGGGTATTGGCGAAGTGAAATGCAGGCTAAAGGAATGGAATTCTAACATGACTTTTCATGTCGCTGGTTTTATTTACTCGCGATCAGACTCAAAGAGGCTACCTGGCAAACCCTTTGTAGAGGTTGGTGGTTCGAGGTTAATCGATGTTATTTTTGCCCGTGCTCAGAGGTTGAACGTCCAAACAATTGTCTTGTTGACCACCGATAGGTCAGTTGATGACCCGCTAGCCGACTACTGCGCAAGTCAAGGATATGAAGTTTTTCGTGGTGATGCACTTGATCTTGTAAAACGTACTCTGCAGGCCATCAAGGCCTATGACGTTGACGGGTTTGCGCGAATAAATGGAGACTGTCCGTTGCTAGAGCCAACCCTCGTTAATGCTGGCCTCGCGATTCTAGATGGGGATGCCGGGCTAGTGAGTAACCTTTTCCTCCGCACGTATCCCTACGGCATCGCGGTGGAGTGCGTCTCTTCCTCGCTTTTCAGCGAATTTGCACGTTTTGCCCTTCGCTCAGAACGAGAGCATGTTACGAGTCATCTTTACCGACTTAAACATCGTTTCACCACAGTGAGCATGCAAAATGCCATTGGGGATCACTCGGGTTTACGACTAACTGTGGACACAGCCGAGGATCTTGAGCAGATGAGGCTTTTTGCAAAGAGGGGCCGCCTAAACGCCGACCCCTATTGGAGACTCTGCGATCTCCAACCTCCTGTGACTGCTTACACGAAAGAACTTAGGAAGGATTGGCCGTAACCCCGTTGGGTGGGCACCTTCTAGTGGAGGATGTTCAACATAGGAAACCAGCGTAAGACTTACATGCCTGAGTACAAAGACGAGTCTGTGAAGCTGGTGGCCTCACCCGATCCTGACACGCAGGGGAATGGCAACTGTAGACACGGATAATGGTTCAAATTAGTGTGGAGTTTGTTTCTAAGAAATTGAACCGGCTTGACCGATTCAATGAGGGCTTCAAGGGTGTGCGCCTAATTTCTTATTGGTTGCAGCCAGAGTCCCTGTCCTTGGGGACTGGTAAACGGTAAGCTCAGGGTTCATGGAAGAAAACAAATTGCGTCCAGCCTCATTCTCGGAAGCCCTCCTTCGTTTCGAGACCATGGAAGACGAGCTAAGCCTATCAACTTGGTGTATCGATGGAATCATGGTTTGGAAACTGCTGCGATTTGAAGTTTTCGGAGCCTACCTTAAGACTCATGATTTAAAAGATGTAAGCCATCCCGATTCGGAGGCGAAACACTCCAAATCAAAAGAACTCTCACGAGTTGTCTCGAGACTCGTGTTCCGGAACCCCTTTCTACTTCGGCCAAAAAACGTCACGCGCATCGTGATGACGGTAAGCAGAAAACGGATGCACAAGGGGCGCTTTGCAGACCAAGTATCACTTAGGGCATGGGCGGGTAGCCTTGAAGCCAACAGCCTAGTTCTCGACGCTACTTCTCCGTCTAAACCCCACCAACTAAAAAATAAGCCGAATGGAGAGGTTTTGCTGGCCTTTGGGTGGCTGCTGGGGAGACTACGCAAGTTTCCGCTAAGCGAGGGTGACCTTCTTAAGATCAGAGAAGTTCAGAAAGTTCTGTCCGAGGACCTAAAAATAAGCGGGCATAGCCTAGAAAAATATCTGCCTCGTCGAGTCCAAAGCTTCTACGGTGGAACCAAGGCATACAGGGCATTGTTCCGGCTTACAAGGCCAAAAGCCATTTACCTAGTCTGCAGTCATGACCATGAGGCAGCAATTTCGGCAGCCCAGGCTTTAGGAATTGAAACAGTGGAATTTCAGCACGGAATCATGGGTCGGGGCCATTTGGGCTACGACTTCAAGAACTGGAACGATGTTCCTTACTTTCCAGATCACATCATGGCTTGGGGTAAAGACTGGTTCAACACGACATCCTTTCCTAGTCGATGCAGAATTCATTTGGTCGGGGCACCTCACATTGTTGAAGCCATTAATGAGGCGCGCATTAGAGTGCCAAGACATCCCAAGACTTTGCTTGTCTTGTCTCAGGGCAGTGTTCGCAAGAAGCTCTTGGCTTCAGTCGTCGAATTCGCAAATCTTCGACCGGATTGGACCGTAAAGATTAGACCTCACCCAAGTGAAACAAGTGTCGATTTCATGGAAGAAATCCAAGTCATAGAGCCCAACAACTCAATATTTATAGAGGTTGATTCCTTACGGAGCCTAGCTGAGGCGACTAGCGAGGCCGCCGTGGTTTTTGGTTCGAGTTCAACCAGCATCTTTGAGGCCATCGAAGCCGGATGTCGTGCCGTAATTTTGTGGGATTCCGGGTTGTCGAGCTTCATTGACCACATGATTCAACGAGGAGAAGTGCAGAAAGTGTTGAGCGGTAGAGATTTGGCTGACAAAATTGACAACCTGCCACTGAGTTCAAGAGGTGAATACTTTGCCCCGGCAATCTATGATGTCGTTAACTTGGTGGAAGGCTGACTCTCTCTAGTTAATTCGACTTATCGATCAGGCGAGCGCAGTGCTCCCACTTGAAGAGTTTTGAGCATCCAGGACCCAAAAACGATTTGTCTCAGTTCACGCAGTCCGTCTTGGGGCATTGACCCTTTTGGGCACATTAGCGGAACCCACTTGGAAATTCGCGCAGGTCCTAGAAGTAGCAGACGTGCGGGGGACACGGCTAAGCATTGTTGGGTGCATCGACGATACTTGGGGTTATTTGGCGTCTCGCAACCAATGCAACCTGGGGGGGTACGAGGTGAGCGGATATCTGAAGTATCTTTCTTTGGCTGAGACGAAAACGTCAAGCGAGACGTCAAAAAGAATCGAGGCTGGCTGCCTGGCGCTCTTAGCCGAGCTGTGAGTCGCAGCCTTATTCAGGAAAACAATATTTATTCGCGTTGTAAAGCCCGAGAAACACGATCGGATCCCGATTCAAGGCAATTTCTTCCCAATACTTCCTGTTCCATCCGAAGCTCATTAATCAACATCGAAAACCTTCCAAGAATCTAAAATCATGTTGTGATTAAACGCGTTGGCCTTTCCCGCATACATCGGAGCAATGACATTTTGACTCTTACCGCTTAGAAGCGCCGCCCACCAACTGAGTGTGCTGTTGGAGCAGAGTAGCCCACCACCATTCGACATGAGTAGCATGTTTTCAAGCGGGCTTTCGAGGTCCTTAGAGTCAATTACCCGTTCGGGGTTGATGGTTTCTAATAAATCCTGTCCCAGTTCAAGCTTATTCTGGGTGAAAATCCAGATTGGAGGCTTGTCGGGACCTGACACGAAAGCCAGACCATCCTGGATGTATTTGGTGCTTATGCTTCCATAAATGTCCGCAAGGGAAAGGTAGTCTCCCATCCTTAAATGGGCCACGATTGGCTTAGTGGCTCTGATCTCTCCGTCCAAAGCACCAAAAGAGACGGAGGGGCTCCTTACCTTCCCTAACTGGGCAATAAGGAGTTGTTTTTGAGCCAACACAAACTGTTTAGTTATAGCGTAGCCGTTTACCACCCTCAGGTCTTTTAGCAGAAACTCGTCATATTTAGGTTTAGACGTCTCTGCCCCAAGGATGCCAAACCTCTGCAACAAACCTGGGGCTGAATCTCCAAGCATGCGCTGAGCCTGCATGTACTTACCGAACAGGTTTGTGTCAAAAGCGGGCTGATGTGATCTGGCGAAGTTTCGCCCAGAGTGCTCGAAATGCTTGATTTGATTTGGCCATCTTGATACTCTTCCAATCTGGTCTTCACTTTTCGGCAGCAAATCTTCCCTTATTACTAAATCTTTACCCTGAGTGTTGCTAACGTGCAGACCCAAGGCATACTGAAAGAGTTGATTTCCAAGTCCACCCCTGAGGAAGACGTGAATCTCGTTACTCTTCACCGTTTAACCCGACTCGTCGCTCCCTTTTCCAAAAAAATAGATGTGGAGTGAGCTCAAGCCTCTCTGGCATAAAAACTGTTCCATTAATACGCAAAGACATTGCCCCCTCAGACCTAAGCCTACGTTCCCACCTTAGCTTCTGCTGATCCATTTGAGAATTCAAAGCAAGAAGTCCTGTTCCCCTATGCTTCTGTGAAGCTCCCGTTTCAATCTGGAGGTCCAGAAACATTCGTCTGACGACTCCAAGCACATCAAAAACGCTCTTCATCCCATTGGGGTCGGGCTCGAAGTTGAGGGTGACATGAGTGCCCTGGCCTTTCTCAGTGACTTCAACACACATCAAGCGACCGTTTAGGCAGTCCAAAGCGTGCTTCCAAGGCCTAACGGCTTGAGAGTGCCTGACCATGAGGAATAGTGATGCCCAATTATGCCAAAGGTTAGTTGCCCCTCTTGAGGACGGGGCGGCTAGCCGAGGTTGCGGTGAGCACTTTAGAAATGATGAATTTACATGAAATTAAGGGGCTATTTAAAGTGGCCTTGACCGAACTCGCCAGTTTATGAGAAAACGAATTGGACTCCATGGCGGACCTCCAGGCAAGAATTGATTTTGCAACATGAGCCTTACTACCAAACTGATCCAAGAAGAAAGCCTCCGGATCTTCTGACTCGATATAATCTTCCACATTCTGGGTTTTCACACTGGGGTCCTTAGGGGGGTGGTTTATGAAATCCAGAACCGCGAGAACGTAAGGGTGTCTCTCTAGTTTTCGCGCTGAAGAAATTTGGTCCGCGTGAATCCTGTATTCAGTAAGTGCTTCTTTTGAATTCTCCATTCTTCCTAAGCTCAGCAAGCGAGCTATGAGCTCATAATCCAGGGCAATAGTGAAGCTCTCGTTGTAGAGCCCGGCTTCAATAACCGAAGATTTTCTCATCAAGAGGGACGGGTGGGCCATCGGATTAGAGATAACTGCTTCCTTGCGAATTTGCCAATCGGAAAGAGGGAGGCGAGATATTCCGATCTTACCCTCAGCGTCAAAATAGCTCACCTGGCTTCCTAGGCACACTAAATCAGGTCGTCCGGCCATGACTTTCAGTTGTTCTTCAAGTCTCTCAGGGCACATTTTGTCATCGTCGTCGAGCCGGGCTAGGTACTTCCCCCTGCTGGCCATTATTCCAGTATTGAGCGCGAAAGGAAGACCGGGATATCGTGTCTGCACAATTCTGATTCGGGAGTCGATATGAGCTAGTTGTCTTGACAATTTTTTTGCTTCTGCATCCGCTCGATCATCTATCAGCAGTAGCTCAAAGTCACTCATGGTCTGGCCTAACACGCTACGAACGGACTCAGAAAGAAATTTCGCAGCTCCATGAAAAGGTATCAGGACGCTAACTATGGTCATTACAGTATTGTATGGGTTATCGATGATAAAGACTTGTACTTGGGGCCGCAGGATTTATAGGAGGTCAGCTAACAAAAGCAATTACCAACGACGGATTTGAAGTTATTGGAATTGATTCCTTCGACGCGACCCTCTGTCCATCCAAGAGGAGGAGGGGTTTCGTTCGTGCACTCCAAGAGGAGGGCCTGGGGTCTTTTGAGACAGACGGGAACTTCGTTGAATGATCTCAATCGTTCCCGATGGTCAAGAATGCGA
>Ga0307934_1002190_pt1 | contig 10666 bp, 5 predicted proteins | sample OrgLakmetageno90_FD_201838 | JGI IMG/M metagenome (GOLD analysis project Ga0307934, IMG submission 201838) | Saline water microbial communities from Organic Lake, Antarctica - #90 | ecosystem: Environmental > Aquatic > Non-marine Saline and Alkaline > Saline | place: Antarctica: Organic Lake... | reverse complement strand
AGATCCAGGCGATGAGTGAGCGTACGGGTGATCCTATTCACCTTACTCCAAAACGATTTCGCTCGACGATGGGCACGGACATGGCACGCGACGGCCGTGGTACGGCTATTATCGCCGCTAAGCTTGGTCATGCCGACCTGCAACATGCCGGCGCGTATGTTCAGTCTCAGCCTGAGTTTGCGGAGAAGATCAACAGAGCCGTCGGCGGAATGCTCGCACCGCTGGCCCAGGCGTTCGCAGGCACGCTCGTTCGTGGCGAAGCAGAGGCTGTCAGAGGCGAGGACCCAACCAGTCGGATTCGTACGATAGACGGCACCAAAGCCGTTGGTAACTGCGGATCGTTCGGATTCTGCGGTGTTAACGCACCGGTGGGTTGTTACACCTGCAATCGTTTTCAGCCCTGGGTCGATGCGCCCCATCACGAGGTGATGGACGCCCTTCTTGATGAACGGCAACAAATCCTTGATGTAACAGGTGATAAGACGATTGCGGCCCAGTCGGACCGAACCATTCTTGCTGTTGCCGACGTTATCCAAAGGTGTGCTGACACAAAAGCTGAAATGAAGGGGCCGAAAACATGAGCGTTGTCCTCGAATTCAAGTCCAAAGAAGGGCTCAACGCTGAGCGGCAAATACAGGTCTTTATAGATTATGCGAAGAGCCTTACCACGTTTGATAGGCCGGACATGCCGCTGGATTGGGAAGCCAACAATTGGGCGCCGTGGAAGACCGCGAGGTGCGGGCTCTGCACATTTCTAAAAGCAGGCATTAGCTCTGCGAAAGCTCGCCCAAGCCAGGCAAGCGACGAGTATTTTCTTGAGCCCGATATTAGGGACTTCGCAAAAGCCTACATTCGGTACAGCCTCGCTCGTCAACCAAAGAAGAATGCTGTCGAGATTATGGCTCTGAGGGTTGTAGAAAAGGCCCTTCTGGATTTGAAAGGGCGGGCACTTATCCAGTCGGTTGATGAAAATGTACTAAGCCAGGCAGCCATTTTTGCCCAAGAAATTTATCCTGGCCCTTGTTATCAGGTGGGTGGCCAATTAGAGCGTCTGGCGCACTTTTTAACTGACAAACAGATGATTGAGCGACCCATGATTTGGCGAAATCCAATTGAGAGAAAGCGTGATGTATCCACTGGCCACCGCAGTAAAAAAGCAGAAGCAGCTGAAAAGATGCCAGATGAGCGTGTTCTAGACGCACTCGCAGAAATTTTTGCGTTGAAGCCTACGGCTCATCGAGACATCGTCGCGACGTCAATGGTTGGCATACTTGTCAGTGCACCATCGCGGATCTCCGAGCTGCTCGAGCTTCCTGCCAACTGTGTGCTGAAAGAGTGGAACCGAACCGACGAAAAAGAAGAGTTGATGCTGCGTTTTCACGCTAAGAAGGGCGGCGGCTTCATGAAAAAGGTGATCCCCCAGGTTATCGCGGATACCACAGAAGAGGCGATCACTAGACTGTTGGAAATCACAGAAGAGCCCCGCAAGCTTGCTAGATTTCTGGAAGACCACCCCGATGAGTTTCCTCCCCACGAGCGTGTTCCTCAAACTGGGCAGGATGACATCCTGAGTCCAGAGCAGGCGGCTGATGCTCTTTGCTTATCTTATGACTCGAAAGGAGGTAGTAAACGAACAAATCTCCGGATGTGGCTCAAAACCCGCCTGAAAACTGCTCAGGACAAGTTTGAGAGGGACCCTTCATACGAGGAGGTAGTCAGCATCCTCAGTGCAGCTATAGGTGGAATGCCACCGTTGAAAAAGGCTGCGGCAGCGAATGTCCCTGACACTTATACACTCACGCTTCGAAAGCTGAACATAGTCTGTCGCAAGCTGTATCTTCCCGACCATTTTCCATACACCACTCCTGATAAGATCACGAAGTATTCTGATGCCTTGTTGTGTTTTTTTTACAACCAGCTCAATACACAGTTTGATTCTGTGAAACCGTGGGCCCTTCAGAACTTCACAAAGAACTGGCTCAATAATGATATTGGCGCCTCAGACGCCCGTGCCAAACTGAGAGGGGAGTCGATTTTCGAACGCTGGGGTTACAAGGATGAGAGTTACCGGATTTCATCGCACCAGTTCCGCCATTACCTCAATACGCTGGCGCACCGAGGGCAGGCCGGTGAACTGGAAATAGCGCGCTGGTCGGGTCGTGCAAGTCTCTCTGACAATGCAGCCTACAATCACATGGGCGAAGACGAGTACGTCGACCGCATGCGCACACTCGGTGTTGGTGAAAGCAGTAAGGCTCAGCTCATATTTAAATCGAAGAAAAATATGCCAATTACCCTTGCTGAGCTGGAAGCCGATGGGGACAGAGTGGCCCACGTGACGCTCTACGGAGCCTGTGTTCATGACTTTTCGATGGAGCCCTGTCAGCTGCATCGAGACTGTATCTCGTGCAGAGAGCATCGATGCATCAAAGGCGACGATGAGAAGCTCAACCGCATCAAAGAGCTGAAAAGCATGAACGAAGTTCAGCTGACGAACGCGCTTGAAGGTCTTGAAAACGGGTACATGGGTGCCGACCGCTGGGTTCAATTTTACAGTGCGAAACTGGGGCGTGCGAATCAGCTTATCGATATTCTTGAGAACCCAGAAATCGAAGATGGTGCAGTGATTCACATGGGCGTCGACGTGAGCTTTAGTCCAATCAAGAGGGTTTTAGCTGAGCAATCACAAGACGAGTCTCGACAGCTGTCGACCTCACAGAAGGATTCTGAGCAAGTGGAATCTTTGAGAAAATTATTGGGTAGGTGATTGCATGGCAAAGCACTTAAAGCCCGATGACGTTGATCAGATCGTTACCCTGATTGATAGCTTCGAGCATGACCTAAACTGGGAGCGCTTGGTAAGCGCCTGCGAAACAAGTCTGGGAATTAAAACGACCCGACAGGCGTTGTCTCGGAAGAGCCGAATTAAGGACGCGTTCAACCTTCGTAAAAAAGCTCTGAAATCGAATGGTGGAAGATACTATGCGAGGCCAAACAGCCTGGATTTGGCTCATCAGCGCCTCGATCGCATTGCCCAAGAGAACGAACGCCTGAAGCTTGAGAACGAGAGGTTGATTGAGAGATTTATTAAGTGGCAGTACAACGCGGCTTTGCGTGGTGTTACTGAAGATATGCTTGATCGACCGCTGCCGCGAACGGACCATGCATCAGATCGAAGCTGATATCGTTTTCGAGTGTTGGTGTCCAATTTCCTAGTCGGAGATGAGAGTGACCTAGTTTAGCCAGGCGCTGATATATGTCCTGCGAGAATCCCCAGCCAAGAACGAACCTTGCAAATGCGACGACAGCGGAGGCGCACTGATTGAACGAAATAATAGAAACTCGGCAACACACGTTCGACTAACCGAAAGATTTAAAACACTACACTGACGAAAATTATTAAAAATCGAAAAAAGGTAGCTCCATGGATCCAGTGCAAAATACTCAGGCAGCATCGCTTTCTTCATTTGTATGGGAGACGGCTAACGAGCTGTGGGGCGACTTCAAACACACAGACTTCGCGAGGATTATCATCCCGTTGCTGCTTCTCAGGCGTATGGAATGTGTCTTGGAGCCAACGAAAGAGGATGTCTTGGAAGCGTATGAGTCCGAGAAAGGTAGTGGCATTGACCTGAACATCTACCTCCCCAACATCTCGAAGCTGCCTTTTTACAACACCAGCCAGTACACCATGGGAACGCTTGGTTCCACGCACACGCGCTCAAACCTGGAACAATACGTCAGTCATTTCTCACCAAATGTCCGTCTGGTTTTCGAGGAGTTCGGGTTCAACAACACCGTTGAAGAGCTTGATAAAGCTAAGCTCCTTTACCGAATGGTCAGTCGTTTCTCCAATATCGACCTTCATCCGGATGTCGTGTCCAATCGCGTTCTCTCGAATGCCTATGAGGATCTAATCCGTAAGTTTGCGGCATCGATCAATGAGAAGGCCGGGGAATTTATGACCCCGAAGGATGTTGTACGTTTGACGACGAAGCTGGTTCTGAGTGCCGACGAAGAGATCTTCACGGAAAGCGGTGTCATTCGTTCGGTATATGACCCTTCGTGCGGTCTTCTGGGCTTTATCACTGATGCCATGGATCAGATTGAAGAGATGGGTTCTACCGCCAAAATCGTTCCCTACGGCCAGGAGCTTGATCCAAAAACTCATGCGATGGCGCTCACTTCGATGCTGATCCTTGGTTGGGATGGGAACAACATCGTTCAGGGAAGCACCCTTTCGAACGATAAGCTGAGCGATAAACGGTTTCACTATGGCCTTGCGAATCCGCCCTTTGGGATAAAATGGGACAAGGATAAGTCGGTTGTTGAGGCCGAGCACAAAAACCTTGGCTATGCCGGTAGGTTTGGCCCTGGGCTTCCGCGTGTCAGCGACGGCTCGATGCTCTTTCTTATGCACTTGGTTTCTCGGATGGAAGACCCTGAAAATGGGGGTGGTCGTGTTGGCATCGTGCTTTCGGGCTCTCCTCTTTTTACCGGTGATGCGGGCTCTGGTGAGTCGGAAATTCGTCGCTGGTTGCTTGAGCAGGATTATGTGGAGGGGATCATTGCTCTGCCGAATGACATGTTCTTTAACACCGGCATCGGAACCTACGTTTGGATTCTCTCCAACAAGAAAGCTGAGAACCGGAAAGCCAAGGTTCAGCTAATAGATCTTGCCGAAGTCTGGACCTCTATGCGGAAGTCCGAAGGCACCAAGAGGAAGTATCTCACTGACGATCAGATTGATGATGTGGTTCGTCTGTACGACAGCTTCATCGAATCTGAAAAGTCAAAAATCTTTGATATTACAGACTTTGCTTTCAGGAAGGTTTCAATCAAGCGTCCGCTTCGTGGAAAGCTGATCGTCAACGACGAATCCATTGTCAAAATTCGCGAAGGCAAGCAGTTTCAGAAACTCTCTAAAGAGCAGCAAGATGCTTGGATTTCGTACCTGGAAGATCGCCATGGCGAGTATGAGTACGACTGGGCTCATGGACTGGTCAATCGTCTGAAGAACACAGGCAAGATCGGCAAGACCACCAAGGCACTCGGAAACGAGTTTACCAATACGCTGTTTCAGCAAGATCCTGAAGGCGACATTGTGACCGACTCAAAGGGTAATCCGGTCCCCGATACCTCTCTGAACGACGCCGAAAATGTGCCTTTCATGCAAGACGTCCAAGCGTATTTTGAAGAGGAAGTACTACCACACCTTCCGGATGCCTTTATCGATCACAGTGTCCGTGATGAAAAGGATGGAAAGGTTGGTGTTGTTGGTTATGAAATTAACTTCAACCGCTACTTTTACAAATACGTTCCGCCCCGATCACTCCATGAGATCGACGCTGACCTGAGAGCGTCCGAATCACGGATTCAGGCCCTGCTTGAGGAGGTGGCAGAATGAAGAAGCCTATCTTTGGCGAGTACCAAAAAGATAATGGGGACTGGTTCCGAGAAATACCGAGCCATTGGGGGGGCAAGAGAGCTAAATGGGTGTTCTCTAGCATAAGAGAGCCTTCTCAGGAAGGCGATACTCAGCTTGCGGCGAGCCAGAAGTACGGTGTAGTTCCTCAAAAGCTCATGATGGAGCTGAACAACGCTAGTGTAATGCAGGCCCTAAAAGGTACTGGTAACTTTAAGCGAGTACAGAAAAATAATTTTGTTATCAGCTTGAGAAGCTTTGAAGGCGGAATTGAAATCAGCCACTACGATGGCTGTATCTCACCTGCATACACAGTTCTTCGCCTTTCCGATAGAAAAAACAATGAGCCCGGATATTTTAGATACGCGCTAAAGGAAAACGTTTTTATTCAGGCTCTTAATTCAACTTCTGAAGGCATTCGCGATGGGAAAACAATTACTTATGATCAGTTTAGCTCATTAAATTTGTGTATACCCCCATGTGAAGAGCAGAAAGCCATTGCCTGTTTCCTAAATCGGGAAACGAAAAGGATTAATTCTCTGATTGCTGAAAAACAACACTTCATCAACCTCATAAAAGAAAAGCGCCAAGCTCTGATTTCACATGTCGTGACCAAAGGCTTGGATCCGGATGTAGAGATGAAGGATAGTGGGGTTGAGTGGATTGGGGAAATTCCGAAGCATTGGGAAATCAAAAAGCTCCGGTATATCGGTCGATGCCAGAACGGCATAAATATTGGCGGTGATTTTTTTGGAGAGGGCTTCCCGTTCATTAGCTACGGGGACGTATACAAAAATCGGGAGCTGCCAGAAACGCCAAGCGGTTTAGTACGATCTTCAGAGACTGATAGGCAAACCTATATGGTCAAAGAGGGAGATGTACTCTTCACAAGAACTTCCGAGACCATTGATGAAATTGGATTTTCCTCTGTTTGCATGAGAGACATGCCTGATGCTGTTTTTGCAGGATTCTTGATTCGCTTTCGCCCGAGCCCTGGAGCTATCGTTAAAGAATTTTCAAAGTATTATTTTCAAAACGAGTTACTGAGAGCTTTTTTTGTCAAAGAAATGAATCTTGTAACTCGTGCCTCACTGAGCCAGGAACTTTTGAAACGCATGCCAGTGGTTCTTCCACCAGAAGAAGAACAGGTACTGATCTCTCAGCACTTGGATAAAAAATGCTCAGCACTCGAAGAACTCATGACAGAAACCAAAAAATCTATTGATCTGCTGAGAGAGCATCGCACAGCGCTGATCAGCGCAGCCGTAACCGGAAAAATCGACCTACGAGACAAGGAGGTAGCGTAATGCCACAGGCTCATCATGAGATAAATTTGGAGGCCTACGTTACCAAGAAACTGGTCGCAAACGGCTGGCTAGAAGGCTCCCCTGAAAAATACGACCGCCACCTAGCTATGTACCCGGATGATGTTGTTGACTGGGTGAAAGCCTCGCAGCCTGAAAAGTGGGACAAGCTTTACGCCATCAATGGCGAAGAGACCAGAAACGTTTTATTGAGCCGATTGGAAAAAGAACTAAACTCCAGGAACGGCGGAACGATTAACGTCATACGTCATGGCCTATCCATTGCCGGAGCCGGTCGCATTGATATGAGCCAGTGCGCTCCAGAAGACAAGAACAACGAAATTCTGATCGAGAAATACAATGCGAATCGGCTCAGGGTCGTGCGCCAAGTCAAATTCAACCCAACCCGCGAATGGTCGATTGACCTCGTATTCTTCATCAACGGCATATCAACAGCGACAGTGGAGCTTAAGACAGACTTCACCCAGTCTATTGACGATGCGATTGCTCAGTACAAAGAAGATCGGCTCCCAAAATACAAGCTGAACGGTAAGTCCGTTGCAGAACCCCTGCTTTCCTTCAAGCGAGGTGCAGTCGTTCACTTCGCTATGTCTGATTCAGAAATCGCAATGACCACCGAATTGAAAGGTGACAGCACCTACTTCCTGCCCTTCAACAAGGGTAATAGCGGTCACGCAGGCAACGCGCCACGAGGCGATGGCGAATACCCGGTGGCTTACTTCTGGGAATCTGTGTGTACCTGGGAGAGTTGGCTCCGAATTTTCCATAGCTTTGTTTATGTTGAGACCAAAGAAAAGGTCGATAAGCACGGAAAGCCCTTCAAGTCTGAGACCCTTATTTTCCCCCGTTATCACCAGTTCGAAGCGGTGAACAAAATGATCCAGGACGTTAAGAAAAACGGGCCTGGCGAACAGTATTTGAATGAGCATAGTGCCGGTTCCGGTAAAACAAGTACCATTGCCTGGACAGCTCACGATCTGATCAAGATCCGCCACGATGACGGTACACCGTACTTCAACTCGGTGATCATTGTGACTGATAGGACGGTCTTGGATTCCCAGTTGCAGGATGCCGTGAAGCAACTTGACCACCAGTTCGGTGTGATCGAAGCAATTGATTCACAGCAATTCGGCGATTCAAAGAGTAAGCGTCTGGCGCAGGCACTGAAAGAAGGCGTACCGATCATCGTTGTGACGATCCAGACGTTCCCGTTTGCTATGGAAGCGATTCTGATTGACAGAACGCTCAAAGATCGCAACTTCGCAGTCATTATCGATGAGGCTCACACCAGCCAGACTGGAAGCACCGCTCAAGGTCTTCGTGGGGCTCTATCCATGGATTCCAAAAAGAAAATGGACCAGATGGATATTGAAGAAGTGCTGCTTGAGATCCAGAACTCTCGCGTGAGGCCTTCTAATGTATCTCATTTTGCATTTACGGCCACACCCAAGCACACAACCATGACATTGTTTGGGCGCTGTCCTGACCCTTCTCAGCCACCTTCTGATATCAACAAGCCGGAATCATTCCATCGGTATACCCAGAGGCAGGCTATTGACGAAGGTTTCATCTTGGACGTTCTTCAAAACTATATTCCTTACCGAGAAGCCTACCGACTTGGCGTTCAGGGCGTGGATGATAAGCGTGTGGATAAGAAGCTCGCTAACCGTGCTCTGGCGCGATGGAAGTCCCTGCATCCGACGAATGTGACCCAGAAAGTTGAGTTCATCGCAAATCACTTCATGAACTCTGTTGCTAATCTCCTTGATGGGGAAGCCAAGGCCATGGTGGTCACCAGTGGCCGCGCCCAGGCTGTGAAGTACAAAATGGCATTCGACAAATACATCAAGAAACACGACCTTCATGGGATCAAAGCCCTAGTGGCATTTTCTGGCAAAGTGCCAGGACAGGATCTTGGCGAGGACGACCCAAAAGACCCTCTTGGGTTTGACCCGGAAACTGATTACACGGAATACAATCTGAACCCGGATGCCGAGGGTAAAGATCTCCGTAACGCGTTCGATGAAGCTCAATTCAACGTGATGATTGTTGCCAATAAATTCCAGACGGGCTTCAACCAGCCGAAGTTGGTAGCCATGTATTTGGATAAGAAGATCAGTGGTGTTGAGGCGGTTCAGACCCTTTCTCGCCTGAATCGAACCTACCCAGGCAAGGAAGAAACGTATGTCATCGACTTCGTGAACGATCCTGAAGCTATTTTGAGTGCTTTTAAATCCTACGATGAAGGTGCTGAGATGGCAGAGGTTCAGGATCTTAATGTCGTCTATGAGATCAAATCAGAGCTGGATAACGCTGGGATCTACAACCAGTCAGACCTTGAGCACTTTAAAACAGCTCGTGGGAAATTCCTGATCGGCAAAGATGTCCCTGAAAATATTCATAAGCGCCTTTACTCTGCGACTCAGCGGCCCACGGACATCTACAACTCGAAGTTCAAAGAGCTTTCGGGTGCCATCAAGGAGTGGGATAAGTCCTTTGACAAGGCCTATGAAGCGAAAGACGAAAAAGGCATGTCCCATGCTGAGGCCAAGCGCAGTGAGCTCAGCAAGGAGCGGGAAGAATACAAACAATTCAAAACGGTTCTTGCCCGGTTTGTTCGTGTCTACAACTACATTGCCCAGCTTGTTGAATTGAGTGATGCAGAGCTTGAGAACTTTGCAGCGTTCTCCAAGCTTTTGAGTCGCAGACTTGAAGGCGTGACGCCTGAGAATGTAGATCTTTCTGGTATCGTCTTGACTCACTATGCAATCAAAAAGGTGGACGGTGATACGGAGGGAGAGGCCGAGCCGGTTCGCCCTATTGCCGGCGGCGGTGGAGAGCCTCTTGATCGTGAAAAGGAATTCCTGACACAGATCATCAGTCACCTGAACGACATTTTTGGTGACGTATCTGACCAAGATACCCGAGAAAACTTTTTTGAAGGGTCCTACAAATCCCTTTTCAACGACTCAAAGGTTGCGGAGCAGGTTGATAAAAACTCCAAAGAGCAGGCCTTGCAGGGCGATTTGATGAAGGTGCTGGTGAATAAGGTTTTCGGTCTCAGAAATGACTACAAGGATTTGTCTGACGTTGTGTTCAAGGATGAGGACGCGTTAGCTGCGTTTGCCTCGCTTCTAATCGACAAGCGGAAGCATGATCTCGAAGCCAAAACTGAGTGACGCTGGACTAGACGCAAGGTTGAAAGACTTTGCGTATAGTCGCTCTGACGCCTTTCTCTTCCAGAATCTGTTTCTCGTCGAGTGTAAACTTCACTGCTAGCCTGTGATCATCTCAATCCGCAATCCAGACATTGTTATCTGCCTAGCCGCTGTCCACCTGACGCCCTAGTCGGGCTCAGCTCAATAGTTGGATTATGTGCATTAGTGAAGCGTCTGCTCTCGGCACCAAATTGCCGAGTACTGCGCGAAGTTGGAACGCCTGTTTTCACATATGGTTGCTGACTCGTACATTGGCCTTATTGCATATATATTGAAGCAAGTAATTGAAATCGGAGAGAACTTATGAGGTTAGAGGAATTCTGTATTTCGAATTATCGGAACATCATTAATTCCGGATGGATCAAGACAACCGACGTAACGGCGATCGTCGGACAGAACGAAGCGGGTAAAAGTAACCTTTTTGAGGCCCTGTATTGTCTGCACTCCTTCGTTGAAACCTCTTACAACCCAGACGAGGACTGGCCGGTTGACGACTGGAAAGGCAAAAAAAATGCTAATGGAAAGCCGGTATCCCAAGCTTATTTCGATTTTGATGAAGATGAAGCCGAAGCCTTGTTTGAGTTTGCGAAGGAAGCACAAACCGAAGAAGACGGGAGTGGTGAGTTTGAGGCCCAGATCGCCTCGCCACTAGGTGGGCTTCGTTTATTTGCCCGTCGCTGCTATGGAGAAGTTACTAG
>Ga0307934_1002189_pt1 | contig 10667 bp, 7 predicted proteins | sample OrgLakmetageno90_FD_201838 | JGI IMG/M metagenome (GOLD analysis project Ga0307934, IMG submission 201838) | Saline water microbial communities from Organic Lake, Antarctica - #90 | ecosystem: Environmental > Aquatic > Non-marine Saline and Alkaline > Saline | place: Antarctica: Organic Lake... | reverse complement strand
GGGTAAGAACCTCATGTACTCCTGGGGCATTTTTGTAGGTTACCCTTTAACCGAGACCAAGAGGGTTGTTATTAAATTTAAAATAATCCCAAAAATAAATTTAAGTCATTTTAAAACTTCGATAGAAGAGAAAGCAGCAATAAAAAGGTGTTTAATGAAACTTTTGGCAGGCTCGTATTTCGGGTCTAGTAATTGTCAGCAGCACGATAGCGCAAACAACGCGACCCTTGCTCAACTTATTCGAATCGATCAATTTGTTTGAATGACCAAGCGAATCTAAAAACAGTTTCAAACAGGGGCCTTTGGGGGCAAGTCCCCAGTAGCTCGTTTTGTCGAGAAGTGAAGGGCTCCCCCGTCGTTAACGGGCAGGGGATCTCAAATGCCCGAAGTAATCGAGACAGTTCGCCTGGAACAACAACTGTTTGGAATATGACCTCTTGTACGTTGCAGGGTTTCTTGTAGAATGTACCTATTTTCGATTACACCAGTTAATTTTTCGCTTCTTTCCGCCCTCATAAGAGTAGGCCAGTTTATTCTTAAATAGTATTGTCTTTAGATTTTTACCGTCATAATTAATATCACAAACTAATCGAAAATATTTACCCTTGCCGCAATTAGAAAGAGTCACTTTCTTGGCGTTCTTAAGTTCTGACTTAACAAGTCTCTTGGCCGCCCTAGCTAGGTCTTTCTCACACTTGTCTGAACCTCTGATCTCGGGAGTGTCAATCCCACGAACTCGGATTTTTGCATTCTTACCTAGCATCGGGTGAACTGAGTCTATATCAAAAGTAGCGGTGTCCCCGTCGTAGTTCTTTTTGAACTTAACATTTTCAAAGTTATAGAGTTTTACTTTTTTTGAGGATCTAGCAAAGGAGGCCATGGAAAATAGAAGAGTGACTAATAGTAAAATAACTTTCAGTGTACCTAAGTTTTTAATCCCTTCTCTCATGTAAACTCCTATCTAGATTAATGATGTTAATTTCTCCATAGATCTCTATCGATCACACGGACTCTAAGGGGTTTTAAGTGGTCTCTGAGACGCTCTAGCTTTTGTCAATGGATTATCTAGTCAAATAACCCCATGTCCTCTGTGCGTCGCTTAAAGTAGCTCAGGAATGGCTTCAGTTAAGCGTGTCGACTAATTGCGATTCTCCTGTAGCTTAGGAAACAGTTCTATCTGCTTTAATCTAAGAATCTCGTCCTTAGTGTCCTTAACTATACTATCGATCACGTCCTGCTTGCTCTTGGAGACACTAGATTCTTCCTCAAGGTAACTAGAGCTTTGATTCGTTTTAATTATTCTTTTTTCTTCAGGCACAAGTAATTCCTTTGATTGGTTATTTTCCTTATAAATAGATTATACCTGTCATTTTCAAATAAAGGCCCCTCTCGACAGATGAGACATGGCCTTTAAATGATCTCCAGTTAAAGCGGTGGCTTGGGTCGACTTTTTTTTATATTTTATAAGATTATTTATTTAATGAGGTAAAGTTGTCCACGTAGAAACGGCGATTTAGGGAATACCTGGTGCCTACTATTAGAGGAGGATCTACTTAGAGAGGATTATTGCGACTGCCTTCCAGTAGGCTTTTTTAAGCTCATCGGAATCAATATCATTAAAGGTTCTGTGACCACATTTCCTACAAATAGTGATCCTTCTTTGTGGCCACAATTTAAACCCCCTAAAAGAGTGAGAGGTCATTATGTTCACTTCTTCGTAGGGTCGCTTCTTTTTACATTTTTGGCAGTAAGTTGTCGCCCTCATTACCAGATCCCTTCAAGACTTATGTGACTCATTCTTAATACCCCTTCTCCTTCCTGAATAGACCCTAATTGTAGCCCTGGATAATAGAGAGGGGTCGCCACGATAGACATAATAGAATCGTTTGAAACGTAATCACTTAAGGTTCCGTTGAGTTGAAACTTATCAGGATTTGAAAAAGTGTCGAAGTCAGTAACGTGTGTGTTTACGCCGACCAAATCCCATTGATTAGAGGTGTAGTTAAAAACATAGATACCGACGCCTGGCTGAGTAATCGTGTTAGTTCCATCACTACTAGTTGCCGAAGCTCTCCCTGAGAAGTTAAGAAAGTATTCCCTCGCTCCAAGCTTTGCTCCCTCTGGGAGTTTAAAATCAACTTTGTAATAACGCTTCTTTCCTTCTTCTCCATCAAAGACTCTAAAGAGGGCCTTTTTACGGGTCTCGTCTGTTGGGAAAATAGTTGCGTAACGACCAGTGATTTTGTTTCTAATGACCCTGGCCCCACCCTGAAGAGCGCTAATAGCTGTCGCACCGATACTGTCATCAATAAAGGTAAGGTTCTGGTCATCAAAGCTATAAACCATCGAGTCTCTCGAATCAAAAGCAAATACTTTGTTTTTAGTTTTATCTTTTATGAACTCTATTCTTCTTGAAAGAGACTCCAATAAATAGATATCTGCTACGTTCACTGGGTAGCTCATTGCTTGAAGTTGGTTAATATAGACGCCAGCAATATTCGGGACACAGGCGCTACAGTCTTTTCTCCATGTAGGAGTCGAGTCACTCGGATTAAAAGACCAAATCTCGTCCCAATGAGCGATTACATTAGGGACGATAGTTTGATCCATATAGAATCCGCCAATGAGAAGAATTCTTCCGTCGTCACGCTGATAGAGGCTTGAACCGGTAAGGGCCGGTGGAGCTCCTTCTTCTACGGGATCTTCCTCAATATCAACTTCTTCTACTCCTATTGCGTCTTCTTCAGAGCCGTCAAAGATAACTTTGAGAAAAGTATCAGAGAGACTTATTTCATTTGTTGAGGGCCCGATAGTCTGATCATGCCCCCCATAAAGATAGAGCGTCTCTTGAGTTTCTAGAGTGGCCTTACCAGATGACCCTATCCCAGAAGCTAGCGAGGAATAGTTTTTTATAAAAATTGGATCAAACGTAGTCTTCAAAGAACTTGGAAAGCTGTAGGCCGTAGCTCCACTTCCCCGAGGGCTTAATGAAAGACCCGAGAGATCGTGGCCACCAAAGATGAAGGCCATGTCCAAGTCTGGATGATAGTTGTAATCAATAAGGACAGGTATGAGAGAGTAAGGAGAATCTACTCCGCCCGTTAATCTGTCTCCAAAGTTTGAGTACTCGTAAATCTCTGGTCCTCCGAAAGTCCCTAAAGTATAAGGGGGAGTAGAGCCAAGAAAAACAGTTCCGGCTTCATTGATAGATGCCGAGCATGGAGGAAGAAAGAAGAATTCTCCGACATCTAATAAACAATCAGCGTAAACATTATCAATATCTACGGCGTCGAGGTCTTTGACCCCACTAGCGTAGAAAGTCCCTCCAATGAACTGAGTATTCACGTCAATTATCTTTGAGAGATCTCCAATGTAGTTCTCCCACGAATTATCAAGAGGTGATAACGACCTATTAGTATCTGAATTATTAAAAGTATAGGCCAAGGATAGATTACCTCCTTTTAAATAACGAATCTCACTCTCGGCACTGGCCCAAACTCTATGAGCGGTTACGTCACTATTAACGGTGGCCTCGATATCAATCCACCCTCTTACGTTAATCCCCTCTAAAACAAAGCGAGCGATTGAATCGGCGTCTGTTTGAATGTCAAAGTTTTGATTTCCGGGACTCTTAGTTGTTGCTACTCCATTTCTAATAGCAATAGATACTAACTTGCCGGCACCAACTAAGTTGCCTCCGGCGTCTCTTACTGGGCCTACCGTTATTCCTGTTGTTGCGTTATAAGGAGCCGCTGCGGTGTTTTCGTAGTATATTGAAAAGTCCTCTGAATCCACTGCAAAGTTACCTGAAGGAGGCAGGGGAATCGTTTCAACAGCGAAAGATCCAGTAGCGGTGCCCCCAGTTACTATTACGTTTGAGAAGCTCGCTGTTGTGCCTGCTTGAATAGTTATAAAGGCCCTTCCTTGGAATACCGAAAGAACTGGGTCAACAACGCTCACGACTCCCGAAGCTGAGACGTTTAACTGGGTGCCATTATCAACGACATTTCCGTTAACATCTCTAATAAGCCCTGTTCTTACTGTGAGCTGACTTGTTCCATCTGCCCTGATTCTTGGGTTAAAAGGCTCAAAGGTAATCCCTCCGCTAGGAGGCCCTGAGCTTGAAGGCACGGCAAAGAATCCTGAACCTTGTCCACTTTGAACAAGAACTTCTACGTCAGAAGAGTTAGTTGTTGAAAGAATCTTAAAGTCGATCTTTCCTCCGACGGAGAAGAAACTCTGACCGCTAGGTAGATTAATGTTCAGACCAGATACAGTAACAAAATTTCCATCAGTAACAGGATTTCCGTAAGGATCAAATATTCGCGCTGTAATATCGTGTTCGTCAGCCCCATTGGAGATCATTCTCGAAGGAAATGAATCAAATTGGATAATACCTGAAGGAGCAACTGGATTAACACTGGAGGTGAAAGCTACTGAAGCGCTTGGACCACTCGAACTCTGAAGCTCTGGGACTTCCACCTTGTCGCCTGCGATGATCTCCTGATAAGTGAGATCCATAATGCATACATCACCTGGAAAGAGGAACTCGGGACAATTCGTAAAAGAAATTCTGAATTTAGTAGAGCCAGTTATAACGGGGATCTCAAATGCGTTATCTCCTTCATTGGTTAAGTTAAACCTGTTCGTAATTGGTTGGGCCGCTAGAATCTGGCCGGTATTCCAAACAAGAGGATCTATAGTCAAAAGACCTGGGATAATTCCCTGGCCTTTAAAGGAGACAATATTTCCATTAATATCGAAAGAGTCTAAATGATCCCCTCTCGCTTGAGGGCTAAAGGCAATCCTAATACTACAGATGGCCCCAGCTCCAACCGTTAAGCTGCCAACTCCGCACCCTTCAGTTCTATCAATTCTAAAGTTACCGAGAACGGAATTTAACTGAGAGATGCTTAAAGATTTAGTGTTCGCATCATTATTTTTTATCTCAATACGAGAAAAGCGAGTATCTTCAGTAGACACTCTGCCGAAGTCACTAGTTCCTGCTATCCTCACGGATAACCCAGTTGGCGCTGCTTCTGGAGCTTTCTCTTCTTCCTTGTTACATGAACTTGTTAAGATCAGGATGCCTAATAATAAGGCTAGCTTACCTTGTTGTTTAATGTTGTTGAAAAAAGAGTTTTTTGATTCAGTAGTTTTCATATTCTCTCCATAGGTTTTTCAAAGGCCTTCTAAAAAGAAACACCAAGACCAATGGAGCGAAGAGACTCTTCTTTAAGAGCACTCTCTCTAATATAGCCAAAAACACCCCTCGATTTAGGTCCCCAAGCAACATCCATCTCACTAAGCTTTCTAGCCCCTAGAGAGAACGTGTACTGGAGTCTTAAGAATCCGAGAGTTACTGGAAGATCTACGGCAGCTTTAAGTCCTAAGTAATCTTTATTGTGAAACCTTTTTGAACCTACTCCGTAAAATATTTGAGCATTTCGAGAGATTATATCCTGACCAACGTGGACAGAGGTCGTCTGAGTTGAGCCGAAAGAGCCCACAGTACCATTAAGATAAATATCTTTAAGAAACAGGGGGATATGAATTTCCCCTTCATAGAACAGTTCCTTATCGCCAAAACTAAAATCTTTCGATTCGGCCAGCCCTGCTCTTAAGCTAAAGATTTTAAATTCTCTTGGAAGTACTTCCTTCTTAGATTCTTTCTTGGGTTCTTTCTTGGGTTCTTCTTTAGGTCGCTCGCTTGCGACTTCAATTTTCTTGCAAACAGGAAGATCTAGTTTGGTTCCGATCATAACTTCATTTGGATTCTTAAGAAGTGGATTTTTTAACAAAATTTGAGGAATCACATCTTGATAGATTGATTTATAGCCACATTTATTCATGTGTTCAGAGATAGAGAAGCCCGTTGCTATAGTAACGCTCTCCCATTTGATCTTCTTGTCTATTTTCTGCTCTTTAGGCCAGCATTTAGGAATATCCATAGGCCCTGGTATCTTCTGGTTTTTAAATTTGTTGCGAAAAGAGGCCATCTCGTAAACCCCTAGATCGGATTCACAATCGTTGTACTGGATTTCGAACATATAGAAGGCCATTGATTTAATATTCAGGACCTCCCAATCGTAGATAACGTCGAAACTAGCTAGCCCGGTATTCAGTGTGCCCACTATAGAGAATGTGGTGATCAGTAATTTTAGCCACTTATAAGTCTTCATAAACACCTTCTCTTTTAGTTAATCCATAGAAGCTTCCTTGGCCCTACACGATAAAAAAACATCTTTTTTCTATGGAAATACGAATAGTTATCAGGGGGATTTAGATGAAAGCAGCTCGAGCCAGTTACAGCATTTGAAGCATTTAGTAGATACCGTGAAAAAGAAGATTTCTTGAAATTAATAATTAATCAACAAAGGAGGCCGTAATGACGAATCAGCGTGTAAAAAGTAGTTGCGCTAGATGTATCGTGTGCAACAAGGTCTTAACAGACCCGAATTTTGTATTGCTACAAATGGGGCCTACTTGTGCTAAAAAATACAATAAATCACCAACGAGATATGATCGCTCATTAGCTGCGGCAACAAATACGGATTTAGGTCTCCAGAGGATTACTCTTAATACTCATTCGCTAGATCTCGCTATGAAAGGTGAGTTGTCGTCTCGAGTGGATTCCAATCCTGAGAAGTTCGAAAAGATTTACCTCAATGATAGAAAAAGTAGTGTCGCTCAACTTGGTGAAGATGTTCGAGGTGCCGCTCGACACAAGTCTCTTGTTTGGTCATCTCTAAAGGATGCCGAAGAACTTGGCATGGCAGAGCAATTAATCACCCGAGAAAACCTTATTAAAAATATGAACAAGGACGGAATCAAGGCTTTAGCGAAAAAGGATTACGAAAAAGCTGTTGTGCTTGCGACGTATCTAAAGAAGTTACCCAAGAATCCCGAAGCTTTAACTAATGCAAAATACGGCTCTTATCACGTCGAGAAGGCCGAAGCAGCAATGGAGGCCGATAAGCCTTATGCTATAGGTTGGGACGAAAACCATGAGACAGGTCGTTACGACAGAATGGAGCTCAATCATAGAGGCTACGAGTGGGATGATGTTGCTCACCCTAAAGTAGGACTCAGTAAGGAGGACTATCTTCAGTTAAGAAGAAAGTTCTTTTACGAAAACTATGAGTTTGCCCAGGGAGTGGTTGATAAAGCTCTCAACAAAGAAGATCTCGATCAGATAGACAGCAATCAGTTGATTAGGTTTCTTGGGGATGAATCTCGTAAACAAGTAAGAGAAAATAATTACGGCTATATGGGCAATCACAATGGAGCGTTTACGAAATGGTACAACAGTACTGTCGCTTCACGATCTACCCAGTCCCTTCTTGGTGCTGCTAGAGAGTACAACTCCTTGGGTATTCCAGGGGGAGAGGATAATATTGTCAGCTACCTAGAGGGTCAGTCTTTAAGGGCTTCTTTTGGCAGAAAGAAAGCTGTTAGCAGTAACGCTAGCGCCCGAAAGAAAGAGATTAAACTCTCGGATTTCTACGGAAACGAGGCCACTAGAATTGGTCCTGAGATATCTGAGAAAACTCAGAAGCAACTAGAGACCGCTCTTGTTGGAGATATTGGGCTTAGGGGTTTTCAGTACGGAAGAAGCCTTCCTGATGCAGAAAGGCTAGAGCACTTGAGACACATGGTTGAATCTGTTGATGATCTCTGTGACGTTATAGGGATAAAGAGAAAAGATTTCTCTTTAGGCCAAACCCTAGCAATCGCAGTAGGAGCGAGAGGAAAGTCCTCCGCAATGGCCCACTACGAACCTAGCGACAAGATTATCAATATTACTCGAAAAAATGGAGTAGGCTCTCTTTGTCATGAGTGGTTTCACGGCCTAGATCACAATACTGGAGAGGCAGAAGGCGGCAGTCGATATCTCTCAGAAAGAAGCTCGACCCAGAGTTCATCACCCAAGGTAAAGGCTTATGAGAACTTTCAAAAAGAGCTAGCGCCTTTTCTAGAAAGAATGATGAAGAGCCCAGCGTACAGAGGTTTATCAAACAAGAAGAAGTCTTACTTCTCTTCTCGAAAAGAGGTCTTCGCTAGAGTTGGTGAAAAGATGATTGACTATAAACTCAGACAAAAAGACAGAGTGAACACTTACCTGTCTGGGTGTACGAATGAGACTTTCTACCCGAACGACGAGGAGATGAAGCTGATAGAGCCTTTCTTCGACAAGGTTCTCAAGTCTATCTTTAACCAATCTGAAGAAGAACTCGCATCTTAAGCAAAGAAAGGGGCGAAAGCCCCCTTGATTTCCTATTTTGAAGTAGAGCCAGTTAAAATATGAAGAAAACGGGCACCCATTCTTACTTTACTTTTTTATTTTCATAAGTAAGGACTTTAACCTTACCTTCGGACTCTTTATATGTGACGACAAACCCTGTCTTTATTTTGCCGAGTTCTCGCTTTTTCGAAGCTTGTGCCACTATCTCTGAAAACTGCTTCTCTACCTTTTCATACGCAACTTTTGGAGATTGTGACTTGCGATAAACAGTATGACTTACCCCTGAAAGATATAATTGAGTTTTCATGGAGTCGTTAGAGCTGATGAAGCCTGCTATTGTAGTGATTCCTTTGTCATTTTTCGAAATTGATTTTATAGATACAGATAATAAGTCGTCAGTTAAGAGATCGTAAATCTCGCTTTCGACAGGACTAACCGTCTTTGGGAGGCCCACTCTTTTTGAACCTTGAGAGGCAAGGATTAGTGTCATCCCTTTAACTCCTTTAGGCACTCCCCCTCCACCATTGCATGAACACCCCAAAACCAAAGCAAATACTAAACCTAGTAACTTTCTCATTTTAACTCCCTCCTGATTGTTATAACTCAACACTGAACCACAATAAGTTCTTAATTTTATTATAATTAAAAAGTGAATTTTTTAAATATAAAAAATAGCAAAACACCTAAAGCATTGAAATCAAGAAAAAGAGCACAGGAGAATTTGATCTATTGTATTTTAATGACTTTATTTATAGGCAGAATAGATCACGACTTTCGACGAAGTAGACCCGATGAAACTACTTCGCTTAAATTTTCTTAACTATTTAATTTGTCTGAAAAATTGGCACTCTATAGATACGATTAAGAAGAGGATCGTGAAAGAATGCAGCTCCCTTAGCTATGTTAACCCTTACTCCTGAGAGATTCTGAAAGGTAGGAAGCACTCTGTTTTTGTCGTCAATGATTCCATTAGGATTTGCCACTCTAGCGTTATAAGGTATTCCTAGAATTTGAGTATCAATAGTCTCGTAGAGATTAACCGTATTTAATGCGGCCTCAGTAACAATCATAGAGTCAGCAATAACATCAAAGTCGATATTCATGAGAGTGAAAGAGTAGTCTAGGTAGTTTGACCCCAGAGGCACAGAGACTAGACCTGAAAATCCTACCTGGCCCACGACATAATCAGCATCACACCCACCAAGAGAAAAGGTTGCGTCTCTACACTCAGGAGTTCCGCCATCCATTGGATTGTCATCCCATATCAGGATTCTTGAGCGAAGTTCAAGATTTCCCGATCCAATATTATCAACAAAGTCTTCATAGGCCGCAATCAGTATTCTGCCGTTAGAATCAAACTCTATTCTCGAAGGAGATTTAAAGTGTTTTCTTAAAAATGCTCCACCATCATCGAGAGCGTTCAAACCAAAGTCGAAGTTGACTGATGTACCGTAGACCCCAGAGAACTCTTCCGTCGTATAGAGGTCAGGTTGACCTAAGACAGCGCTAAAGCGACAAAGGGGACCCTTAAAGCTATCTGATGTGCAGATCTGAAGATTATCATCTAGAACATTAGGCACTCTCACAACTCTATTTCTACAGGCTTCAGCAATGTAGAGATCCCCATTGAACATGGACATATCAGTAGGACAAGCTAGGTCCGCATCTCCATCTACAGTGACATCTCTAACGCTGAAATCATCAAATCCGGCCTTGCCGATAACTTTTGAGGCCGCGCACTCTGTTGGGGTTGGTCGACCCACTTGTTTCTCTAAATTATAACAACCATAGATAGGTAGAGAGTTCCAAACAAGAATCCTTCCGTTGTCATCACCAACGAGAAGTTTTCCGTCAATAATTTCAACTGAACGAGGTCTTGTAAGGCATTCGGCATTACTCAGTGGATTAGCTGGATCTTGACAACTATAGGTAGAGTTGTCGCTCGGTTGCCCAAGGACAGCGTAAGCTGTTAGTGGGCTAGTATTGTAGATAGAGTCACAGATAAAGCGATCATCACTCCCCTCTTCCAGTAAGTCACAGACACCTACGGCGTTATTCTTATAGATAACTACTCTATTGTTTTGAGTGTCTAAGTAGTAAGCTAGATTGCCGGCATCTGACATGACAAATCTTCCAGTAGTAAGACCCATGGCCGAAAAACCTGGGTCCATAGTTGAATAAGAAATGAGACTACTCTGAGGAGAGCTTCCGATAGTTATGTCGTAACTTGTCCAAAAATCAGTAGGATCTGGAAAGGTTAGGTTTGAACTAACGCTTGCAGTTGTCACCGTAATCACACTTGCTTCAGAGTACTTACCATCTGATTCAATAAGGGCCATAAAGGTATAGTCCCCACCAGGAAGAAGATCTCTGTCTATATAGTCGGTTCCTGCGAAGGCCTCAAAGTCTGGTGAGATTAAGT
>Ga0307934_1002187_pt1 | contig 10671 bp, 12 predicted proteins | sample OrgLakmetageno90_FD_201838 | JGI IMG/M metagenome (GOLD analysis project Ga0307934, IMG submission 201838) | Saline water microbial communities from Organic Lake, Antarctica - #90 | ecosystem: Environmental > Aquatic > Non-marine Saline and Alkaline > Saline | place: Antarctica: Organic Lake... | reverse complement strand
CAGCATAACAATGCACTTGGACCTTACAAAGGAGGGCTACGATATCACCCAACGGTAGACATTAATGCTGCACGAGCTTTAGCCATGTGGATGACGTGGAAAACATCGTTAGCAGGTTTACCATATGGAGGAGCAAAAGGAGGTATTGAAATAGATCCAAAATTATATTCACAATCTGAATTAGAGCGAATTACTCGAAGGTTTACTTACGCTTTAGGTCAAAATATTGGGCCGGAGTATGATATACCTGCACCAGACGTAAACACCTCTAGTCAAACGATGGCTTGGATGGCAGATACTTACATGACTACTAAGTCCCCTACTGAGCGTTCCATAAATCAGCACGTGGTAACGGGCAAGCCTGTTGGCAGCGGAGGATTAGAAGGCAGGGATAGAGCAACTGGTTACGGTGTGTTTTTAACCATTAAGTTTTGGGCAGAGCAAAATAATTTTAATCTGAAAGATAAAACGTTTGTAGTTCAAGGATTTGGTAATGTTGGTTATTGGGCAGCTTTTTTTATGGAGCAAGAGGGAGCGAAATTAGTTGCTGTGCAAGATGCTTTCGGCAGTATTGCCAATCAAAAGGGCATAGGTGTTGAAAAATTATTTGAATACAGCCAAGCCAATAGTGGAAGTATTGTAGGCTTTGCTGATGCAACAAAAATAGAAAACGAAGCCTTTTTTGGCACACAGTGCGATATTCTAATACCTGCGGCTTTGGGCAACCAAATTACAGCAGAGAACGCCAATGACATTAAAGCGATTCTAATTGCAGAAGGAGCAAATGGGCCAACAAACGTAGAAGGAGAGAAAATACTTTTAGAGCGTGGAGTTGCCATTATTCCCGACATACTATGTAATTCGGGAGGAGTGATTGCAAGTTATTTTGAATGGTTACAGAATAAAAAAGGAGAGTTGTGGCAGCTCGATGAGGTGATGGCTAAGCTGGATAAAAAACTGAAGGAATCTTTCTTAAAAGTTTTTGATTACACTCAGTCTGAGCAAATGGACATGCGAACTGCAGCTTATTGCATTGCAATTAAGCGAATAGAAAAGGCATATGTGCAAAGAGGAATTTTTCCATAATTTATAAAATCAGGAGACCATGAAGTACGGAAATATAACATTAGAAAAAAGAGATTTTGTTTACTTGAAGGGCATTTTGAATGTGAGCGGTTTTGAAAATAACCGAGAAACAAGAGAGTCATTAGCAAAATTGGAAACAGAGCTAAAAACAGCAATTGTTTTAGATGAGGCGGAAATGCCGGCTGATGTCATTCGATTCAACAGTAGAATATCATTGGTTGTTGATGGTAGTTCAAAAGTAGAAATGCAGTTGGTTAAGCCTCAGTATAAGGACTTAAAAACAAATAAAATTTCAATCTTAACGCCCATGGGGGTCTGCATTAATCGGATATGCAAAGGAAGATCAGGTCCTATGGGAATTTCCAAGTGGCTTAAAAAAAATTACCATTTTAGGAGTAGAGCAAGAAAAATTATTGAGTGATAGCGAGTTAGTAACTTAATGTGAGAGAGATGGAAATATTAATAAACGAATCAGATTTAGACATAACTCACAAGTTAAACGGGTATGAGTTAAAAGCGTGGACGAAGCATTTAAAGCATTTACAAAAGGAGATTGTAGCGCTGGAGAAGATGTGTGCTTTAGATGTCGATGGAGAGTTGGAGGACAAATTTGTCCTCCAACAATTGGACGAAAAACGAAAGCAGAATAACTCTTTGTTAAAAGAATTAGAACACTATGTATTGACAAAGCCGAACGACCAGCTTTGTGAAGACTTTCAATGTGACATTGAAATTATTTCAGAACACGAAAAGCATAGAAATAACTATTTAAATTACTTAATGACTTATCGTAAGGTGAAAAATAAGGTTTTTAGATTGTTAAGAGGAAAGCCTCTATCCGGCAATAATCGAGATTTCAAATATGGCTAAAACTATAATACAAGACTTATGAAAAAGATACTATTGGTAACAGATTTATCCGATGAGTCAACGGAACTTATTCGTTTTGCTCTAGAAGCGTTTAACGATGAGCCTTGCAGCTTTTATTTGCTGCATGCGCATAGCTACAACATTAACGGACTAAATGCAGCTGATTTATTGCAAAACTCAACTGAAATTTTCCATGAAGCAGATTTCGTTCCTTTAAAAGATATGCTAGCGCAGTTGAGTCAATTTATGAGCCTTGAAGGTTATGCAAAGCACAATTTTAAATTAATTTGTGAGGAGGGTGATTTGGAGAATATTGCACGAAATGTTACAAATAGGCTGGAAATAGATATTCTATTGATTGGGAGTTCAGTACAAAACGAAAAAAGAGGATGGTTTAGCACTTCAACAATTCGTTCGCTTGAAAGTGTAGTGACAACTTGCCCAATTATGGCAGTTCCCTTGAATCAAGAGGTGGACAGTTTATTTGTTAGGAATGGATCAGGTCTGATACGTGAAATCAATTAAAAAGAATTTAACATGAACGATAGAATAATCATATCAGAGCGGGATTTTGATAGTTTGACCGACTTATTGGTAACTTTTAAAGTGGTGGACCCGGAGTTAATTAAGTGTCAGAATTTATTGCTAGAGAAATTAAAAACTGCAACTGTTCTAAAAAAAGAACATCTGCCTTGTAATTTAATCCAGCTGAACAGTGTGGTTACAGTTTGTAGCAACTTTGGAAGAAAGGTAGGGTTAGAATTAGTCTTACCTTCGGAGGCAGACTTTAAAGAGCGGAAACTTTCTATTATTTCTCCTTTAGGCATAGCATTATTAGGAGTTATTGAAGGAAAAAAGACATGGTGGCATTTCCCCTATGGAGATGAGCTAGTGAATGTGGAGAAGGTCGACAATGACTTTCTTCAATTGGTAATTTAAGAGATTTAATATGAAAAGGTTATTTGTGATTGGTTGTGGTGTGATTAGTTTAATGCTAATGAGTTCTTGTGGGATAAAAGAAGAGAATTACGAACTGCCGGAAGAGGAGAAATGGAACAGTCGATTAGCTAACTTGGAGCCTATGGATAGTTTAATTGAAGGGAAAACATACTTATCCGTTTATTCGCATGTTTTTAGTATTAGTGAGCACAAAGTTCAAAATCTCACAGCAATAATAAGTTTACGAAACACTAGTTCCAGTGAAGAGGTCTTTATTAAGAAGGCTGACTATTACCATACGGATGGAGAGTTGATTAAGTCGTATATTAACAAGCCAATCTATATTAAGCCAATGGAGACCGTTGAAATCATGATTTTTGAAAAGGACGAGCAAGGAGGAACAGGCGGGAACTTTATATTTGATTGGGCAACTAAAAATGAAAATAATAAGCCATACTTCGAAGGGATTATGATCTCAACGTATGGACAATTGGGCCTTTCATTTTCAACACAAGGGCTGGAGCTAAAACAATAAAAAGCAATAAGAATGATTAGCGATAAAAAGATTAAGCGAATTAAAATTGGTTTCTATATTGTTATCATTTTTGGAGTATTATTTGCGGCAAATCGGCTGGACAAAACTCATTTTGACACTGCCCAGCACTCGTTAAATTCAATTTATAACGACAGAGTTGTTGCACAGGATATTATTTACCAGTTAAGTTCTACTTTTAACGACAGGCATTTATTGTACATTTCTGAAACTTTCGTCGATGTTTCAGTAGCTGAAGTCAAAAAGCAAGATGAATTAATCAAAGCCTTATTCAGTGATTTTAGAAACACATTGCTGACAGAAAATGAAAAGAAGCAATTGCGTTATCTTGAAGTCAATTTTTCGAAACTAAAAGAAGTAGAGTCAGTAGAAGGGAATTCGAACTCCATGGTATTAACAGACTTGAAACAGAAATTTCTAGATATTAACGAAAATCTAGATGCGCTCTCGAAGATTCAACTATCTGAAAGTCGAAATTTAAAAGCGATAGGCCAAAAGTCGCTTGACAGCAATGACTTACTCTCCATAACTGAAATTATTATAATGGGCTTTTTTGCCTTGGCGCTGATTGTTTTAATCTTTTACAAGGGCGCGTAAATAGGATTGAATACTTCATTTCTTTAGTGTTTATTTAGTAGGTTATTTTGTTGTAAATCTTTCTTCTAGCAAAAACTGATCGGTATTAATTGATTCTATAGAACCCATAGAGCAATTATGGTTTTTTTTACAGTATTCTTAAGATAAGTAGTTCGGTCTAACCTAATTTTTTTCTATCTTTTATGCACTAACAATGGCTACTTTTATAGTCGAATTATTCTTTGAAGTAGAGCCGACTTTTACAAAATTTAAAAGGTCTATTGAGTTCGATTTTATCAGGTTAATCTTTTTAAGAAAGCAAACGTGATTAAATTGATAATTCGGACTTGAAGCTTATAAGAAGAAACCGACTAAACCCATCTCATGAAACAAAGCATTAAGGAAGTTAAACGATTAATTCTGAAACGTTCCGTAATGGATTTTTTATTCATTGCTGCAGGTGTTATCATGGCAGCTATTGGCTTAAAAGGTTTTTTACTTCCCGAAGATATTTTAGATGGAGGTGCAATGGGTGTTTCACTTTTAATCCATCTGGTTACCGACATTAGATTGTCAGTTTTAATTGTGCTAGTGAACCTGCCTTTTATGATTTTGGGTGCCAAACAGTTCTCCGTATCGTTTGCCGTTAAAAGTAGTTTGGCGGTAGTTGCGTTAGCAGCACTGGTCTATTTACTTCAGTTTCCAGCCATCACAAGCGATCGACTTTTAATTGCGGTTTTTGGTGGCTTTTTTATTGGAGCCGGAATCGGGTTAACTATTCGAGGAGGAGCGGTTATTGATGGCACGGAGGTTCTGGCAATTACAGTGAGCAAAAAGTTCAGTTTATCGATTGGGGACTTTATTGCGATTTTTAATATTTTACTTTTCGGGGTCGCAGCGTTAATCGTTGACATTGAAACCGCAATGTATTCTATGTTGACCTACTTGGCCGCCTCTAAAACGGTAGATTTTATTTTAAACGGTATTGAAGAGTACATTGGAATAATGATTGTCTCTAACGACTATGCTGAAATCAAAGAAACGATTTCGGTAAAGTTGGGCCGCGGTGTAACCGTTTTTAAATCTAATAGTTCCTACGAAAATGACAAACACGTATTGGTAGACAAAGAGATTTTATTTTGTGTTGTAACTCGGTTGGAAGTTACAAAAGTGATGCTGGAGATTGATAAAATAGACCCATATTCATTTGTTATTCAATACCCTATTAGAGACACGAAAGGGGGAATGATTAAGAAAAGACCAATGCAATAATTTTTAAGAAAGCTAAAAATCGTTTTTATTAATCCTTCTTAAAAGGTTTAATTTTTTTATACTCTTTCTGATTGTTGGTGAATTCCTTTTTTAAGTTGTAGTTGTTTTGCAATCCTAACCAATACTCTGCTGAGGTACCGAAAAAAATACCAAGTCGAATTGCAGTGTCTGCCGTTACGCCCCTTTTTCCGCGAATAATTTCAGACATTCTACCTTGTGTTACAGAGATAGCACGTGCTACATCAATGGCAGTAATTTTTGATGGTTTTATAAATTCATGATTTAATATTTCTCCCGGATGCAAATTTTTCATGGTACTTGGCTTATTGTTCCTTACTTAGCAAAGATGAGAAAATTAAACGAGGTCCTATTAATTTAGGGGAGTTAAGCAGAGCCTAAGGTGCGAGCGGCTTTCTGTATATAAAGCGGGGTGTAAGAACCTAGTTGTTTAAAGGATTAATCTTTGGAATGGTCGGTTAATTTCTCCTTCTTCATGACAATAGTTCTGTATGGAAAAGGTATTTCTATTCCTTCTCGATCAAACCTTTTCTTGATGCTTTCCAAAACATCAATTCGCAATTCAAACGAATCTGAAAAGTTTTTACTCCAAGCCCAAGCTCGAATAGTAACAGCAAAGTCACCTAAACTCATTACAGCAGTTTTAACAATTGGCTCATGGTCGTTTTTCTCTTGAAGTGTTCTGTTATCGATAATGAAACGGTGGTTCTCGCATTCTTCTCGCATAATTTTTTTAGCGAGGTCGATGTCACTATCGTAAGAAATTCCAATTTCAATTCGTTCGCAACATTTTTTTTCGCCCAAATCATAATTTACGAGCTTTTCTTTGTTGATGATGGAGTTGGGAATTACAATCATTTTATTTTCAAAATTTCTAATAACGGTATGTCGAAGTGTAATGTCATTGACTATGCCAACCATGTCGTCGGTAATTTTTATAATGTCGCCTACTTTAAATGGTTTGAAGGAAATAATAAATATGCCACCAACTAAATTCGCCAGTGCTTCTTGAGAAGCAACACCAGCGATAATTGCGAGCACGCCGGCTCCACCGAGAAACGTTTGAGCAACTCCTTTTAGAGAAGGGAATGCAAGTAAGCCAAATAAAACACCGACAGAATAGATGGCGATGACGGCAACGTAACGAAGAAATTTGAAGCTTGTAGGGTCTTCCTGAAGTTTTACTTTTTTCTGAATCCTTCTTCTAAACCATAAGTTTACAGAAGTAGCTGCAACAATGGTTCCAACCGACAGTAAACCAAGGTAAAGAACTAGCTTTAAATTTTTAAGAATTATAGCGTCTTTGTCTTTATCTACAAATATTAAACTCAAAGCAATGGCACCAACTACAATCCATAGAGCATTTAAAATTCGTTTTACCAAATTCAAGGCATGAGGACTTTCTTCTGGATACTTCTTACTCTCTACTTTTTTCAGCCAGTTGTATAAAACCTTGGTTAGAATATGAAGCGCAATTACACCAAGAACGACCATTAGAGCGTAAATGATTAATGGCTTGTACAACTCAAATAATTCAACCATATTTTTTCTAAAATTTAATCTTGTTTGTAATAGATGAATTGCTTGTAAAGGTCATTCTGTTCTTCTGTTCTTTCTTCTTTTGACAGCAGATAAGCATAGCGATTTTTTGTTTTCTTCGTTGCTTTTCCTCGTAGTTCAACCTGCTCTCCGTTTCTTAGCACTGTCAGTTTTATCTCCTCCTTTTTCTCTGGATAATACAGTTGATACCAGACTTTATTCATCCTCTCCCTAGTCAATAAGGTATCGTTTACGCTGTATAAAGTATCTCCCACTTTTGCTTGAAGATTACTTTCATCGTATTTACTCACAAAATACTGCCCTGTTTTTTGATCATATCCCCAATGCGGCCTTCCGTAACTAGCTTTTTTTGTGCCTTCGGCCATAAACTTTTTTCCCATTTTATCAAAGTAAAATTCATAAGGAGGGATTTGCTTTCCAACAATATAGTTATCCACGAAAGGTTTCATTTCTGGAAAAGTCATTTCAACTAAATCGTCTAAAAACTCATCGTCTTTAAAGTAAGAACCTTCGTACTTCTTGTGTAAATCTAGCATTAAATCCCTTAAACGGTAAGTCCCGTTGCTTTGCAGAAATAATTCCATGTCCATTGAAAATGCAATGAATTTTCCTTTTTCGTAGAAATTACCGAGCTGTATAATTTTACCAATCCAATCGAATGCATTGTGATTGATGATGTTCTGGCTACTTTTAGTCATCGACCTCGCCTTTCTTCTTTTTGCAGCAGACAAGCTAGATGCCATAGAGGAGTTGAAGCCTTGATATAAATTTATCTTTTCGGAGGTACTCATTAAAGTAGCCAAGTAGTCCGTCACTCCTTCGTAAAGCCAAAGGTGCTTTGACATGTCCGGTTGATCAAAATTGAAGAATTCTATTTTCTCGCTATGAACCGTTAAAGGAGACCAAGTATGAAAATACTCATGAGCAGCAATGTAGTTGAGGTACTTAAAGCTAGTATCCATGCTTTCGTTCAGATAATAAACGGAGGAATTTAAATGCTCTAAAGCGGACCCCATTCCGAAGCTTTTAAACACGCCTTTTAAACTATCGCTCGATTCAAAATAAAGTATAAAATGGTAGTCCTTAGATGCGAGTTCTCCGGAAAAGTTATAAATTCCAGCCATTATTTTTTGGAGTTTGGGCTTCACTTGCAGCGCAGTAATCTTTCCCGTTTCTGAGAAAACGGAGACGTTAAACCGAGCATCGCTTACCATGAAGCTAGATGTATCGGCAGTGCAGTAAAGCATTGGCTTTTCCACTAACTCATCATAATTGCTTGCAACGTAAATGTCTTTCATTGGAGTGGAAGATATTTTTGTAAGTGCCGTAGAACCATGAAGAAACTCTTGCTTGAGAACGCTAACCTTTACAGGTTTTTGCTGAAACCCCTTAAAGTATCCGGTAATCAATTGATAGTTCATAAGAAAGCTGCTGTCTTTAAAAACAGTTCCGGCGCAACTTAAAATATTATCCCATATTCGAAAATCTTTTCTGCTGTGCTCTACTTCAAATTCTAAACGGGCCAGTTCACTCTCTCCTTTTATAGTGATGTGGCTTTTATTTTGCTTGAATTTCAACTCATCGCCGTTCGCGTCAAAGGCCTTGAAATTGGAATAAAAGCGATGGTAATTGACTTGTAGGTAAGTGCCTGGAATTATACTTGGAATAATAAACTCTGTTTCATTTGCAGAGAAATCTGGAGGGTAAACGATTATTTTAAGCTTGCCCTGATCATGGCTATTTAGATCAACTTTGACATAGGTGGTGTCATTTGCTACCGCAGAAAAACCAATAGAAATAAATAAAAAAAGCAGAAGCTGTTGCTTGAAAATCATGGAATAAAATTAGCAATTTAAGATTCATAACTTTTGAATTGGTTCGGTTGGGAATTAACGAGGATGGAATGAAACAGGAGGTATAAATTCAATTACTTTTGGAATGGAATGACAGAGTTAGAGATGTATGGAATTGCCGTCGTTGGTTCGCTTGTAGCAGGCGGTATTAACACTTTTGCAGGCAACGGAAGTGCCATTACGCTCACCATTTTAACCGAAGTTTTAGGTCTGCCTCCAAATGTGGCTAACGGCACCAATCGCATTGGAGTATTCACGCAATGCACCGCAACTTCTGTGGTTTTTTATAAAAATGGGAAGCTGAAGGTCGCTCGAAACAAAAAGTACATCATTCCCATTTTTGTGGGTGCAATTATTGGCGGTTTGCTCGCTATAAATGTAAGTAACGAGCAATTTAGAGCAGTCTTCAAATTTATGATGGTATTTATGCTTATTGCAGTGTTGGTAAAACCAAAACGCTGGTTAAGAGAGACGGATACAGACTTTAAGCCGAAATGGTATGTTTATTTTCCTTTGCTTTTGGCATTAGGTTTTTACGGTGGGTTCATTCAAATGGGAATGGGAATTTTCTTTATCATCATAATGGTACTAGGCATGCGAATGAATATTATGGAAAGCAATGCACTAAAGGGCTTTGTCATTGGCCTCTATACTTTGGTGCTCATTGTCGTTTTTCACTTTCAAGGAATGATCGATTGGAAAATTGGAGCAATTATGGCTGTTGGTCAAACAGCTGGTGGATACCTTGCAGCTCGTTTTGGCAGCAAAAGTAAAAAAGCGGACCAGACTGCTTATTACGTTTTGATTGTAGTATTGGTGTTGGCAGTGGTAAAGTTATTTTTTACTTGATTCATTGGTTATAGACTTTTGTAAATTAAAAGTATTCTCGCATTGGCGGTTCTTAAAGTAGGTGTGACCTCGGCAAGATTGCCGTTGACCATCCTTTGAGTTCCAAGGTCAAGATATAAATCCAAATCTGTTGCACAGATTTTTGAGTTTTTTTATTCAATTTCACTTTTTAGCAAGCTAAAGTTTATTGCATAAAAAAATCCATTTCGGAAACGAAATGGATTTCTATTCTCTTGTGACCTCGGCAAGATTCAAACTTGCAACCTCCACAGCCGCCTGCCTGCCGCAGGCACGGCCTGCCTGCCGCAGGCACGGCCTGCCTGCCGCAGGCACGGTAATGTGGTGCACTATTCAGTTGTGCCCGTCCGCTTTTGGCAATGCAGGGTCGGCTACGATTTTTCTTTTTCGATAAATTGTTTAACAAAGTCTCTACCTTGTCCTGACTTTAAAAATTTTTCACGCTCCAAGGCTTTCTTTTTAGATGAGTATTTTTCGTAAAACAGCAAACGCCACGGTTTATAAGGTTTTGTTGATTTTGTTTCGCCAGAATTGTGTTGCTTTAACCGAACCTGCACGTCAATAGTGAATCCTGCATAGTTTCGATGAGAATTGATGCTTCTTATTACGTAAACGAAGTAGGGCATAATAATGAAAATTAAAAAACCACTCTTTTGAGGAGTGGTTTTTAACTATCGTGACCTCGGCAAGATTCAAACTTGCAACCTCCACAGCCGTAATGTGGTGCACTATTCAGTTATGCTACGAGGCCATTTACAGAGTGTAAAAGTAGAAATTTTAGTAGGATTGAGAATTAAAAAATTAGACTTTATTTTCGGGGGGAATAATTTGTTGTTGTGGTTTTTTAGAAAGGATTCTAGTGATGACTGAACCTAAATTTGCTGTGATTTCGGTTGGCTGGCGCTCACTGATGTGTTTCTATTCAGTTATGCCTGCCTGCCGCAGGCACGGCTACGAGGCCATTTACAGAGTGTAAAAGTAGAAATTTTAGTAGGATTGAGAATTAAAAAATTAGACTTTATTTTCGGGGGGAATAATTTGTTGTTGTGGTTTTTTAGAAAGGATTCTAGTGATGAC
>Ga0307934_1002183_pt1 | contig 10680 bp, 9 predicted proteins | sample OrgLakmetageno90_FD_201838 | JGI IMG/M metagenome (GOLD analysis project Ga0307934, IMG submission 201838) | Saline water microbial communities from Organic Lake, Antarctica - #90 | ecosystem: Environmental > Aquatic > Non-marine Saline and Alkaline > Saline | place: Antarctica: Organic Lake... | reverse complement strand
CAAAAACCAACACTTTTTCATATTCAGCTTTGTCTTGTAGCAAGTGAATGAGCAAATTTACTTTGGTATAAAAATTCTGAACCTGATATACGGATTGCTCAATGTTATCTACCGGAGTTCCACTTAGAGCAATCGAGATCTGCTCTGGCTCCACGAAAAAATCTTTAATTAAAATGTCAATTTCTTCCGTCATGGTGGCAGAAAACATGATGTTTTGACGATTATCCGGCAACAACTCAAAAAGGTTATTTAATTGAAAACGAAATCCCAAATCCAACATCACATCCACTTCATCAATCACCACTTTTTTAATGGTTCGCAATTTTAAGGTACCGTCAATAACTATGTCGTAGAGCCTACCAGGCGTTGCTACAATAATGTCAGCGCCTTGCATCACTGCTTTCTTTTGTGTGTTGATGTTTGTTCCTCCGTAAATGGCCAATGTTCTTATGGTCATGTACTTGGTAAAAAGCTCAATTTGCTCTACAATTTGAAGTACCAGCTCTCTTGTGGGAACCAGCACCAAAATTCGTGGCGTTGCTTGCTTGTTGTAGGTTAAGTCGTTTAGCAAAGGCAGCATGAACGCCAATGTTTTTCCAGAACCCGTTTGCGAAACACCTACCACATTTTTGCCAGAACGAATAATAGGAAATGCTTGAGATTGAATGGGAGTTGGTTGTGTGAAACCAAGTTCGTCAATTGCTTCTTGCAACTTTCCGGTAATGTTAAGGTCGTAAAAGGATTCCATTTTGGTTGGTTTAGTTGCCTTGCAGAAACTGTAGGTTTATAAAAAGTACGCTTATGCTAGATGTGCAAAGAAAGCATCTATTTTCGATTGGAAATCAGCTTTTAAATCTTTGTCTGTTATTCCGTTGTCAAAATTCTTATCGAATTCAGGTAAAGAGAAATGTTCAATTTTACCTTCCGTCATTCTTCCTATTTTACCCAAGGCAATGTCCATAACCGATTGACCACCTCTTGCCCCTGGAGAGGTGCTTAAAAATAACATGGGTTTGTTTCCCCAAATGTTTGGACCGCCTCTTGAAATCCAATCGAATATATTTTTAAAGGCAGCAGAATAAGCACCGTTGTGCTCCGCAAATGAAATTACAATTCCGTCTGCAGCATCCAATTGCGACCTAAATTTTGCAGCTAAAGGGTGAAAACCAGACTCTTCTTCTTTATCCACGCTAAAAATTGGCATTTCGTAGTCGTTCAAATCCAGTAAATTAACGTCAGCATTTGGTACTTGATGTGCTGCGTAATTGGCGAGTTGCTTGTTTATGGAAGTCTTGCTGCTGCTTGCTCCAAAAGCTACTATTTTAATCATATCTATTTATTTTTTCCATCTGGAATCTACCCAGATATTTCGTTTTTCTTTCGGCAAAAAAGTCCAACACAAAAGTCTACTTATTTTTTGACCTTGTTTCATTTCAATTACTTTCACTTCTTCTGCTTGAGCTGCATCAAGCCACTTGTTAAAATGAGGTAAATTAGAACTCTTAGACACTAACGTAGTGAACCATAAAAAGTTTGTTTTTAAGGATTCACTTTCTACAATCATTTGTTTAATGAATTCGTATTCTCCTCCATTGCACCATAATTCACTGCTGGTGCCACCAAAATTCAATTTCGCAACGGTGGCACTTCTATCTTTCAAGTTTCGTGTTTTTCGCAACGAACTTTTTTCCGCTTCTTTGGCAGAAGAGTGAAAGGGAGGATTGCACATGCTTACATCAAAGCGATCTTTCGGTTGAACAAGACCTTTAAAAATGCTTTTTGTGTCTTTTTGAACTTCTAACCGAATGGCACGTGCCATTTGTGGATTCACTTTTAAATTATGTTTTGCGGCTTTTAAGGCCTCAAAATTGCTGTCGCTTGCAAGAAAGCTCCAACCGTATTCGGCATTTCCCAATAAAGGATAAATACAGCTTGCACCGGTTCCTACATCCAATACGTTTACTTTTTCTCCTATCGGAATTTTTCCTTCGTTTTCACTTCCTAATAAATCTGCAACATAATGCACGTAATCAACTCTGCCCGGAATAGGAGGGCAAAGAAAATTTTCAGGAATACTCCAATTTTGAATGCCGTAATGATGCTTCAATAAAGCTTTATTTAAAGTTACTACTGCTTTGGAATCGAAAAAGTTAATGCTGGTTTCTGCCCGTTTGTTTTCTTCGGTAAAAGCTGACAAATCTGGTTCAACCGCAACTAGCTTTTCAAAGTCGTAAGGAGATCTGTGTTTATTTCTTGGGTGAAGTAAATCCTTTGTGGAGTGGGTTCTGCTCATGGAAATTCAAATTTACCCATTCAGCAGTTATTTAATCCTCCCGTATTTATTTAATATTGAATTAAATTCGGAAATGCAAAAATTAGTTCGTGACAGGTGTAACTTTTTATCGTTTCAAGGGTCTTACGTTTTTACTGTAACCAATTCGTGTTTAAACTATATAACATTTTACTACTATGAGGTTTCTTTTTCTGCTACTGGCTCAACTCGCCTTTTCATTCTCGGTGTTTTCTCAAACTCAAATTCAACTGCAAGGGAAAGTTTTGGACAGTAAAACTTTGGAGCCGTTGGCATTCTCATACGTTACCGTACAAGGTGTTGCATTGGGAACAGTGACCAACGGAGAAGGTGAATTTTTGCTAAACATTCCTACCAAATACAAAGACAACAATATTGTATTCTCTTATTTGGGTTATTTACGTAAGTCTTTTTCCATAAATGCATTACAAGCTTTAAACCCGTTAGTAGTGAACTTAGAAGAAAATACTACTCTAATAGGAGAGGTGGTAATTAAGCCTAAAAAGAAAATTTCTGCAAAGCAGTTGCTCAAAAAGGTATTCAAAAACTTGGAGGAGAATTATCCGCAAGAACCCACATTGTTAAATGGTTACTACAGAGAAACAGTAGCTGAAAATGGAGCTTTTATTTCATACGCTGATGCTGCCGTAGAAGTTCATTATGCACCTTATCAAGAAAAATCTTACAAATGGAGCGACTTTAGATTGGAGGCACAAAGTTCCATAACGTCTTTGAGCAATTCAAATATGTATAACGGCCGAAGTTTGCATCGTGGTCATTTTCATTCGCAAACCATTAATCAAGACCAAGCTAAAGTTATCGATTCAAGATCGAGTAAAAATTGGACCAAAACGGACATGTATGCCAACATTCAAGCGGGACCGTTGGGGATTTTTAGCAAAGATTACTTAAAGGTTAAGGCTGCCTTTTTTAGTGATAAGAAGTTTAAAAAATTCGAATATGAATTAGGGGAAGTATTAATGAAGGGTGTTGGGTATGTCTATGTTCTTAAGTTTCGAACGGCACTCACCAAAGAAGAAATGGAGGAGTTAGAGGAGAAAGGGCGATTGAGGCCTTTTTATAAAGCTAGTCGTAACAAAGTTTTGCAAGGTAAAATCTACATTGATCGAGATAATTTTGCGGTTTTAAAATTTGAAAGTTCTGTACCGTCTGAATTCAAAAAGTATTTCTGCAGTTATACAACCATGAACTACAAGCATTTTGATTACAAATTAAATGTTGAATACCAGAAAGTAGGAGATAAATACCATTTAAAATACCTACGCCACGAAGATGAGTTCATACTAAAGGATACCGTTACGAATAACACTACTCCATATTATGCGGTGAGTCAGTTTTGGGTAGGGGAAGTGAATGCAAAAGAGGTGAGCAAGTTTGATGCAACAGAAGTATTTGCCAATATTGCAACCAATCAATTGTTCGATTTACCTTTAGAATACAACACGGAGTTTTGGAAAACGTACACTCAAAAGAACAGTATTTCTGTAATTCCCGATAGTGTTCGACAAGATTTAGAGCTTCAAATGCCACTGGAAAAGCAATTCGCCGACAAGCACAAACGAAACGATAGCTTGCAGCCACCAATAGCGAATAAAATTCCGGTGAAAACCACGATGCATAAAACCGTTTTAACCGACGACTACGCGTGGTTAAAACAACCGAAAGATCCTTTAAGAAACGATGCGATTAAAGAGTACTTGGTGGCAGAAAACGATTACACCGACAACTATTTTATTCCACTGCGTAAAAGCCAACGGGAATTATTTAAAGAACTGACAAGTAGAATAGACAAGGAAGATGAATCCATTCCTTATGAAAAAGACGACTATTGGTACCAAACCAAATGGACCGAAGAGGATGAATATCCGATCTATTTAAGGAGGAAAGAGGGCGTTGAATTATGGGATACATTAATGAATGTAAATGTATTGGCTAAAGATAAGGACTATTATTCTGCTGGTGGAATTAGTGTTAGTCCCAACACAAAATTGATGTTGTACTATGAAAACACTACGGGCAGCGATAAGTCAACAGTTAAGTTTAAAAACATAGAAACCGGTAAATTGGCAAAGGATTCTATGCTTAATGTTTCTGGAGTTATTTGGTTAAATGACAGCCAACTGCTGTATACTCTGCAGGAGCCAAAAACCAACCGAACATATCAGTTAAAATTACACGAGCTCAATACGCCTCAAAAAAACGATTCTTTGCTATTTCAAGAGGATGACTATCGATTTCAAATTTCAATTTCAAAATCTAAATCGAAGGAATACGTGTATCTAAATGTAGGAAGTACCAACACCAATGAAATTCATTTTATGAACTTGAAAGAGGTTGAAAAAGGATTCAACTTAATTACGCCACGAGAAGGGAAGCACGAATATTCGGTAACGGACTATAAAAATGACTTTTATATTTTTAGCAACAAGGATAACATAGACTTTGAGGTTTTTAAAGCAAGTGATACTGCTTATGCGAAAGAAGATTGGAAAAGTTTCATGGAACCTAAAAAGGGCAACCAGTTGACAGACTTTGCCATGTTCGATGATTTTATTGTTGTTGGCGAATCGGAAGACATGGAAAATCGATTAAAAATCATAGAAAAGGAAAGTGGCAAGTCACATTATATTAAGGTAAGTGAGGACATTCATTCCATCTCTATTTCGTACAATCCAAAATTCAATTCTGACACATTGCGGTATTCCATTACTTCCATGAAAACACCATCCGAGGTTTGGAATTACAACATGAGGACCAAGGAAAAACGATTGGTGAAAAAGCAAGTGGTGAAAAATTACTTTAATTCTCCGTGGATTAAACAAAAACGAGTTTGGGCCGAAGCTAGAGATGGCACCAAGATTCCAATTACTTTGCTTTACAGAAGATGGGATGTGAACAAAAAGAATGAATACAAAAGAATGTTTATGACTTCCTATGGTTCTTATGGAAGTGGCAGTGAACCCGGATTTAGTAGCTCTGTCCATAGTTTAATTAATCGAGGATTTGTATATGCTATTCCGCACGTAAGAGGTGGCGGCGAAATGGGCCAACGTTGGCACGATGGCGGTAAAATGATGAATAAGAAAAATACGTTTACCGATTTTATTGATTGTGCAGATTTTTTAATTGAGGAAGGTTACGCTCAAAAAGGGAACATCGTGGCACAAGGTGGAAGTGCCGGAGGATTATTAATGGGTTCCATTGTGAACATGCGCCCTGATTTATTCAAACTAGTAATTCTAGATGTTCCTTTTGTAGATGTGATGAATACCATGCTGGACGATGAACTACCATTAACTACCATTGAATACGAGGAGTGGGGTAATCCAAATGAGAAGAAGGCATTTAATTACATGATGAGCTACAGTCCTTATGATAACGTAAAGGCACAAAACTATCCGCACATGTTATTTACAACAGGGGTGAATGATACTAGAGTAGGATATTGGGAGCCTGCAAAAATGGTGGCAAAACTGCGACAAATGAAAACAGATGAAAACTTATTGTTACTAAAAACGAACTTAAGTGCAGGTCATGGTGGTGGATCAGGTCGCTATGATGGCTATAAAGAGTTGGCTTACAAGTATGCTGTGATTTTCGACATCTTCGCAACCGACATTCAAGCCGAAGCCGCTGAGAAAGCTGCAGCGGAAAAGGCAAAAGCCGGAAAAAAGTAAACGGATATAGTTCTATCTTTAACACACTTTATCAAATCAATTTCCCTTTAGATGTGTTACCTTTACTAATTCAATAAAACAATAAAAAACATGGCAGAATTCGAACAACCATCCTTCGACGCACAAAAACTAAAACCTTACATTATTATTGGTGCAGTAGTAATTTTTGTATTTATAATCTTCTCCAAGTCCTTCATTATTCTTCAGCCTACGGAAAGAGGTGTTGTATTTAAGAAATACACAACTGGATTAGATGTTGATAACGTGTTAGGTGAGGGATTAAATATAGTTGCTCCTTGGAACGACGTATTTACCTTTCAAATTGCAGAAAAGTCAATTGAAGAAACAATGGACGTTCTCTCGAAAGACGGACTTTCTATTAAAATTGATGTATCATTGAGATATCGACCAATTCCAAGTAAAATTGGTTATCTGTATCGTTCGTTTAAAGACGATTACGTGAATGATTTAATTCGACCTGAATTACGTTCTGCAGTAAGAGAAATAATTGGACAATATACGCCAGAAGAGTTATACGCTTCAAAAAGGCAAGAAATTGAAACTAAAATCAAGCTGAATACGGAACAAATTTTACGAGAGAATTCAATACAGCAAAAAACACTTTTGTTTAGATCTATTACCCTTCCGCTAAAGATTAAAGAGTCGATTGAAAGAAAGCTTGAAGCTGATCAAGAGGCCCAAACGTATACCTACCTAATTGCAAAAGAAAAGAAAGAAGCAGAAAGAAGAAAAATTGATGCACTAGGGAAAGCGGAAGCCAACAAAATTTTGAGCGCTAGTATTACAGAGAATATTTTGAAAGAAAAAGGAATTTCTGCAACGGAAGAGTTAGCGAAATCTCAAAACTCAAAAATCATTATTATAGGAGGTGGAAAAGACGGGTTGCCAATCATCTTAAACGGTGAATAAACCTTGAAACAATTCTTATTAATTACAATCATTCTATTGAGCAGTCACCTTACCGTGACTGCTCAATTGCGTATAGACACATCCTACTCCCCAGAGCAAATTATTCGCAAACATTTACTGAATGCGGAAAGTGACCTAATTATTAAAAATGTTGCGTTTAAGGGCAAGCGGCAGTCCATGGCCTATTTCTATAACGAAACGCCGTTGGACGTTATTAACGAAGGAATACTACTTTCAACAGGAGATGTTTTTGATGCCATGGGGCCTAACAAATCCAAAAGCACGGGAACTAGAGGCTCAGGTTGGGGTGATAAAGATTTACAAGCCATCGCCACAGGTGTTGTAATGGATGCCGTTGCATTAGAGTTCGACTTGATAGCACTTCGCGACAGTATTGTTTTTGAATACGTATTTGCATCGGACGAGTACCCAGAGTTTGTGAATAAGGGAGTGAACGATATTTTCGGTTTTTTTTTAATGCAGCAAAACTCGAGAGCACTTTTTCCGACCAACTTGGCGCAAGTTCCAAATTCCAAAAAACCGGTTAGTATCAACAGTATCAATCACCGCATCAATGAACAGTACTTTTTGCGCTCGGATTTCTTGGACGCTCATGATGATGAGTTTTGGCGGGCGAACCCAGAGTTGTTTTTGCGGGCTCGCTTTTTCGAATACGATGGATTTACTACAGTTTTGAGGGCCACGGCTAAACTTGAACCTGGCAAAACCTACCATTTAAAGTTTGCTATAGCCGATGTAGGCGACCGCATTTATGACTCTGCTGTGCTGTTGAAAGCTAAAAGTTTTGCTTCTTCTGGCAAGCGAATACCTCAAGCAGACTCCATAGTTAAGAATGAGATAGATCAAAAAATGTCAGCTTTTAAAACATCTTATTCTTCGAACAAAGATCTTTCCTTTAGCCTTCAAATTAATTTCAATACCAACGAAGCAATAATTTTAGAAAACTCTTATGAAGAGTTAAATGAGCTGGTGAGAATTATGGAAGAATTTCAAGATTTGAAAATGGAGGTAATTGGACATACAGACAACATTGGCAGCGAAGCTTTTAATTTGGAATTATCTCGAAAGAGAGCCATCGCAGTTAAAAAATACCTCTTCGATTTAGGAATTTCATTGGAACGATTACAGCACAGTGCCAAAGGAGAATCCAGTCCAATTGCCGTAAATACAACAGAAGCTGGTAAGGCCAAGAATAGAAGAGTAGAGTTCCGTTTTCAGTACTAGGGAGTCATGCCAATTAAGTTTTTTAAAAACGTAGAATTGTGATGTAATGTGCTAGTCGCAGTGGTTAATGCCCGCCCGGCTTAGTCGTTCAGACGGGCCGAGCAGTAAGATAACGAGCATACGAATCCTATAGCTATCGTCCCGAGACATCGGGGATATTAGATTACTAAATCGGTATTATTCAAAACTCGAAAACTCAATTGGAACGCTCACTTTAGTTTGGTCCCAAAGAAAGGTGAGGTTTACATTGTATTCAAAAGCCATGGTAAATTGCTCTATTACTTCGGGATAATCCATTACTGCTGAATTAATTTTTATCACATCAAACTCAGGGTTTCTAGACGCTTTGCTGCCAAAGGTAACACCCCAATCTGGAATTTCACTATTCAGAATAATGGTCCATTGCGTTTGCTGTGGTATAGTCCAAAGCGAATACGTTCCAGCAGGAAGGTCTGCATTGCCAAATTTAATTTGCTTATTGGTGGTAAGAGTCGTTGGCTCGTTAGCACCCGTCCGCCATACTTCTCCCAGTGGCACCAAACCACCAAAAATTTCTCTTCCTTTTTTAAAGGGTCTACAATAGGTAGCCTCTAAAGTAAAATTACCCGACTTATAAACGATGGTATCTTGTGGAGAGTTTTTCTTGGTTTGCTCTTTCATATAGTCAAACCCGAAATAACCCGTAACTCCTAAAACCACTACAATAATTCCAATCCACTTTAATGCTTTCATAGTTCCTATTTTTTAGCCAAAAGTACAAATGAATTTAAGATTGCGAAAATGTTAAAATAACTGAGCAGACTATTATTACAATAAAGGCTTGAGTGTATAAAATTATAAAAGCAGTAGTTATATGATTTAATTAAGTGTGAGTTATTAGTCCGGTTCTAATTCAAGACCTTCTTCCTCTTCTTCTATTTCAACTGGCATTAGTTCAGGAACTGAGGGGGGCGCAGCATTAACCATTTCCACGAAAGTATAAGTTCTTGTTGTAACAACCGTAGATTCTGTTTGACTTATTTCAACCTGAAGTTTGTCATTCTTTAAGATACAGGTATACTTCTTTTCCGTGTTCTCATCACTATTAACAGTGAAAACTATTTTGTTGTCTATAGAATTGTATGTCGTGGTTTCAAAGTCGTCTTGATAACTAATGGCTACGAAACTAGCTCCTTTAGTATCTGTAGAGAAATTAAGGGCTTCCTTCAGCATAGAATTGGAAGCGTCCCTCCATAAATAACTTCCATCTTTTCTGAGTTTCTGCTGAGCGAAACTGCTCATTGGAGTAAGTATAACGATGCTTAGAATAAGTAATATAAAGTGTTTCATTATTATTTTATTTTGTCTGAGGTAATTTAAGAATTATTTCTTGTCCTAAGGTTAAACCATCTACATGGCCTGCTATTTTGTCGTCAACTGTTTTTGCATGCACGTGCATGTTAGCGGTATAATGCGTGAAAATCGCATGATGTGAATAGGAGTAAACCCCTAATATTTCAACCTCTCTGTTCTCTACGGTTCCATTAAGCTTAATTAATGTGTTCATCATGTAAATGTTCCATATCATCATCTTTCCAGTTGATGACATGCCAATCAATTGAATTGGCTGTGCCTAAAACTACTGCAATAATTCCAATCTACTTTAATACTTTCAATTTTGAGAGTTAAAATACCAATCAATTAATATTAGGAAAGTTTTAAAAGTAGAGGGAATGCAGTTTGAATTTGCAGGAATAGCCAATTTCTTTAAACATTTCATTTTGCATGAACCTATTGCTTTTGTTGCCGAAGTAAACTGCGGTTATCCAATAAAAAATGCAGGTAAACGCGATAGTTTTGTTGGTTTAGTTCAATATCCATTATTTACAGTCGAAGTCCGACGCCAAACCGCAAGAACAAGTGAAGCGGTAAGGTTTCAAAATTGATGGTTGTTGTTTTTCTTTGCTCTCCGGGAAGTGCAGGGTTTTCCCGAATTAGGGAGTTAACGTTTGTTTCCGTTAGTTGGAGGGGTACATTTAAATCTAAGTACCAATTTCCTTTTAAATTATAGTTGATTCGAGGTACGATGGAGAAATTCACACCAAGCTGATTTTCTCTTGTAGGAAACTGACTGCTTATGAGAGGCGTGAACATAGAACGTTCAAAATATGGACGGAATGAGAACCCAATATAGGGTTGCAGTTTGGCTTCTGCTGCTACTTTACGGAGTGCTATGTTATATTCATACCGTAACGCGAAGAATAGTTTTGTGTTTCTTTCACCGCTCACCAATTCCTTGCGGTTTAAACTATCGTATGTAATAATGGTTTTTTCTTGTTCGTGATTGATTAAAAAACGGGATAATTCAAATTCGTGGAAATTTCCATTCTCCTTTCCAATGGTAAACGCGGGCGAGAAGTATCCCAATTGATACTTTTGCTGTTCGTCCCTTGCGAAGTTGCTACCACTAGCATTGAGGTCCGTTGTCTGACTTTCCATTACAAAATTAAAATTAGT
>Ga0307934_1002181_pt1 | contig 10683 bp, 13 predicted proteins | sample OrgLakmetageno90_FD_201838 | JGI IMG/M metagenome (GOLD analysis project Ga0307934, IMG submission 201838) | Saline water microbial communities from Organic Lake, Antarctica - #90 | ecosystem: Environmental > Aquatic > Non-marine Saline and Alkaline > Saline | place: Antarctica: Organic Lake... | reverse complement strand
ACTTATCGTCTAGGTTAAGTCAAATAAAGGGCTACGAGACTGGTCAATGGGGAGATGGAGTATAATGAAAATTATTTCACTATTAATAATTTCAATATTTTTAGCGACACTAAGTTTCGCAGATATAACCACAAATCTTTTTCAAAACTCTTTTGATGGTGATATCAATAGTACACGCCCTACAGCTCCACCTACCAACTCAAACAAAAGAGAATTTCTAAATAAAACTGTAGCAATAGTCAACAATAAGCCCATCACAGCTATAGAGCTTGATCGTGAAGTTGCTAAATTTCAAGCAATGAATCCCAACCCTCAATTTAACCAAGATGATCTAGCCATAAAAAGACACGCTCTTCAAGAATTGATTTCTCAACAAGTGCTTTTACAATTAGCTCAGCAAAATAACATAAATATACCCGAGCAGCAAGTCGATGCTTCTATAGAAGATATAGCAAGTAAAAACAACATTTCTGTAGACTCATTACAGCTTAACATAGAGGCATCTGGCATGTCTTTTGATAGTTATAAAAAACAAATACAAAATCAGCTTATGGTTAGCCAACTACAACAACAAGCGATATCTCAACAAGTTTATGTATCGCCCGAAGAGATTCAAAAGTACATAAAAAAGCATGAAGCTGAGTTCAATAAACAAATGAACCCTGTAAAAACCTACACTCTTAGAAACCTAATCATAGCATTGCCAAAGTCTAAAAAATCTAGAAGTGCTAAAATCAATCTATATAAAAAACTTGCCATTGCCGTAAACAAAGGGTTTATTGACTTTAAAGAAATTGCTGAACAATTTTCACAGGCACCAAATGCAAGTAGCGGAGGTTTAGTAAGCCACCCCTTAAAATTTGAATCAATTCCAGAAATGTATAAGAGTGAAGTCAAAAAACTAAAAGAACACAAGGTCTCCAAACCATTTATAAAGGAAAACACACTTCAGATGATTTATATAGATAATCTTGAAACAGGTGCTCCTCTTATGACTAAAAAGATAATCAAATATTTTGTATATGCTATCGCTGTAAAGCTTGACGGTGCCATGAATGATAATGGTGCAAAAAACTCTCTTGATAGAGCTAAACTTGCTATTGAGAGTGGTCAGAAATTTACAAAAATAGCCGAAAAGACTAATCAAGATTATGATCATGCTAGAGGTAAACTTGGTTGGGTCTCAACTTTAGACAGCCCCCCATCTCTTCCGATGGCAGCATTTGCACGCTTGCAGTCATTAGAGAAAGGCAAAATTTCAGAACCGTTTCAAGCCGATACAAACACATGGATGATAATCAAATATACTAGAACTAAAGAGTACGATGCAGCAGAAGAGTTAAAAGAACAAAAAGCTCTTGAAGCAATATATTCTGAAAAAGCCCAACAACTATACAAAACATGGGTTGCATCCATGAAAGATAATGCCTATATAAATGTACTTGAACCAGATCTAAAAACTCCAGAGCTATACTAAACTATGTCTACTATGCAATATAAAACTAAAGCAAAAAAATCTCTTGGACAGAATTTTCTTCAAGATGAAAATATTATCCAAAAAATAATCAAACTAGCTAATATTAAAAAAGATGATACTGTCCTAGAGATAGGTCCTGGTCTTGGCGCACTGACTAGGCATTTACTCACAAGCTCTGACCATGTCAATGTGGTCGAGTATGATAGTTCCGTGATAGATACCCTACTTAGCAATTGTCAGCGATATGGTATACCCAAAGTTTACAATGAAGACTTTTTGAAATTTGACCTTTCTCAAATATCTCAAAATAAGATAAAGCTTATTGGTAATCTTCCTTACAACATATCAACGCCGATACTTTTTAAGATAATCGAGCTAAATGACAAAGTGATAGATGCCCACTTTATGCTACAAAAAGAGATGGTTGATAGAATCACATCTGAACCAAACAATAAGTCTTATGGTAGAATTTCTGTAATACTACAGTACCATTTTGAATGTAGCTTTATCCTAAAAGTGCCACCACATGTTTTTCATCCTCAGCCAAAAGTTGACTCTGCAATATTGCGTTTGACACCTCGTCTTGAGAAGTTTGAGCTAAAAGATTATTCTTTTTTTGAAAAAATTGTCAAACAAAGTTTTGCTCAACGCCGTAAAACTCTGCATAATAACTTAAAAGATATATTTAAAGAGCTAGATACTGACATGACTGATTTCCCAATAAACACTAAATTGCGTGCTGAAAATCTAAGCGTAGAAGACTTTGTTACTTTAGCAAACCATCTAAGCTAAGGAGTTAGGAGATGTCTACATTCGTTATCGGTGATGTACAAGGCTGCTACGATGAGCTGCAGCTCTTACTAAAAAAAATAGATTTCTCCCCCAGCGTTGATAAACTTATATTTGCAGGGGATATCATAAATAAAGGACCAGACTCACTCAAAACTATTAATTTTATAATGTCATTAGGTGATAGTGCTAGCATGGTTCTTGGCAATCACGAAATACTTTTTCTAGCTATAAGTTACAACTATATACCACTAGGCAATAAAGATACTTTCAACAAACTTATAAAAGCCCCAAACTTAAAAGAAATACAAGAATGGTTATGTGATCAACCGCTACTCATTAAAGATAAAAACTGCTTTATCACTCATGCTGGTATACCTCATATTTGGTCGCCTAAAAAAGCTATCAAACGAGCAAATGAAGTTGAATTTGCACTTCAAAACAGCACTACAAGGAAGCTTTTACTTGCAAATCTCTTCAACAAAGAAGTCTGCTCTTGGGACAAAGAGCTTGAAGGAATAGCTAGATGGCTTTGTATATTAAATTACTTCACTAGAATGCGAACAGTTGATAAAAATGGTAAATTGAATCTTAAATATAGTTCTAACCTTGACAGTATACCCAAAGGTTTTAAGCCGTGGTTTGAAAATACTCACAAGAAATTTAAGCCCGAACATAAGCTACTATTTGGTCACTGGGCTGCTATAAAAGGCTCAACAAATAAAGATAATATAATAGCTTTAGATACAGGCTGTGTGTTTGGCAATAAGCTAACTTGCTACTGTATTGAGAAAGACAAAAAATATAGTGTAAATGCAAAAAAAAACCCTAAGGATATATAATATTTATGGACATCTTAGTTATCAACGGTCCAAATCTAAATCTACTAGGCACAAGAGAGCCCGATAAATACGGTACTAAAACTCTAGCTGACATCGAATCTTTCTTAAAGATTATGGCTTTAGAAGCTGGTGTTGGCGTAGGGTTCTTTCAAAGTAATCATGAGGGTGCTATTGTAGATGCTATTCAGCAAACTAGGGCTAAGTTTATAATCATCAATCCCGCGGCTTACACTCATACTAGTGTAGCAATAAGAGATGCTTTTTTAGCAATAAGTAAACCTTTTATTGAAATACATTTATCCAATATATATAATAGGGAAGAATTTAGGACTAAGTCACTTCTATCTGACATAGCATTTGGTGGCATTTTTGGTTTTGGGACCAATAGCTATAAGCTTGCTATGATAGAAGCTATAAACCACATAAATACTAATACTTACAAAGGAGTATAAATAAAATGGATTTATTAAAAGCAATTGATAGAGTAGCTGAGATTCTTAACTCAAGTGATATCAAAGAAATCAGAGTTAAAGATGGTGGATCAAGCATCTTTATGACAAAAAACAATACAGCAACAATGGTTGCAGCTCCTATGGCTCATAGCGTAGCCCCTGCAGCAGCTCATGCTCCTTTAGCTTCTACTACGACATCAACTACAACTTCAGCTCCTAAAGCAGCAGAAGAGACTGTAGCGGGTGAAGAAGTTAAGTCTCCAATGGTTGGTACTTTTTATGGTTCACCGTCTCCTGATGCAACTAATTATGTAAAAGAAGGTCAAGAAATCAAAAAAGGCGATGTGCTTTGCATAATCGAAGCTATGAAGATTATGAACAAAATTGAAGCTGAAAAATCTGGTAAGATTGTTAAAATCCTTGCTAAAGATGGTGATCCTGTACAGTTTGATCAACCTCTATTTATCGTTGAATAATTAAATACTTATTTTATAGTATTTATTTTGATAGAGACTTCATAAAAATCTAGTATAAACTTTTTAAGGTAATACAAAATGATTAAAAAAGTACTAATTGCCAATAGGGGTGAAATTGCTCTTAGAATTTTAAGAGCTTGTAGAGAATTAGACATCAAAACAGTTGCGGTTTACTCTACTGCAGATACTGATCTTATGCATGTAAAATTAGCTGACGAGTCTGTATGTATTGGCCCTGCAGCTCCTAACCTAAGCTACTTAAATATTCAAAGCATAATTACAGCTGCTGAAATAACTAATGCTGATGCAATCCATCCCGGTTATGGTTTCCTATCCGAGAATGCTCAGTTTGCTAAAGCTGTAGAAGAAAGTGGTTTCATATTTATCGGCCCGCGTGCTAATAGCATCGAGATAATGGGTGATAAAGTTGAAGCTATTAGATACATGAAAAAAGCTGGTGTACCTTGCGTACCTGGTTCTGGCGGTCCTCTAGGTAGCGATGAAAAGACAAACCTTGAGATTGCAGAAAGTATTGGCTATCCAGTAATCATCAAAGCCTCTGGCGGCGGTGGTGGTCGTGGTATGAGTATCGTCCGTAAAAAAGAAGATCTTATCAACGCGATATCACTTACAAAAAGCGAAGCTAAAATGGCTTTCAATAACGATATTGTTTACATGGAGAAATTCCTAGAAAACCCTCGTCATATTGAAATCCAAGTTTTTGGTGATGGCGAAGGTAAGGCTGTTCATTTATTTGAAAGAGATTGCTCTACTCAAAGAAGACATCAAAAAGTAATCGAAGAAGCTCCTGCGATTGGTCTAACTGATAAAGAAAGAAAAACTATCGGTGATCAGTGTATCAACGCTTGTAAGATTCTTAAATATCGTGGTGCTGGTACATTTGAATTTCTATATGAAAATGAGCAGTTCTTCTTTATCGAGATGAATACTAGAATCCAAGTTGAGCATCCTGTTACAGAATCAATCACTTCAACAGATCTTATCAAAGAGCAACTAAAAGTCGCTAGTGGTATGGGTCTTAGCTGGACACAAGACGACATCAAAATCGTGGGTCACGCTATAGAGTGTAGAATAAACGCAGAAGATCCTGAAAAAATGATCCCATGTGCTGGTAAGATAGATGTTTATCACCCTCCTGGTGGACCTAGAGTGCGTGTAGATTCTCATATCTACTCTGGTTACTCAGTACCACCTAACTATGACTCTATGATTGCTAAAGTAATCGTACGAGCTCATGATAGAGCTACAGCACTACAAAAGATGCGTGCAGCTTTAGATGAGATGGTAATTAGCGGTATCAAGACTAACATCCCTCTTCATAAAGAAATACTCAATGATGAGAGATTTATCAAAGGTGCTACAAACATCCATTTCTTGGAAAAAATGCTAGAAGAAAAAAAATCTAAATAATCATCTCTTCATTTTAATTTCTCTCGTTTTCTTATATAATTATTTTCATCATCAAAATTTATAATTATTATTACTATGCATAATTTTCAATCTTATATTAAAAGCATAAGAGAATCTAAGAGCCTTGAGTTAGAAACTATAGCTGACGCTATAAATCTTTCAGTAGATACTATCAAAAATATCGAAGAAACAGATAATAATTCTCTACTTCAAACATCTAGCTCTGTTTTAAAAAATCAGATCAGAAGATATTGTGAATATCTTGAAGTTCATGAGAAAAAAATCATTTCGATACTGAATAAGGTTGATGTTTTATACTACAAAAAATCTAGCTACGGAAAGCTTAAGCCTTTTGATTATCTAAATCGCATCGTGATCTTAGGACTTATAATTGCTATAGGTGTACTTGGTTTTCAAATGGTACAAGAACGCATAGCTATAGCATCAAGCGACACTAGCATTCAATCATCAAAATCATCTATTATCTATACTCCTATAAACTATGAGACAGATAATGATAGCAGTTCTGAAGATGCAAGTGCTAATGATTCAACAGATAATTCTGCAGACTCAGACACTTCTTCTACGATGAAAAGAAAAAATCTTGTAGCTCACCCTCCTACTACTGCAAATATCAGCAATATGGTCCTTGACGAGCCTAGCGATAAATCTGAATCAGTTTAATATCAATACACAGAATTTTTAGGGATATCCTTAATTACACAAATCTCCAATTTCAAAAATCATAGGACTATATGAATACTTTAAATGACATACTTTTTAACACCGCTAAATTCCCTCCTTTACACATATTACTGATAGATTTTTTAATATGCTTAACTTTAACTATATTTATATATTTTCTAAGTCGCATACTCCTAATCAAGCATCAAAATACTATCAAATCATCATTTGCAAACTCCGTGAAAATGGTACTCTTCTTTGTTATATGGGTTGGTTTTATAAAAACATATATAGATTTATCAGTTGTGGTATATCTGCCAAGTTATGAAGAACAGTTTATAATATACTCAGATAAACTATTTGATTCTTGTATTTATTTAGCAATAATAACAGCCCTTTTTAGGTTCTTGAAAAAAAGTAAAGAAGTTGTCATACTGCGTAAAAAATCAGAAACTCAAACAGCCGCCTATGAAGATTTTAGAGATATTAACGCTATTTTTAAGGCTTTTGATCTGGGGGCTGTAATATTATCTATCATACTGATTTTAGCAGCTCTTCGCGTACCAGCTACTGCCTTAGGAGCATTCAGTGGTGTTGCTTTAGCAGGACTTACCCTTTCTCAAAGCACTCTACTTACAAATTTATTTGGGGGGTTATTTGTTATTTTTAATCGTAAGTATTCAGAGGGTGACATAATCGCATCAGACATTAACTCTTCAGTTAAGTTTAGTGGAACAATCAAAAAAATCGGTCTTTTGACAACACATGTTGATAGCTATGAAACTGCTCCTATGCACATTCCTAACTCTATATTTTTAAATACTTGCATTACCAACTCATCACGACGCACTCATCGCCGATTACTTCAGTATATAACTATTGATTATAAGAATATAACTAAAGTAGAACTCATCAAAGAAAAAATCATAAGCGTGCTAAAATCGCACCCTGAGGTTGACCAAACTAAAACTCTTGCTGTATCGCTAGTCATGGGTGGAACTACTATTGGTAACAAATCTGAGGGAAGTTTTGGGGCGAATGGTATTAATCTCCAAATTTATGCGATGATAAATAAAGTGTTTTTCGTGGATTTTTTACAAGTTCAAGACAAAGTATTTTTAGGTATAGCTAAAGAGCTCGAAGCATTGGAAGTTAGTTTTGCTATCAATCCAACTACAGTGAAAATTGAAAGTAATAATGGTGTCGCACAATAATTTCTGCAGGTATTTCCATTTATTTAAAAAAAGAACAATAAACTAAAGAATATCTATTAGACTTCTTGCAAAACTAAAGTGTTAGTAATTATTCGGCTCTAAAAGTCACAGTTAATGCTAGATGTTATGCTAGGTTTCGACAGGCTCAACCAGCTTAATTTTTGTAGTTTTGCAAGAAGTCTATTAAAACCTAACGAAAACCGAGACTTCGACTCCGCTCAGCCGTCTTATTTTCTTATTATAATATCAATAAGCAACCTAGAAAATAGAAAGCTTTTTAATATCTTTTATATTCTCCAAGCTCATTAAAAGCCTATCAAACCCCAATGCTACTCCCGAGCATTCTGGTAAATTGTCCAAACACTCCAAGAATTTTGTATCAATTTCTAAAGTTGGTTTGCCTTGCTCTTTACGGATAGCTAAATCCTTCTCAAATCGTTTTAACTGTTCAGACTTATTTATTAACTCATAGTAACCATTTGCAAGCTCCGTACCATTATAAAAAACCTCGAATCTTGCAGCAACTAATTGTCCATTTTTATCAGTAACTTTCTTTGCTAAAGCGGACTGATGAATCGTATAGTCATATATAAAATATGCTGTATTTTCTGCGTTGAGATTTTTCTCGATTTTGTAGCTAAAAAGTATATCTAAGCAGTCGGCTATAGTTGGATTATCTAACCCTTGAATTTCTCCAACATACTTATGCACTTGGGCAACCAACTCATCAAGTGTAAGTTTATGCGGATCAAAGCCATAGTTTTTTTCAAATGCTTCACGGTAACTAAGATAGACAAATTCAACATCTGATTTAACAGCGAGAAACAAACCCTCTATCTCTTTCATTAGCTGAAAATAATCTATACCCACTCGATACCACTCGATCATAGTGAACTCATGATTGTGTTGATGTCCACAAGGCTCATCACGGAATGCTTTGCATATTTGATAGATACTTCCACTACCTGCTGCTAAAAGTCGCTTCATCGCGTATTCTGGAGAGCTTTGCAGATACCTCTTACCTGCAACAGTATCTATAGCAAATACATCTATAAATGGATCGGTCACACCATGGCTATAAGCTAAAGGAGTATCTACTTCCAAGGTGTCTAAATTCTTGAAGTATCTGCGTATTTTTTCAAGATATTCTGCTCGTTTTTTGATGTTGATTATAGTTTGTTTGTTATTCATATTAGTTAATCCTTTGACAATATAGATCCCTCTATTCTTAGCTGATGTCATACCGCTACTTGATAGCGGTATCCACAGTTAAAAATGGATTCCACGGTCAAGCCGTGGAATGACAAAATTGGTTTTGTAAGGGTTGGCTTTGTGTCAACCCATTTATATAGAGGGCAACCACAAGGGTTTGTCCTTATTTTTTAACACGAGGCTTCGACTCCGCTCAGCCAGCTTAGTTAATCTCACTCAACAATCCTAACTGTATTTATACTAGCAATATCCACTTTAGAGAGCTCATTGGATTCTATCATAAGCTTTAAATCATCAGATATACCTTTTGCAATTCCTTGGTAACTTTTTTCACCATAGTTAAAACTAATAGTTTTATCCAAGATAAAATCATACTTAGCAAATTTTTCTAAAGTTTCATTTTGCGTATACTCAAAAGCTTTTAGTAAACTAGTTATCATACTTACTAATATAGCCGAGAAATCAACTTGCTGATTGTTGATAATAGCCAAAGAGCACCAATCTCTTTCGATACTTTCACCTAGCTCCAAAGCATTTACATTGACGCCGACACCTATGACTATGTCAAAACTATTTGCTTTGATATTTTTTGTCTCAATCAATATTCCCGCCAGCTTTTGTCCGTTGTAGTAAATATCATTAGGTAGCTTTATCTTTAAATTTTTTTGTAGATTTTGTGGCACAAATTCTTTGATACCTTCTAGCACGCCTAGTGCAACTTTTATACTTACCAACGGAACTTGATCAATATTGAAATCGCACTTAAAACTAATTGACGCATATATGTTGTTATGTGAACTTGAAACCCAACTACCCTGCCTACGCCCTCTACCTTTTGTCTGAATATCTGCATAGCAAAGGTTGTATTTGTTAGTAAACTCTTTTTCTAAAAGATAATCATTAGTTGAGCCAATAGTTTCATAATGCTCTATGCAAATATCGCCTAGATTTTCTTTGAGCTTTTGTTTTATGTAATTGTGGTTTTTCATATCAAGTTTGTTCTGTGATTACTTTAGTCATTTTGAATATATAGATAGATTTGTAACTTATCTATTCCAGCACCTTAAATAGTTGTATTATTATAATAACTTTTTATTTTAAGATCGGATGTAGCTATAGGATAATTATAGTATTTAGCATAGGCTACTATTAGCCTATCAGCGGGGTCTTTATGATCCCATTCAAGACGAACAGCTTCTAACCACAAGTCAGTGTCTACATCGATTATGTCAAATATTTTTGAAAGTTCAGAATATAGTTCATCAACATCTGCAGAAGATAAAGAGTTGTAACTCTTTCTTGTCAAGCATTCTAACTCAGCAAATGATATTGATAAAATCACAGCTCCATTATCTTCTATATAAGATAGTAACTCATCACTAACTTGATACTTTGTATCTAGCTCATCGGATAAGAATAAATAGGCTAACGCACATGTATCTAAAACAACTGGTTTTTTTAGCATATGGCCACCTCTAATAACTCATGAGTACACATCTTAATGTTCAAATTTACCACCTCTGCGTTGCAAATTTCAGCAATAGATGCACTATTACCCTCTATTTTCGCCTTGTTGTAATAAATTTGACCTAGGTAATCTGCATACACAGAGTTTTTAGAGGTACCCATATTTACAAATCCATCTCTGGCAATACTGTTTCTGTTATAGAAACACAGTTTACTTTGCCTTTAAATTTATTTCTTATCTTGCTTATTGCTTCTATTCTAAGTTGCTTTTGTGAGTTGATTGCGGATAAAACACATTCGCCCGTCCCTCTATTTGTTACAATGATTTTATCTGTAGTATTTTTAACTAATGAAACATACTTAGATACATTGTGGCAAAATTCTCTTTTTGAAATTTGGATGCTCATTACTTTCCCTCTCATGCAATTGTTATAACATTATAACATATAAAATAAAACTTATTATCTGAAGTTACGCACCTTAAAAATAAAACGAAATCCTCCGGTCACTGAGCGGCGTCGAAGTGGACTGGGGATCTGTTGACACCATTACTAGCATCCATAGGTCTAATACCATAAAATGGACAGTACACTGTACTGTCCCTACACCTAAAATATAAATCAAATAATACCAATTGCA
>Ga0307934_1002174_pt1 | contig 10725 bp, 10 predicted proteins | sample OrgLakmetageno90_FD_201838 | JGI IMG/M metagenome (GOLD analysis project Ga0307934, IMG submission 201838) | Saline water microbial communities from Organic Lake, Antarctica - #90 | ecosystem: Environmental > Aquatic > Non-marine Saline and Alkaline > Saline | place: Antarctica: Organic Lake... | reverse complement strand
GATCTGTCATCCTGTAGTTGAAACCTATTTCTATTTGGTCATAAAACCAATCACCCTCAAATGGGATGTCAATAACGTTCGCATCTCTGGTGATTCCGTGGCTGCGAATGCGCTGAAGTTGCGCAGCCGTTTTCTTGGAATTAGTAGTTGCGGCGCCACCCTCTCCAGTGGTAATCATCTTTACAGGGTGGAAGCTAAATACTGTGATATCTGAGTAACGGCAACTGCCCACGGCTTCGCCTTCATAAGTTGCTCCGAGAGCGTGAGACGCATCCTCGATGATTTTGAAACCATACTTCTTCCCAAGGTCTGCAATCACCGGCATATCAACTGGCTGTCCGGCGAAATGAACCGGAATGACCACTTTTGGAAGTTGCCCCAAGGATTCGGCTACCTCTAGCCTCTCCCGAAGGTCCGTAATTGACATGTTTCCAGTATTTTCAATTACTTCAACAAACTCAACTTCAGCCTCGTAATCTATGTGAAGTGAACCCCAGAAGTTGGAGCCTCAATAGAGAGGCCTAACTGAAGGGTGAAGTTCATTGATCTCATGAGGAAATTTCCTGACCTGTTGCCTCAAAAGGAGACCGGATCTAGTTCCTGGTTCGGTTTTGCCATTACCCTTACCGGAAGACTAGTCGGTAGAAGAGCAGAGCTTGTTCGTATCTTGGATCAATTCGGTGTTCAGTCGAGACCTGTGGTCGCTGGAAACTTTACTCGTAATACTGTCATGAAATATTTAAAGACAGCCCCGATTGGTTCGTCGCCTAACTCAGATTATGTACATGACAACTCTCTATTCATGGGAAATAATCATCACCCTATGGACGTGGAGCTTCAAACACTAAGCAAGGACCTAGAGGCCCTTTCGATCTAAAGCCCTTGGTTGTAAGGATATCCATGCGTGAGGACGTATGTCCCGAAAGTTTAGTAATTCTTGCAGGAATCAAAGTGTCGATGGAAGGCCTTCCCGCCTTGGGACTCGGCCTTGCCAGGCAAGTCGTGGCCCTTCATCAGGACCCTTCATCCGAACCTAAATGCTAGGAATTTCCTGAACCCTTTCGCTAGAGCCAAAGATATCAAAACATTCGCCTCCAAAGTTTTAGCAAACCTAGGGCTGTCTGCCCTACTTCTTTCGATTATTGGAACAGTTGTGACTCTGTAGTGCTTAGCGATGGCATACACCAGTAACTCAGTACCCACAGATTCGTATGTTTCCAATTCGCCTTTATCTTGAAGCAGTTCGGCCCTGAAGCCTTTCATTCCGCACAAGGGATCGCTCACATTTGAAAGAGAAGCGGTTAGGAGCCCAAAAATCTTTTCCATCAGCCTCGCTCTTTTAAGTCGTCTACCAACCACTATGTCCGAGTCGGACATGAGTCCGTTCACGAAATGGGCGATGTCACAGGGGTCGTGCTGGCCGTCGGCGTCTAGTGTCACGATTAGCTGGTACCCCTGCTCCAGGAGAAAAGCAAGACCAAAGCTGAGAGCAGAACTATATCCATAATTAGCACCTTGGGAGATCACCGTCGCTCCGTGAGCTCTAGAAGAGTCAGATGTGGAATCAGTAGATCCGTCATCTGAAACGAAGACATCTCCAAATCTAAGGGAACCTGTAATTACAGCCCCTACGGTCCTTTCCTCATTGAAGGCAGGGATTAGAATAGCTATTCGAGGTGTTTCCATGTCAAATGGTCTCCGAGTTGCATTCCAGTTCTTAATTTTTTACCCAGCACGAGGCTAAGTTCGTGGGGGTTCAATGAGCCTTCTGGGCACGGTCGCAGGACTTCTAGGTCCTCTCGCGTGAGCGTTGCGCCTGCTTCAAGGTCACGCCCAGCCCTTATTGACCTCCTCTGGACAATGCTGGTGGCTGATTCGTTTAGCTCAATCCGCTTCACTCCGCCTCCAAGAGCGCTTTCCAGTTCACGGCTGCGAAGAATCATTTCACGCCAAGACGCTGGATCCATTGAAAACTTATGGTCAGGCCCAGATCGAGAGGTATCATCAGTGAAGTGCTTCTCAACCATTCGGGCCCCTAATGTGATGGCTCCTAGAACCGTGGCATGACCTGGCGTGTGGTCACTCAGCCCAAGAAGCACATTGGGAAACATGTTCCGATAAGTCTTCAAAACGTTGAGGTTTACATATTTTAGATTCTCTAAATCTCCGGTGTAATTTGTATTGCACTGCATTAGGCAAAAGTTGCTATTTATCGCCAGGGCAGCATCTACCGCACGTACAACATCGTCGAGCGTTGAAGCGCCAGTCGCCAAAATGTAGGGCTTCCCCTTCGCAGCAATGTGCTCGATGAGTTCAATCCAGGTTATATCCCCGGACCCTATTTTGAATGCTGGCACAAAGTCATCCATCGCGTCTGCAAGTTCAAATGAGTAGGGCGTTGTAAGGAACTCTATTCCGGCTTCATTGCAGGTGGAGCGCAAGGATTCTGACCACTCAAGTTTGACACTTGCGTCCTCGTAGACTTCGGTGACTGGCTTCTTCCAGGTGGACTGGTGAGTGACTGTTTCTTCGCCGAGGGAATCGAATCCAGCTTGACTCACAATAGTGGCTGCCTGAAAGTGTTGAAATTTGGCAGCATCTGCCCCAGCAGCAGCAGCAGCATGAATGAGGTCTTTGGCCCGCCCCAGATCACCGTCGTGATTTGCCGCGATGTCTGCAATGAAATAGGTCTTTTCATCCAAACCGATTTTCGTCTCGCCTATGGAAAATTCCTGTGGTCTACTTGTGCTCATATTCCTTTGCAACCTTTCGAATTTCATCCAGGAGGCTGGGGAGCTTAATCCCCAATTCTCCTTCAAGTTTAGAAGAGTCCATTCTCATATCTAGTGGCCTTCTAGCTCTTAGGAATTTAGCGGCGCTAGCCTCAATCCGAGACATGTACTTAACCGGAAGTCCAACCTGATTAGCAAACGCAAAATCAAAATCCGCCTTTGACATCCCCTCGCTTGAGCCTATGTTGAAGACGCCAACTGGCCGTTGTCTGACCACCTCTTTTATAACCGAGCACAGCGTTGAAATAGAGACTGGAGAGAAAAGCACGTCATTCAATACTTGAATGTGTTCCTCGCGAGTGAGCGAATCGTAAAGCCAGTCGGTCAGCCCTTGACGACTGGTTGCTTCACTTGAGCCAACAAAATTTGTTCTGAGAATCGTTGACGGAACGATTTTCGCCGCTAATTCACCGGCAAATTTAGTCAGGGCGTAAGTGTTGACGAGGGTAACGTCAGACTCTTTATGTGGGCCCAAACCTTCATACACGTGATCAGTGCTCAGCTGTATCAGGTGCGTGTTAGGAGAGCGCTCCTTAATCCAGTAGGCAATGTTTTCGACAGTAGCTGTGTTTGCCCTGTGGGCAAGTTCGGGTCGGTCTTCACATCCCTCAACGCTTGTGAGAGCGGCAAGGTTTATAGCCACATGAAAGGTTCTCCCTGATTCGGGTAGTGAGTCAAATAGGGACAACTTATTTGAGACGTCTGCTCTTACGTCAGACGGTCCGCTTCTGGATACGGTCACGACTTCAAACTCGTTACTTTTTAGCTCAGATGACAGCGCTGTACCTAGAAGTCCTGTGGAACCAATTAGAAGAATGCGCACCGTACTGGCCATGACTCTCATCGTAACAGCTCTGAGTGAGGTGCACGCGGTTACAGTCGACCTCCTGTGCTCGAGACCTAAGCGTTACTTCGAGTGGCAACCATCGTTTCTGAGTTGAGCGAAGTGGTCTATTTTTGCACGACATGCAGCTACCTGAGGTCGATTCAGCATCAAGCTGGAGCCTGTCGCGGCACCTAAATGGAGATCACTGGGACTGAGCTGCGGCGCTTTTGTTGCGCGTGGCGCACTTCGGAGAAGGGAGCGGAGATTAGTATCAACTCCTTGCCTGTCCACAAAGATCATCCACTACCTCCATGTCAACTAGGCAGGATGTCGTCTATAAAGCCACACACGTATTTGTCGTCGAGGTCTTGCTAGCGGAAGCGTGACGCCCTAAAAGGGGCCAATGTTAAGAACCAGGAAATAGTTCACCGAACCTAATCGGTAAGACATGCGTTTGGTTCAAATCGAACGACGCTGACTGACTCTGATGCCTGACACTAAAGGGCTCGGCTTTCTGGAAGACTCTTCATTGGAAATTACTTTTGTCGTTTCACTAAACATTTCTCAGGTGAGTGAAACACAATTCTGCTAAGAGCCAGTCATCTTCAGTGTCTATATCCACCGTGGCCCACATTGGTAAATGAAAGCCTTTTGGGCTGCCCAGAAGAGGAGAGGACGCCTCTCTCCAAGTCGAGGCATTGGCACCATAAAGCTTGCCCGCATCGAAAAAGTGCTCCTCCAGGTCTTGGCTCCGCGAATCAACATATTGCGAGTTCAAAAACTGCAGAGTTTGGTTCTCTGTAATGCCCAGGGCCCTTTGTATGTGGTTCCTAAATTTCCCGACTGAAACTGAAAAAGAACCAGCGTTCTTCTCGGAGAAGTTTACGAAGTTGGAAACTAGGGCGCCAGTAATCGGGGAAGTGGGGTAAATCATGTAGATCCAGTAATCATCCGGTAGTTCAGCGAGTTGATTCGTGAGTATTTCCTGTATCACCGGCGTCGTCCCTGCATAAGAATCGGCCAGATAATCAGGCCTCCACAGCACTTTCGCTCCAACCGCTTCGGCAACTGAAGCGATTTCCTGGCTATCTGTGGACACGAAGATATCGTCGAAGAGCCCTGTCTCTATACATGCATTAATCGGCCAAGAGATCATCGGTGAACCCGCAAAACTTCTTATATTCTTCCCCTTGATTCGTTGACTGCCCCCCCTCGCTGGAATTATTACGGACCTCAAGATTTTTCTCCTATCATTTGGTGGAATCCTACATCCACGCTTCGCTCATGAACGCCGCCTTCTTGAGGAAGAAGAAAAAAATATGTCTTCTTGTCATCGGCTCCAAGGTCTTGGACTCTCCGGACGCCTTCATTCCAGCAAGCGCAGTATTCAACTATGGATGTTTACATTAGCTATCTAAAGAACTCATCCCCAAAATAGACTGGCCAAAACCCATGCCATTTTGACGAAGGGCTGGGTTATGTCCCTCCCTTAGGGTGAACCTCAACTCAATTTTGGAACTTCAGAGTCGAAAATACCCCAGTACGCAGTACCCAGCGCTCAGCACTTTTGATGCGACACATTTTTTCTGCCCCTATGCAGCTTTTCGACCTTAGCTTTTTATCTACACACATTGCTTGGGCCGGTTTTATGGTCGAGTTTGCGGCACTCGGGCGCGCCAGCAAAAGTGGTGTTCATGGCACACGATAATTTTCGAAGAGAGACCCGGGTTTTAAAAGAGCTTTCTTACCGCTCTCAGCAATTCGCGAGAATCGGTAAAAAATCATCAGCAACTAAATTTTGTTAGTAGCAGCTCTCTAAAGTTGCTACATGATCACTATTTTAAGGGCTCCACTGCCCTAAGTTCTTCCATTTTCGATGAAGTGAGCAAGTTGAAAATAAATATTTTAGAACCTTGTCGGAAAAGCTCGTCGAGGCATAGCTTTCGTGACAGGAAATCTCACTGGCTCTCGACAGCTCTAAGCTGATTGATCTCACCAGGTTGTCTGCGTTCAGGCCCGTCAAAATGATAGAGCCCACCTCTAGAGCCTCAGGCCTCTCCATGGAATCCCTTAGTGTCACCGCGGGAAAACTCATCAGGGAGGATTCCTCACTTATCGTCCCAGAGTCCGATATTACGCATTTCGCGTCTAGCTGAAGCTTGTTGTAGTCAAGGTAGCCAAACGGTTCATGGAACATAATCCCACCTAGGTCGTCACGAGACAGTGCCTCTAGCCTGATCCTGGTTCTAGGGTGGGACGACACCATCATCGGCATGTTCCACTTCTCACGCACCGCAACCAGGCAGTCTAGAACTTTTTCAAGCCTCTCAGGTAGGTCTACGTTTTCCTGCCTGTGAACCGAGACTAGGAAGTACCCACCGGGCGTAAGATTCAAATCTTCAACTGCAGTTGATGCGGCAATCTTGTCCTTGTAGTGTTCGTAAATCTCGCGGATCGGAGAGCCGGTCTTCTGGATAAAACGCGGGTGAATGCCTTCAGCCAGAAGATTCCTCATTGAGTAGTCATTGTATGGAAGATTGAAGCTGGCAACATGGTCAACCATCTTGCGATTCAGCTCCTCGGGCACGTTGTTATCAAAGGAACGGTTGCCTGCCTCCATGTGATAAACGGGGATGTGCATTCGTTCTGCGACGATGGCAGCAATGGAGGAGTTGGTGTCTCCCAGGATCATAACGGCATCTGGCTTTTCCTTGAGAAAAACCTCTTCAGATTTTTTTAGAACATCTCCCATGACCGAGCCCATTGACGAAGTATCAACGTTCAAGAAGTAGTCAGGCTGTCGCAGTTCTAGGTCTTCAAAGAAAACTTCGTTTAGCTTTGGGTCGCTGTTTTGGCCGGTGTGAACAAAAATGTGGTCGGTGTATTCGTCGAGCTTGGGAATAAGCCTTGAAAGGCGTATTATTTCCGGCCTTGTTCCGACGATTGTGACAACTTTTAGCTTCTTCAAAGTCCTAGCTCCTGACGTACTTCTGGAATCGTAAGAAGGAGAGTTTTTACTCCCTCAACATCTAACTGTTTCGTGTTGTGAGAGGTGTAGGATTCCAGCGATGCCTGTCTGGGCTCACCCTCCTCAAAGTATTCGGAGTAGTTCAGGTCTCTTGAGTCCAATGGAACCCGGAAGTAGTCACCTAAGTCCTCAGCCTTGGCTCTTTCTTCAGTGCTGAGCAGAGATTCATAAAGCTTTTCCCCATGGCGGAATCCGATTGTTTGGACTTCATTATCTGCCCCACCAAAAAGCTCAACTAGTGCCTTTGCTAGCACTTCGATTGTGGACGCTGGAGCCTTGCGAACATAGAGGTCGCCGGTCTCGGCTTTCTCGAACGCATATTCCACCAGATCTACCGATTCTGCCAGGGACATCAGGAACCTAGTCATGGTTGGGTCGGTAATCGTGATTGGCTTGCCGGAGCGGATCTGCGAAATAAATAGTGGGATCACAGAACCACGCGAATACATTACGTTTCCGTATCGTGTGACCGAGATGGTTGTGTCCGAATCTGAGTAATCTCTTGCAAAGGCCTGAGCAGTTTTCTCCATCAGGGCCTTCGTCATTCCCATGGCGTTTATGGGGTAAACAGCCTTGTCGGTACTGAGGCAGACAACTCCCTTTACGCCATTCTCTATCGCCGACCTAAGCACATTGGCAGAGCCATTGATGTTGGTTTTTACCGCCTCTAGTGGGAAGAACTCAGCCGACGGCACTTGCTTCAGGGCCGCAGCGTGAAAAATTAGATCTGTCCCTCTGACGACTCGCTCGACAGATTCGGGGTCTCTAGTGTCACCCAAATAAAACCTGACCCTTGGGTCCGCAATTGCGTGACGCATAGCGTCTTGTTTTGCTTCGTCTCGGCTAAAGATGCGAACCTCGGCGACATCCCTGCTAAGCAGATGCTTGGCCATAGTCGACCCAAACGAACCGGTCCCTCCGGTGATTGTTACAACTGAATCTTTGACCACTCTATTTCTGCTCATCAGTAGAGCCTAGCTTTCTATCCGCAGCGATGAACTCTTGACAAAGCTCATCTATCGAAGGAGCTGTGGAGTATCCTGCAAGCTTCCATAGGGCCTCACTTGCTCTTTGGTCTTGTGTGACCAAGATTCGGTTCACAGAATCAGTCGCCGGCACAGGAGCGACTCCACTGGGCTTAAGCTCCAACGATTTAGCAAAGAGTTCCAGTAATTCAAATTTGCTCACAGCATTACGCGGGAGCCAATGCTGACTAACTGGAGTAGTCCAGTCGCCCTTAAGCATGCCGATCGATAGTCGGGCAAATGCGGTCGCGGACACCCCATTCCAGCGCTGGTTGACATACCCATTTACTGGTCCTGTTGAAGCGGCGGACTTAAACCAAGAGTAGATACCGGAACTAGTTCTGACATCTCTCCCGACTATGGAACATCGAATCTGAATCGCTCCTTTAGAGTTTTCCTCGCCAACAATCTTAGATAAACCATAGAGATCTTCGGCGTCCTTAGGGTCACTCTCCGAGTAGTTGCCCCTATCTCCCTTGAACACGCAATCGGTGGCTATTTGAATCCAGTTGAAGCCCAGTTGGGCTTTGGCCCGCGAGAGCTGATCAGGCAGGTTGGTGTTGAGAAGGGTAGCCAGTCGCTTGTCTTCCTTCTCATCTCCAGATGACTTTTGCGGGATCCATCCGATGCAGTTCACTAGCCAGTCGCTCTCAGAGAGACCGAGCTTGCGGGCCACCTGCTCAAACTCCATTGCTTCGGCATCGAATGGAACCTCAGAGCTTCTGGAAATTGCAACCACTGGAATGCTGTTGACCTCCGCTATGCGGACAGCTTCACTGCCCAACATGCCAGTGGCACCAAGAACAATCAAGCGCTTCATGATTTAGTCCCCACCATCGCAAGCAGCTGAGTCTCAAAAGATTTTACTGCGAGCCCAGGCCCAAATAGCTCGGCTACTTTTGCAGCATTGCTCAAACCCAACTGTTTAAGGTTTATTTCCTCGTGCGCCAACCTGAGGGCGGTGGACGCAACCTCAGATGAGTCATTTTCAAAAATTAAGCCCGAAAGGTCGCTACCAAAAGTCAGCTCTAAACCTCTCAGTCGTGTGCTCACGACGGGTAAACCCGAGGCTATGTATTGAAGGACCTTATTAGGCAAGGCGGTGTTGGATACCAATGAGGGCTTTAGAGGGTTAATAGCCACATCAGCAATAGCGAGGTATCTGGGCAGGTCTGCGAACCTCACTAAACCAGTGAACAAGACTTTGTCTTGGATGCCAAGGTCCTTTGCGATACCTTCCAGCTGTTTGGCTTGCTCACCCGCTCCGATTATCACGAGGTAATCGTCATGGGCTGCTTCTTTGGCGAAACTGCGGATCACTTCCGGGAGGCCTGAGAAGTAGAAGAAACTTCCCATGTAGAGAATAACTTTGGCTTCAACTGGGATACCGAGCTGAGCTCTTATAGACTCAGCCCCTTTTCGAATTGCAGTGAAATGTTCCAGATCGAGAGGTGGAAAACTTACACTAGCCTGCTCTTTTTTACCACCGTTTTGCAGCACATACTCGAGCATCGCTGCATTGTTAGCGGAAACCCAGTCTGCGTTTCGGTAGATGAATCTCTCGGCCATTGCGACTAGCGGTGAGAAAATCGATTTTCTGATTTTGTGGCTCACGTCCAGTGCCCGAAAAACGAATGGGACCCCAGAGTTCTTGGTGACACCCAACGACTGCCATCCTGAGGTGGGGACAGAAAAACTGACTACGATGTCGGGCTTGAACTCCTGCAGAATCTTTCTGAATTGATTTCTGAAGGTTAGAACAGTGAGGAACCTACCGAGCAGTTTCCCCGAAAGAGTTTTAGGTGTGTACAGGGTCAGACTTGTGTCTCTAACAACTCGTCCCGCAATGGCTTGCTTGAGGGGGGTATTTGTTAATTCAGCTCTTGATAAACCCTCCGGAAAGTGGACGAAACCAACTTCGTGCCCCAACGCGGCTAGATGCTCCGGAAACTCGTGCATTTCAAAGATTGGCTTTGTGAGGTAGTTGACCTCGTGCAGGAACAAAATTCTCAAAATAAGGCCCTAGTTCAACTTGCAGAGGATGCAGCCATCGCCCAAAATCGTGTGGTTGGTCACTCTGGCTCGAGAGAATACCCATCCTGCTTTACTCGCAATCATGGCCAAATTTGGCCGGTCTGCAAAAGAGCTTTCAAGTTCTTCAATATAAACCTCGGTTATCTTTTCTGTCTTGGCACTCGAGGCTCTGACTGAACGTCATAAGCCAAGAACGAAAGTAGCAGCTGCACGCCCAAAATTAAGGCAAGCGCCGAGAGCGTTACTTGACCAGCAGTTGTTGCTCTTCCAGCATCGGAGGCTTCGAAATAGCGAGCCAAACCAAACCAGGCACCAAAGATTGTTAGCCCAAGACCAACCGGTAGTTCAAAGCTCGCAACTGACCACTCCCTTAGGTAGTACTTATAAAAGATTCGCTTCAGGAAGTTCACATTGTGTCTCCAAGGGAATTCGAAAATAACTTTTCGAATTTTCAAGTTGCTTTTTTCTTCTCCGTAAACCGAGACCATAGGAACATCCATCACCACAGCGTTCACGATGCTCAAACGAAAAAGAAGGTCTGATTCAAAAAAGTAGGTCTTGCGCAACTTGTCAAGCTGAATGGCCTCTAACGCTGACCGGTGAATTGCAGTGAAGCCATTGGTTGGATCCGTGACGTTCCAGTAGCCAGAGGAGAGCTTGGACCAAAGCGACAAAACGGCATTGCCAAAGATTCTGGTTTTGGGCATCGAAAAAAGGTTCTCAAGAGAATCGAAACGATTGCCCTTCGCGTAGTCGGCATTTCCTTCAAGAACCGGCTTTGCAATTGTGAGAATGAGGCTTGGATCCATCTGGCCGTCACCATCTACCTTTACTACCACGTCCATGCCATCGGCGAGGGCAGCTTTGTAACCAGTTACTACAGCCCCACCGACTCCTTGGTTGACTTCGTGAAAAAGAACCTTGACTCTTTTGTCTTTGGAATGCTTCTGGACAAGTTCTCCTGACCCATCCGGGCAAGCATCATCTACAACGTAAATTCGTTCTACCTCGGGGCCAATT
>Ga0307934_1002173_pt1 | contig 10726 bp, 6 predicted proteins | sample OrgLakmetageno90_FD_201838 | JGI IMG/M metagenome (GOLD analysis project Ga0307934, IMG submission 201838) | Saline water microbial communities from Organic Lake, Antarctica - #90 | ecosystem: Environmental > Aquatic > Non-marine Saline and Alkaline > Saline | place: Antarctica: Organic Lake... | reverse complement strand
GGGCGATCAACCCACGCTGCGTATAAAGGGCAACACCATTCCAAAACTCCGGAGGCTGTTTTTGATTCAGCAGACCATAACTGCGGCGCTCGTCCATCAAGTCTCCCACCCAGTGGGCGCGTTTCACTTGCAGGTAATTGTCGCCGAGCGCTCTGGCCTGCGTGGTGGCCAGGAAATCGAGGTCGCGGTCGTAGGCCGTCTTCGTCCAACCCGAGCCCCAACCAGCACCGAGGACCGGCACCCAGCCGTCCGGCGTCCAGCGGACGAGGGCCGCGTGGCCGCGCTGGGGACGCGCCGTGGTCGGATTACCAAAAGCACGAAGAATAAAGCGCCCGATGAAAGCGCGGCGCCCACAGATGCCACCATTCTTCAGAATATTTTGAAAGAACTGCAGATCGTCCCGGTCGTATTTATTATCCTGCGAACCGTAGCGTATGTCGGTCCGCACGAGACCTACATATCTCCAGCGGTGGTCGGAGGTCGTGATATGGTCCGGGCGATAGTTTCGAAGCATTTCGCGGCCCCAGGACAGGACTTCCTCAGTCTCCTCGCCATCGACCACCATACGCAGATCCCAAACTGTGAGATATTTAAAATTCGGATCGAGCTCACCATCGAGGTAAGCCTTTTCAAAGTGCAGGTAACGCTTCAGGGGGTCGACGTATTCCGGCGCATCGGTGTCGGCTTTTGCAGCCCTCAGTTTGATAGGCGCAGCGTGCTCCAGAGCGACTGCAAGAGCCAGTCGCTGCAAGGTGCCCTCGGAAGCCTTAGTGCTCGCATCCTGGATGTTATTGTAAATTTCGATCATGCGAGCGTAGTCCGCATACTTAGCCCTATTGGCCATACGCGGCCCATCCGCAACAGCGGCCTGAACCAGCAGATCACCATCTTTTAGAAACGCTTCAACCTGCTGCTCATGCTCACGGCTTTGAGCGGCATATTTCGCAAGCTCCCTGGGCGTTGCTTCTTCCAGTGCAATGTATCGAGCGAGCTTAGCGTCCAGCGCATCGTCCGAAAGGAAGGACTCCAATCCGAGATCCTTCGTTGCCTGGACCACCTCACGTTTGGCTTCTTCTAGCTCGGCTTTGGCCTTTTCAATTGCTCTTTCGATCTTGGGCTTCTCATCTTTAACCGCTTCCCACTTGGCGGTGCGCTCCTCAAGTGCCGCCACACCATCGGCCCGATTTTCCTCCCAGTTGGTCAATTCTTTTTTCGCCTCGGCCCGTTCGGCTTCGGTTTTAGCCGCCTTCAGCTTGGCTTTGGCCTTGGCGATGCCCTTGTCCGCACCACCAATCCATTTACCCTTGGCATGTTTAACCAAAGCTTCCGCGGTTGAGATTTCAGACATCCGGGCCTGCTCCTCCTTGAGCTTCTCCTTGGCCGCATCTTCCTCCTTCAAGGCTTGGAAATAAGCCGTTTTCTTTGAGGCGCTGACCTGAGGGATCTCCCGCATGAGCTCGGACTTCGCGTCCTCCATCATTCGGGTGTAAGCCATGGTCAAACTGCCTTCATTGGCGGCCCAGACATTGCTGATTGCTAAGAATGCGGCCAAGGCCGCGTAGAGGGAGGTTTTCATGATCATAGGTTTTTGGCTGTATCATTTGGGACTCTTATATTTGAGGAATGTTTCCTTAAATATAAGAGTGGGCGAAGTCGATCCAACCAGCCCAATACTGGTCACAGGTAAAGGCACAAAGAATGCAGATGAACGAAATTACTCATTTGCGAATTTCTTCTTCCGCAATCAAGATACGGCCCAACCATTCTTCTCCGCCACCTGACGACTGAATGAACGGGCCGCAGCATAGTATTCTTTCACCACGACCCAGCACCAAGCAAATCAGGCTTCACATTATCAGAAGCTTTGTGCCACCAGAATGAGCCCTAGTGGTCCGACCAATAATTTTTTCAATTATTTGTAGCTCGCCGACGAGAGTCGGAGAGATATTGGAATTTCGATGCTTGTCACAACGGCTCTCGCCGCTGTGCTACGAAACGAATATGTGAAAAAACCTATTTGAAGCACTAATAGTGTAAAAAGTAAGATAAAAACTATGCCGCTAAACAGGCTAACCGCCTAGAGTAATTTTCTGGATTGAGTTGCCTTCTCCTCAAATCTAGCGGATGTTAAATACTTTCAGTTCTCTGTTTACTCCATGAATACCACCCTACAAAAAAAGCCTCAGGATGCGAAAAAAGCTGGGTTCGCCCTCGTCGCCGCCCTTTCAATCATGGCTGTGCTCGTCCTGATTGGCGTTGCGCTATTTTCACTTGCATCCGTGGCCACCCGTAGCGCCGAGATCGCTGCCGCTCAAACCGAAGCACAAGCTAATGCGAAAATGGCGCTCATGATGGCGATCGGTGACCTTCAGAAATATACTGGACCCGATACACGAATTACGGCCCCGGCGGATATCACCGATGCAAATGCCCCTAGAGTCGCCGGTGCTTGGCGTAGTTGGGAAGGGCTAAATCATGTGACAGATTCAGCAGATCCTGCCCTTGGCCGACCAATCACTCCAGACTATAGTGTTAAAGAGGTGAACAACGAATCCCAAAACGCACGCTTTCTTACTTGGCTCGTTTCGGGTGATCAAATAGATGAAGGTGGAGCTAGAGTCGCGCTGAATACTTTGGTCACCAATGACCCCAACACGCTTGCAAATACCGTCCCACTCCTCTCAGCGGGACAAGATGGCGACCCCGATGACGGTTCGCTTCGCGATGGAGACACAAAGGAAATACATGTGGTATCTTCCGACTTAGATGATGGCAGCGGCCACTATGCATGGTGGGTGAGTCCGGAGAACCAAAAGGCCCGCCTCCAGCAACCCTACAGACCGCGCAGTAATAGTGCCTCGGACTGGGCTGAATTGGCAAAGTCTTACTCCATTCCCGACCCATCAGAATTCGGGTTAAGTAAAATCCTCAACAACCCCGAAAATTTCAATCGGGACGGTCCTAATGATTCTCTCGTAAGAAAAGCGCTCAACTTTTCCGGCATCGAGCTACTGAGCCCCAGCACGACCGCCCCTGATACTGCCGAGCCGCAGCAAAGTTTTCACGACTTTTCCGTCACAGCCACAGGCCTTCTGACCAATACAGCAACAGGCGGCTGGCGCAAGGACCTGTCAATCCTGACCGAAAAGTGGGGCGACATCTATTTAAATTACTCTGGCGCAGAACTACCTCTATTCCGCTATTCGCCAGATCCAGGAGACACTTCAGCCGTACCTAAGCCCACTGAAAGCAACTACGATCCAGATCAGTCAGTTTTCTACCCATGGAGCGACTACACACTAATCGGAGCAGACCAACTTCCTTCTACGTATCATACTGCCTCCGCTTCGTGGCAGTCATTGGTCAACTTTGCGACCTACTACAAATCTATCACTTACGATGATAGCACAAAAACAGGGCGAGCTCCTTTCGGTTGGAGACCCCGCATTCGGGGGCATGCCGGGGGCACCCCATCAGAGGAAGATTTTTATCAACATTATCATGAACTAGAAATCAACCCAGTGGTTGCAAGATTTCAAATCATCGTTCAGGCCAATACCATTCCCGACCCTGATCCAAATCGAACGGATCCATCTCTCCATCACCGAGTCAATCTGAACGCCATTCCTATCGTCACACTTTGGAACCCCCACAACGTAGAAATCGAGAAGAGCTTAGATGGTCCTTACACCAGTGATAGGTATGCTGAGAGTCGGAATGCAGACATCGGCATCGGCACTCAGAGATCATTACCGATCACATTGGGCATTATGAATGGAACCGTCACGCCGGCAAGCGGCTTCCCTTATAAGCTATTCAACGGTGGGAATAACGAAACAATTGACGGTACAACCGCAAACTATGATTACGAGATACCTGAAAATATCGCCTTGGGATACGGCACGGGCAGTGGCTACAGTACCCGGTCTCAATACTATGGAATACGGGCTGTGACAGCTTGGTTACCGCTCGAATTCAATTTGAAGCCGGGCGAAGTCAAAGTTTTCACTCCGGCCTTTGGCCGAGATGGTGCATGGAGTGGAGGCGTTCGCCTGAAAGAGGGATTTGCGACTGGTGATGATGCAGGCCTAACCGTTGCCAATCCTAGCACTATAGACCCAGCGGATCGGGACACTTGGAAAGACCTGCACAAAGTAAAGGGCCGCCCCGGGGACCAACTCCATTCAAATGACCTTTTGAGATTTTCTATCAAAACTGATCGATACACAAAACCCTACAGTGATGCGATCTCCACCAATTCTGGTGCAGGAACCTATTTTTCAGTCGGAACCTCCAATTGGCCTGTAACCCAAGCTGAGATAGATAATGGAGAGGTCCCCAAAGGAGCATCTCACATTCGTACCAATATGGTAGCAAACCCAGACATGGATTGGGCAACTGAGTATTGGCCATCCGACGAGCTCCAAGAGGTTCAACACAGTGTCGATAGTCTGACAGCTGGTGGAGGAAATCCACCGTGGACCAACATCTTCTCAATTTCATTCGGCCCACGTTTGACAATTGGCGCTGGCTACGGCAACGATCAAGGTCGCCCAACGAAAGGCGTTCTACAAAGCAGCCCATTTGCTGAGAACACTTACTCAATTCCTGAACAGGAAGCCCATTTTCACCCGGGAAATTCTGCTTACGACCTTTCCTACAGCACGATGGCGTCAAACAGCGAGCTTTCACCTGAGGTGGGAACAGAAGGCTTCATCGTCTCAGGCTTTCAATCCGGAGGAGGGTTATCACGGCTCGTCATGACTGAGATCCCCATGAAACCCATGGCCTCTCTGGTCGAATTACAAAGCTGGAACTTACGTGGAAAAAATCCCCTACCCCCCTTCCAATACAATTTGATTGGCAATAGTGATGCCACACCTCTCATTGAACAAGCCAGCATCTTACCTAGTGATCCATTCCTATCGGGCGTAGCTGAAAACCTGCAACATGACGACGCCTACTGCGCCAATCACTTACTCTTTGATGACTGGTTTTTCTCCTCCATCGCACCGCAACCTACTAATTTCGGTAGCAATATATCAAAAGACATCGAAACTGTTTATAAGGAATACCTTGACCGAGATCTAGATCTTCAGTTAGCGAATCGTGCCTATCAACCGATCCCTGAAGACCGCGATTTATCTGCATCCGATGCTTCAGCTCTGACGAATTCCATCATCAACAGCTCGGATGGCGACGGCTGGCTCAAAGTTGCCTCGCGCTTTGTTGTCGATGGCATGTTTAATGTCAACTCCACTTCTGTCAAAGCATGGCGCGCCCTACTCGGCCATGCCCGTGAGCAAGAAGTGGCTCACCACACCGCAAACGGTATCGTTCTTGATAACACAAAACGTGACCATGTCGTTTCCCGCCACACGGTGGCAGCCGACGTCTTGGCTGGTGAGGATCAGGGTATGGGCGCAGCATTTCCTTATGGATCAGAATACACCGGCTTCCGATCTCTCAGTGATGATCAGTTGGATGAACTTGCCAGACTTGTCGTTGAGCAAATCAAAGAGCGAGGGCCCTTCCTGTCTTTGTCCGAATTCATTAATCGCCAATTATCAATGTCCACCGTGGATTTACCTCTGGCCGGAAATGAAGTAAATTTGGCATTAGCAGGGGCTCTACAAACCGCCCTCAATAGACTAAGTGATGACCCTCTAGATGCATTGAAAAATGAAGGTGCGAATGACCAACTTTCAAGCGAAACGATGGATCCCTCAGATTCAAAATTGACTGGCGTAGGCTACGCCTTCGAGCAAGCAGCCGAAGGATACAGCACTCACGGGTTACCCGGCTGGATCCGGCAAGCAGATATTTTACGCCCGATCGCGCCGATTCTCTCGGCACGTGACGATACCTTCACCATCCGCGCCTACGGCGATAAACGCGATGCCGCCGGAAATGTCATTGCCCGCGTCTGGTGTGAAGCCACCGTGCAGCGCAGCCGGGACTATGTCGATCCGATCGACGAAGCTGATTTCATCGACACGCCTACAAGCGAAATTAATCGACTTTTTGGTCGAAAATATACCATTAAATCCTTTCGCTGGCTGAATGCGGATGAAGTTTAGCCCGCACGCTTGCCATCCAGAACATGCCTTATTCATGAAACTTTTATTGATACCCTTACTGCTATTTTCCTATCTGCCACTTAGTGCGCAGCAGGACAAAGGCGAGGTCAAGCGCAGCTGCCGTATTCTGTTTCTGAACAAACCGGCGGATGCACCTCAAGAGGCCTACCTCTATGACGGGAAAACCTCACACAAGGTTTTACTGCCGAGCAGGAATTTTTCTCAAGTCGTCGAATTACCTAGCGGTGCCTTACCTGACGGCAAGTTTACCATCGGGCTGAGTCCAACAGAAGTAAATGAGCCAGAGGAGTTCCCCAGTGGTGCACCCAGGGTTACACTCCCTGCCACAGCGACAGACATCTATCTCCTGCTAGCCAGCGATCCAACAAACAATGTGCTACCTGTTATAATCCGGCCCCTTAACGTCGACGACAGCAAACTCAAACCCGGCGAGACGCTCTGGATCAACCTGACGAAACACAAGATTGCAGCCAAGTTAGGTGAGTCGCAGTTTTTCATTGAGCCGAGGAAGCAGACCGTCGGCCCACCGCCTTTAAAGGAAAGCGGATATTACAAGGCGCAGTTTATTTATCAGCGTGAGGGCAAGGGTGACTTCCTGCCCATCATGCGGAAGTCCTGGTGGTTCGATGCCACCAGCAAAAACTTAGGCTTTGTCATCAGCTCAGGAGCCCGACTACCTAAAATATTTACTTTCCGTGATCGCAGAAGTTCTGATGATAGCTCAGCTGAGAACGAATCAGACGAAGCAGAAGACATTTAACCGCCATGTCTTGAACAAGTAACCGATACTTTTTATGAAATACCTACTTCTACCTCTGCTCTTCATATCCTTCCTACCACTCGGGGCCGAAGAATCGCAGGAGCATGTAGCGCGCACTTGCCGTATCCTATTTCTAGGCAAGCCGCCTGAGGCACTTAAGGAAGCCTACTTATTCGACGGCAAAAACTCGCAAAAAGTGTATCTGTCTAGCATGGGTTTTTCCGAAGTGATTGAGTTGCCAAGCGGCAACATTGCCTTGGGTATATTTGCGGAAGCTGTGAGCGCATCAGACGAATTCAACAAAAGTGCTCTAACTGTCAGTATCCCAGAAGAAGTTACCGATTTTTTTCTTCTGGCCGAAAGCGATCCTGATAACAAGGCCATGCCGGTAAAATTGAAATTCATAAATATCGGGGAGCAAAGGCTCAATCCTGGAGAAACCCTTTGGATCAATCAGACTAAACACATGATCTCAGCCAAGCTTGGAGATCAAGCTCTCACTGTCCCCCCGATGAGAAGAGCCAAAAGTGATGCACCTCTCAAAGAAGGCGGCTACTTCAAAGCTCAGTTTACTTATCAGCGTAATGCAGAAGGTGATTTTTTGCCTATTATGCGAAAGTCTTGGTGGTGTGATCCCAACAGCAAGAATTTAGGCTTTATCGTGGAGACGAATGCCCGACTGCCAAAGATATTCACGATCCGCGATCATCGGAAATAAGTGAAGAAAAGACTAGGCAGTGTTTTAAATTAAAACTTGATCCAGACAAGTATAGAAGCGAGAGCGACCATGGCGGCAAAGGTGAGTTGTAGTTTTTCGAACCGCATAGCGATACGCCGATATCTTTTAATTTTCTGGAAGAGGTTCTCAACTTTGTGTCTTTCCCTGTAAACGTCCTTGTCGAACTCAGGAATGACGACACGGTTTTTTCTGTAGGCTATGACGGCGGTGGCATCTTGTTGCATGACACAACCACGTATCTCGTCGCTGTCATAGCCTGCATCCATCAGACACATTTGTCCGGGTTGTATAAATTTCCCGATCAATGCTCTGGCTTGAGTGCAGTCGTGCCGCTCCGCGCCAGTTAATATGAAGCCTAGCGGGTATCCCAGAGCATCGCATGCCATGTGAATTTTGGTTGATAAGCCTCCTTTGCTCCGGCCCATCGCTTGCTGAAAGTTTGCTTCCTTTATACGCGAGGCATCTTGGTGAACCCGAACTCCCGAACTGTCGACCATGAGGTATTCCTCGTCGCTCAACTCATTTCGAAAATAGCCGAGCAAGTGAGCCCACAGGCCGATCTGCGTCCATCTGCGGAAGCGGGAGTAAACCGATTGCCAGGGAGGAAAGCGCTCGGGCAAATCACGCCATGGTGCTCCGGTCCGGAGTATCCAAAGCATCGCTTCCATCATTTCACGGTCGTTTTTAGGCTCTGGCCCCCGCTTTTGGACTCCGGGTTGCGTACCGCGAAAGTTATTAATTTTTTTAAGCCGGACCACTGGTCCTGGCTCAGGTGAGTTCTATCTTGTTGCATGACAGTTTATTATAGCTCTTGGTTTGGATTAGAGCTTTCATTGAAGACATGCTAAGAAGCGTTGTACATCTCAAAATTAATTAAAAACACTGCCTAGTATTGCTGTGGTGTCTTTCAGTTCAGCAATCGCCGAAGACGAGGTCGTGCTGCAATTTCTATCCTTCCCAAAAAATGCTCAGCCGGATAATCTGGAACTCCGAATTGGCGAAAATCAGACACACAAAATCGAGGCACCATCCAACAGAATTTCTCAGGACTACAAAATTCCCAAGATGAAAAATAAGATGAAAAAATGGACCATCGGAACATCCGAACATATCGATGCGAAATCCGCCTTCAAGGCTCAAGGCGAGGCACCAGCTCTGGATTCTAACCAACAACTGAACCTGATCCTGTTCGGAGAAGATAATGGCACAGAACAAGTTAAGATAATTCCAATCGATACCAGTGCATCCGGCTTCAGCGGTGGTCGGCACCTCTTGGTCAACCACAGCCCGGACCTAATCTCAGGAGCCATTGGGGGCCAGGAGTTCTCACTACAGGACGGGGAGCATGCCATCTTGGAACCAGAGGCCGCGCCATCCCCAACAAGCTCGCGGAGAGCCACTGCGGGTGTCTCGATCCACAGTGGCAATGAGAAGCAGCCCTTCTTTTCATCTACCTGGCGGATTAACCCAAAAGCCCGAAGCATTGTCTTCTTCTATCAGGATCCGGAGACTCAGCATCTTCGGCTTCATAGTATTCGTGATTACCTTTAGTCCTGCGCTAAGGAGCAAACTTGTCCCAAATAGGCATAACAAATCATATTTCCAGTTTGCCCACCAAGCTATTGCCTGCGTATATGACAAACAATATGTTAAAGATAAAGAGTCTTACCCGTTACCTAATCTGTGCACTTGCCATCGCCACACCAGTCCTAATGGCGGAAAAGCCGGTCAAGGTATACATCCTTGCCGGACAGTCGAACATGGTCGGCATCGGCCAGACTTCGCCTGCGGGCAGGACGGCATACAACACTTACGTAAACCCTGAAGACAAAAGTAAGGAGGCGCAGGGCTGCTTCATCTCGATTTACCAAGGTGTCTACGATCCGGCGGTCGATTACAGCCAGAAGGAACCCGTACAGACCCAACAAGTCAGGGTCGGCTACTGGCCGCACACCGCCTTTGCTGAAATTGAGGGGGAGCAAACCCAGATTGCGCGCGGCTACATCCATGTCGACCAGCCCGGCCGCTACACCTTTAAATCTGCCAACGGTTCCATCTGCAAGGTCGACGGCAAAGTGGTCTATAACGACTTGGGCGAAGACAAATCCGAGCCGGAAATCGTGCGCTACAAGACCGGCACCTATCCGATTGAAATCATCTTTAACGGACAGGGTCGAACCAACCTCACTTACAATTTCTATGATCTGCCCGGATCACTCTACACCGTGGTTAAGGAAAACGGTAATTACCCGCACCTGCTCAACGAGGATGGCGAATGGGCCTCGCGCGACGATGTTTGGTACAAGGGCGTCGTCACGGCTGGCGCCGACAAATGGCTGAGTGTAGGCTGCGGTGCCAGCAACTCTAAAATCGGCCCGGAACTCGGCTTCGGCTGGGCGCTGGGCGAATATCACGACGAGCCCGTGCTGCTCATCAAGGCGAGTCAGGGTAACCGCTCGCTGGGCTGGGACTTTCTTCCACCGGGGAGCGAGCGCATCACAGTGGATGGCACCGTCTATGCCGGCTACAAGGATACTCCCTCGAAATGGCCGGAAGGCACAGAGCCCGAGAAGCCCGACCACGGTTGGTATGCAGGTAAGCAATATGACGACTGCTTCAATGCGGCCAAGGACGTGCTGGCAAATTTTGATACAAAGTTTCCTCAATGGGCCGAGCGTGGCTACGAGATTAACGGCTTCGTTTGGTGGCAGGGCCACAAAGATTCCGGCAGCGACGTTTATGCCAGCCACTATGAAGAAAATCTGGTCCGTTTGATTGAGGCCCTGCGCAAAGAGTTCAACGCACCGAAGGCACCCTTCATCGTCGGCACCATCGGCTTCCACGGCTGGGATATGCCCGAGCAATACCTCCCGATTGCCAATGCACAGCTGGCGGTTAGCGATTACACCATTTACCCGAACTTCAAGGGCAACGTAAAGACAGTGGAGACCCGCGACTTCTGGAAGCTGGCTGAAGAATCACCCAAAAATCAGGACTACCACTACAATCAGAACGGAGAGACCTACTACCTGATTGGGGATGCCTTCGGCAAAGGCATGATTAAGCTGCTTGAGGGGAAGTAATACCGCTTTGCTTAAGAATCCTCGCAGCTCGGGAGAGCTGCGT
>Ga0307934_1002172_pt1 | contig 10729 bp, 9 predicted proteins | sample OrgLakmetageno90_FD_201838 | JGI IMG/M metagenome (GOLD analysis project Ga0307934, IMG submission 201838) | Saline water microbial communities from Organic Lake, Antarctica - #90 | ecosystem: Environmental > Aquatic > Non-marine Saline and Alkaline > Saline | place: Antarctica: Organic Lake... | reverse complement strand
TTTACTATAAAAACGACTCTGGGTAAAGATGAGTTTTTACAGTTGGTCAATTCAGAACAAAAAGTAATTCCAAAACAAACTAAACTTGGAAATAAGATACAGATCAATACCCAATACCAACCTGAAATCGCTGGTCATTATGGATTGAAACAAAAAGACTCCACCCTTCTTGATTTGAGCTTCAATTATAATAGAAAAGAAAGCAATTTACAAGTCCTTGATTTAGGGAATCAAAACCTTGTAAAATTCAGTACAATTCAAGAGGCCTTTAATTCTTACACAGAAGCAAGGAAAATCCTTGAGCTTTGGAAATGGATGCTTATTTTCGCCCTTGGATTTTTTATTTTAGAATTATTAATCCTGAGATTTTTAAATTAATACCTATGTCTTCCCTTCTCCTTAAATCTGCAAAAATCATTGATTCTGAAAGTCCATTTCATCTTCAAACAAAAGATATCCTTATTGAAAAAGGAACTATCACTCAAATTGAAGATAATATAGACGATAAAGTTAGGTGTATTAATCTCCCAAACTTACAGGTCTCCAATGGTTTTTTTGATAGCTCCGTAAGCTTTGGAGAACCTGGTTTTGAAGAAAGAGAAACCTTGGCCAATGGAGTTAAAACAGCTAGACAGTCTGGATTTACGAGTTTTTTACTCAACCCAAAATTAAATCCTATCACAGACAATCATTCTGCTGTAAAATTTTTACAACAACAAATCAATACTCAACTTATAGACATAAAGCCTTTAGGAGCGTTGACCAAAGGTTTTGATGGAAAGAATTTGGCGGAACTATACGACATGCAAATGGGAGGTGCTGTTGGCTTTTATGATTTTAAATCTCCAATAGCAGATTCCAATTTATTTAAAATTGCCCTTCAATACGTAAAGGGTTTTGATGGTTTGATTTTTTCATACCCACAAGACAAACTCATAGCTGCTCATGCCCAAGTAAACGAAGATGAATTTACGACTTACATCGGTTTAAAAGGAGTGCCCAACTTAGCAGAAGAATTGCAAATTGCAAGGGATCTTTATATTTTAGAGTATACAGGAGGTCGACTTCATATCCCTAACATTTCAACACAAGGTTCCATAAAACTGATTGAAACGGCCAAAAAAAAAGGATTGAACGTCTCCTGTAGTACAGCTATTGCTCACCTTTACTTCAACAGTGAAAAGCTTAAGGATTTTGATAGTAAATATAAAGTTTTACCTCCCTTAAGAACCCTTAAAGATAAAGACGCCTTGTTGCAGGCTGTAAAACAAGGCATCATCGATATGGTGACTTGCGATCACGAACCCATGGATGTTGAACATAAGGACTTAGAGTTCGAAAATGCTAGTTACGGAAGTATTGGTTTGGAATCTTCATTCTCAGCCTTAAATCAATTATTTGGAGTCGAAAAAGCGGTTGAATTGCTATCTAAAACCAAAAAAACGTTTAGACTATCAACTTCAAAAATTAATACTGGAGAACGTGCAGATTTAAGCTTATTCGAACCTTATTCAGAATATATTTTTAACATACAACATATTCATTCTAAATCTAAGAACAGCATGTTCTTGGGGGAGACCCTTAAAGGCAAGGTCTACGGAAGCATATATAACGATTCAATCTATGAAAATTAAACCTGAGAGCGGAAGAACCGCGGCCATAGTGGCTTACTTTACTATTTTTGGAAGTATAATGTCTTTATTCCTCAACTCTGACGAAAATAAACAAGAATTTGCCAGTTTCCATATACGACAAGCTTTGGGCATCAATCTTTTAATCATCTTATTTGGTGTGTTCGTCAACGGACTCTACGATAGTTTTAGTGATTTATCAAACATGATAGTTGGTTCTGCATTTTATCTTTCTTACTTTATTTTGTGGATTTATGGATTTATAGGAGCAGTTTCTGGAAAAAGAAATAAGGTCCCGCTTATCGGAAATTTATGTCAACGCCTTTTTAAAAAACTAACTTAAATGACTACAAAAAATTTATCTCTTACGCATTTAGTAAGACCCTCCAGCCTATCCAAAAATGCTCCACTTATACTAATGCTGCATGGGTATGGCAGTAACGAGAATGATTTGTTTTCCTTTTCAAACGAATTACCAGAGGACTATATCGTCATCTCTTTAAGGGCTCCACATGCCATGCAACCTTCGGGAAACGCTTGGTATGCTATCAATTTTGATGCTCAAAAAGGAAAATTTAGTGATGTTGAGCAGGCTATTCTATCCAGAAAGTTAGTCAAAACATTTCTGGAAGAAGCTATTGAAGCTTATCCCATCGACAAAAGCAAGATTACCCTTTTAGGGTTTAGTCAAGGCACAATTCTGAGTTTTTCTCTAGCGCTTTCTTATCCTGAAATTTTTAAAAATGTCGTAGGCCTATCTGGTTATATAGACCTCAATATGATTGAAACAGGCTATGAATCAAAAGATTTTAGTGGTTTGAAGGTTTATAATTCGCATGGAAGTGAAGACCAAGTGATTCCTATTGAATGGGCTAGACAAAACAAGCCATTATTAGATAAGCTGAATGTAGATACTGTTTATGAGGAATATCCTGAAGGACATGGGATTAATCCTCAAAACTTCCAAAGCTTAAAAAACTGGCTAAAAGCAGAGTACTAAACAAAAAAATTAAAATTTTATTATGCTTATAATTGGCATTGCAGGAGGGACGGGAAGTGGCAAAACCACAGTAGTTAATCAAATCATCAATGAATTACAACACGATGAGGTCGATGTTATTTATCAAGACTCCTATTATAAAGATTTGTCACATCTTTCCATGGAAGAAAGAAAGAGAAATAACTTTGATCATCCAAAATCAATAGATTTTGACCTTTTGGTAAACCACCTTAAGATTTTAAAAACCGGGGATTCTATTCACCAGCCAGTTTACTCTTTTACAGAACACAACAGAACGGATGAGACGCTCATTACTAAACCGCGGAAGGTGACGATCGTAGAAGGAATTCTCATCTTTACCCATCCTGATGTTAGGGAGATGTTCGACATTAAGATTTTTGTACATGCCGATAGTGACGAACGCTTAATGCGTCGCCTAAAAAGGGATATTAAAGACCGAGGTAGAGATCTAGATGAAGTTTTGAATCGCTACAAAACGACCTTAAAGCCAATGCATCAACAATTTATTGAGCCCACTAAAGAATATGCCGATATCATTATTCCAAATAATCGGTTCAATACGGTAGCAATTGATATCGTTCAAACTATTATCAAAGAAAGACTCCTGTAATTTTAGTAAATTTAACCAATGAAGTATAAAGACCTTAAACGGAAACCTTGGTTTAAATTTATGAGCAACAAATATGTGCTGGTGCTCACCGTTTTCACTGTATGGATGCTATTTTTGGATAGCAATTCATGGTTAAATCACAGTGAACTCAACAAAGAGATTGATGAGATTGAAGATAACAGAGATTATTATATTCAAGAAATCAAACAAGACAAAAAGAGTTTAGAAAAGCTGGACGATAGTATTGAAATTGAACGTTTTGCGAGGGAAACTTATTTTATGAAACGCTCTAACGAAGAAATTTATATCATAGAATACGAGGATAGCCTAAAAACTAAAAGCAATGAGTAAAAAATTATTTAACGATTTTGATCCTGTTTCGGCCAAAGCCTGGAAGCAAACGATACAAGTAGACCTAAAAGGTGAGGACTATAACGAAACACTTATCGAGAAAACGGGAGAAGGTATAGATGTTAAGCCCTTTTACCATGCAGAAGATCACGAAACTTCCTTTGTTATAAATCAAGCTCAAGATTGGTTGGTTACCGAAAAACTCTACTTAGAAAATGTAGAAATTACTATTGAAAATGCAAAGGATGTTATAGACCGAGGCGCAGAGAGCCTTTGGATTATTATTCCTGAAGCAGATGAAAAAAAGCTGAAATTTTTTAAAGCCTTAAAGGAGTATAATGTACCTTTTTATGTAGAATTTCTATTTTCTGATTTTAATTTTTTTAAGTCTTTAGACGCGATACTTCAGGATCAAAACCAGACCATCTTAGTCGGTTTTGATCCAGTAGGTCGATTGGCCTCTTCTGGAAATTGGTTTGAAAATCAAAAGCAAGATTTCGAAGTCCTCATAAAAACATCAGAATTAAAGAGTTTCTCTAATGCCGTAAATATAGATGCGAGATTATACCAAAATGCTGGTGGTCTTATTATCCAACAACTGGCTTATACTTTAGCTCACCTCAATGAGTATTTGAATTTGTTTCAAAATTCAATTGAAAAAATAGAGCCACTAACCGTTAATATTCTTATTTCTCAAGGCTCCAATTACTTTTTTGAAATTGCCAAACTGAAAGCTCTACGCTTATTGGTGGAGAGTCTTGCTCAGGAATTAGATATACCGATAGAGCTTCATATTATCGCTGAACCGACAAAGCGCAATCAAACACTGTACGACTACAATATGAATATGCTTCGCTCTACCACAGAATGTATGAGTGCCATTTTGGGAGGTGCAAATTGGGTGAATAATTTGGCATATGACGAGATATTCCATAAGCGCAATGAGTTTGGAGAGCGCATTTCCAGAAATCAACTATTGATTTTGAAAACAGAAAGTTATTTTGATAAAGTGTCTAACCCCGTAGATGGAACTTATTATATTGAAAGTCTAACCAAAGAATTGGCTGAAAAGTCATTAGCTATTTTTAAAAGCATAGAAACAGGGAGAGGCTTTATTCAACAACTTTTTGAAGGTAAAATTCAGAAGAAAATTAAAGAAAGTGCACATAAGGAAGAGGAAAAACTCATCTCTGGTGATTTTACTTTAGTGGGATTAAATAAATACCAGAACCCGGAAGATAAGATGTCTCAGAATTTAGAGTTGTTTCCATTTTTAAAATACCAGCAGCGCAAAACACTTATTGAACCGATTTTAGAAAAACGCATAGCTGAGTCCATAGAGAAAGACAGACTGGATGCTGAGAAAAACGTTCAACCTTTAAAAGAAAATAAGTAGTATGGAACGTAAAGATATACAGCAAATGAGCTTAGTCTCTGCAAAGAATCCAATCTCCAAAAAGGAGTCTAAATTTAAAACTGCAGAGCAAATTAACTTAAAGTCTACGTATACAGAAAAAGAACTTGATAAAGTAGAACACCTAGGTTTTGTTGCAGGGATTCCTCCTTATTTGCGTGGGCCTTATTCCACTATGTATGTTCGCAGACCTTGGACTATCCGTCAATATGCTGGATTTTCGACAGCTGAAGAAAGCAATGCTTTTTATAGAAGAAATTTGGCAGCAGGACAAAAAGGCCTGTCTGTAGCCTTCGATTTACCGACGCACAGAGGCTATGATAGCGATCACGAGCGAGTAGTTGGTGATGTGGGTAAAGCTGGTGTAGCCATCGATACCATTGAAGATATGAAAGTCTTATTCGACCAAATACCTTTAGACAAGATGTCGGTGTCAATGACGATGAACGGAGCAGTATTACCTGTTATGGCCTTTTATATCGCCGCAGCTGAAGAAACAGGGGTAAAACAAGAACAACTTTCTGGCACCATACAAAATGATATTTTAAAGGAGTTCATGGTAAGAAATACCTACATCTACCCTCCCACTCCTTCTATGAGAATTATTTCTGATATATTTCAGTTTACCTCCCAGAATATGCCAAAATTCAATAGCATTAGTATTTCTGGATATCACATGCAAGAAGCTGGAGCGACTGCAGATATAGAGCTAGCTTATACCTTAGCAGATGGCGTTGAATATATCAAAAAAGGCTTAGAGGCAGGGATGGACATCGACACCTTTGCACCTCGCCTCTCGTTTTTCTGGGGAGTTGGGATGAACCATTTTATGGAAATTGCCAAAATGAGAGCTGCGAGGATGCTTTGGGCTAAATTGGTAAAGCGTTTTAACCCAAAAAATCCTAAATCGTTGGCACTAAGGACTCATTCACAAACCAGCGGATGGACACTCACAGAGCAGGATCCTTTTAATAATATCGCTAGAACATGCATCGAAGCCACTGCTGCAGCTTTTGGTGGAACTCAGAGTTTACACACCAATGCATTGGATGAAGCTATTGCCTTACCTACAGAATTTTCTGCTAGAATTGCTAGAAACACACAAATTTACCTTCAGCAGGAAACAGGGATTACCAACACCGTAGATCCATGGGCAGGGAGCTATTACGTCGAAAAACTAACCCATGATTTGGCCCAACGGGCTTGGAAGCTTATCGAAGAAGTAGAAGAGCTTGGTGGAATGACCAAGGCTATTGAAGAAGGTATACCCAAATTACGAATAGAACAAGCTGCTGCAAAAAAACAAGCTAGAATTGATAGTGGTACCGATAAAATTGTAGGGATAAACGCCTTTCGCCTTCTGCAAGAAGATCCTATCGTAACTCTTGAGGTGGATAACCAGACCGTGCGAAAACAGCAGTTGGAAAAATTAGCTAAAATCAAAGCTTCTCGGGATAATGATAAAGTCAAAAAATGCCTAAAAGAATTGACTCGCATCGCTAAAGAGGAAAATGGAAACCTTTTAGAAGCCGCGGTTACGGCTGCAAAAGAAAGGGCTACCTTAGGAGAAATAAGCGATGCTCTAGAAGTTGTTTATGGGAGACATAAAGCTAAAATACAATCGTTTAGTGGTGTGTATAGCAAGGAAATGAAAACAGATCAATCCTTCCATAAAGCCAAAGCATTGGCTGACGAGTTTGCAGAAAAAGAAGGCCGTCGACCTCGAATTATGATTGCAAAAATGGGACAAGATGGTCACGATAGAGGGGCGAAAGTTGTGGCGACTGGCTATGCCGATGTGGGCTTCGATGTTGATATTGGTCCCTTATTCCAGACCCCCCAAGAATCTGCAAGACAAGCTGTAGAAAATGACGTTCATATTTTAGGCGTATCTTCTCTAGCAGCAGGTCATAAAACCTTGGTTCCGGAAGTCATTAACGAACTAAAGAAATTGGGACGTGAGGATATCATGGTTATCGTTGGTGGTGTGATACCCTCAGCAGATTACAAGTTTTTATTTGATGCTGGAGCTGTAGCTGTTTTTGGTCCTGGAAGTAGAATTAGTGATGCAGCTATTCAAATTTTAGATATATTGAATGATAGCTTTTAAAACTAGACTTAAATTTTTGATATGATCTTGAGAATAAAAACCTAGTAAAGTTTAAAATTAGTCATGCACACAATACACTGTTTATGCCCATTTTAGGGAATATCATTAAAGGAGTGATCAATCTGAGAAATTCTATTTCTTCGGAAGCTAATCACGTTCAAAATCAGAAAGAAACCCTTGAGTTTTTATTAGAAAAAGCGAAGTCTACTGAGTTTGGGAAGCACTATAAATTTGATGAGCTACTCGCCTGTGAAGATGCTTACGAAAATTTTAAATCGACTATCCCCTACTTTGATTATGATAAAATCCATACCGAATGGTGGTATAAGCTTCATAAGGGAGAAAAGGACGTTACTTGGCCTGGACATCCCGATTATTTTGCCTTGAGTTCTGGTACTACGGGAAAAACGAGCAAGCGTATTCCCGTTACTGAAGATATGATTGAAGCCATAAGAAGTGCAGGAATAAAACAGATACTGGCTATTAAAAACTTTGATCTACCCGCTGATTTTTTTGAAAAAGAAATCATGATGCTTGGAAGCTCCACTAACTTAGATCTGCATAATGACCATATTGAAGGCGAAATAAGCGGAATAAGCGCTAGCAGAATTCCTTTTTGGTTTCGTGGTTTTTATAAGCCTGGTGAAGATATTTCCAAAATAGATGACTGGGATGACCGGATTCAAAAAATTGCAGAGACTGCCAAATCTTGGGATATCGGTGCATTAAGCGGCATTCCTTCTTGGATGGAGTTGATGATGGAGAAGGTTATAGACTATCATCAAGTCGAAACTATTCACGATGTATGGCCAAACTTAAAGGTATATACCTCTGGAGGCGTGTCTTTTGGACCCTATAAAAAGAGTTTTAAACGCCTGACCGGCCAACCTGTGCATGTTATTGATACGTATTTGGCTTCAGAAGGCTTTATAGCTTTACAAACTCGACCTGAGACTAACTCTATGCAGCTGCTCACAGATAATGGAATCTTTTTTGAGTTTGTTCCCTTTCACCCTGAGTACATAAGACCAGATGGATCCTTAAAACCAGATTCTCCATGTATACGTCTTGAGGATGTAGAGCTCGAACAAGATTATGTTCTTATCATCAGCACCGTGAGTGGAGCTTGGAGATACACCATTGGAGATACTATTCAATTTACGGATGTTAAGAAAGCAGAAATACAGATTACAGGGCGAACCAAGTTCTTTTTAAACACCGTAGGCTCTCAATTATCGGTTAACAAAATGGACACAGCCATGAGAAAATTGGAAGATCAATTCGACATTGATATCTCAGAGTATACTATTTGTGCCAAACGTGCAGAGGATGGAGAATTTTATCATTTTTGGTATTTAGGGACGAGCGATAAAGATCTCGACCTTTCAACTGTAGCCAAAGCACTAGATGATAGTTTAAAATCTGCCAATAAAAATTACCAAGTCGCAAGAGATAAGGCTCTTAATGGAGTTAAAATTACTCTTATTGATCCTGCTATTTTTCAGGACTGGAGTACGAGAAACAAAAAAAAAGGGGGACAAGTAAAAATGGAACGAGTCATGAATGAAGAAAAATTCTCTGAATGGGAGAATTTTGTAAAAATCCACTAAGACCAAATTATATTTATAATGCCAATCCATCAATAAACTTAATCTGAGCTAAGTCTAAGTATAATTCAATTTACACGCTATTATAAATTTAATTAGATAAGATTCCAATTAGCGATTTTGAACTAGTTGCATAATTTCTTCTGGCGATAAATAGTATTTCTTTATTCTCTTTCTATAATTTGGATCGATGTCGGCATGATTTAAGATGAAATTTTTAGTTTTCAGAATATAGTCTTCCATTCCTTGATTAACCGCAAAAGTATCTGCAGACCGCTCAGCATCTCTGATATGATTCTCCAGATACAAGTATTTTATTCCATACCAAATCAGATTGAGCGTTCCTCTTTCTTCATAGTCCAAAATATGACCTAATTCATGGCCAATCCATCCTGTAATAATGTCTGAGGGTATATCAACCGTTTCAAATTCTTGACCTGATATTTTAAACTTTTCACTGATAAAAATATAGTATCTGCGCTTGGCCCTTAGGGTAAACAAACTTTTAAAATCAGGCTGAGCTTGCATCGTGGATTTTTTAATATCCCTTTTAAATTTAAACGTGATGTTTACATACTCCAATTGAGGAAAATAGTTTAGAGCAAGCTCTACTTCTTTTTTAATAGAGTCTGGATAGGTATGATACTGCTTAGCCTTCATAGAAAAAATAGAGTTAAAAATTAAAAGGAGGACTAGAAATAATGTTTTGTTTTTTATCAAATTCACTTTGAATTTAAGCATTTATAAGAACTAAGTAGCTTATACCAAATTAGACCTATAATGACGCAATAAATCGTTTCTTTTTAGCCTGCTTTTCATCAAAAATAATTACCGTAGCTAAGGCTATGCTAGTTATTTTTGATTTTAATCAATCAATCAAAAAATAATTCAATTTATTCATACGGCATTATAAATATAATTTGGTATTACTGATAAGTCCATATGCAAATTTCAGTCTCAATTATCTTTTTTCTTTTTAAAAAAACCTCCTAAGATATCTTTCACCACCTCTTTTACATCTTCTTGTTGGGTTTTTGTAGAGTCCTTTTCCTTTTTACCACCACCGAACAAATTATTGATTTCATCGCCAATTTTATCTTTAATGGCCTTGGTTGCTTTTTCTTTTTGAGCATCCACGATCTTTGAAGTGAGGTCTTTGATAGCATTTTGCATAGTTAACTGGATCTTTGGATTGGAAAAGGTTCCCGTTAATCCAACCGGAACATCAACATTCAATTGGCTGAGATCAATATTGCTCAACTGAGCAAGCTGACTTCCTACCTCCTCTCCAAAATATTTTGCTGGTACATTAAAACTCAAATTATAATTCATCGTATTATCAAACGAGTGACTTCCTGACACATCCACCTTTACATCATCTAAATTGAAATCGAAATCGTCTACATCAATTGCACCATTTTTGAAATTCAGTTTAGCGACAAGATCCTTTACTTTTAGCTTATCAAAGTTTAAGACCTTAAACTGACTATTCAAATTAGAGATTAAAGGCATCTTATCTTGTTCCACCTCTGCACTTAAGATATTGGCAAGAGCAGTTCCAGCCAATGAAGTATAGATGGGCATCAGATCTTTTGTGAGATTTCCATTTAGATCAATAGTCGTACTTGCTAGCCCATTTAAGGCTTGTGCAATCGGCGCTAAACCTTTAATTAATTCCATTTGCTGAAAAGCCTCTACAATCTTAATGGTCGTTAAACCTAATTTCATGTCAAAATTAGGAACTTCTGAAGTTGTCACTTTACCATCAAGACTTATGCGGCCTCCAAAAATATCAGCATTTACATTTTTAAGAATCGCACTTTCATTTTTTAAGGCTAGGCTCCCTGTGGCATTTTTTAAAGTTAAGTTGTCATAAACGACTGTTTTCGCGTTGAAGTTTAAGACAATATCTAAAAAATCAGGGATTTTTATAGCTTCTACCCTGCCTTCAGATTTTGTAGTGGTGGTATCGCTAGTTGAATTTT
>Ga0307934_1002166_pt1 | contig 10751 bp, 11 predicted proteins | sample OrgLakmetageno90_FD_201838 | JGI IMG/M metagenome (GOLD analysis project Ga0307934, IMG submission 201838) | Saline water microbial communities from Organic Lake, Antarctica - #90 | ecosystem: Environmental > Aquatic > Non-marine Saline and Alkaline > Saline | place: Antarctica: Organic Lake... | reverse complement strand
GTCTATTCCCCTGCCCACACAGCAGGCGTTGCGCACGTTGGAATGGATACACCGGAAGGAGAACGTGGTCGTTTGCGGGCCATCCGGCACGGGGAAAACGTTCTTCCTTGAGGCCCTCGGCCAGCAGGTCGTCGAAGCCGGGATGCGCGTGGCGTGGTTTCGCCTCGAAGACCTCGGTGCGTTGATGCGCGCCCACCGCTCTGATGACAGCGTCACTCGCGTCGTCACCAGAATCCTCCGCGCCGACCTCATCGTCATCGATGACATAGGGCTGCTCGCCGTGGGGACAGACGCGGCCGAGGGACTCTATCGCCTCGTGGACGCCGCTTTCGAAAAACGATCCATCTCGATCAGTTCGAATCTGCACCCCGCCGGTTTTGACGAGCTCATGCCCAAAACACTCGCAACAGCGACCGTTGACCGGCTACTTCACCACGCTCATGTCTGCCCAACCTCCGGCGACTCCCTCCGCCTCACGCAGGCCCTCGCCGGGAAGGGTGTGATCCCGATGAGTTGTCGCTACTGCTGAGCATGTCCAACGCCGCCGAATCCTGGTGGGCAGATCTGTTGGCCATGAGCGGGCATTTCTCGTGGCCGCCAGTGGGCCGTTCCTCGTGGCCCTTGACAGCCCAGCCAGCCGGGTCCACCTGGAAATCATCGACTAGGTTGATCTAGCGACCCCCACCTGAGTCCACTGGTACAACACTAAACTTCTCCACGGATACCTCGGCGGCGCTAAGCCGGCAGAGTTCAAGGCAACCTCCTACGCTGAGAATCTTCAGGCTCAACTCCTGACAGAAGGCAAAACAACGAAGCCTCCATAAAACACAAGGACGTTCAGATGCCATATCGTCTATAAATTTTTTTGACCTACGGGTGGCCCATTCGAAGCAGACATGCTGTGAGACCCGCACCATCACTCTCAACAGTCACGATGCTCCCCCTCCGGCGAAAACAATCTATATCGGAACTGTAGTTAGCGGGCTATAGACCCTGCAAATCTCCTTGAATTCTTCCCTGCCAGAAATCCATCCACAGAGCCTCACTCCCAAACCCCTCGGCAAACTGCCGGTACTTGGCCTCGAGGTCCGCTTCGGTAAACGACTTCAAATCTCCATAATCATCAACTAACCAAATGGGCAAGCCAGCCGATTGATAATATTCAGTCATGTGTGACCTCAGCACAATTGGCACACACCCTAGGTACATGGCCTCCCATGTCCTGTGGGTGTCCAATCCGTTGCCGGGTGGGCTGGCGCAAAAAGCAAAATGAGATAGAGCTTTTCTATGTTGCTTGGGGCTCAGTTTTGACAGCCGACGCGCCGTGGTTAGGGTGACCATGGAGTTGGCACACCTCATTCTTTGTTCTTCATTTGTATCGATGTTGAACCCCCACATGATTTGCCACATTCGGTCGTGAGACTTTCTCCTCGCATTCTTGAACGGGAGAATTCGACCGTGATTGGACCTCCACGCGTTTTCGATCCCAATAGGCAGCGGCTCCACCCCGGAAACTGCGTTGGTCAGGTTCTGCGCAAAGATTCTTCGTATATTTGGATTCAGGGAGAGTTGAAAAACTTCCGAAGGCGGCGGGAGGTCAGAATTTCCAAGCAACAGCACGATCGGTTTGCGCAGATGCCGCAAGACGGCCTCATTAAGCGAAGTTAATTCATTTGTTCGGCAGAAGATCACGCTTCCAGCCTTGACCTGCTCGGGCCGCAATCTTTCTCTTCCCGGTTCCCAAACGTGGTCCGCGAAATTTCGAAAAGTATCGCCGCTAATGAACGGCCAGCTCGGCGGCCGGAGACCCAAAAATGAGTTCAGCCGGGCGGCCAGCACCGTGAGAATGAGGGACGGCTTCTTCATGCTACGTTGCAGACGCCCGGCACCGCGGAACGTCAGCTGTGTGAATCGTGTTCCAGGCAAAACGGCTTTGAGCTTCGAATTTGCAATTTCGAAAAGCCGATACAGAGCACCAGGATCGGAATGCAGCCACTTGTGGACCTTAGAATGAATATGCAAATTGTAGACCTGAGTTTCACCTCCTGCATCAGGGTCTCGAACCCAAAGACTTCTTTCGTCGGGGTCGTACCGGAAACGGATACCCCCCAAAAAACCGCTCGAAAGCGTTGCGCCCCCCTGGGGGTAGGAATACTTTGTTGTGGGGCGCTCGCTGACCGGTAAATTTCTGGGATCCCGTCCCCCTACCCAGAGCCCCAGCTCAGCGGCATCAACCACCCCACCCAGATTCCCTATCCTTTTGTTGTTTTGAATGTCACCATCGAGTCGTGTCGAGTCCGAAAGAGTCGGAAGCTCAAAAAAATCCCCGGCGCCTCGAGCCCATCGAGCCAACAAGACCATTTCGTTTGCAAATCCTTCCCCGCTCCCAGCCGTCTCGATTAAATCCCGGAAGGCAAGCTTGGAATTGCAATAAAAAACAGAGGCTACACCCTTCTCTGCGTTGTGAAGGGGGAAAAAAACCCCTTGATTGTTGCCAGCCTCGAGTCTTTCAACCAACATATCTGTCCTAAAAAGCAGTTGGTCCAGCTCCGCGTGGAAAATTGAATCTAACTTCGCGTAACTCATAAACTGCTCGAGAACAAATAGCCGTTCGAGAGTCTTCAACCAAAAGCCCCCACGAAAATCAGTATCTAAACTTATTCTGCGCCCGGCTGTTTCAAACTCTCTCGGGTCGTAAAAGTCCTCAATCGGAGCAAAATCTATGCCCTCCCTTCGGGCCGCGCGAAAAAGTCGAGCGTTTCCCAGCAACGTAACTTCTAAACCGCTAGTCTTGGAGGCAAGCTTTGCCGAAGCAGAGACATACTTTGGGAGAGAGGATCCAAGGAAAACGAAGAGCACTTTGGTCAATTTTATTAGTCCTCACTACCTACATCCCGGTTTCTTATAGTAGCCCAGGAACAATTCCATTCTCTGCAACCGGCGTCCACGCTTCCAAAGTTCCTCGAAATTTAGTGTCAAGGGCTACTAGAATTGCCCGCTGACTGCCAGGAAAACTAACCATTCATGGCCAACAGATCTGTCCACCAGGATTCGGCGGCTTTAGCCATGCTCAGCAGTGGCGTCAACTCATCGGTCAGCCCACCAAAACGCCGTACAGCACGCGTTTCTATCTTTAAGAGCGACGAGACAGAAACACCCGCACCTAGTATGTGAATCCAGGATTTGACTTTTGCGATCCAATGTCTGAAGCAATTGCCCCTCTGTGAGCGCCACCCCTCACCAAAAAAACGCCGAAAATGGGAAAATTCGACGCGCCAGCGCAGACGCCCCGACCGCCTCTTCTTGCAGACTCAAGAAGCGTTCCTCGAACCTAGCCACCTGTTCCGAGCGGTCGATTTTTAGGTAATACGCGCGCAGATAATTCATACAGGCTTCGCTTGACTCGTTTGAAACTAGGTCGGAGTGGTGAGGGCTCTTGAGAATTTCAATTCGACCGACTCCACGGATGGATAACCGCACCCACTCAATGGGAATCGCGCCGGCTCCAAATATTCTGTGCCAAGCAAATCGCGCTTCCCACACACCCGCAATGGAGACGCTGGTTGTTGAACCACGAACCGCCCTGGGTTTCTCAGAGTTGGTCTAGTGGAATTGCGGTGCCAACTCGACCAAGAGCTTTTCGCTGGAGGGTGCTCGACTTGCCAGGAACGGGACAGCTCGTAAGGCACGTCGCCGAGGGTCTTGATCTCAGCCCGCAAAATGTATACAACTGGCGAAGACGATAAGCCATCTACCAGGGTGCCCAACGGGATTGACAACTTTGCCGCATGCTGAACTTGCCGCATTCGTTTTCTGGTTCGCGGACGAGGCACTTGAGGTGAGGTACCTAACCCACCAGGGTTTACCGGGCTAGCCACAAGACGACCTTGGGGTACCTCCCCGTGCAACGATCGTGCGCGCTACTGGGCGCGTTAGAGAACGTTGCCTGAATCCGGGACCGAACGCACCCAAGGGTCGGGATTGCGAGTGGGCCGATCCCACATCGAGCTAGCGATGTCTCGCGCTGGCCTTCAGGGAATTCCAGGCAAGCGGGGTGCCGGTAGAACACGCCACGAGGCGGCTAAGCCTGGTGATCTGTTGAAACGACAATGTGCGAGGGCACACCCCAACCAGCTCTGGGTTACCGATGTCACAAAGCCCTGCACGACTTGGATTCCAGCCATCATCGCAACAGCGGGGCCTGGCGTTTTCCCCGAGCCTCGCCGGCCCCTGCCCGTCGCCGAGAGCAGGTTCTGGACCGACTGGGGCCTCCACGCAGTCCTTGGTGACATGCCCCCACCCGTTAGTTTCTGCCTCGCCCAGCACGAAGCCGATACCCATATTCGCAAGTTACTCCAGGGGCACCATCCCCCCGAGCATCAACGAGGGCGTTGGCCTTGTGAGCGTGAAGCATCTGAACCTCACTCACAGGGCCGACCAACCACCAGCAATACGCAGCCTTGGCATGGTCAAAACCTGACACCCACGATCTGGCGGAAATACCGCCAGATTGTTCACACCGCGCTAGCTCGCGGACTGGCGGGTAGATCATTCTGGGAAGCCACCAAGTTTCAGGGTCGCTTGAGACAAATATGCTGCAGCACGACGGGGTGCTTCGTTTTGTTGCTCCAGGAGTCGGTGGCAGCGTCGCAGTTGTCGCAGGTCTTCTGCTTGTTCTCTAGTTACCCCGTCACGGGCACCGTCTTCGATGTCTGCTTGGCGCAACCAGTTGGACAAGGTTGCCGGGGAAGCCCCAAAATCGGCCCCGATTGTGTTTCTTGGTTCTCTGCTGTCCCCGGCGACTTTTACTCCGTCACGGGGGAACCCTTGAGGGAACGCTCTCATGACAACATCCGTCCAGGAACGCCTTCCGGTATTCACATGTTAGATGGCACCAAAACCTGCACCACTCCAAAGCGATTCAATTGCACAGCTTTGTTCTCTTCGGGAGTTAGATCGGTAAATTAGTGGCTGCAGATAGACGCAAAGAAATCGGCTAAAAAGACTAGGGTTTTTGGAGCTATCTCGCCTCCCTAGCGACTCAAAGTTCTCCGCTCTCCCATAGGATTTAGGGATGAAGGAACCAATCATAGTTGTAGGCGCAGGATTGACTGGAGCCACCGTAGCCCGTGAACTCGCCGACTCCGGCTCCATAGTGGAAGTTTTCGAGAGTGATTCAGTTGTGGGCGGTAATTGCAAGGAGGGCGTGGTCTTAGGCCGGCAACTACATTTGCACGGCCCTCATCTTTTTCACACTAACGATGAGGGAATATGGGACTTTGTTCAGCGTTTTGGAACCTGGCGAAGTTACGAGCATCGTGTGGTGGCAGAGGTCGACGAACTATTTGTGCCTCTTCCCTCAACTTGAAGACCCTAGAAAAAACTGCCATCGGTAAAGATATTTCCGACCAGGACCTTATCGATTTTTGTAGTCCCACTGGCAAAACTACCGTGCTCAGATTGCTCAGTGCCGAGAATCCTAGAATACAGGCGCTCGGTTCATTCATTTTTAGGAACTTTTTTGAAGGATACTCGAAGAAACAATGGGGCAAGCATTTCAAAACCCTCGACGACTCTGTCCTTTCTAGAGTGCCCATTCGGGCATCATTCGACGATCGCTATTTCGACGACATTTTTCAAGCACTACCAGTCGATGGCTACTCCAAATTGATAAAAAATATGCTCGACCACCCTGAAATATCCGTCTCGACTGGGCGATTTTTTTCGAAGCTTGACCTCCGCCATTATGCGCAGCACACCGTTGTTTTTACCGGGGCAGTGGATGACCTCATTGCGCCCGAAGAAAACGGTCTTCCCTATCGGAGTTTATCTTTTCGTTACGCTCTCAAGTCCAAATCCGAACACGGACTAACCCACTTACAAACAAATTTTCCGAACCGTCACGAGTACACAAGAGTGACAAATTATTCACATGTCTACGGGACAGCAGATGGGTTGGATCTCCTGGTTTACGAGTACCCTACTGAATACTCAAAAAATAGGAATGAAAGATATTACCCAGTCCCTTCGAAATCCAACACTGTTCGGCACCAAGATTTTCTCAGACGTCTCACTGGACTTCACCCCGACATTTGGGTGGCTGGCAGACTCGGTGACTATAAGTATTACAACATGGATCAGGCAATTGCTCGTGGCAGAAAACTGGCGAAAGACATTCTCCAAAGGAAGACCGGCAGCGTCGCATGACCTGTTTTAGCTTCGCCGATCTGACCCTCCAATTTTGGCTTTTGTTTATGTGAGTTGTGGGATCGTGGAATCGAAGGGGGCACCACGTGCCTAGTCGATCTCCAACACAGTTCCACCGTAAAATGGCGGCCCGCATGCTCACCAGTGAAGCAGTGCTTTCCCTGAAAAATTTCGGATGCCATTTTGGCATAGTTTCCCCATCCAATAAAAGTCGGAATCAAAACCTGGGCAATTCAGGCTAGCCTCAGGGGGTTCGCCTAACAAGCCACACTCGATGAGGAGACGGCATGACAACTCGACACTGCCTCGGGTATAAAAACCGTCCCTCCAAGGAAAGAGAAAACTACACCACCCGACGTCACATAAACTGGAATTAACTGTCGATAATTGGTAACATGAGAAAGAGCAACCTTTCGGTAGGTGGAGGTGTTGACGACAACCACCTTGGAAATTGCAGTAGTTGCGTTCAGAATTTGGGCGGTTCAGGCAGTTCAGAACCAGAGATTAGGACAGTTTTGAATTTGGAGAGTTGGGCTAGGTCATTCTGGGGTAAATTAAGGTTCGGCTTTCCTTCGTTGGCTGGTTTTGTTAGGTCGGCTGGGTTCGACCATTCAAGGGAATCACCGACACCAAACGTCCGCCGGAGTTTCAAGGTGGATGTGCCTGAGCCTGTCCTCATGGGAAAATTACATTCTCGCGGATTTCGTGGGTTGAAGGCCGCGAGGCGAGCGCACCGAGTCGGAAATCTAGGCGGACCAGAAATTAAAATTTTTTCGGGGGCTTTTGTGAGCCCTAACAAGGATGCGTTCCTTGCTGAGTTTTGCCCTTGGGAAGGACAAGTCTATCGGCAAAGAAGCCCGCTTACCGGGGAGCAACAACTAGAGACGAAAGGTGGATTTTGGTTGAACTCTATGTTCAGATCTCCAGCTTGGAATCTGAGCTACTTCCATTGGCATCGTAATTTCCTCACCCACCTAGCCTTCTTGCTCGATCAGGGCTTCACCGATCTCCGAGTAGTAGTCGACGAGGAAATCCCTGACTACAAGGCAGCATCACTTCTAGCAGTTGGGCTCACTCCGTCGCAAATAGTGCCGTTTTCTGAGCTTCAAGGGTGTGTGGTCGAAAATCTCATCCAGGTCAGCGGGCTTGACCGCCAACCCGGCAGTCGAGCACACGATTTTGTTCGGCCTTCTGCTCTTCGTGATTTAGCAACTCGGGTGAAGGGCTCTTTTGACTTGAACCCTGACACGCGAGGTCTAAAAATATATTTGAGGCGAGGGGACGTCTCTGAGCGGAGGGTTCTGAATGAGGATGAAGTGGTCTCTTACCTCGAGAGCAATGGCGGCTATCAAGCCGTCGACCCTGGCGGTTTAACCTATGGGGGTCAGGTAAGGCTTTTTGCTAGTGCGAGTAGTGTCGTCGGAATGCACGGCGGCGCTCTCACTAACCTTCTGTTCTCGAGCGGGCCTAGTGTGCTGGAGTTCGGGGCCGCAGGACACGGGCTTCGTCCTGACTTTTTCCCATTTGCTCGGGCCTCCGGGGGGCACTCCGCCCTATTTGGGTTGCCGTCCACGAACCCAGGTAATGACGTAGTGATCCCCGAGAGTGTCCTGGAATGGTGGTTACGAAACTCGGAGTTGGATTCTAACTATGTTGTTGGTTGGCGGTCGCAGGAGGCAAGAAGTTGGTGACACAACTTGGACACCCGCTATTTCCCGGAACTCACGACGTTTCAGCGCCGAAGAGGGTCTTGTTGAAAAGGGTCTCGGAATGCTTTGTCCAAGATTTCCGGAAAGGCCCCTGCAGCATATTTCTTTCCCCCCACTACTATTTCGCCCAAGATGTTGCGCTTGGGCTGAATAACGAATCCTCTTCGACCTTTTATCGTCTCTACCGCCATGACCAGTTTGGGTTCAGTGCCCAAGACTCCCTTATCGATCTTGAATTTTTCCGCCAAAAAATCCTCGAGCCAGACTTCACGCTGCCGATTACTCTTACCCCCAGCTCGAGGGGAGTTTTAGACGGCCTGCACCGGCTGGCAATTCACGCCGCATATGGACATGAATTTGTTCCAACAAGAATTGGAGGCGAATAAGTAGACGGCGGAGAAGTCGGTGACGCGGCCTTCACCCTCTCGCCATTTGGCTAAGTATGTGCCTCTAACCCTGGGTTTCAGAGTGAAATGAGGCTAGCAAACCGGGGTTATAAGGCCGCCACCGCGAAGGGTGAGTGGCCTCCCCCTTGTGTAGGTTTGATCTGCTACAGGGTTTTCGGACAGTGGTTTCGGTTGATTTGTAATGCCGCTAACACTCGCGGTTGGTAAGAGTCGTCGGGGCGGCGCTAGCGAGGCGCTGAATACCGGCGCGAGTCGTCGTGAAAACCCTCGATGTACGTGATCACGTTCCGTTTGACCGATCACGTCCCACTGAATGGTGTGATTTCTGTTCTCCGCGCGGGGCAGTGGTTTCAGCTTACGCGGCGGTGAGTTTGGGGATGAGGTTCACCTCCTAGACAGCCTCGGTGGTGGCGTTCATGACTTTCAGCTCCAGCATCGAGGCTCTGGAGAAGTAGCGTCGGTCGCCGGCTTCCCATTCGTCGTACTGCTCGATCAGAACAGAGCCTGCCAGGCGCAGCACGGCGGCCACACAACCCTAATTCGCTATACGCTGATTTCATGACTCCAGAACCCCCACAGCTCAAGTACGGCACGGACGCCCTTGAAGCCTCTAAGGAAATCCGACACCAGTCCGGAATCAACAGTTTTGACATCGCCCTGACCCTCGGCAGCGGTTGGGCTAGAGCGGCGGAGCTAATCGGAGAAACGGTGTCCGAAATCGATGTCGGTGAGGTTCCTGGTTTCTCAGCTTCAGGCGTTCCCGGTCACACGGGGATCATTAAGTCCATTGCTTTGCCAAACGGCAAGCATGCACTTGTTATTGGGGCACGCACCCACTTTTATGAAGACAAAGGTGTCCGGGCAGTCGTGCATTCGGTTCGGACTGCTGCAGCGTGTGGTGCGAAGGTGATGGTATTAACCAATGGTGCTGGGGGCATCAAGGATGCATGGACTCCGGGAACACCGGTGTTGATTTCTGACCACATTAACATGACCTCAAGTTCACCCTTGGAGGGTGCCACGTTTATTGACCTGACGAATCTGTATTCCAAACGGCTGCGCGATATTGCACGAAGCGTGAACCCCGCGCTGGATGAAGGTGTCTATGTGCAATTCCGCGGGCCCCACTACGAAACCCCTGCAGAAGTCCAGATGGCAAAAACCATGGGTGGTCACATCGTGGGTATGTCCACAGCCCTTGAAGCCATCGCAGCACGAGAAGCGGGCATGGAAGTTTTGGGGCTTTCCCTGATCACCAACCTGGCTGCCGGTATTTCGCCACATCCTCTGAGCCACCAAGAGGTGATTGATTCAGGGAAAGCCGCAGAGCCGGCCATTAGCCGTCTGCTCGCAGACATTGTGGCAAAACTATGAGCAGTGGTGCCCCTAACTCTCTCGAACAGCGAGCAGACCGCTGGATTTCGCAAGACCCAGACCCTGTAACAAGCGCAGAGCTCCAAGCCCTGCTGATGCAGTCCCTCGAGGGTGACACGGCAGCTCGTGTCACCCTCGAGGAACTCTTTGAGGACCGTCTGCACTTTGGAACAGCAGGCATACGTGGGCCTCTTCGGCCGGGGCCTGCGGGAATGAACCGTGTGGTGATTGGTCAAACCACAGCAGGTCTCGCCCAGTACTTACTCGATACCGCTGGTAACTCCACACCCACGGATATCAGCGTGGTTATTGGCTGTGATGCCAGAACAAACTCTGAAGTTTTTGCCAGGGACACCGCTGAGGTTTTGTCGGGCTACGGCATTAGGGCCATTCTTTTGCCCTCTTTCCTTCCCACCCCTGTGCTGGCTTTTGCTGTTCGCCATCTCGGTGCAGATGCAGGGGTGATGGTCACGGCAAGCCACAACCCACCCCAAGACAACGGATACAAGGTATATCTGGGCAACGCCGACGAGGGGTCACAAATTGTTCCCCCTGTCGATGCCGAGATAGAGCACCACATCATCGCCGTGGCAGAGTCGCTCCCCTGGGCAGAGATCCCTCGTTCCACCGAGCATGTTTTATCTTCACCAGACACTGTGGTGTCTTCCTACATTGATCAGACCATCACTTCCGTTGCCCAGGGCGCCACCTCTGCTCCACACCCAAGCACAGCCACACCACTCTCTGTCGTCTACACCCCCATGCACGGCGTAGGAGCGGGGACATTCTTCGCCGCCGTGTCAGCGGCGGGATTCCCGCCTCTTCACGCCGTTTCAGAGCAGCTAGAACCGGACGCCTCCTTCCCCACGGTCGCATTTCCTAACCCTGAAGAAAAAGGTGCTCTGGATTTAGCTTTTGCTCTGGCTAGAGAAGTATCCGCTGATCTCGTTATTGCCCACGATCCTGATGCTGATCGTTTAGCCCTCGCGCTGCCCGATAGCGGCGCGGAGGCGGGTTATTCGTCCCTTACCGGCAATCAGGTTGGGGCCATCCT
>Ga0307934_1002158_pt1 | contig 10785 bp, 7 predicted proteins | sample OrgLakmetageno90_FD_201838 | JGI IMG/M metagenome (GOLD analysis project Ga0307934, IMG submission 201838) | Saline water microbial communities from Organic Lake, Antarctica - #90 | ecosystem: Environmental > Aquatic > Non-marine Saline and Alkaline > Saline | place: Antarctica: Organic Lake... | reverse complement strand
AAGCCAAAAATGTAAAAGTTTTTATAAGCATTCTCCCTTCTTTTAATCAAAAAGTTAAAGGATTGAATACTTTTGTAAAGTCGCATTTTGTTAACGATGAAGTTCTCATTGACTTAAGTTCGAATGACGTTCGTTCTAAATACTTTTACGATCGAGGACATTTGAATGATGAGGGTGCGCAAATAATTACAACACAACTAGCCGAAAGAATAAAACATGGTATTTAGTTCTCTGATTTTTCTTTTCTTCTTTCTACCATTTATTCTGATTGGTAATTATTTGTGGCGCAATCGAGCATGGCAAAATATTTTTCTTCTCGTTGGTTCACTTGTGTTTTATGCTTGGGGAGAGCAGGATAAGGTGATTATAATGATTGTCAGTATCTTATTTAATTATGCTTTTGGTATTTTAATCGAGCGTAAAGAGAAGCTGTTAAGCAGGAATATTCTACTCGCAATTGGCGTAACGTTAAACCTATCTACGTTGGTTTATTTCAAGTACGCGTCCTTTTTCGTTTCCATTTACAATGACTTTTTAGATGCATTATCACTCTCTCCGGTGGTAATTGAAGAATACGCCACACTTCCCATCGGAATATCCTTTTACACTTTTCAAAGTATTTCTTATTTAGTTGACGTTTCAAGAAGACAAACTTCCGCTCAGAAAAATGTGATAAACCTTGGCTTGTACATTTCACTATTTCCTCAATTAATAGCTGGTCCAATAGTTCGATATCAGGAAATTGAAGATCAGTTGGTCAATAGATTTTCCAACCTCACCCAGTTTAATGAAGGAATAAGAAGGTTTGTTCGGGGCTTGGGTAAAAAAGTATTAATTGCTGACCCAATAGCCTACATCGTTGATGAGATTTTTATGTTGAGTGTAGGAGAGTTGACAACTCCGATAGCTTGGTTTGCCGCACTTTGTTATGGTATTCAAGTTTACTTTGATTTTTCAGGTTATTCTGATATGGCGATTGGATTAGGAAAAATGTTTGGATTTAAATTTCCAGAAAACTTTAACTATCCATTCAAGGCCAGGTCCATTCGCGATTTTTGGACCAGATGGCACATGACTTTATCTATTTGGTTTAGAGATTATTTATACATCCCTTTAGGAGGAAATAGAAAAGGAAAAGTTAGAACGCTTTTTAATCTTTTTACTATTTTTTTCGTGGTTGGGTTGTGGCACGGTGCGAATTGGAATTTCATCAACTACGGACTGTATATGGGGATATTCATTGTTATAGAGAAGGTGATTTATGATCGAACCTTGGGTCATTTGCCATCGATTTTACAAACCATATACATGCTGCTCATTGTAAACGTAGGTTGGATTATTTTTAGGTTAGAAGATGCAGCTGCACTAGATGATTTTTTACAGATCATGTTTGGCTTCAAATCAACGGATAGTAACTATACAATCAATATGTTTACCGGCTATTATTCAAGCTTTTTAATTGTCTTAGGAGCACTTTTAAGCTACCCAACATTAGAGTATTTCAAAATTGATAAGTTTATTCACGATAGACCCATTATTGATTGGTTACTGTATTTTTCCATTTTTATTCTCTCTGTTGTCGAAATTGTGAATAACGTGTATAGTCCATTTATCTATTTTAGGTTTTAAGTATGCAGGAAAAAATGTATAAAATTTTAATCGCTTTAATTCTTTCGCTTTGTGGGTTTTTTATGGCAAGTTATTTCTTCAACTTCATTCTATTCGAAAGTAGAACGGTTGAATTAAAACTTCACCTTACGGAAAGTACAGAAGGACAGTTATTATATGTTTTTGATAAAGTTTCTGCGGCAAATAACTGGAACGAAGAAACCATAAATGTTGATGGGAACACCAATACCTTAAGTTTAGAAATTCCTTTTGACGTCAGGGTTAAGACTCTATTTTTAATGGCGAAAGATTCTGTAAAAATTGGCATGAACCGCATGGAAATGTCAGGCATTCCAACGGAGTATTCTTTTGGAATAACGGAAATGGAGAGTTTTTTAGCGGAATCTTATTTTTACGAGAAGCCATCCGCTGCGTTAAACACCAATGCAAACGGTCTTGGTATTACAATGAATGGAACTAGAACTTGCCTTGAAGTTAAAGAGTCCTTTTTTGACGGGTTTTACAGTGAAATTAGCAGCAGAGTTCGTTGGTATTCTGCAGCAGTATCTTTTGCACTTTTTGTTTTCTCCTTGCTGTATTTGTTAAATAAAACCCGCATTCAATCGAATTATAAAACCACCTTCTTTTTCACGTTCATATTATTGTTAATTATTGGTTTTCTTTCTCCAAAGCAAAACAGCACCAAAGAAAATAGAACGTTAATACCTTTTCCCGGTTTCAAGGTGAACATATGGAAAATACCTGGAAAATACACCGCTTACTTTAACGATCACTTTCCCTTTCGCAGTGAAATTTCTAGCGCGAGCAGTAATTTTAAGTCAAAAGTATTGGGCACCTCACCAAACCCGGACGTCGTCCGTATTGGAAAGGAAGGGTGGTTGTTTTCATCGGAACCTAATATTCGAAAAGTATCCCGGGGAAGTGTTTTATATACCGCCCAAGAGTTAAAAGAAACACAAGAAAACTTAGAGCGAATTGAGAGCGAAATTCAAAAATTGGGCTCTTCATTTTACGTATTTATCCCACCCTTAAAACATAGTATTTATCCTGAAATGCTTCCAATTTCTATGAGTAGAGGCGATTATAATAAGCGCATTCAGTTGATGGATTATTTGAAGGAGAACTCCAATCTTAATATCATTGACGTTTACCCTAAATTAAAGGAGAAAAAGGACTCTGTTGAAATTTATTACCAAACAGATACGCATTGGAATCAGCTAGGAGGATTTTTTGCTTACCAAGAAATGATACGTAAAATAGCCGAAAAATATCCAATAATTGGGGAGGCTAAAAGATTAGAGGATTATACGGTAACTCAAAACTATGAGTACAGTGGAGATTTATTGCAAATGATAAATATTTACGACCAGTTTAAGCGAAACGTGTTTCTAATGAAACCAAATTACGTGAAGCAATCAAGCAATCGAGTAATTGAAATACCAAAATACCACGAAGCCAAATATTCAAGCTATACCTCGGTTCGCTTAAAGGAAAAGCCACGTTTATTGATGTACCGAGACTCTTACAATGAGTATATTTTCAAACACTTTTCAGAGCATTTTAGTTATTATGGCATGGCATGGACTAGAGAAATGAGCTTGTCAAGAATAGAAGTAGTACAGCCCGATATTGTTGTTTACGAAATGATGGAGCGATATGTGGACCGATTGATGGACGAAGATTTACTAGTGAAGTAAAAGGAAAAATGGTATTTAGCTCGCTTATATTTCTTTTTTCCTTTCTTCCAATCGTTCTCCTCTTGTATTATGTTTGGTTAAATCGAGATTGGCAAAACTTAGTTCTACTGACGGCTTCCCTATACTTTTATGCATGGGGCGAAAAAGAGAAGGTTTTTGTAATGATTGGATCTATTCTATTGAATTATTTGATAGGGAAGTGGATAGAGAATAACCAACAACTGAACAAGAAGAAATTATATTTAACCATAGGAATTGTTGTTAATTTAGGCGTTCTAGTTTACTTTAAGTACTCTAAGTTTTTTATTGATATTCTCAACCAAATTCTCGAGCTAGTTGGTTTTCCGATTATAGAAGGAATAAGGTTCGAAAAGCTACCCATTGGAATATCCTTTTACACATTCCAAAGTATTTCTTACTTGATTGATGTTTATCGAAAAGAGGTAAAAGCTCAAAAAAACATCATAAACCTAGGACTGTACATCGCATTATTTCCTCAGCTTATTGCAGGCCCAATTGTAAGGTATAGTTCAATTTCAAATCAGCTAAAAAACCGCTTAGGCACCTTACACGATTTCAATGAGGGAGTTAAGCGCTTTATTATTGGGCTCGGAAAGAAAATGCTTATTGCCAACCCTATCGCACTTTTTGTAGATGAGGTGTTGTTTTTACCCCCCGATGAGTTGAGCTTTTCTTTAACATGGATTGCTATAATAGGCTATTCGCTTCAAATATTTTTCGATTTTTCAGGATACTCAGACATGGCAATTGGTTTGGGCCGAATGTTTGGATTTAAATTTCCTGAAAACTTTAATTTTCCATATATATCTAGATCTATAAAGGAATTTTGGACCCGTTGGCACATATCTCTATCGGTTTGGTTCAGAGACTATTTGTATATCCCCTTAGGAGGAAATAGGAGCGGAGAACTACTTACCATTCGAAACTTGATTATAGTATTTTTTATAACAGGACTCTGGCATGGCGCAAGTTGGAGTTTTATTGTTTGGGGATTATTTCACGGCGCATTTATGTTATTAGAGAGGCTAGGATGGTCTAAAATATTAAATAAGCTTCCTAAAGTAATTAGCAATTTGTATACACTTCTGGTGGTTGTATTTGCTTGGGTCTTCTTTAGAATGGAAAATATTGAAGATGCTTTTACCCTTCAGAAAACCATGTTAGGTATCGGAAATAATCAGCCTACCTATGTTTTAGAAGTGTTTGTCAATAATTATTTTTGGTTTGTTTTTTCCTTAGGGATTCTATTTTCCATACCTATTAAACTAGATTTTGTAACTGCAAGATTGCGGAATAACGCTTGGTTAATGAATACTTTTCTATTTGTTATTTTAGTTCTTTCGATCTCAGAATTAGCAAACAATACGTACAACCCTTTTATCTATTTTAGATTTTAGTATGAAATACATTTCTAAACTCTTCTTCTTCGGTATTGTAAGCGTGGTAAGCTTTCTTTTTTTGAATTACCTACTGAGTTATATCTTAATCGATTACAAGGACATCAATCTAGAAATAGATGTAACTTCTCCATCTATTGATTCAATCAACGTATCCTTTAATTTTCTTCCTAACGAATATGGAGCAGAGGTGACTGCTTATAGTTTGAAAAACAAGGAGTCTCAACATTTTCCTTTTTCTTCAACTCACGAAATAAAAACCATTTATTTGGAGACAAGACGAGCAGCTGACTTAAGTTTATCCAAATTAACGGTGAACAATTTTATTGTGGCTATTGAGTTGCCCTTAACCGATTTCGATAGTTCACTGTATACAAGGGTTGAGGGTAAAGATGAATTAAAGTATCTGCAAGTTTCGGAAACATCTACGTTTAAAGTTTCAGGGAACGAAATAGTAGCAATAAACGGAGAAGTTTTCAAAGAAATGTACCGTCAGATGCAACAACCGATTGGTTGGACATCGCTTGTAATTTCCCTTTTACTATTTATAAGTTTACTCATCGCTTCTGCAAAAAGCAGTCACCCGCTGCTCAATCCCCATCCGGGGTACTTTCTCACTACCATGTTTATTGTAGTTATTTTTAGCTTCTTCTTTTTAAGAAAAGAGGCCAGCAACGTTGAAAATAGAATCCTCCATCCGAAGCCGAGTTTAAACATGAACCTATGGAAAATTCCGAGTAAATACGTGAAGTATTACAACGATCACTTTCCATTTCGAATTCAATTGTCAAAAATCAATAATTTTTTAAAGATTAAATATTTTCAAACTTCTCCAAATCCAAATTTTGTGCAAATTGGTGAGGAGGGTTGGCTGTTTTATTCTACTAGAGAAATTAGGAAGGTGTATCAGGGCAATTTTATGTATACCGATGAAGAGCTGCAAATTATAAAAGAAAAAATAGAACTGAAGAAAGTGTTTCTAGAAAGTAGGGGGATAGAATTTTACTTGATCATTCCTCCACTAAAGCACTCCATCTATCCGGAATACTTGCCTACATCCTTAAAGCCCGCTCAAGAATTCTCGAAGAGGGATCAGGTCATGGAGTTTTTAAAGGAGCACTCTTCCATTAAAATCATAGATCCTTATAAGATGTTATTGGAGTTGAAAAAGGAGCGTCAAATTTACTACAAGACAGATACGCATTGGAATCAAGTGGGCGGTTTCGAAACGTATAAAATGCTAATTAATAGAATACGGAAAGACTTTCCGAGTATTTCTGAACCGTACTCTTTAAGCGACTATGAGATGAATGAACGGGAAGATTACGAGGGCGACCTTATTGATTTACTAAATTTAAAAGGACATTTTTCGCGGCGAGGAATATTCCTTACGCCAAAGTTTGAGGTACAAGCTGAAGCTGCAGAGTCGGGTAGTTTAATGGGCAACGAGGTTAAAGTTGACAAGTATACCATTCCACAGCGAGCTGATTTACCGAAGCTGTTAATGTACCGCGATTCTTTTACAGGTTATCTGAAACTTCCACTTTCTAACCATTTCTTTGAATCCACTTTTATTTGGGATAGAAACTTAAATGTGGAAAGAATCGATCAAGAGAAGCCTGATATTATAGTACTAGAAATGATGGAAAGATTTGTGGATCACTTATTAACTGAAAATGAAAAGTAACAGTAATTACTTTAAATCATAAAAGGTACTCAGTCTGCTTAAGCTAGGATGATACATAGGGTCATCTTCAATATAGCTCATCCACTTCGACTTAAAGTATTTTATTTCTTTCAAAGATTGTGCGTAAGTCTTTTTGTTCGCATGTGGATGACCCCGCGTAAGTGATTCGTAATGATACAATTCTACTTCAGGTAACCACACATTTAGAAGGCCACTATCTACAAGTTTTAAACAGAAATCAACATCGTTATATTCAATTGCTAAGCGTTCGTCAAAGCCCTGAACGCTTAAGTACTTTTCGCGGGCGATCAATAAACAAGCTGCTGTGACTGCACTGTAATTATTCACCGATGTGAGTCTGTGGAAATATCCAGGATCATTTCTTTCAGCTGCAACAAAAGTGTGACCTGCAACTTCTCCTAAGCCAATTACAACTCCTGCATGCTGAATTAAATCGTTTGGATAGTAAAGTTTAACACCAACAGCGCCGGTATTTTTTCGTTGGGCGTGCTTTAACATTTTTTCTATCCAGTCAGGCGTAATAACTTCTGTATCATTGTTCAAAAGTAGGATGTAGTCGCCATCAGCAGCAGCAACTCCATCGTTCATTAATTTTGAAAAGTTAAAAAGGTAAGCAAGTTTTAAAACTCGAAACCGTGTGTTTTCTTTGGACTCATACTTTTTAAAAAGTTCAAATAACTCGGGTTCATCGCTGTTATTGTCTAAAATTATTACTTCAAAATTGGAGTAGGTTGATTTCTTAAATATGGAGTCAATGCAGGTTTGAAGAACTTTAGAGTTGTTTTTTGTTGGGATGATAATGCTAATCTTAGGTTCTTGGTCCAATGCGTAATCGATATGATAAAAGCCAGGTTTGTTTTTTTGCGGTATTACTGTAGCTTCTATGTTTCTTCTTTTAAAGGCGTCTTGTAGTGCTGTTTTCCCACTTTCAAATGCATAGTTTTTGGCAGATTCATTCATAGAGGTGCTTTCGTCATGCATTCTCCAATGGTAAAGTATTTTAGGAATTCTTTTAATAGACGTAGTCAATTCCGTAGCTCTGAGTAATAGATCGTAATCTTGGCTACCTTCTAGTCCTTTTCTAAAGCCTCCAATTTTATCGAATAATTCCTTTTTGAGAAAGGTAATGTGGCAAATATAATTTCTGCTTAAAAAAGTGTCGGGGCTCCATTCCGGCTTTAAACAAGGTTGCACGTACCAACCTTGTGCATTGATTTTGTCTTCATCGGAGTATACGATATCAAAAACTTGATCCTCATTCATTCCTTTAACGATGTGAAAAAGCGCATCTAACGAGTATAAATCGTCTTGGTCTAATAAACTAATGTATTCACCCGTTGCCAAGGCTGCAGCATCATTAGAGTTAGCAGATATGTGTCCGTTTTCACTGCGATAATGTACCTTGACGGAAGGCTCTTGCTTCTTTAATTCATTCAAGTAATCCTTCACCTCTTTATCTGCGGAGCAGTCGTCAGAAATACAAAGTTCCCAATTATCGTAAACTTGATTTAAAATAGAATCAACAGCCAGTTTCAAAAACTCTAAGTTCGGGTTGTAAACTGGTAGTAAAACAGATATTTTAGGTCTATAATTAAATGAAGCCTGCTCTTTTTTAAATTGGTTTAAATCCTTGATGGAGGCGGTATTTCTTTTTCGCCATTTTGCATATTGGTACTCTTGTTCATTTTTTCCTCCAACTACTTTTCTCTTTGCGAAACGGAGTATTTTACCTAGAAATTTAAAAATCCTCTTTTGCCCTTTGACGGAGAAAAAGAAGACAAAAAACCGGTAGAAAGTCCAGCTTTCCTTACTTTGAACAAAAGTCTGTCTGTTATATACTTCAATTATTTTGGAAAAAAAGCCCATCTAAATCGTTATCGGTTCTTTCGTCTTTTTCTTTTTCATCTCTTCAATGTATAAGTCCGTAATTTCATTCATCGGACCAACTTTAGCAACTTTACCATCTTTGATAAAGCAGCCTCTATCACAAAGACCTGAAATGTCTTCAATGTGATGAGATACATATATAATTGTGCTTCCCGCTTCTCTAATCTCTTCGATTCGCTTTGCGCACTTCGCCTTAAATCCTAAATCACCTACCGTTAATGCTTCATCAACAATAAGTATCTCAGGGGTTTTAGCTACTGTAATACTAAAGGCTAAGCGCGCAATCATTCCTTGGGAATATCGCTTTACTTGAGAGTTGATATCGTAATCGCTTAATTCAGAAAATTCTATAATATCATTCAATGAATTTTTAATTTCCTTTTTAGAGAATCCCATTAAGGTTCCTAGCAAACCAATATTTTCCATACCGGTAAGCTCAGGTTCTAATCCAACTCCTAGAGCCATCATTGGAGCGACTCTACCATTTACATTTAAAGTTCCGTGGTTGTGTTGCATTACTCCTGAAACAGCACGAAGGAAGGTGCTTTTTCCACTGCCATTCCTGCCCATTATACCAAAACATTCTCCTTTGTAAATAGTCAAATCAAAGCCTTTGAGTACTTGTTTGTTCTCAAATAACTTTCGTATGCCAAGGGTAAGAAGGAAGTCCTTGATATTATTAACGCCATGTTTTGTAACCAAGAATCCAACGGAAAGATTTTTCGCCTCAATTGCAATTTCTCTGGTATCCCGCTTTTCCGTCATTTTAATAATTTGAAATAAAACCTTTTTCCAACCATTTGAAAGTACTGTATCCAACGCCAAATACCACAACGGTAAGGCCTATAATTATCAACCACTGCATGGAGGTAGGGGCGTTGTTATAATATAGAATTTCTCGAAAAACCACCATGAAGTGATATATTGGATTCAGCTTGATGAGAAATAGAAATTTTTCTGGGATAAAAGCAGTAGTGTAAGCAATTGGTGTAAAGTAAAATAAAGCCGGCGTTAAGGAGGTGTAAAGAAAGCCAACGTCTCTAAAGTAAACGTTGAAGGCACAAATAAAGATTCCAATTCCAAGAGTAAAAAAGGCAAACAGAGCCAACGCAGGAAAAATAAGTAAGGATTCAAACCCAATTTTAGCGTCGAATAAAACCATTAAAATTCCGAACGGAATAAAGGAAAAAACGAGGTTTATCAAAGAAGTTAAAACTTCTGCCATCGGCAATGCAATGGTATCCACCTTAATCGACTTTAAAATTCCTCTACTTTCTATGACAGATAATATGGTAGTATTAGAAGCGCTGCTGAAAAAATTCCAGAAGATCAGCCCAGTTAGCGCGTATAGCGGATAGTTATCTATATTCGGAAAGGCATTACTAAAAATGAAGGTGAAAATGGCCAAGTATAGTAGTGGGGTAAGTAAACTCCACAAGAAACCTAGTATTGAATTTTTATACCTTAGTTTGAAATTTTTAAGAGATAGAATCCACACTAAGTTTACCTTGGAATAGATGGCTGCTTTGGTGGATTTTTTACTTGAACTCAATACTGGAAATTTAGATTTCAAAATTATCGAAAATTCAGAGGTTATGAAATTATATTTTTCCGACTCCCACGCAATTCAAAATAATAATTATGAAGAAAGTAAGTATTGAAAAATGCAAATAATAAAACACCGTCTTGGCGCGAAAGTATGTTTTCAGTTACAAAACAAACGATAAAGAAAAGTTTAAAAAATAGATACTTATGATTTTGATAAAACAACTTTTGGTGCATTGGAAATAACACTAAAATTAAAAAAGCCAACAAGCCAATAATACCGTGGTTAATGATTGCATCAAAATACTGGTTGTGCGAATTAAAGGAGAATTTTACCAAGTCTTCATTGGTGAAATTGCCGTAACAGTCTAAATAGCTTTGCTCGTAATGGTTCATTCCAACCCCTGTTACCCAATTCTCTTTCATGATGGAAACAGAGCAATAATGAATGGTTCTTCGAATGTTAGAAGAGTTGAAGTCAGTTTCTGTTTTTGTCAGGAGCTCTGAATTTATTGCTTCTGTAAAGCGGTTCCCTAGCTTAGGCACAGTCACAAAAAGAATTCCCATGGCAATGACGCAGGTGGCGAAGAAGATGGCTCCAACTTTCTTGTTTTTTAAAAATAGCACAGCGCTAGAGGCAAAAATGAAAGCTAGTAAAGGAGCCCTAGTTTCAAGTAAAACACAATTAAAAAATAAAAACAGAGCGGTTGAAATGGGGAAAATAAAGCGCTTTAAATTCCTTTTTTCACGATTAGCAAATAATGGCTCGATCAGGAAAAATGCTGCTAATAAAGCAAATAGAGCGTAATAGGTAGAGTGAACACCACCGAATTTTTCTGCGTTGCTTCTAACTGCATAGTTAAAACCCTCGTTCGTTACCAAATGCCAATTAACGTATAAA
>Ga0307934_1002157_pt1 | contig 10789 bp, 7 predicted proteins | sample OrgLakmetageno90_FD_201838 | JGI IMG/M metagenome (GOLD analysis project Ga0307934, IMG submission 201838) | Saline water microbial communities from Organic Lake, Antarctica - #90 | ecosystem: Environmental > Aquatic > Non-marine Saline and Alkaline > Saline | place: Antarctica: Organic Lake... | reverse complement strand
ATAACCCCTCATTTTTAATCGTTTGATGGTTATTGTAGTTCGTAAACTAAGACTTTGAGCTACTGCCCATCCTCTCATTCTTGTACGACTCCAAGCATAAGCCATCCCTTGTTTTATTCCTAAATGGATTAGGTTTTTCCTTTTCCTGTCGGGTTTTTTTCAATGATGCCAAATGCTTAAACCATTCTTGTAATCATTTTGAACATTGATTCAATCCTAAATAGCAGCGAAAAAAGAAATTAACTAAACAAAGCACTCAATACCTTTATGGACCTAGGGTTTGTAAATCCTTCAATATGTAATTGATAGTAAGTCATCAAAATTTGAAGCAAGGCTCTTCTAGCAATTACGTCAAGCTTTATCAATTGTAATTCATTAAATCCTACGGATAATAATTTTTTAAAGAGCGCTAATTCTTGGTTTGCCAAGGTGTAGTTGGATAATTGCGAAGTGAATTTACCTTCAAGCAAATCAAAATATGGATGATCTTGTGCTACTAAACTCGGGTAAAAACCTAAAAACTTAGTCAAATTGATCAAGAACAGAAGATGAAAATTCGCAATACCTTCATGATGATCGAACCATAAAAATGCATTCTCCAAATACTCAAACAACTCAAGGTCTGGTGTTTCCTCTTTAATTACTTGACCAAGTACTTCAGATAAAAAAAGGACGATTGTATTTTTTTTTACATCAGTGTAAATCGTTTGATAATAGTGTGCTACCGACGCCTCTTTTAATGAATATAAACTTCCTTTTTTATGAGGATTTATAGCGATGTGTAACTGCATCAATGGCTGAAAATAAGCAGGTCTAAGCGAACCTTTTTTTGATTTTTGAACCCCTCTTAGTAGGTAAGTTTTCAAACCAAAAAGCTCTGTGTAAAAAGTAGTAATCAAGCTGCTTTCGCTGTACTTTATCGATCGAAGCACCAAGGCTTTTGTTTTTTCAAGCATGAATTCTTGGGTTTAAATCTCTATAGATTTGATCAATGAATGACTGCAATTTTTGAAGTGGTGCTTTCGGTATTTTCATTAGAAGAAACTAGAACAATGTAAATGCCAGATGCTACTCTTTTGCCAGCCAAATTTCTTTTATTCCAAACTACTTTTCCGCCAAAGAACTCAATTCCTTCTCTTACAACGGTTTCATAAACCAAGTTTCCAGCACTATCTACAATCTTTACATTGGTATTGTAAGGCAGCTGTTTACCATTTCTTCCTGCAATGGTTATAAATTCATTAGATCTAGTAGAAGGGTTTGGGTAGGCGTAAACCTCACTTAATTTTCCGCCATAAGAAACGACCTTGCTGTCGTACACCAATGTTCCTTTGTCTGTTGCAATATATACTTTGCCTGAACTTTGATCTACAGAAATTTTGGTAATATTGTTAGATGGCAACGGAGAGTTTTCTTTTTTAAATTCATTTAGAATGGTTGTGCCATCGGGATTGGTCTGCACCACTCCTTGACTAAATGTTCCAAACCACTTATTACCAGCTCCATCAATATCTATGGTATTGATGATTTGACTTCCAAGAAGATTCCCTACTTCACCATCTGTTTCAAGCGCTATGGGTTCTGCATTCCAGGTAGTATTGTTAAAAACATTTGAGGCGTTTTTGTAAACCACCAACCCTTCTAGCGTTCCAATCCAAATTCGATTGTTACGATCTGCTTTCACCGTTCTTACATTTAGGTTGGGCAACCCTCCCCTTCCTGCTTCTGAAGTAAAAGCCATTTTTCGCTGTAATTGCTCATTGAATACCAGCAGTCCATTTCCGCGAGTACCAATCCAAATAGTGTTTCTTTGATCTATGGCTAGTTCGTTTAATCCAAACCTATTCACCGTAATGGTTGAAGTCATGTCAAAACCTTTCCACTCCCCCAAATTGTTGTACTTTTTAATTCTTTCGGAAACCCAAGAGTTTGCCACCCATAAATTTCCAAATAAATCAAATGCAGAGCCGTTTATTCTGGTAGATCTGTAAGAAGCAAAGCCTGGTATTTCATCCAAACCACTGTTGGTATAGTTCCAAAAATCAACTTTTTGGTCGTTTTCCATTACCAATATTCCTCCAGTATTAAGTAAATCGGTTGGACCGCTTGCTCCCCAAGAGCTTATATAAACTTTGTTAGTATTTTGATTATCAAAAGTAACGTGTACTAAATTCTTTACTCCAAAATCATTATACGGAATGTTTTTCCATTGCTTGCCGTTGTAATGACTAATACCCGCTCGGTTGTTCAATGGGCCATAGGCGGTATCGTAACCTCCATAAACCATCCATAAATTATTATCTTTTGCAGTGATGGAAAAAGCAGTGTTTGAAGTAGGACCGGTTGGGTAAATTTTTTCAAAAGTAAGTGGTGTTTGATAGAGCTTGGTTTTGAGCACTCCAAATTCATTGGTAGCAATAAATAACTCATTTTCTGATACATTAGCTTGATTCATAGTGAATTGTAATTCTCCAGAAGAAACTGCGTACGTAAAAGCTTCAGCCAAAGCCAAATCATACACAAATAAGCTATTAGAAGTGGTAATCGTTAAATCATTTTGATTGCTAGTGATGGATTTGATGGTTTGCGAATATGTTTTAACTATTTGTAATGAACCATTTTGAAGCTCATACAACACATTGTTTTTTACCGCAAAAATCTTGTTGTTGAATACTGCCAAATTGCTAATATTTCCCACTGGATTAAAATCCCAATTGTTGTAATCGATCAAAAAAGGATCATATATACTAGCTTGATGCAGTCCTTTTTCAGAAGCTACATAGATCTGATCGCTTAAAAACGCTATTTTATTGATTTTGATTTCCGATGAGCTTTCTCCTAAAAAATAGGTTTCAGAAAATTCTTCTTTTTTTAAATCATACACTACCACACCAAAAGAAGTAGCAAGGTAGAGTCTGTCTTGCTGTTGAGTAATGGCATTGATGCTTTTCTCTCCTGTGTAATTAAAATTCTCAATGGACTTTAGCGCTGCTACTTCTTGGTATCTATCTACGATTTCTAGCAAACCCGACTGGTAACCAATAAACAATGAATTCAAAGAATCGCTGTAATAAATACTACTGATTCCATCACCCGACAAGCCATTTACAGAAGATATTTTTTCTATTTCCTTGCTGTTTTCTTCATAAGTAAACAAGGCATTTTCAGCAACAGCATAAATAGTGCCATTACTTACCTCAAATTTATTGATCTTATTATAGGAATATAAATCTTCCCACTGCTGCGCATTGGCTTTTGGAGATACGATGGATAATAAAATAGTTAAAAAAAGTAGTTGAACTATCTTAGTTGTAGTTTTATTGTATTCTAAACAAAGCATTTATAAATTCTTAAATTGAATTGATGGTTTCTGCTAAGCTAGTTAAGATTTAGGATGTAATAGACAAAAAGAAGGCTAAAATCTTTGAATCCCTCATTTTTATTGACCAAACCTAAAACCAAAAGCCTTGACTAAAAAAAGTATCAATTATAAAGGTTCAATTCCTGAAAAACAAAGAAATTCAAAAATAATGTAACTGGAATATAAATTGAAAAGTATTACTTCAAAAAGAATAGTTATTCTTGAACCAACGGATTTGAAATATCACAAAAAAGGCGTAAAAATTTTCAGAATGACTTGCACACCTAAATGCTACTTACATACTTTGCAGGATACTCCCATTTTCACCAAGTTCATTCTTTAATCTCGTAGTCAAAATTAGCTTGGTATTCTTGAAAATCTTCTGCATTGGTGATTTTTTTATGGTCATCGTTTACAAACATTTTTAGATAAAGCTCAAGCTCTTTTACGCTTTTGTAGCCAGGAATAGGACCTATCAAGTTGGCTTCTTCATCAAAATAAACAAGTGCAGGGTAACCATTTACGCCAAGGTATTCAGCAAAAGGGTGTTTGCTTTTTCTTCCGCGGCTTTTTATAAAATCATCATCTTTATTTTTGAACTGCTGGTCTTTATAGTTCACCTCTTCATTGCCTTCAGCATTAAATTTTACGGCATAATAATTCTCATTTAAGTATGATGCAATTCCATCATTGCTAAACACTTTTTTATCCATTCTTTTACACCAACCACACCAGGAAGTATAAAAGTCAACTACAATTTTTCTTTGATCGTATTCTTGTGCTTCAATTGCCTCATCAAAAGACATCCAGTTGATTTCTTGTGCCTGAGTATTTAATCCAAAAAAAAGTAAAAAAGTAAATAAAATTTTAAAGTCCATATTAGAAGGTATTTATATTAAATACATCAAATACCATGCCAAATACTCATTATTGAATACCGTGCATGAGCTTGTTAATTTTTTTATTCAAGAATAAAATGGAAACAGCAGCAATAAAAGGAATGGCTGTGAGTAACAAAAAGAAACTTCCAATTCCGCTGTTTGCAGAAATACTATCCATGTTTTTTGCCAAGGCAGCAGCAAATTTACCAGACAAGCCTGTGAATAAGAAAAATATTCCGAAAATAAAAGATGTCATTCTTTGGGGTGCCATTTTACTAATGTAGGATAAACTTACTGGAGAAATCGCAAGTTCGCCCAGGGTGTGAAAAAGAAAAGCTAATATCAGCCAAATCATACTTATAGAGGCAGTTGTTGCCCCATTTGGAATATCTGAAGACCCAAAGGCGAGCAATCCAAAGCCAATAGCTAGCAGCGTAAGGCCAAGTGAGAATTTTTGTGCTGCGCTGAAGTTTGTTTTTTTCCAAAGGGTAGCGAATGCAGGCGCAAGTACTACAATAAAGAATGGATTTAAAATCTGAAACCAAGAAGTGTCTACCACCGTTGTGTTTCCCGAAATTTTATCATAAACACGCCATAAAACTAGTATCCAAATTACTAGGAAACTTAGAATGGTAAGCAATACAGTTTTGGGGTAGGCACCTATTAGTTTTGAGGAAAACGTATAAACCACCCAGCTCAATATAACCATTGGCGTTACGGTAAGCAGAAAATCTATGATTTTATAGAGTAGACTAAAATTTCCATCTAATGTTCTGGAGGTGTAATCTCTAGCAAAAATAGTCATGGAAGTTCCTGCTTGTTCAAAGCAAGTCCAGAAAAAAACCACAAAAAAAGCAAAGATGAATACTACAATCATTCTATCTCGTTCTACCCTTTCGTATCTAATCAACCTACTGATTCCAAGATAAATGAATATAAGAATAGCAGCTGATAATAGCAACGTAAAAATTCCTATGTTTATATCAAATCCAAACGCTTTTAGGTTGATAAAATCATTAGCTAAAAAGTGCTTTCCTCTTGAAACTACCGCATAGAGCCCATCTGCAATCCATGCAAAAGCCAAAATGCTTCCAATCCATAGCAAAAATTGATCTTTTTGCTTGAATGGAACTAATTTTTGTTGTTCTTTTTCAGAAAGTTGATCGATTTTAAAATTGGGTTTTGACGCTTTTTCGCCAAAAATGGTTCTTGCAAAGTAGAATTGAAGTAATCCTAAGAGCATAAAAATTCCTGCCAAGCCAAAACCAAGACTCCAACTAAAGTTTTCGCCAATCCACCCCACCAACATAATTCCTATAAAAGAACCAGCATTTACCCCCATGTAGAAAATAGTGTAAGCGCCATCTTTTTTTTCAGTATTACCTTCATACATATTGCTGATGATGGTGGTCATGTTAGGCTTAAAAAGCCCCGAACCAACCGCAACCAACAACAAACCAATGTAAAAAAAGAGTTTATGAATGGATGGATTGGAAATTTCAGAAATAGCCAACATGCCATGACCAAATGTGATGATGGAAGCACCTACAATGATTGTTTTGATGGCTCCCCATTTACGATCTGCCAGCCAGCCTCCAACAATTGGAAGGCAGTATACGAGCAACACATACCAGCCAAATAACACCATGGCTTCGGAACGAGACCATTCCAAACCGCCTTCTGAACTTTTTGAGACTAAAAAAAGAATCAGCAAAGCCCTCATTCCATAATAGCTAAAACGCTCCCACATTTCAGTAAAAAAAAGCACAAAAAGTCCTATTGGATGGTTAAAGATTTCTTTTTGTTGACTGCTAAGACTTGAAGCATTCATAATGCGGTTTTTTTTGGAAGTATACGCAATTATTAATTAATGATACCAAGGTAAACGCACACTTTTTTTATAGTTCAAAATGAAGGTGTCATGAATTTTCATTTTTATCAAAGTTAAGTTCAGTATAATGAAGAGCCTAGTGTTTACAGCAACTTCTTATTTTAGCTTAAAAAAGTGTGAGTTTGTATAATTAACAGCTGGTTCTCGCCCACTTACGAAAATCTTCGCGGATTTTCTATTCGGTTTTTATTTACTAAATTAGATGCTTAAATACGCCACTAATCATAAATAATAACGTAATGTTACATTATGACAGAAACTATTAGATATGGATGTTGGCTAATCGATAATGTTAAATTTTCGGGCGAAGATTTTACCAAAAAAATTGACTTCAATGGTAGAGAAATTGAACTTTTAATTACAAACTACGAAAACTCTAAACATATTGAAGAACCATTTCAAGATTGGATTTATAATAAAATCATAAATGATGGAATGATGAATTCAAGAAATACTCCTTTACCTATTAAATCAATATTTGTCATAACAAAGAATGGATATGAAAACAAAAACGCTTCGGAATTTTCATTACTCTTCAAATTGTGTTTAAAGCTTGCCTATTTTCAACCAACATTTGTTTCGCACATATCTGAATTTATTCCTAATGCCGCAATTACTATGCCTACTTGGGAAGGTTTTAAAAGTGTCACAACGTCTTCTCAAACTGAAATTAATTCAAAAACTTTTGATAAAGTATTATTCTATTTTGATACACTAAAAGAATTAAATATTAAACATAGTAGCATTCTTGAGGAAATTTATAAAATATCAGGAATTAATGATGTTTTAATTGAATTATTAAGTCTTTACTCTTTTATAGAGGGGTTTTGGTGGAACAAAAAAGGAAAATCTAATCTTACAGATAGTTTTTTAGCAATGCTAGGACAAGATTACGCACCAGGACGAGAAAACAAAACAAAAAGAGAAAATATTAAGAGAATTATAGAAAGTCAAAATGGATTATTGAGAAATCCTAAATTAGACGATATGCGACATATTTTAGCTCACGGAATGTATAAGCAGGAAGAAGATTCTTGGAACGAAAAACAATGGAAAGCTATTTATCAGCAAAGAAATCTATTATTAGAAATTATAATTGATTCACTAATAAATAAAATTAAAAAAAAGTAGCATAACACCATATATAATTTATTGCTGGTTTCCCCCCTACCGCTAGCTTGTAGCTAGTGGACATTACTATTTCATATAGACTTCCCTCAATCATCACCAATATTATTTCTCAAATTCTTTACCCAACTGTAACCGCCACTAACTGGATGCTAGCGGTAGCCGCAACGAATACTAGGACCAGCGGGGGGAATTTCCCAAGTGAGCTAAAACCAGCAATAAAGTTTATACGGTGTTGTCAGTAGTTTTATTTCGATATTTTTCCAATTTCATTTATGTTTCTTTCGAATTTGAGTATATCAGTTGAACAATTTTCACAAAGAATTAAGTTTGTATAAAAAAAATACTCAAAGGCTGTTCTTTTAGGTTTGCTTTCAGAGTTACAATTTTCACAAATGAGATTTAGTTCTTCTGATATTATTTCAAATAGTTCATTGTTTTTAGATGTTTTAGTTAATTTATTTGATTCTGTGAATAAAATATAACCAACAAGTCTTTTAAATTGTTTTAATATTTTAATAGATTTATTTTCATTGTCATTATTTTTTATGAAGCTAAAAGCTATTTCATCAATTACTGAAGCTGAATAAAAAAGTAAATGTGGAATCGTTGAATAGTAATCATTCAGTTGGTCAAAAATATCTTCTTTTCGTGAAAAAATGAAATTTAAGTTTTGTTCAGCCGTTTTATAGTTTTTGTCAGTTGTTACTATATGTAATGCTTTGTTTGAAATACCATTTATTCCCCGAACAAGTGTTTTGTCATATCTCAATTTGTATATTAATTCATTTGAGATGAAATAATTCATTTTTAACTTACTAATAGTTTTTTCTATAATTTCTTTTATAATTTCTTTTATAATTTCTTTTATAATTTCTTTTATAATTTCTTTCTTTTTAAAATTATAACTAGGGTCATAGTTTAAAGGTTTTCCAATGTGGAAGAATTTATCTATAAAATTTGTTCTATCTACAAGTAACTGTTCTAATAGGTAAAGTTCATCAGTAAACGGTTTTCTTGATAAAGCATATGCAACAGTTGATTTACATTTTTTCGCACAATTTAAAGATTCAAATACGAAATTAGCAAAGTCAGAACTAATAGATAATAAAATATGTTTTGTTAATATATTTTCAATGTCATTGTTTAACTGATTTTCTTTCAAATAATCTAATATATGAATTTCACTATTTTCAAACTGTTCAATATTTTTAGTGTTTTTATCAAATTTGAGGTTAGTTTCAAATAAGGATTTATAGTTTTTATCTTTAAATATTTCTGTTATTTGATCATATATAATGGCGCAAATATTGTTAACCTTATGATATTTTTTAGGGAGAACCGAATCCTTCTCGTTTTCTATAAATAATGTTTGTTTCATAAATTACCTACAACATTCCGCCCCGCTAAAATTCGTTTTGGCGAATATAACGAAGTTATTTTTGAGCCAACATGAATTTTAGTGGGCTGTTATGTGGCGTGCGTATCGGGTCGGAAAGTTGATGTGACGAGTGGGTAATAATTATAATAACCTACTATATCTTCTCTTATAAACCAATAATACAACCAGTAGGGTCTTGAATTTGAACGATTCTAGATTTTGTTTCGGCTATCTCAAGAGGGCCTCTATATATTTTTCCTCCAAGTTCATTGGATTTTTTAATATACGAATCTAAGTCATCTACAATCCAATAACCTATTGAACCACAAGTAGATGCTGTATTTTTTGTATCTTCTAAAATGATTTCTAAATATGCATCTGCTAATTTAAAAGCAATAAAAGTAGTTAGCTCCTCAATAGGTTTTACATCAAATAGATTTTCGAAAAATAATTTACTTATTTTAATATCAGAAGAGATTAATCTAAGTCTATGCAGTGCTTGAATCATTTTTGATACTTCAGCAACTTCCCAATTCCAGCCCTTAAAACACCTTGAATTTCTTGCTTATTAACACGTTTTGAATTCCCCTGTATCTCTAAAATTTGATTCATCATTTTTAAAGCAATTTGATCAAATTTGTACTTTTGGTATCGCAAGCCAAGTTTTACAAAATCATCTGTTAGGGTTCTAATAGCATTTAAATCATTGCTTTGAGAAATCCAACCCAAGGCTTTTTTATACATTTCTTGAATGTCTTTATCGGAGTTTAAAAACATACCGCTCAACACCTGTTTTGCAATAAAAGCTAGTTGAGTTTGATCATTCTCTGCAATATAAATAGTAGAAATTTCATTCGCCAAAGACTCTTTTGCAACTGAACTAAGTAAAACAATTTCATCTAAAACAGCTTGTTTGTCAATTTGATACAAAGAAACCAGCGAAGCACCCAACACTGCATGAGAATCACTTTCTAAACCTTGAATGAAAATAGGTCGATATTTTGGATTTACCAACTTCCCCAACACTTTAATAGCTTCGGCTTTTACCAATGTTTTTTCACTTGATTTGGCAATTTTAAAAACTGCCTTGATCGCCTCTTTTTTCTTTCCTTTTGGAAATAGATCTAACTGCTGCAAGGCGTAAATTCTAATACCATCATAAGGGTCTTTTAATGCTTTAACCAGTGTTTTATAGGCAATATTGCTTTGCTGTTGGTTCTTTGCAATTTCTACCATAGCTAACTTTCTATCTAGGTATTTTGGAGCATTGTTATATTGATATACAAGTTGCTCTAAGCTTTTCTGATCATTTATTTCAGCAATCAAAACTCTTTTAGCACCCACATTTACCAACTGTGGTGTTTTTATATAGTCTAAAGTAAAAGTATTTTCAAAGTCATCTACCCAAACTTCATGTCGGGTTACCTTTCCCCTCCCTTCATAGATATCAATGCTTAAAGGAAAAACAAACTTTTTGTCTTTTTGTTTTACGTTTACCGATACCGTTTTTTTTACTTCGTTATAATCATACGAAATATCTAGTTTGATATGACCATTGCCAAAAAACCATTGGTTGAAAAACCAGTTTAAATCCTGCCCGCATATTTCTTCAAAAGCCAAACGAATGTTATGTGCTTCTGCAGTTCCAAATTTATGGTTGGTAAGGAATCGATTGATGCCTTCAAAAAAAGCTTCATCTCCCAAATAACTTCTTAGCATATGAAGAATGGCACTTCCTTTGTTGTAGCTAACCACATCAAACATATCGTCTTTGTGTTTGTAATAAAAACGAACCAAGTTTTTATTTGCTGCATTTTCGCCGTTTAAATAGCCTTTTATATCTTTTTCCATGGCAGCATCTGCCCTGTCTTGTCCATATTTATGCTCAAACCAAAGGTAAGAAGAATAGGTTGCAAAAGATTCATTTACAGTAATATTAGACCAACTTTCGGTGGTTACATAATTTCCAAACCAATGGTGGAATAATTCATGAGCAATGGTTCCCTCCCACTCGTTTTCGTCTACCAAATCTCCAAAATGCTGATTTGCAGTTTCTGAATGAACCACAGCAGTGGTGTTTTCCATAGCGCCGCTCACAAAATCTCTCACTATAATTTGAGAATACTTATCCCAAGGATAATCAATTC
>Ga0307934_1002151_pt1 | contig 10800 bp, 10 predicted proteins | sample OrgLakmetageno90_FD_201838 | JGI IMG/M metagenome (GOLD analysis project Ga0307934, IMG submission 201838) | Saline water microbial communities from Organic Lake, Antarctica - #90 | ecosystem: Environmental > Aquatic > Non-marine Saline and Alkaline > Saline | place: Antarctica: Organic Lake... | reverse complement strand
CCGCGGGTGCGATTGGCCAGCCAGACCAAAGACAACATCACCGGTACTTCAACCAGCACGCCGACCACTGTTGCCAATGCTGCACCGGAATGCAGGCCAAATAGTGATATCGCCACCGCGACCGACAGTTCAAAGAAATTGGAGGTGCCAATCAGGCAGGCCGGTGCCGCGATTTGATGGGGTAATTGCAGTTTGAATGCTGTCAGGTAACTGATGGCAAAAATGCCATAGGCTTGAATCAGCAAAGGAATGGCGATCAGCACAATTGCTACCGGCTGTTGCAAAATACTTTCGGCCTGAAAGCCAAACAGCAACACCACCATCGCCAGTAAACCAAATATTGACCAGGGCTTAAGCTTGACCAGAAAGCGCTGCAAATCACTTGAGCCCAGATGCCGTTTCTGGAATTGATTCCGGGTCACAATGCCGGCAACCAACGGCAAAACCACATAGAGCATCACCGATAAAATAAGCGTTTTCCAGGGCACCGTTAATTCAGTCAGACCAAGCAATAAAGCGGCGATTGGTGCGAAGGCAAAAATCATGATGATGTCGTTTAAGGAAACTTGCAGCAGGGTGAATGTCGCATCCCCTTTAGTCAGCTGGCTCCAGACGAAAACCATTGCTGTGCAGGGCGCAACGCCCAATAAAATCATGCCGGCAATATATTCATCTGCGGTTTGCGGATCGACCCATCCGGCAAAAACGACTTTAAAAAATAACCAACCAAGTGCAGCCATGGTGAAGGGTTTAATCAGCCAGTTAACCACCAGCGTCAAAATCATGCCCTGTGGCTGCCAGCCAATTCGGCGAATCGCACTGAAATCAACCTGCACCATCATTGGATAAATCATCATCCAGATAAGCAGGGCAACCAGTAAATTGACATGGGCCCACTCAAGACTGGCGATTTTGGCAAACAAATTCGGGAAACCCACACCGAGCAACATCCCAAGAATGATGCTCAATGCTACCCAAAGAGATAAATAACGTTCGAATAATCCCATTAATAAGCCTTGTTCAGCAGCACTGGCTTGGAGGCGAACATGCTTGACGATCAGTGGCTAATTTAGGATTGCCACCCTGTAAACCACTTTGGATAATGCTGCGTGCCCAGTCGGGTAAATCGGGATGCAGTTGATAAAACACCCACTGCCCCTGCCGGCGGTCCATCAGCAGATTGGCGTCGCGCAGCAGGGCCAGATGTCGGGAGATTTTGGGTTGGCTGGTGCCAAGGGCTTGCGTCAGATCACAGACGCATAGTTCACCTTGGGAGGCTATTAGTTGAACACAGCGTAACCGGGTGTCATCGGCCAGTGCTTTATGTAGTTGTAGCAATTCCACATTATCAATCTCGTCATTAATATACGAAATATCATATATATGGAAAATCGAATGTCAATCGATTAATGTCAGAATTTGCTCCCCGAGCTGGATCTGATCACCGGCCACCAGTTTGCGGGCTTTGCGGGTCTCAATTTCACCGTTTACTTTGACATGGCCGTCAGCAACTAGCTGCTTAGCTTCGGCGCCACTGCTGGCGAGCCCTTCAAATTTCAATACTTTAAACAAAGCCACCGGGCTGCTGAGCAGTGTTACCTCGGTAATGGATTGAGTCATTGGGGGCGCCTTAGATTAAGAAAAATGCCAAATGGCAGCTATATTTTTAAATAAAGATAAGCGCATAATCATTGCACTATCAAAGGACTGGCTATGAAGTTTATCGTTAATTTAATGCAATTACTGATTATCGCGGGATTAATTTATCCGTTCTTTTATTTGTGGGAAACGGACAAAATTGAAAAATTGTGTGATGGTTTTGCCATCGGTATGCCGGCAGAAGACATTATTGCCAAAGTAGATAAATATTTTCTGAAATGGCACGAAAAACCATCAGCCGATAGTAGTAAGTGGCATTTGCAGATTATTTCCCGGGCGTCATTTGCAGGCCTTAGCTGTGATATCAAAGGCATGGGCAAGAAAATGTCATCCGCCCGAATGGTTGAAGGTAAAGACACACCCTGAGGTGTGTCCGTCTTATTCTTAAATGGCGCTTGAGGCGTAATTAATCAGAATACCTGCTGCTACTGCAGAGCCGATAACGCCCGCCACATTTGGGCCCATCGCATGCATCAGCAGAAAGTTATGCTTATCAGCTTCCAGACCTAACTTATTTGATACCCGTGCAGCCATCGGTACGGCAGATACACCGGCAGAACCAATCAATGGGTTAATCGGTTCTTTGATTAATTTATTCAAAATCTTCGCCATAATCACACCAGATGCCGTGCCGATAGAAAAGGCCACCATACCCAATAACAAAATACCTAGCGTGGTTGGGTTCAAAAACGATTCTGCATGCAGTTTTGAGCCAACAGCCAAACCCAAGAAAATAGTTACGGTGTTGATCAATGAGTTTTGCGTGGTGTTGCTTAGGCGATCCACTACCGCACATTCTTTTAGCAAGTTACCAAAGCAGAACATACCCAACAGCGGTGCGGCATCCGGCAGTAAAAACGCCACCAGAATCAACAACACCAATGGGAATACAATTTTCTCACGCTGTGATACTTCACGCTGTTGATGCATGCGAATTTTGCGTTCTTTTTCGGTGGTCAATGCCCGCATAATCGGTGGCTGAATAAGTGGCACCAACGCCATATATGAGTATGAAGCCACGGCAATTGCACCGAGTAAATCTGGCGCTAATTTACTGGCCACATAAATGGAGGTTGGCCCGTCAGCACCACCAATAATGCCTATTGCAGCAGCATCCGCCAGGCTGAAATCAAAAATGCCAAATGCCGAGAGTAAAACCGCGCCCATTAAGGTCGCGAAAATACCGAACTGTGCCGCCGCACCGAGAAACAATGTTTTGGGATTAGCCAATAACGGACCGAAGTCAGTCATGGCGCCAACACCCATAAAGATAATCAGCGGAAACACACCACTTTCAATACCAATGGTGTAAAACATATGCAGAATACCACCCGGCTCGGCAAGACCCGCACCAGGGATATTGGCTAATACCGCCCCAAAGCCGATTGGTACTAATAGCAACGGTTCAAAGTTTTTCTTGATCGCCAGATACAACAGCAACATGCCGATCATGATCATCATGCCTTGCCCAGCTTGCATTTGATGCAGGCCGGTGGCATCCCAGAGTATTTGTAGTTTTTCCATGTTCAGCCTTTACGCGATAGTCACAAGAACGTCACCAACTTTGATGGTATCGCCCGGTTTAACAAATACGCCGGCAATGGTGCCGGCTTTCTCAGCAACGATTTGAGTTTCCATTTTCATGGCTTCCAAAATCAATAAAACATCACCTTCTTCGACGCTTTGGCCAGCCGAGACCATTACTTTCCAGATATTGCCAGATAAAGGCGCCTTGACCGGTTCACCATCACCCGCAGGTGCAGTTTTTGGTTTGTTGGATACCTGACCGATATCACCGCCTTCGTTAACTTCAACAACATATTGTTCACCGTTAACAGAGATAGTGTATGTTTCGGGACCGCCGGCAGCGCTTTTTGTCTTGGTGGCTGCAGCGGCAGATTCCATCGTCGGCGCGGGTTCAAAAGCGTCCGGGTTGTTACGGTTTTTCAGGAATTTAAGTGCCGTTTGGTGAAATAGGGCATAGGTTAAAACGTCATCAATTTTTTGCTCGCCTTCGGCGAGTTCAAAGCCTTCTTCAGCAGCCAATTTATCAAGCTCGGTGGTCAGTGCATCCATTTCAGGCTGTAAGTTGTCGGCTGGACGGCAAGTAATTGCTTGTTCGCCTTCTAATACCCGATCTTGTAGCTCCTTATTAAAAGGGGCTGGCGCCGCACCATATTCGCCGCGCAGCAGCGCTTGGGTTTCTTCGGTAATCGTTTTATATCGCTCGCCTGTCAGTACATTAATGACAGCTTGTGTGCCGACAATTTGTGAGGTGGGCGTGACCAGTGGGATAAAGCCTAAATCTTCACGCACCCGGGGGATTTCTTTCAGCACTTCATCCATGCGATCCAGTGCATTTTGTTCGCGCAACTGGCTTTCCATATTGGTCAGCATGCCGCCGGGTACTTGTGCCACCAAAATGCGGGCATCAACACCGCGCAATGAGCCTTCAAAGGCTGCGTATTTTTTACGCACTTCACGGAAATAAGTAGCAATCTCTTCCAGTAATTCGATATTCAGGCCCGTATCATGATCAGTGTCTTTGAAAATAGTGACGACTGATTCGGTAGCCGAATGGCCATACGTCATCGACATTGATGAAATGGCGCTATCGACATTATCAATGCCGGCTTCAACACATTTCATAATAGTTGCAGTTGATAAGCCTGTTGTGGCATGAGACTGCATGTGAATTGGAATTGAGACAGTTTGTTTGAGACTGGAAACCAGTTCAAATGCTTTATAAGGTGTTAACAAACCAGCCATATCTTTAATGGCTAAAGAATCAGCGCCCATTTCTTCAATGCGTTTAGCCATATCCAGCCACATCTGCAGATTATGTACCGGGCTCAGGGTATAAGCCATGGTACCCTGGGCGTGTTTGCCAGTTTCCTGAACAGCTTTAATCGCCACTTCCAGATTGCGAGGATCATTCATGGCATCAAAAACACGGAACACATCAACGCCATTTACGGCGGCGCGTTCAACAAATTTAGCAACAACGTCATCTGCATAATGCCGATAACCCAGCAAATTCTGGCCACGTAGCAACATTTGTTGCTGGGTGTTGGGCATAGCAGCTTTTAAGCTACGGATACGGTGCCAGGGATCTTCACCTAAATAGCGAATACAGGCATCAAAGGTTGCGCCGCCCCAGCTTTCAACAGACCAGAAACCAACCTGGTCGAGTTTGTCAGCGATGGGCAACATATCGTCGAGACGAAGTCGCGTGGCAAATAATGATTGGTGAGCGTCGCGCAATACGACGTCCGTTATTCCCAGAGCTTGCTTTTTGTCAGTCATGGAGAGGCCTTAAACAGAATTCAGTGACGGCGAAAGCATTATTTATGCTTGGCGCGATAGCGATGAATAGCGCTGGATAAAACGCTGATGATATTGCCGTCTTTGGGCGCGTTTTTGGGGTCGTTAGAAACGCCCAAAACCGCTGTTGGCGTGGGGATACCCTCGGCGGGTAGCAGGCCAACACGTTTTTCATAAAAGGTAATGACCTTGGACATCAAGGCCGTGGCGAGTACCAATAGGGTAAGAAAAACAAAAACAAAACCCATGCCGATGAGCATGAGTGTTAAACCTTCAGCGACAAAATTGTTCGCGTCCATTATCCGTCTCCGCATTAAGGACGGCTTAACTATCCAATCTCATACAGGCAAATCATTTGCGGGATCAGATAGTTAAACCAAAACAGCCAGGCATTATAGCATTCTTGATCAGTGTCACCTATTAGAAACTGATGCTATACGGCTAACAGATGTTTGCAGCAGTTCACAAAATGGTCAACCGTCAGTAGAAAATTTTGTTGTATAAAAATGAACTGGCAAAATGTGCTTGCAGTCTTATACTGACTTAACCCAAAAGACTTTTAATCCATTTAAGGAACGAGACTCAGCATGACACCCGGCAGCGATGATTTATGGTTTTTACCCCTCGGCGGCTGCGGTGAAATTGGTATGAATCTTAATCTTTATGGTCATGACGGCCGTTGGTTAATGGTTGATTGTGGCGTCACCTTTGAATCTGAAACCGATATCGATGGTCTGCCTCTGGCAGGGCGTGCGCATGTACAAATGGCCGATCCACAATTTATTACCGAACGTCATCAGTTGTTGGATGGTTTGGTGATTACCCACGCCCATGAAGATCATGTTGGCGCGGTCGCTTATTTGTGGCCACAGTTGAAATGTCCTGTGTACACCACAGCGTTTACCGCTGAAATTTTGCGTCGCAAATTGGCTGAAGCCAATCTGCTGGATCAAGTGCCGCTGATTATTGTTGATCCCGCTGAAAAACGGCAGATTGGTGCATTTGAATTAAGTTGGTTACGGCTGACGCATTCTATTCCTGAGCCATTTGCTTTATTGATTGCTACGCCGGCGGGCAAAGTGTTTCATACCGCGGATTGGAAGCTTGATAAAGCGCCAGTGCTGGGTTTGCCTTATAACGCTGCCGACTTTCAAGATCTGGCCAAAGCTGAAGTCAATGCGATGGTCTGTGATTCGACCAATGCCAATGTTCAGGGCTGGTCGGCAACCGAGGCCAGTTTGCATAAAGGCTTACGGAAACATATTGAGCAAGCCAAAGGCAGGGTAGTGGTCACCTGTTTTGGCAGTAATATTGCCCGCTTGCACACCCTGGCCAATATTGCCCAACAAACTGGCCGGCATGTGGGACTGCTAGGTCGGTCTTTGCTGAATACCTTGTCGGCCGCCAAAGCCACTGGTTTTTGGAATGGCACCGAAACGCTGGTTGATCCAGCGCACCTTGCCTACTTGCCAAAACACACCGTGTTACTCATCGCCACCGGCAGTCAGGGTGAGCCGCGTACAGCACTTAACCGTCTCAGTTTAAATAGCTTTCGGGATCTACAATTAGAGCCCGGCGATACCGTTATTTTCAGCTCGAAGGTGATTCCCGGGAATGAGCAGGCAATTGAAAATTTGATTGAGCGGCTGAAAGCCATGCAGATCGATGTTATTGATGAAAATAACAGCGCTTTGCCGATTCACGCCTCAGGGCATCCGGCATCGGAAGAATTAAAAGCGATGTATCAATGGGTACAGCCGGACTGTGCGATTCCGGTACATGGGGAAATGATGCATATGAAAGCCAATGCCAATATTGCCAAAGCGGTCGGCATACGGCAGCAATTGCTCGGCCAGAATGGTGATATGTTTTATATCGCGCCAGCGATTGGCATCAGACGACATGCGGTAAAAACGGGCCGGCTGGGATTAAAGCCCGGCGGCAAACTGGTTAAAGTTTACTAAGCTTCAGCCTCAAAAATCGGACCACGCCGTTCAGCAGCGACCCGGCGTTCAATCACGGGTTTTAGTTTTCTCTTACGCCGGTCACGTCGACGCCGCCGATCTTCATTGACCACCCAGGGACTGTCAGTGGTTAACGTTTCAGGCTGACGCACGCTGCTATTTGGCGGCGAATAACTGTAGCTGTGTCGGTAAACGCGCGGTATTTCAATCATACTCGCTACTCAATTTAAAGCTGATATAAACCAAATAGCGGACTGATTTGTAATAACTTTAATTAAAATAAAGAGTTAATGGTAATGCCGGTGGTTAGTTGCGGCGCCCGCCGGTAAACTGCAAGGATGCAACTGACAGGGGCATGTATGCAATCTGCATTAAAAGTTGGTTTGGCGTTGGGCAGTGGTGCGGCACGTGGCTGGGCCCATATCGGTATTGTCAAAGCTTTGGCGAAAGCTGGCATCAAACCAGATATCGTTGTTGGCACCTCCATCGGTGCGCTGGTTGGCGCGGCCTATTTATCCGGACGGATGGATAAACTCGAGAATCAGCTTGTGGCCCTTGATCGCCTTGAAACAGCAAGGTTCTTCAAACTATCGGCGGCCTTCACGGGCCTTGTCAACAAATCGCGACTGCATAATTTTTTAACAGAATATGTGGCACCAGCCGATTTGCAAATTGCCGATTTGCCAGCAGCTTATGCTTCAGTTGCCACGCATTTACATTCCGGCCGTGAAGTGTGGAATATGCAAGGCAATTTATTGGAAGCCGTATGGTCATCGATGTCATTGCCTGGTTTGTTTCCGCCGATTAAACAACACGATCGCTGGTTGATCGATGGCGGACTAGTTAATCCGGTACCGGTTTCAGTATGTCGGGCTTTGGGTGCTGATATTGTGATTGCCGTCAATTTAAATGGCGATATTATCGGCAAACATTTAACGCCATCTGAGCCGCTTGCTGAGAATGACGACGATACCGGTTTTGCCAATCGCATTACCAATTTTGTTAGCAGCTACACCGGCAATTTGTTTAGTGATGATAAAAACCAGGACGACATACCGAATCTGTTCGATGCTATTGCCGCTGCCGTCAACATTACTCAGGATCGGATCACGCGCAGCCGAATGGCAGGAGATCCGCCGGACATTTTACTGGAGCCACGCCTGGCAAAAATCGGTTTACTGGAGTTTTACCGGGCCAGTGAAGCGATTGCTGCTGGCGAACGTTGTGTACAAAACATCCTGCCTGATATTCAACGGCTGCTGGGAACAACTGATGGTATTAATACTGAACAAAAGGATTAAAAACTGGGCAGATTTCCCGTCTCTTGCTGGTGTATAGTCAAGAAATAAAAAATAAAACATCCTTAAATACCTTAGGAGTGAGAAATGGCCAGTGTATTGAAGACCACCCACCATGGCGGCTGCCCACATGATTGTCCGGATACCTGTTCGATGGTTTACACCGTTGAGAACGGCAAACTCATCAGCGTTAAAGGCAATGCAGATCATCCGATGACGCGAGGCGGTTTGTGCGTCAAGCTTAAAGATTACGAGAAGCGCCATTATCATCCGGACAGACTGTTACACCCAATGCGCCGTGTCGGGCCCAAGGGCAGTGGGCAGTTTGAACGTATCAGCTGGGACGAAGCCCTCGATGAAATCACGAGTCGTTGGCAAACAATTATTGAAGAACATGGCCCACAAGCTATTATTCCTTATAGCTATTTAGGTAATCAGGGGCTAGTGCATGGCCTGAATGGTGCGGATGCCTTTTTTAACCGTATGGGCGCCACGGTTTGTGAGCGGACGTTTTGTGGCGAAGGTTCCTGTACCGCCTGGTTGCTGACCGTCGGCCCAACAGCCGGTGTGGATCCTGAAAGCTTTATCCATTCGAAATTCATCATTATTTGGGGCTGTAATTCAGTCAGTACCAATGTACATCACTGGCATATCGTTAAAGAGGCACAAAAACGTGGTGCCAAAGTGGTGGTCATTGATCCCTATAAGTCACGGACTGCCAAAGAAGCGGACTGGCATATTGCACCACGTCCCGGTACTGATGGCGCGCTGGCCATGGCGATGATGCATACCATCATTGAACAGGGTTTGCAGGATCAGGATTACATCGATAACTATACCGAGGGTTATGGCCCTTTAGCAGAGCGGCTGAAAACCCGTACACCAGAATGGGCTGCAGAAATTACCGGTATTCCTGCCGAAGATATTCGCCAGCTGGCAATAGAATTTGCCACTACGCAGCCTGCGGCGATTCGTTTAGGTGTTGCTTTAGAGCGTAACTATGGTGGTGGTCAGGCGATTCGTGCCGTCAGTTGTTTGCCTGCACTCACGGGTGCCTGGCGACATGTTGGCGGCGGTGCTTTGCAAATGCCGGTTTGGGAGCATCCCTACAAGTTTGATGTTATTTGCCGGCCGGATCTGATCCCGGAAGGCACACAGGTTGTGAATGCTATTCAGATAGGCCGGGCATTAATTGGTGAAACCGATCTGAAAGTGCCGATTAAATCCATGATGTGCTGGAACGCTAATCCGGTCACGCAAGCTGCAGAAACCGACAAAATTGTTGAAGGTCTGATGCGGGAAGATTTATTCCTGGTATCTGCCGAGCATTTTCTGTCGGATACCGCTTCATATGCCGACATCGTTTTGCCGGCGACCATGGGCGCTGAGCATGAAGATATGATTTTGTCGTGGGGTCATTTGTACTTCACCTACAATCAGAAATGCGTTGAAGCACCGGGTGAAGCGCTGCCCAATCAGGAAATTTTCCGTCGTCTTGCAAAACGCATGGGTTATACAGATGAAAATTTCAAATGGTCTGACAGTGAATGTCTGGAAAATTATGTCGACTGGAATGCGCCGGCTTGCGACGGCATTGATTTGGAATACTTGCGCGAGCATGGTTATGCGCGGTTGAATGTTGGTACTCGTGATGATCGGGCACCGCACAAAAACGGTAACTTTCCAACGCCAACCGGCAAATGCCATTTCCAGGTGGTGGGTGCCACCAATTTCGTGGCGGGGCCGTTCCGGCAAATGTATGAAGGTTTTCAGCCGGGCGAACCGCTCGATAGTCTGCCCGATTATGTTGCATCAAGAGAAACGCCGCAGACCAATCCAAAACTTGCCGAACGCTATCCGCTGAATATCATTTCGCCCAAAAGTCATGGCTTTATCAATTCCAGCTACGCCAATATGGAAAGTAAGCTTAAAGTGCAGGGCGAACAGTTTGTTTTGATTAATGCCCGTGATGCTGACCTGCGAAATGTGCAAAACGGCGATACGGTTCGGGTATTTAATGACCGCGGTGCTTTTGAAGGGGTGGCGCAAATTACCGATGATGTGAATTCGGGTTTGATTGTCGCAACACTGGGTTACTGGCGGCAGCTGAATAATGGCACGGTAAACTGCGTCAGTTCGGCAGATTTAGTCGATATGGGCAATGCGCCGACCTTTACCGATAATCTGGTACAGGTAGAATTGGCCCAGTAATATAGTCCATTTTTAAAGGGCGCAGGGCCTTGGTTCCTGCGCCCTTTTTTATTGCGCACAATCTAACAATGATGCTGGTTAATAGAAAAAAATCCAAATAAATTCCAGATTGTCTCAGCGGTTGGCATAACTGCCGATGCTGAGCAAGTCGTGTTAAATCAAAAGCTGCTGCGGTTTAAACCTTCGATTATAAAAGTTAAGTTATTGTTTTTATTTTATAAAAATCGAGGTTTAAATAATGGCAGAAACACAAGGTGCAACATTTAATGCAGATAAAGGCTACGTCGCATTTCTGGGTTGGAGTTTGGCGGCTATAGAAGCAGCAGCATCATTTGACCGGCGAT
>Ga0307934_1002147_pt1 | contig 10812 bp, 9 predicted proteins | sample OrgLakmetageno90_FD_201838 | JGI IMG/M metagenome (GOLD analysis project Ga0307934, IMG submission 201838) | Saline water microbial communities from Organic Lake, Antarctica - #90 | ecosystem: Environmental > Aquatic > Non-marine Saline and Alkaline > Saline | place: Antarctica: Organic Lake... | reverse complement strand
GTTTGAAGAAAACCTGCTCGATGCCACCCACGCTTGGAAAAAGCACATTACCGACGAAAGCATGCTGTCGGGCCTGCCGCCATCAACTATCGGTATGGTCGAACAAATGGCCAAACGCGAAGGCCTGGAGGGCTGGTTATTTACGCTGGATTTCCCATCCTATATGCCGGTCATGAGCTATGCGGATAATCGTGAATTTCGCGAAGAAATGTATACCGCCTTTGCCACCAAAGCGTCGGACCAGGGCCCACACGCCGGTCAGTGGGATAACACTGAGGTGATGAAAGATATTCTGCAACTGCGTCATGAATTATCGCAGCTGTTAGGTTTTGCCAATCATGCCGAGCGTTCTTTGGCGACCAAGATGGCAAAAAGCCCGCAACAAGTGCTGGATTTTCTCAGTGATTTGGCAGCGCGCAGTAAACCGATTGCTGAAAAGGAATACGCCGAATTATGCAAATACGCCAAACAGGAATCAGGCCTGGACAATCTTGAAGCCTGGGATGTCACGTATTTTGCCGAAAAACTGCGCCAGCAGCGTTATTCGATTTCGCAGGAAGAAGTAAAGCCGTACTTCCCGCAGGACAAAGTCGTTAATGGCCTGTTTGCTGTGGTTAATCGCTTATATGGATTAGATATCCGTGAAAATAAAGATGTCGATGTCTGGCATCCGGATGTGCGCTTTTTTGAAATCGTCGGTGATGATGGCAAAGTCCGCGCCCAGTTCTATTTAGATATGTATGCCCGTCAGCACAAACGCGGTGGCGCCTGGATGGATGAATGCAAAGTACGTCGAAAAACCCGTGATGGTATTCAGATCCCGGTAGCATTTCTGACCTGTAACTTCTCCGAGCCGGTTGGCGATAAGCCAGCGCTGTTTACCCATGATGAAGTGACCACCTTGTTTCATGAATTCGGTCATGGTCTGCATCATATGCTGACCAAAATTGATGCGGCGGGTGTATCGGGCATTAATGGGGTTGCCTGGGATGCGGTCGAACTACCCAGCCAGTTTATGGAAAACTGGTGCTGGGAGCGCGAAGCACTGGATTTGATTGCCGGCCATTACGAGACCGGTGCAAAACTGCCCGATGATTTATACGAAAAAATGATTGCCGCGCGTAATTTCCAATCAGCGATGATGATGCTGCGTCAGTTGGAATTCTCGTTATTTGATTTCCGCCTGCATTTGGAATTTCAGCCAGATGAATCCAATCAGGTGGATAAAATTCTCGAACAGGTACGTGACGAAGTATCGGTGGTCAAACCGCCGAAATTCAATCGGTTTGCGCACAGCTTTGCGCACATATTTGCTGGCGGATATGCCGCTGGTTATTACAGCTACAAATGGGCCGAAGTGCTGTCCGCCGATGCCTTTTCCAAGTTTGAAGAAAAGGGCATTTTCGACCGGCAAACCGGTTTGGAATTTCTCGAAGCAATTTTGGAGCAGGGCGGCAGCCGTGAACCGATGGAATTATTTATCGAATTCCGTGGCCGCGAACCGCAAATTGATGCCTTGCTCAGGCATTCAGGGATTGCAGCTTAAACAAAAAAAGGGCCGAAAGGCCCTTTTTTTATGCGTTAAATCTGCTTATGCGAATTATGAATTCAGGCACATTTGCACGGTTTCCTGTGCATTGCCAATCATTACCATCGCTTGATCTTTAGACAGTTTACCCGCTTCGATATCTGCGATCATTTGCTGATTTAAGGCTTGCGTGGTTGTAGCGATATCAGCGCCGTTAGCGACGGGCATAATGGCTTGTTCGCGATATTCTTCAGGGAAGTCAGCGAGACCTTTTAATTGGCAACCCGCCATTTTGGTGACGTAGGCATTGGTCTCGGCTTTAAGCGCCTGAGCAGTCATTTCTGGTCGGTCAGCACTCAACTTTTTAATCACTATCGGCTTTAATTGTTCGCTGTAGTTCTGTTTATAGTTTTCTTCATCCTGGCTATCAATCGCCAGCGCCAGCGGCGCGCTCAAGATCAAAGGCAACATCACTAATAATTTTTTCATATGCTCTCTCTTTATTATGGTGACCTGATGAAAACTCAGGCAAATTCTGCACATCGCAATGTGCGGCAAATAAAATGCTCTCGAACTGTAACTGGTAAAGCAAAATGAATCCAGCGGCACAAATAAAGGCCGACTTTTAAGCATTCAGGTTTATCTGAAAGCAAAAAGGGCACAAAAGTGCCCTCAGCTGGTGTGACCAACACCGATATCAGCGTAGCTGACTATCCTTACTGCCACGCCGGTTAAATAAGCCAGCGTTTTTATTTTCCTTATCGATGATTTCCTGGCACTTCACGCACAATCGTACGCCAGCAACCGCTTGACGACGCGCTTCCGGGATCGGCTTATCGCATTCTTCACAATGCGTCAGACTGTCGCCTTTTGGTAAACGCGATCGCACCTCATTAATACCATCTTCGACACTGGCATCAATCTGATCTTGTACTGCCCCATCTCGGGACCATCCTCCAGCCATAACAACCTCCAACTGACTGACTTCACAGCTTTATTAAACCATATTAAATCTACATTGGGCTGAATGGGGGAAAACGCAAGGTAATAGATGAAGCGTTTATTTCAACGGTAGGTTGGCGCTGAGCTTGCGAAGCCCAACGTAGCTGTCATTCCCGCGCAGGCGGGAATCCAGAAAAGCTGGTTTCGCCTAAGGGCGAGTTCATTTTTTTAGTACGCAAAAAATGAACAATTGGTTCGAGTCCACAATTAGAATCAAGTTTATCGGCCTTTAGATGATAGGTGTTAGATGGGTAGGTTGGGCTGAGGTACGAAGCCCAACAATTTGAATGAAATCTTGATTTGGGGCGCTGCCGCGAGGCGTTCATTTCTTTTGCATGCCCAAAAGAAACGAACCAAAGAAAATGACACCCGATACACTGGCCTGCGGCTCCACTGCGTTGCGTTTTTTGTCAGGGAAACTTACCAAACTCGCTGCGCTCAGACAGGTAAGTTTCTAATCCTGACAAAAAGCCGCTACTCATCAGCGTATAACGGGATTGGGGAAATTCACCTGTAGGTTGGGCTGAATGCAATGAAGCCCAACAATCTCTGCCTCACAGTTATGTTGGGCTTCGCAAGCTCAGCACCAACCTACGGTCAGCCTTGTTTCCGCCTTTATGCGAAGCCGAGCATCGCAGAGCTGCTCGGATAAGCATGACGGTTGTCTGAGCGAAGCGAGTTCACCGTTATGCCCGAGCAGATCGAGAAGCGCAGGGAACCCGCAGGGCAAGCATGGGCTGGCCTTTTTTGGTTCGTTTTTTGGCCACGCAAAAAATGAACAGTGGGCTTTAGTCCACAAGTAAAATCAAGTAGACCGGTCTCTTGGTGACAGGTGTTTAATGAGTGTGTTGATCTTGAACTTGTGTAATCCAACAATTGGGTCGCTGCCGCGGGGCGTTCATTTTCTATTCCTGACAAAAAGCCGCTACTCGTCAGCGTATAACGGGATTTGGGAGAAATTGTTTAGCTTATAGCCTCATAAAACTTTGAACGTTTATTCGAGTGTCTTTAAATATAGCTAATCCGAAAAGCCAAGTTTTGTATTTATCGAAGATTTATTCATAAAGCCTCTAAGAGGCTATTAACCATCCATATGTATTGAAAATGATAACCTAATGCAACACTCAAAAGAATAAAACCATCACCATGAAATACACCGACCTACGCGACTTTATCACCGGCCTGGAAAAACAAGGCGAACTCAAACGTATCACCACTGAGGTCGATCCGCATCTGGAGATGACGGAGATTTGTGATCGGGTGTTGCGGGCTGGTGGTCCGGCGCTTTTGTTTGAGAATCCTAAGGGCAGCAGGATTCCGGTATTGGCGAATTTGTTTGGTACGCCAAAACGGGTGGCCTTGGGCATGGGGGAGGATTCGGTTGAGGCGTTGCGTGAGGTGGGTAAGTTACTGGCGTTTTTAAAGGAGCCGGAGCCGCCCAAGGGCATTAAAGACGCCTGGGATAAATTGCCGATTTTCCGGCAGGTGCTGAATATGGGGCCGAAGGTCGTTAAAAAAGCGCCGTGTCAGGAACAGGTCATTGAAGGCGATGCGATTGATCTCAGCCAATACCCGATTCAGCTTTGCTGGCCGGAAGATGCCGCACCGTTAATTACCTGGGGTTTGGTAGTCACGAAAGGCCCGCATAAAACCCGGCAGAATCTGGGTATTTACCGTCAGCAGGTGATTGGCAAAAACCGGGTCATTATGCGTTGGTTATCACATCGCGGTGGGGCGCTGGATTTCAAGGAATGGCAGCAAACACATCCTGGTGAACCGTTTCCGATTGCCGTTGTTTTAGGCTGTGATCCGGCGACGATTTTGGGAGCTGTGACGCCAGTGCCGGATACATTATCTGAATATGCCTTTGCCGGTTTGTTACGTGGCAGCAAAACCGAGTTGGTGAAATGTATCGGCAGTGATTTACAGGTGCCGGCGCATGCCGAGATTGTGCTGGAAGGCTTCATTTATCCTGATGATATGGCACCGGAAGGGCCGTATGGCGATCACACCGGTTATTACAACGAAGTCGATAGCTTTCCGGTGTTTACCATTGAGCGGATCACCCAGCGTAAAAATCCGATTTATCACAGTACCTACACCGGTCGGCCACCGGACGAACCGGCGATTTTAGGGGTGGCTTTAAATGAAGTGTTTGTGCCGATTTTGCAAAAGCAGTTTCCGGAGATTGTTGATTTTTACCTGCCGCCAGAGGGCTGTTCGTATCGTATGGCGGTGGTCAGCATGAAAAAACAATATGCCGGTCATGCCAAGCGGGTGATGATGGGCGTCTGGTCGTTTTTACGGCAGTTTATGTATACAAAATTCGTGATCGTCGTCGATGATGATGTGAACGTGCGCGATTGGCAGGATGTGATCTGGGCGATAACTACACGGATGGATCCTGCGCGCGATACGGTGCTGATTGAAAATACGCCGATTGATTATCTGGATTTTGCTTCGCCGGTGTCGGGGCTTGGCTCAAAAATGGGTATGGATGCGACCAATAAATTACCCGGCGAAACTAACCGTGAATGGGGCCGGCCGATTGAAAAGGATCCGGCCATCGTTAAACGGATTGATGAAATTTGGGATGAATTGGGGCTGGATGAAGATTAAGTGCTGAACCAGACGCTGAAATAACCAAGTGCCAGATAAAAGATATTAAGTATCGCGAGCGCAATAATCAGGAAAACCGTGATTTGCATGCCCAGCACACGTTTTTTGACATCATTATTTTTCAGACCAACAGCATGAATTAGCCGTCCAGCTAGCAATGTGATGCCGGCCAGATGAATCAGCCATAACGACAAAGTCATCATTTCCAGCAGCAACACCAGCAGCAGCGTGATGGGAATGTATTCGGTGGCATTGGCCTGAATCCGGATCGCGGTTTGTAATTCCTCAACGCCGCCATCACCGAGCCGAACTTTATGTTTACGCCGCTGAGCGATCACCCCTAGCGATAACTTAACGATTAACAGTGCCGCCAAACTGGCATAAAGAGCTGTGATCATATTTATTTCCTAGGTGCCATCGGTATTTTCGCTGACCCAAATATCACCCTCTGGCCTTTGTTCCTTTTTCCAGAAGGGCGCGTTGTATTTCAACTCTTCAATCAACCACGCGCAGGCATCTAATGCTGCACGCCGGTGCGCTGACCAGCAGCCGATTAAAACAATGGCATCGCCGATTTCAATATCACCCACGCGGTGCACAATTAAACAGGCATCCAGTGGCCATTTTTCGTGGGCGCGCTGTTCAAGTTGTTGCAGGTATTTTTCGGTCATTGCCGGGTAATGCTCCAGTGTCATCCGGGTGACGCTGGTATCGTCATTAAAATCGCGCATGCTGCCGATAAAACTGGCGGACGCACCGACTTTGCCAATCGGTAATTGCTGGGCAAATTCACTGAGCCATTGATAAGGCTGAAAATCGCCGTCAAGAATCTGCGTCGCCATCTCAGCCGCCGGTTACCGGTGGAAAAAACGCCACTTCGTCGCCATCTTTGATGGGCGTATCAAGCGTTGCATAATCGAGATTGACTGCGACCAAAATACGCGCCGGCAGATCTTGCTGTCCGGTAGCCTGTAACCAGGCATCACTGACGGTGTCGGCAGCATTAATTTCGGTGTCGCTAAGACCCACTTGTTCACGCAGGCTGGCAAAAAATTTGACTTGAATAGACATCGGTTTATTGTTGCTAATACTGAAAATACTAGGATAACACTGACTATGTCGGAATTAACCCATTTTAATCAAGCCGGTGAAGCGCATATGGTGGATGTCGGTGCTAAATCAGTCACTGCGAGGGTTGCCGTGGCCAGTGGCCGGATCATTATGCTGCCGGAAACTCTGGCGTTAATTGAACAGGGCAACCATAAAAAAGGCGACGTACTGGGCATTGCCCGCATTGCCGGCATTATGGCGGCCAAAAAAACCAGTGATTTGATCCCGTTGTGTCATCCGCTGGCATTAACCAAGGTGTCGGTGGAGTTTCAGATCGATAAAGCGGCCAATGCGGTACATTGTCAGGCCACGGTGGCGACCGCAGGCCAGACCGGCGTTGAAATGGAAGCGTTAACCGCCGTGCAGGTTAGTTTGTTAACGATTTACGATATGTGTAAAGCCGTCGATCGCGGCATGGTGATGACCGATATTCAGCTTGAGCAAAAAGCGGGTGGCAAATCAGGCCAGTGGCAGCGGCACCCTTCATAAATTTAATAAATTTTCACACGTTCAGTTTCAATTAAGGCCCTTCTCATAAGCTAGCGATAGGAAAAATTCTTATCGGTATTCAGGATTTTACGGATCTTGAATCAACGCTAAAGCTTTGAGAGGGACCTTTAATGTCTGCGCTGAAAAAAATTATTCTGGCAATGTTGCTGGGGATGGCAAGCCTGCCGGCTGCTGCTTCTGAGCTCAAATTACTGGTCGATATGCTGCATGAAAACGGCATGGTCAGTGATGCGCAATACCAACGTTTGTTAGCCGAACTCAATCAAAACCAACAGAAAAAAACGACAGACATAGCGGATCTAAAAGCTGAACTAGCCGATATCAGGCAGCAAGCGGCTACCAGTGAAATCGAGCTTGCCGCGCTAAAACAGCAGGCTGCCCACGATCAGCAACAACTGGCTGAAGTTAAAAAACAAGCCGACAGCGGTGTTGAAGTCACTACCCGTGGCGGCATTGGCGTAAAAAGCCGCGACGGGCAGTTTGAAACCCGGCTGCGTGGTCGTTTAATGGTTGATATAGCCGATTATGATGGCGATCCGCAAATCGCTGATGGCACCGATATTCGTAGGGCGCGTCTGGCATGGACGGGTAAAATATTTGGCGACTGGGGCTTTCAGCTAGATTATGATTTTTCGGATGGCGGTAAGCTCAGAGATTCATTTGTCGACTATACCGGCTTTGAGCAGGCGCGGCTGAGAGTCGGCCTGATGGAAATTCCGCTGGGTCTGCAATACCGCAGCAGTTCCAGTAATTCGCAGTTGATTGAACGTAGCTTGTTAGGTGCCTTTGGCGGTGACCGTTATATTGGTGTGATGGCCGATACTAAACGCCAGCATTGGAGTGCCGCGGCAGGTGTATTTGGCGATGATGCCAATGAACAGCGTGAACGCAATGATGAAGGCTGGGGTGTGGGGGCAAGATTGACTGCCGCGCCGATTAATTATGATAACCGGGTGTTACATTTTGGGCTGGCATCGTTTCACCGGCATCTGAACGATACAGCGACATTACGGTTCAGCGAACAGCCCGAAGCGCGGGTGGCGGGTTTTGATATTGTCGATACCGGCATTATTCCGGGAGCGAGAACCTATACCCGCACCGGTGCTGAATGGGCCGCCGTGCGGGATCGCTGGTCAGCACAGGCAGAATATATACACACCGATGTTGAGCGCACCATTGGCCAGGATGTCGATTTTGCCGGTTGGCATCTGCAAACGGGCATCTTCCTGACCGATGATTCACTTAATTATGAAAATGGTGATTTTGGCACGCCATCGCCGAATAAACGGGTTGGTGCTGGGGGTATTGGCGCTTGGGAACTGGTGGCACGCTACAGTAATCTGGATCTGACCGATGAAGATATTTTCGGTGGCGAAATCGACAGCCTGACTTTAGGCGTCAACTGGTATCCGGTACCGATGCTGCGTTTTTCAGCTAATTACATTAATGTATTAGATGTCGATGGTGGCCCCAATGATGGACAGGAACCACGTATTGTCCTGGTTCGGAGTCAATGGGCGTTTTGATTAAGCGCCAAATATTTCAGTAAAACTGGCGAGCTGACCGGACTGCGTTAAATCATAACCGGCAACACCGGCTTGGGATCGTTGCCATGTGGCGGTATTGAGTGTGTCCATAATCGCCTGAATGCGCTGATCTGCCAACTGGGAAACCGGGATTGCCAGACAATAGTGTTCTTCAGATAATGGCAGAAAATCCAGTGCAAATTTATCGGCTACTGCGGCGATACCAAACCCACAGTCAGCGGCGCCGCTGGCCACCATTGCTGCCACGGCCATATGGGTAAATTCTTCCTGGTTATAACCTTGGATCTGTTCATTATTGAGTTGCTGCGCCATCAATAACTGATCCAGTAATAACCGTGTGCCAGAACCTTGTTGCCGGTTGATAAAACGGACACCGGGCCGGGTTAAATCGGCAAGCTGCTGAATTTGCAGTGGATTGCCACTGGCCAGCATTAATCCTTGCTGGCGGCGCACCAGATAAACTAATTGCGTGGTTTGCGGATCCAGCAACGCCAGATAATCCGGCGCCAGCTGCTGGCCGAGTTCGCCTATCGGGATGTGAAAGCCGGCAATATCACACTGGCCCTGTTGCAGCGCCTGTAAACCTTCCAGACTGCCGTGAAAATGCAGATCAACGGCGATCTGTTGCTGATTTAATTCATCGCGTAACGCACTGACCGCCAAGCCGTGGCTGGCAAAAATTTTCAGTCGCGCCGGATTGTGACTGGTTTGCAGTTGCTGCATTTGCTGGCGTAATTGGGTGGCTTGATTACTCAGTTGCGGTAATAACCGAGCCTGCAAATGCTGATGTGCCTGAAGTAAATACTGACCCGCTGGTGCCAGCCGGGTGCCGCGGCCGCGTTGTTTTTCAATCAGCGGCAGCTGAAAACGCTGCTGCCATTTTTCCATCAGACCCCATGCGTGGCGATAAGAAACAGCATTTTGCCGGGCGGCTGTTTGCAATGAGCCTTTTGCATTAATGTCAGCTAACAAATTCAGCAATATCCGATCGACCGGCCATTTGCCATCACTGGTCTCAATCTGCCAGTTAAAATCTATTTGAAATTCCATAAGTAAATTTAATCATATTTTTGATTGGGTAATAACCATTTAAACTGAATATTAAACCGTACTAAATAAGATTTATTTTGCCTATTTGGAGAGAAGATGTTCAGGAAAAATTATCTGGCACTGGCCTTAAGTGGTTGCCTTATTAGTCCGGCAGCAATGGCCGGTTCCGAAATGCAGACTTTAATTGACATGCTGCATGAAAACGGCATGGTCAGCGAAGCCCAATATCAGCGTTTGCAGAGCGAAATCCAGCAAAATTCGGCCGAGCAGGAAGCGAAAGCAAACGCGTTGGCCGAGCGAGAAAAAGCCCTGGATGCCCGTCAGGCAGAACTGGAACAGCAAGTGGCCAAACAGCAGAAAACCGGCGTTGAAATGGTGCCGCAAGGTGGTTTGGCCGTACGCAGTAAAGATGGTGATTTTGAAACCAAAGTCGGTGGCCGGTTGCAGATTGATGCTGCAACCTATAGCGGTGACGGCGAATATGGTGATGGTACCCGTATCCGCCGGGCGAGGTTGTCGCTGTCAGGAAAGGTTTACCGGGATTGGGGTTATAAAATTGAATACGATTTTGCCGGCGATACGCTGAATGATGCATTCATCGCATACAACGGACTGCAAAATTACAGTTTCATGGCCGGGAATTTTAAAGATCCCTTTATTCTTGAGCAGCTTACCAGTGCCAATAATGTCACTTTTATTGAACGCAGTCTGGTTTCCGGTGCTTTTGACGCTGGGCGGCATATCGGGGCAATGGCTGAACGCAACAGCCAGCATTGGACAGTGGCTGCCGGTCTTTTTGGTGACAGAGTCAACGATAGTGGTGGTGCCGACGATGAAGGCTGGGGTTGGGGAACACGCGCTACCTGGGCACCAGTAAATCAGGCTGGCAAATTGCTGCATGTGGGTGCAGGTCTGAATTATCGTGATTTACAACCCAACAATACAGTGCGTTTTCGGCAACAACCTGAAACCAGTATTGCCGGTGTTAATGTCGTGGATACAAGTGATTTGCAAAATGCCAACAGTCAGTTCAAGTCTGGCCTTGATATCGCTGTCACTCTCGGCCAATTTTCGGCACAGGGGGAATATCTTCGGGCAACGGTTGAGGTAGATAACGGCTCAGATGCTGATTTCAGTGGCTGGTATCTGCAATCCAGTTATTTCCTGACGGCTGACTCACGACCTTACAAGCATGGCTCATTTGGCATGATCAAACCGACGCATCCACTGGGTAAAGGCGGCTATGGTGCCTGGGAACTGACTGCAAGGCTCAGTAATGTTGATTTGAATGATGGTCTGATTGATGGCGGTGAGGCTGACAGTATGACGCTGGGGGTTAATTGGTATCCAGTCGGTGGCCTGCGTTTTTCAGCAAATTATGTTGATGTGCTGGATGTTGACGGCGGCCCGCAAGATGAGCTTGAGCCAAAAGTTTTCCAACTGCGC
>Ga0307934_1002146_pt1 | contig 10812 bp, 7 predicted proteins | sample OrgLakmetageno90_FD_201838 | JGI IMG/M metagenome (GOLD analysis project Ga0307934, IMG submission 201838) | Saline water microbial communities from Organic Lake, Antarctica - #90 | ecosystem: Environmental > Aquatic > Non-marine Saline and Alkaline > Saline | place: Antarctica: Organic Lake... | reverse complement strand
GGCGCTGCTGAATGGCATCGATAAACCATTTTGCAGAGTCTAATTTTTGTTTTACAAAGGTCATCGCTTCTTTATCTGATTTCGACTTTTCTTTCGATTTCTGATAGTGCTCAATCATTCCTTTATACTCGTTACTCACTCTAAGTTGAGGTACGTTTCTGCCATTTAAGGTAATTTCCAGTTCTCCATCGTTTATAGAAAGGGTAAAATCAGGTACTACTACTTGCACCGTCTTGCCTGAAGTATTCATGGAATTACCTGGTTTTGGATTCAACTTCAAAATTTCATCGATGGCTTCCTTTAAGTCTTCACTTTCTATTTCTAGTTTGTCAATTATTTTAGAATAGTGCTTTTTGGTAAATTCATCAAAGTGATTTTGAAGAATTTCAATAGCAATTCGTTTGGCATACGAGTTTGAAATCCGCTTTTTGATCTGAATCAACAAGCATTCCTGTAAGTTTCTAGCACCAACACCCGGAGGGTCCATTTCTTGAATAATGTGCAATACTTTTTCAATCTCTTCTTTGCTCGTCATGATATTATTACGAAAAGCTAAGTCGTCTTCTATGGCACTTACATCTCTTCTTAAATACCCCGAATCGTCTAGGCTCCCTATAAGGTGATCTGCAATTTGCTCTTCTTTGTCCGTAAGGTTTTGAAGATTGATTTGATCCTTTAACCGTTCGTGAAAAGTAGATCCCCCACTAAAAGGAATGTCTCGATCTTCATCGTCGGCACTGTGATTAGATGCTTGATACTTGTAGTCAGGCGTGTCGTCGTTATCCATGTACATGGAAAGATCGATGTCTTCGTGCTCGTCTTTTGCATCGTCCCTTTCTTCGTATCGCTCTTCTTCCTCTTCCTCGTCCGTGTTATCCATACCCTCATCTAAGGCAGGGTTGCCCTCTAACTCTTCCTTCACTCTTTGCTCTAGAGCAACAGTTGGCAGCTGCAACAACTTCATGAGTTGAATTTGTTGAGGCGAAAGCTTTTGTAATAGCTTTTGTTGAAGAGATTGTTTTAACATGGCTTAGTATTCGACTTTAAATTTAAACTTTTTGTTGGAGTATAAACTTTACTAACCATTATTTATGCCAAGATATTTTAACGGTTTTTATTTTCTCAGAATCCCAACGCTCTGGTTCTATTAAAAATCCATTTTTTAAGTAAAAATTTAGAGGAGAAGTGTAAGGGGAACCGTCTAACTTGACATATTCGTTCGAGTCAACAACCCAAGCAAATAAGCTATTATTCTGTTTTTTTGCGCGCTCTAGTAGTTTCTTTCCCAATCCTTTGTTTTGAAAATCTTGGTGAACGATTATTCCAAATTGTCTTTCCTGATTTCGGTCAAATTCAAAATACCAAGCACAAAAGTTCTGTTTATCATCTTTCACAACGGTGTGTTGCAAGTTAGCTAAACTGTTAAGGTATTTCTCGAAGGAGTTTGAATCGTGGTTTAAAACTAAAGGATATTCGCTATTCCAAGCCTCAAGTAGTTTGTTTTGAAGTAATGAAGATAACGCATCAGTTTTTTCAAAAATCATTAGAACCTAAAATTCAGCGTTCTTGGGTGTTCTTGGAAAAGGAATTACATCTCTAATATTCCCCATTCCAGTTACAAACAGCACGAGTCTTTCAAAGCCTAATCCAAAACCAGAGTGCGGAGCTGTTCCAAATTTTCGAAGGTCCAGGTACCAAGAAAGTTCATCGGTAGGCACGTTCATCTCGTTCATTCGTTGCACTAACTTATCCATGCGTTCTTCACGTTGCGAGCCACCAACAATTTCACCGATTCCTGGAAATAAAATGTCCATGGCTCTAACTGTTTTGTCATCGTCATTTTGGCGCATGTAAAATGCTTTAATGTCTTTTGGGTAGTCGTAAAGAATGACCGGTTTTTTGAAATGCTTTTCTACCAAGAAACGCTCGTGTTCGGATTGCAAATCTGCACCCCAACCGTCGATGAGGTAATTGAACTTTTTCTTTTTGTTTGGTTTCGAATTTCTTAAAATGTTAATTGCGTCCGTATAGGTTACTCTTTCAAAATCATTTTCGGCTACGAACTTTAATTTTTCAATCAATGCCATTGGAGACCGCTCTTCAGCTTTCTTGTTTTTCTCTTCGTCTACTAGGCGAGCGTCTAAAAAGGCCAAATCATCTGCGCAATTTGCAAGTGCATAGTTGATTAAGTACTTTAATAAATCCTCTCCTAAATCCATATTCTCGTCCAAATCTGCAAAAGCAACTTCAGGTTCAATCATCCAAAATTCAGCTAAGTGACGAGTAGTGTTCGAGTTTTCTGCTCTGAACGTAGGGCCAAATGTGTAGACTTTTCCTAACGCCATTGCCGCTAACTCCGCTTCCAATTGACCGGAAACGGTAAGGTTCGTTTCCTTTCCAAAAAAGTCTTTCTTGAAGTCCACTTCTCCATCTTCTGTTGTTGGAATTTCGTTCAACTCAAAGTTGGTCACTTTAAATGTCTCTCCAGCACCTTCAGCGTCAGAGCCCGTGATAATGGGAGTGTGAATGTTGTAAAACCCTTTATTATTAAAGAATTCGTGAATTCCAAAAATCATTGCATGTCGAATGCGACTAACCGCAGAAAACGTACTAGTTCTAAATCGTAAGTGAGCAATTTCTCGTAAAAATTCTAGGCTGTGCTTTTTTGGCTGAAGCGGATATTCATCAGGGTTAGCTTCTCCCAAGACTTCAACAGTTGTCGCTTCAATTTCAATGTTTTGACCACTACCTTGAGATTCAACTAACTTGCCGATAACGGAAATACAAGCGCCGGTATTAATTCGATCTAGAACAGCTTCGTCTGCATTTTCCATATCTACCACTACTTGAATATTGTTAATGGTGCTACCATCGTTCAAAGCAATAAAGCTTACGTTTTTACTTCCTCTTTTGGTCCTTACCCAAGCCTTAATTAAAACTTCTGTTCCAACTTTACCTTCTGTAAGTAAATGCTTTACTTCTGATCGTTTCATGCTTATTTGCTTTTCAAAAATTGAGGTTGCAAAGGAACGGTTTTCTCGTTTAATACAAATAAATTCAGCCACGGAAAAGTTGACCTTTCGTGAAGTTTGTTTGCTTCATTGCGGGTTATTTTCAGCTGCTTTTCACTCCTTGGAAACAAAAATTCTAAAAAACGTTTCCAATTCGAAAAATGTTTTTTACTTTTGCGCCCTCAATTATGGAAGAAAAAGAATTATTTGAAAAGGTGACTCATTTATTTATGCAATACGGCATAAAAAGTATGACGATGGATGAAGTAGCCAGACAGCTGGGGATTTCTAAGAAAACCCTCTATCATTATGTTGACAATAAGAAAGACTTAGTTAAGAAAATGATGGAGCTTCACATTAGCTGCGAGCAATGCAATTTGGAAGAAACGTTTAAGAAATGTGATAATGCCATTGATGAAATTATGGAGATGACTAAAGAAGTTGGTTCTCAAATGAAAGAGATGCATCCTTCTATTTTATTCGACATGCGGAAATATCATCCGGAGGCATTTCAAATTTTGGTAAACCACAAAGATAAATTTGTCAGAAAATCAATTCATAATAACCTTGAAAATGGAGTAAGAGAAGGGTTTTACCGTACAAATTTGAACACAGAGATTGTCACGGAGTTATACCTTTCCATGATGTCTTCTATTATGAATCCGGAAAACACCCCCGTGAAAAACATTAATACTCACGATATGCACCAAGAAATGATGCGCTACCACATTAGGGGTATAGCAAGTTCTAAAGGGAGAGAATATTTAAAACAAAAATTTAATCAAGATAATGTATAAATCAAACCAACTAAAAAGCTGGGCACTCGTGCTTTTAATGAGTTCGAGTTTTGCAAGTTTTGCCCAAGCAAGTGGACAGACATTTACTTTGGAGCAAGCTCAGGCATTTGCGTTAGAAAATAGTTACATGAGTTTAAATGCTCAGCGAGAAATTACCAAGTCGCAGAAAAAAGTAAATGAAACGATAGGCACCGGACTGCCTCAAGTTTCTGCTACCGGTAACTATCAGAGATACATTCAAACGCCGCTTTCGTTAATCCCTGCTTCCGCCTTTGGTGGCCCTGAAGGGGAATTCGCCGAAGTATTCTTAGGCACAGAACAACAAATGGGATTGGGACTTAGAGCAGAGCAGTTGATTTTTGACGGTTCTTACTTTGTGGGTTTGCAAGCAGCGAAAGTGTATTTAGAGCTTTCGAAAAACGATTTGAAGCGATCTGACATGGAGGTGAAGCAAATGGTAACGATAGCGTATGGAAACGTTTTAGTAGCACAGCGAAACTCAGAAATATTAGCCGGCAATGTAGAAAGCTTAAAGAAGTCCGCTTTTGAAACAGAAGAATTATATAAGAATGGTTTCATCGAAGAGCAGGATAAAGACCAAATTCAACTGACCTTAGCCAACGTTCAAAATTCCTACAACAATGCAGTAAGAATGATTGAGATTTCTAAAAATCAGCTAAAATTTACCATGGGAATCAACGTTGAAAGCGGAATTGAACTAACGGACGACCTTGTAACAGTTACAAAAGCATCTACTTCTGAGGCATATCTTAGCAACGAGTTTAATCCAAGTAATCATGTAGAATTTCAAATCATCAACACCCAAAAAACGGCAACAGAACTTTTACTGAAACAGCAAAAATCTACTGCCTTGCCAAGGTTGTCTGCGTTTTACAACTTTTCATCAAACTCCTTTTCCAACGAATTTGATTTTTTAGATAATAAACGATTCTATAACGGACAGTTAGTTGGGTTGAACTTGAATGTGCCAATTTTCTCTGGATTGAGCAGGTACAATAGAATTCAGCAAGCAGAAATTGACGTTGAAAAAATAGAGACCACCAAAACACAAGTTGAGCAACAGTTGATCTTAAATGCACAGAATGCAAAGTCAGGATATACGTTTGCCTTAAGCCAATACAATACCACGGAAAGCAACATGGAATTGGCACAACGAATTTATACTAAAACAAAAATTAAATACGATGAGGGGATCAGTTCTAGTTTAGATCTTACCACAGCCAATAGTCAACTTTTAAAATCGCAAACTAACTTTATCAATGCTGCCTTTCAACTAATTCAAGCCAAAGCAAATTTGGACAGAGCACTCAATCAATAGAAAATTTAACCAAGTATAAAAATGAAAAATAGTTTAACAATAATCGCATTAGTTTTTTTAGTTGCCTGCGGAGGGAATGAAAAATCAATAGAGGAGTTAATTGAAGCCGGCGACTTAGAGGCTTTAAAAGCAAAGCAATCTGAATTAACGGCAGAAATTAAGGAAGACCAAGCTAAAATAACTTTATTGAATGAAGCATTACAAGAAAAAGGAGAAACAAAAAAGCTTCCTTTGGTAAGTGTGTACAAGATCGAAAGCCAAGAGTTTAAGCATTTCGTAGAATTGCAAGGTAGCGTGGAAACCGACCAAAATATCGTTGTTTATCCAGAGTTTTCAGGGACCTTGCTAGACTTTAAGGTGAGCATGGGAGACCAAGTTTCCAAAGGACAGGTGATTGCAACAATAGACGATGGAGGAATGAACCGACAGCTGTCTCAAATGCAAGAAAAGGCTAAACTTTCCAAGATTACCTATGAAAAAAGAAAGCGTTTATGGGACCAGAAAATTGGATCTGAAATAGACTATTTAGGATCAGAAACACAGTATTTAGCTGACCAAGATGCAGTAAAACAAATGCAAGCACAGGTTGCCAAAGCTACCGTTAGGGCTCCTTTTAACGGAGTAATTGATGAAACATTAGCTGATGAGGGACAGTTGGTTTCTCCAGGAACGACACCTCTTTTCAGAATTGTAAATCTTTCCAACATGTTTATCAAGGCAGACGTACCAGAAAAGTATTTGGCTAGCATTAACAAAGGAAAGTTGGTAATGGTGAACGTGCCAGTATTGGACACAGTAATTAATACAAAAATTAAAAAGGTTTCCAACTACATCGATCCTGCAAACAGAACGTTTAGAGTGGAAATTGACGTTCCAAACAAGGATGGTAAAATTAAACCAAACCTCACTGCGAAGCTGATGATTAACGACTATCAAAATAGTAGTTCTGTGTTGATTCCACAAGGAGTAATTTCCGAAGATTCTAACGGAGAACAATACGTTTACAGAGCGGAAATGAAAAGCGGAAATACGGCAACTGCAACCAAGGTGTTTATTAAAACTGGTTTGAAACAAGGCGATAACATCGAAGTTTTAAGTGGATTGACAGCCGCAGATGCTATTATTAAAGATGGCGCAAGAACGGTAAAGGATAATCAGGACGTAGAAATTATTAAATAAGCGAAATGTCAAAAAAGAAAAAATCAGTCGATAAGGAATTTGGATTGTCATCTTGGGCAGTTGAAAATCCTACGGTTATTTACGTAATGATGGCCATTTTCCTTTATTTAGGAGTGACGTCATATTTCAATTTGCCGCGGGAAGATTTTCCTGAAATTATTGAAACCAAAATATACATCAGCACGCCTTATCCTGGCAACACGGCAGAAGATATTGAGCGATTAATTGTTGACCCGTTAGAAGATGAATTAGACGATGTTTCTAATGTGGTTGAAATTCTATCTACGTCGCAAGAAGATTACGGAATTATAACGGTAGAGTTTGATGAAGAAATATCTGTTGAAGAAGCGAAAGTAAAAGTAAAAGACAAAGTGGATGCGGCTAAATCCAGTGAAGATTGGCCGACTTTTAACGGAGCAAAGGTAGAGCCCAATGTTTTTGATTTAAACTTTTCTGAAGAGGTTCCCATTGTGAACTATAACATTACTGGAGATTATCCGGTGGAGAAATTAAAGGAGTTTGCAGAATACTTAGAAGATGCCATTGAGAAGGTTCCCGAAGTAAAGAAAGTAGATATTAGAGGTGCACAGCAGAAAGAGGTTGAAGTAGCTGTGGATGTTTACAAAATGATGGCGGCAAAAGTCAGCTTTCAAGACATTACAAGTGCAATTTCATCGGGCAATGTCACCATGTCTGCAGGTAATTTAATAAACAGCGGGCAAAGAAGAACCATTCGAATACTTGGCGAAATTGAAGATCCTGCTGCGCTTGAAAGCTTTGTTGTAAAAGCAGAAAAAGGAAAGGCAGTTTACCTAAAAGATATTGCTGACGTTTCTTTCAAGCCGGAAGATAAAACAACCTTCGCAAGAGAGTGGGGAGACCCGGTTGTGATGTTGGACGTTAAAAAGCGTGCTGGCAAAAACATGGTAGATGCCATTGACCAAGCGAATATCATTGTTCAAGAAGCGAGAGAAAATTACTTACCGAGTGACGTTACTATTACTTCTGCCAATGATTCCTCTCAAAAAACAATAAACCAAGTAAATGACTTAGTGAATAACATCATATTTGGAATCATCTTAGTGGTTACTGTATTAATGTTCTTTTTAGGTTTTAGAAATGCACTGTTTGTTGGTTTCGCAATTCCTATGTCCATGGTGATTTCTTTTTGGATTATTGATTTGTCAGGATATACCTTGAATACCATGATTCTGTTTGCCATGATTATGGGACTAGGAATGTTGGTAGATAATGGTATTGTGGTGGTAGAAAACGTTTATCGCTTGATGAGTGAGGGAATGTCTCGTAAAGATGCTACGAAAAAAGGTATTGGCGAAATAGCAGTTCCAATTATTATTTCGACCTTGACCACAGTTGCAGCCTTTGTTCCTCTTGGTTTGTGGCCTGGAATATTTGGTCAATTTATGAAGTATTTCCCCATTACACTTTCCATCGTGTTGGGCTCCTCTTTATTTGTTGCTATTTTCTTTAACTCTATGTTGGTCTCTAAGTTTATGACCATAGAAGATAAAGAAACACCCTTCTCAGCCTTGGTGAGAAACACATTGATATTGGTACTCTTTGGAGCGTTTATTCTTGCCGTAGGTGGGGATTACCGTGGATTTGGAACTGTCATGATTTTCACGGCAATCATGCTTTGGGTGTATCGCTTTGTATTGAGAGGAATGGCGGAACGATTCCAAAAGAAAACTCTAGTAGGTTTTGAAAACTGGTACGAAGGGTTTTTAAATTTCGCTCTGAGAAAGAGAAACGCGTACTATTTCTTTTTTGGAACATTTGCGATGCTTATAGTCTCCCTCATTTTATTTGGAGGCTCTGTTGGTTCTGGTAGAACAAAGATTGAGTTTTTTCCGGACAACAAACCAAATCAGATTATCACCTATATAGAATATCCTGAAGGAACAGCAATTGAGAAAACAAATGCCATTACGAAGGACATCGAAAAAAGAATGAATGCTGTTTTAAACGACGAAAAATTCTTGGACGAAGACGGAAGAAATTTCTTGGTAGAGTCCTCTGTTTCTGTTGTTGGTGAGGGTGCAGGAAATCCACAAACCGATGGTGGTTCTGCTGCAGAAATGCCACATAGGGGTAAGGTAACTGCTTCTATGCGAGAATATAAATTCAGAAGAGGAGAAGATAGTGAGGAGTTGAGGTTAAAAGTCCAAGAAGCACTAAAAGGCATTTATCCAGGAGTTTCCATTTCGGTGGAGAAAGATGCGGCGGGACCACCTGCGGGATATCCTGTGAACATTGAAATTAATGGTAAGGATTATGCCCAACTCATTGATGCTGCAGAAGAAGTACGAAACTTCATCAACAGCAAAAACATTCAGGGAATCGACGAGTTAAAAATTGACGTGAACCGAAGTAAACCTGCCATACAGGTGGAAGTAGATCGAAAAAAAGCCGGAGAGCTCGGCATTTCTGCAAGTCAAGTAGGAAACCAACTTCGTAATTCTATTTTTGGAACCAAAGCCGGGATTTACAAGGAAGATGGAGACGATTTTGACATCTACGTTCGATTCAATGAGGACCTTCGTTATAATCAAAATGCCTTGTTTAACCAAAACATTATTTTTAGAGATCCTGCAACAGGTCAAATCAAAGAAGTTCCGGTAAGTGCTGTTGCAAAACAGAACAATACTTCTGGGTTTAGTGCTATTAAGCATATTGATTTGGAGCGAATTGTGGTTGTCTACTCTGGAGTAGTTCCCGGTGCAAACGGAAATGAAATTGTAAACATCTTAAAGCAAGAAATGAAGCAGTTTGATATGCCAAAAGGCACTAGCTATGCCTTTACAGGAGAAATTGAAGAGCAGGGTAAACAAATGTCTTTTTTAGTTGGCGCTTTATTCACCGGGTTGTTTTTAATTTTCTTGATTCTAATTTTCCAATTTAGTTCTATATCGCAGCCGGTAATTATTATGGTTGCCATTTTCTTGAGCTTTATCGGGGTATTCTTAGGCTTGGTAATTACAGGATGGAACTTTGTGATCATGATGACCATGATGGGAATTATCTCCTTGGCAGGTATTGTAGTAAACAATGGAGTGGTATTGTTAGATTACACAGATATCTTAGTAAAGCGAAAGAAAAACGAGTTAGACTTGGAAGAGTCGGACTTGTTGGAAAGAGAGCAAATTAGAGACATCATTGTTGTTGGTGGAAAAGCACGTTTACGTCCGGTTATACTAACTGCCATTACTACAGTATTAGGTTTAATTCCTCTTGCAATAGGTTTAAACATTGACTTCTTTTCGTTGGCAACAGAGTTTGACCCTAAAATTTACATTGGAGGAGATAACGTAATTTTTTGGGGTCCATTGGCTTGGACGGTAATCTTCGGGTTAACCTTCGCTACTTTTTTAACCCTGATCATTGTTCCAGTAATGAACTATTTAATTTATAGAGCTAGAATACGATTTGCGAAATAGAGTTTAGATAAAAGACGAAGGACTAAGGTTGAAGGATGAAAGGTGTTTTGTGAAGATAAAGGATGGAATAGTCGGGACACAGGTTTAAAGATTAACTATAAAGGAGATATGTACTCACCTTCATTTTTCATCTTTTTTCTTTAATCCGGATTTATCCTTCATCTTTCTTCCTTTATCACTTTTATCTAAATCTCCTTTTTTGTTAAAAGCTTATCAACCTCTAAAAGCTTTCCATACCAATCTGCACCATACTTATTAATAAGGGGTTCTTTTAAAAACTGATATACCTTTACTTGTAGCTTAGACCCGCACTCGCAAGCTGGTTTACAAATATCTATCTGCTCGTAGTTCAGCGCCTCCATGTCGTGCAGCTTTTGCACTCTTATTGGGAATAGATGACATGAGGCGGGCTTTTTAAAATTGGTTTTCCCTGCTCGAAAAGCGTCTTCTATTCCACACTTCGCAGTTCCGTTACTATCGTAAGTGGTGAAAGCACACTCTTTGCCATTGTTAAGAGTCGTTACATAGTCCCCATCCGTGTCCACAGTAAAAACACCCATTTCTTGAATTGATTTTCTCCCTTCTGGCGTTAAAAAAGGGAGAATAGCTTCTAAGTTTTCTTCTATCGTATCAATTTCTTCCATCTCAACCGGCGCTCCTGCGTCGCCTTCTATGCAGCAAGCGCCCTTACAAGCCGCTAAATCACAAACAAAGTGAGCCGTAAACAGGTCTTCTGAAAGCAATACATTTTCTACTTGAATCATGCTGTAAAACTACCATAAGTGAGGGTGATATTGAATTTTAAATGGGCCAATTGCCTCAAGTAAATCCATAAACCGGTACTTTGGTTTGCTATTCGTTAAGAATAATTTTCAGAAACTCTTTTTAATATTTAATTATTTGATTTTGAACAGTTTATTTTTAAAGGAGTGTACGCATCATGAGCTAATGTCCAGAAACCGCAACTATTTTAGTAATAATTAACTTTTTTATATACGTTTGTATCATTACTAACTAAATTTATAAAA
>Ga0307934_1002144_pt1 | contig 10821 bp, 8 predicted proteins | sample OrgLakmetageno90_FD_201838 | JGI IMG/M metagenome (GOLD analysis project Ga0307934, IMG submission 201838) | Saline water microbial communities from Organic Lake, Antarctica - #90 | ecosystem: Environmental > Aquatic > Non-marine Saline and Alkaline > Saline | place: Antarctica: Organic Lake... | reverse complement strand
TGCTGGTTGTCGTTTTCCGGTTGTACGAACCTCAAGGGGCGACCTGGGTTGGCTTGCCGGTCCTCGCTTTCCTCGGACTGCTGAGCTAGGGGTGTGCGCATTCGAAAGCCACTGTCTTCTTCTTCCTCCTCAAAGGACGTCCCACCGTTCGCGACTGTGCCTTCAACCTCGTCGACGAGGGGCTTGAAAGACGGCAGTGTTGGTGACAAGGACTTGGACAGCGGCGGCGGCGAGCACGGCGGCGATAACTTCGTCTTGGCGACACTTGGAGTTGAAGGAGTGGGAGGAGTGGGAGACGATTGAGGCCTTTTCGGAGTAGGCATTTGAGGCTCCGTGTATACGGAGGCGGCACCTGCGCTAACACCGGCCGCCGCAAAGACATCGAGCATGGCCGAATCGGCGAGGCAGAAGTGCACCTCGCCTTCGGACACAGCAGCCTGCACACCCACATATAAGGTTGCATCAATGTGCCCGCGCATACATGGAGGGTGAAGTATGAGATAATGTATCCAACATCTAGTAAGTTTAGGGCAAATAAAGATACCAAAAAGGTATAAGATTCATTTTTGGGTTTAAAAAAAAAAGCGGCGAGAGCAGCTCGTAGTGCATTTGAGGTAATTGAATACTCGAGTACTTTGGAAGAACGAACCTGGTCGCTGGCTGGCAGCAACGCGAACGCGAGCTCCAGGGCGTCAAACGTCACCCGGGGCAGGGACTGCACCCAGGGCCCGGCTTGCGCGCCGCTGCTCAGAGGCAAAAGCCGCAGCACGCGCTGGCCGGAGCCGCTGAACTCCACGAGGACCGCGCGGTACGTGCCTGCCAGCGCGGCAAGGACTTCGTTGTAGCCTTCACGAGGAGAAAGTTGCGACACAGTCTCTGAGCCTGCGCAAACGCCCATGCCAACTCCACCGCCGCCACCACCACTACCACTACTGCTGTTGGCAGGGTTGCTGCGAGCGAGCGAGCCTTGGCGGCTGTGCGCCCTCGCCAAACTCCCTGGCTGAGACCTGGCTAAACTTCCGCTTCGGCTCAAGCTGAACCCCCGCGTGCGCTTCAAGTCTGGCGCCGCCGCGTGAATCACGTGCACTTCCAAAGCATTGGCGCGCCACGAGTGGCCTACGGACCCTAGGCGCTTAGCGTAGACCGCGTGTTTGGCGTGGCCTGCTCCCTGTACCGCGCGCACCACTTCCGGCCTAGGCGGGTGGGCCGCGGCGGCCTCGGCGCTCCCGAAGAGCCAGGCGCCCAGGGCCCCCACCGGCTTGTGCATCCCGACGGGCTCGAGCAAGCACACGCCGCTTTCTTGGGTGGGGTCCGGCCCCGCCGATCCGGGTGCCGTCATGTCGGCTGGTGGTGCTTCCGCTGTAGCATGTGCAAACTTCTGCTCGGAAGTTGCGGGTGGTGTGCTGCTGCTGCAGCCTTCCCCAAGAAGCCCGTAAGGGCGCACGCGGCAACGGCTACGGACGAAGGCCAGGCCACAAGCGCGCGCGTGGGCCGACACCGTGGGCAAGGTCGCCATCCCTTCGGCGTCATTCACAGCGGACTTCTCGTCCTGGAAGGAGACGCCCCGGCGGCCCCCGCGCAAGGCGTTGTCTTCGTCGTCGTCGTCGGGACCGCCGCTGCGGAGGGCTGCGATGCCCGGTGACATCGGACCGTCTTCGTTGATGGCTTCGAATTGCGCTGGTGCGGGGTTGTTGTTGCTAAGAGCATGGTTGAAGAATGGCAATGGCCTGCTTCGAGGCCCCGTTGCTGTGTTGGGGACACTAGTGGAGTTGCCACTAGTGTTGCTGCTGTTACTGCTGGTATCACGCACAGAAGGACCTGATTTCGAGGGGTGATGAGAGGTTACACTGCCCACGTTGCTCCAACCGTCGGCACTGGCTGATAAAAAATCATTACCCACGGAGTGACTACTGCTACTGCCACTTTCTTGCAATTGTTTCGCTTTAGATTTAAGCTTTCCTCGCAGTTCTATGAGGCGCAATTTGTCAGCTTTCGAAAGCACTAAGCTCTTGCTCACCTTTCATATTAGGCAAGAGATGCATGAGTAAATTAAGAAATCGTTGCTAAAATTTTGAACTCATCATGTATGGAAATAACAGATGCGAAGCAAACTTTGATTTGATTTCAAGAGATTACACCATCGTAGCGGGTCTAACTATGAATAGGGGACGACTTCGCCTCACTAGAAATACAAGACCAACGCACCCGCTTCGCTTTCAGAGCTTGCCACTCGGCCTGTTCCGATGACGTCAGCACCATTGCTTCCAGCTCGCGGTTCCGCTCAGCCACCGCTGCTGCCGCTGCTGCTTTTTGGTCTGCTTCCAACGTCGTGGCTGCGCTCTGCCTCGTCGGCGAGCTCGCCGAGAAGGTTCTCGTTCGCGACGACGACGACGACTGCGCGCGCTCGCGTCCTCGACTCAGGCCTTGTCGACTGCCCTGAGCACCACGCATGCCTCGACTTTGGCTCCCATGCGGTGATCGCCCACTATTGCCACTGCGACCCAACGAGGTCGGTGCAGTCGTGGTGGCTGAGCGCCCACGCGGCAGCTCTGGCACGGGGTCAACCAGAGGCATCGGCGGTGCAACAGGCGTTGGCATTGGTGGTGGTGGGGTTGGTAGCGGTCCGAATGGCAACAATGGCGCGGGCTGCACCGTAAACCCCACAGTTGCAAACGCAGCGCGGTCGTCGTCATTGGCGACGCACAAATGCACGCGCGCGCGCGGTGGGCCCCACCTGGGCGCAATGCTTGCTCCAGCTGCTGCTGCTCCTGCTGTGCCACCTAAGGGTGGGGGTGAGTCACGAGTTGGCCCAAACGAACGAGAAGACGACGACGACGACAAAGAGGATAAAGGCGAAGACGCTTGCGGCAGTATGCGTGTCGGAGCTAGCAGAGCGCGCTGCGCGGGGGTAAGAACCTTGTACGCGCCTTCGAGGGCATCCCAAGTAATTGCTGCTAGCGAAGCGCGAAAGCGCCCCGCGCGAGGCTGCTGGTTCAGCAAGTCCGTGTCTTCGCGCAAGTTCGCTCCGCCCGTATTGCCACCAGCAGCGGCACCAGAATTGGGATTCCGGCTGCTGCCGCGGCCTACCGTCGAGCCCCGAGCGAGAGAGGCAGCGCGCGACGGGGCGTAGAAGTTCAACCCACTGAAAGGGCCCGTGGGATCTGGCAAAAGCAGAGGCGCCACCCGAAGCACTGGCACGGGACTTCCAGCACTGTGCGGAGGAGGAGAGCCACCCCCAAGCTCTTTGTCGCTATTGCTGCTGCTGTTGTGCTGTTGCGAAGCGATCGCTGCATTGCTTTGGTCTAGGAAATTTGCCAACAAGTACGCGTAGCAAGCAGCAAGAGAGTTGGCGGCCGCCGCGGCATTTGCAGGCACCCCAGCACCTCGGAAGTCGGGCAGAGACGGGCCAAGAGTAGTGGCGTTGCCAAGGCGCACCATGCCGCCGCTCGCGCTGTGAGCAGCTGTGGCTTCGTCAGAGTCATCCCCAGGGCCCCAAAGTGGCTTTTGGCCATCTCCCGGGTCAGCCACATAGCACAAGCACGTTGCCTCTTCTTTTGCTGGTAACGGCAATTCTTCGCTGCCTTGGCCGCTGCCAGCACCGTTGTTCGTACTTGAAGTGCTGCTGCCTTTGTCTACAGCTGGCGGTAAGGGAGCGTGTGCAGGCAACGCCCCAGCGCCAGCTTGGCCGCCGGGCAGCAGTGCACCAGTCTCAACCAGCACGGGCCAGAGTTCGCTGGCGCCAGCTTCAGCCGCAGCTACGTCAGCTGCTGCCTGGGTCAAAGCCACCGAAGACGCCGAGGGCACGCGCTCGCCCAGGGCACCGTGCGGGGCCACCATTACCTAGCAGACGACGAAAGCGTGCGAAACAACAAAGAGCAAGAGGAAGCAGGCAGTGAATGCGGGTGGATTGTGGTTGAGCACTGCGAATCAGAGGGCAGAATAAGAAAGACTTTAGGAATACAAAATGATAACAGCCAAAGACTCGTATGATTCAGAACATACCGCTCGGACGAAGCGGTGGGCGCCCGCTTCCAAGGCAGCCGCGTCAGCTTTCGCCTGCGCTGCAGCCGCAGCCTGCGCAGTCGACCGTACGTCTTTCACGATGCGCAGGGCGCGCTTTCGGCGCACAAGTCCTTGCAGCAGCACTATCCCAGCAGGTGCAGCTACACGCTTGGCAGGTATTCTTTTAGTGGCTACAAGTGTTGGTCGATCAGCTGCTAGCACTTTGCCACCTTGTGCGCGCGATCGTGGTGGCGGTGCAATAGTGGCCTGGTTAGGCACCAAGGACGCACTGGACCTCGAGGACGTCGCACTCCAGCGGGGCTCCTTAGCACCAGCATGCAATGTAACGGGCTCTTCCACATCAGAATCATTGCCATCACCCTGCGCAATGCTGTCGCTTTTCATTGGGCTCATCTGCGGGACGCCTGGGCTCGTAGGAGTCGGCATCACGCTCGTTGGCGACAATCTTTTGCTACGCAACCCAACTGCGTCGTCGATGAGATGGTTGTCAACTCCATTCAAGCGATTGGTAGGCGATATAAGTGTTGTGCTCCTTGATTCTTGAGCACTTGGCAACTTGCCGTCAACTATTACTGTAGTCTCGAAATCGCTTGCGCTACCAGCGTGCTTCTGCGGATGCAGCATTTGATCCGAATGCTCGCCTGAGCCGAGCTTTAAATTCTGCATAGGAATATAAGCATCTAGCATAAGTTTACAAGCTGCGATGTATTCGCGAGAGCATTCTTTAGGCAATAAGGTCAATAGCCGTAAAGACCCTGGCGGAACCCACAAGATCTTCACACGGATGTTGATGCTTCATTTTTTTGGCCAAGCTCTAAACTCATCATCAATCTAATCATCAATCACAATTTCTGGTGCCCGCGCGATGCACGAATCAGGGGCAACTTGCTTCGGTATCTGTACAGCAAGTGTGTGCTCTTAGCTCTTAGCGCTTTGGTGCGCGTCTAAACAATGACCTGAGGCTGACGCTGAAGCCGAGGCTGAGGGACGAGGGACTGTCAGGGATGTCAGGGACGACGGGCTCTGGAAATAGAGGGCTCACAGGTCACGCAGGCTGCACAGGCCACAGGCGAAGAGGGTATTCGGATTGCAATTACAATGCAACTTTCCACTTTTCAGAACAGAAAGCCAGGCAAAAATAACACCTAAGAAAAAAGAACCAAGCGCCAAGCGTAAAGCTCGCGGCGAAGACATAGACGTAGTGACATAGAAGGTTGGTGTTGATGTCCGTGGGCTATGCGAGGTACGGGGACGTGGACGTCGGAAGTTCGATATTTATGAGTGGCAAGAGACAAGAGGGAGGCAGGGAGGGGGATACGAAGCCAGGTTTGATCGCACATAACTACCTACTTAAATAGCTGTAATAGCTGGGTGTAGTCACCACAAGCTACAAGTGAGCCAGCCGTGCCGGTCGGCTGAATTACAGCTGCCGTGGTCATTTCCACATTTCAGTTTATATACCACCAATCCATTCCCTTCGCGAGTTCGCTTCTCTGTGAATTGAGTGCTCTACTGGAGTACGCAAGGCCATTCGCTTTAGAAAATATAGTCCGCTTAAGCAAGGCGCGACTTCTGGCGCTGGCGAAATACGTTTGTGGTTGACCCACCATAGGCCGCGTCGTCGTCGCTGTCATCGTCGTCGTCACCGCCGCCACCGCGCCCGCGCTTTCCCATCATGCCCGGCGGAGGCGCCATGCCCGGAGGAGGAGCCATCCCCGGTGGGGCGTTCATCATTGCAGGGGGAACACCGACGTCACCACCGCTGCCGCCACTACCGCTGCTGCTTTTGCCGTGGCCGCTGGTGTGGCCGAAACCCGGGCCGAGGCCCGACCCGCCGGGCCCGAGCTGCGGGGAGTGCAGCAAGATGGAGAGCACCAAGTCCACGTCGGGGCGTTGGCCCGGGGCCGCAGGGGGCAGGCTTCGCGCGAAGTTTTGTAAGAAAGGGGGCACCCCAGCCATTGGCGGCCCTTGCATTGAAGAGGTCGTGTCTCCTCCTCCGGAGGTGGCTGCCAGCGGCGTGGCAGGAGGTGCGCACAAGTTTTGTCCGTTCGATTCGCCCACGCGCGAGGACTCAGCTCCACTTGCACCGCTGTCGCCGCCACCATTGATGCCGTTTCCATCGCCACGGTCGCTACCTGCGCTGCCGCTGAGGCTACTCGCTCGCTTCAGCGCTTGCGCTGCGCTCGCTTGCGTTTGACGGGCCGCCCGCAGCCACGCGGGCTCTTCTTTTTCTGGCAGCACCAAAGCCGAGGCTGCTCCTTGCGCGTATAACCGGTTGTTGTTGTTGTTGAAGCGCCCACTTCCTCCACCGCCAATACTTTTGTTGTTCCAAGGCTGCCCGGCTCCACCTCCGTACACGACATCGTTGGCGCCCGCGTGAGTGGTGTGGAAGGCCCCTGTGCTGTGAAGCATTTTCGCAGAAGACGACCAACGTGCGTACAAGGCCGCGTCCGTGGGCGTCGCGCACTGCGCAGGCTCTAGACCGGGTGGCGCGTGCCGCCACCACAGCCGCTGCAGAGCCCCCTCACCTTCCAAAGCATCCGCACCGGCACTGGCACTGGCGCCATTGTTGCTGTTGCTGCCCCCGTAGGCTCCGGAAGCAAGAGAGGAAGAAGAGGGTTGAGCATCCGTCGCGGAGTGGGTTGAAGTCGAAATGAAATCGTAGGCGGCCAGGTCCCGAGGCGGAAGGTTCGCCAGCATGCGCCTTTCTAATTCGCGAACGCGGGTGCCGTCACGCGCGGAACTGGCATGCAGCACCTATTACAATCAATTGAATACAAAATTTAGCAGTGAACGGGAGAAAAAGAACACAGGTGCATGGGGAAAAGGCAAGTAGTAAGTACTTCGTATACGGTGATCAGAGAAAGAGACACTGTATAGTGCACACCTCAAAGCGCATGTAGGCCAGCCAAATCGGTTTCGGGCCAGGAGCAGCGACAGCCCCGCGCCAGTCTAAGCCAACGCCAGTGGCTTTCGACTCATCAACGAGGGTAGCGTGGTCGCCCTAATAATATCGGCGAACATTCAAGAACACGAGAAAGAGAAACGCAACAAATAATAAAGAAATTCTAAGCGACACAAAGCGAAAGAGAGAAAATGAGTTATGTTAATGCGAACGAGAGGGCAAAACCAAGATCGAGGGGCCTTGTATTCATACCGAAGCTTGGGCGAGGTGAGCGTGGTATGCAGAGGTGGCAGCGCTCATCGCAGCTAGGCTTCGTTCGTACAAGCTGCGCACGTCCTGCAGAGTGGCACTGTTGCTGTTGCTGTTGTTGCTGCTTGTGGTATCATTGCTGCTCTCTGCAGCAGCAGCAGCCGCAGCAGCAGCCGTACCACCTTCAGCGCTTCTACCAGCGCTGGCAGCAGAAGCCACGACGCCTACGCATTCGGCAAAAGCAAGGACGAAGTCGGCGCGCATGAGGCTGATGGGGTGGCGGCTAGCGGCGTAGCGAAATACTTGCAGCGCTGTGGAGGGCGAGCCGTTAGCGTACCTGGAGGAGGTGTTCGTCCAGATCGTACAAAGACCAAAATAACAAGAGAAACAAAATAAGAATAGGAATAACAATTGTAGAGAGAAAAAAGGTTAGCGTGAAGAGATAGAACACCATGAATACAATAATTCAATAATCTACTCAAGCGAAAAGGTAATTCGGAGCTCGGAAAAGGCATACATATACATGTGCGTTAGGGTATCGGTTGTGTGCGCACGAGAGTAGTGGTACATGTAACACAGCTTCTTCTTGGCTCACCACTCCAGGAGGGCGTGCGCGAGGTACACGTGGCAGCCCAGCTCGCCGCTCAGCCGCGCGCGCCGGGTCAAGCGGAACACTTGCCGAGCCGCGGCTGCGCCGTCGACGCGACGAGCAAACCGCTCCAGCAGCGCCCACGCCAGCTCGGAAGTCGGCTGCAGTTGCACCAACCCCACGTACACGTTGCGCGCCGCCGCCAAGCCCGCAGAGTTCCCACTTGCACTGCTGGCAGCGGCAGCGGTAGAGGCAGCAGTGCTACTGTTGGCGGCGCTGGTTCCTGTCGTGTCCACCCCACTAATGTGGTGGCTTTCGAGCAGTTCGGCGTACGCTAAATGCAGCATCGTGCAGCCGGGCACCTAGGAGTGCATGTGTGTATTGTGATCGAGGACGAGCACTAAAAGAATCAAGGGGCTTTGATTCTACCACGCTTTGCGCCATTAAAAGAACAGCGTATATGATGCTATTTCATTTTCTTTTCATACTTTTTGTGCCAAAAAAAAGGTAAGGAATTTAAATTAAGCCATCTCGCAACCTACCGCGAGGAGCGCTCTTCGGTAAATGTCTCCCGCGCGCGCTGCTGCTTCTGCCGGGACTCCCAGTGCTTCGTCCGCAGCATCAGTAGCGTCTCCCTGTAGTGCGCCTCCACCTGCGGCATCTCCGGTGGACAGCTCGTAGGACGCATAACTGTGCCAAGCCTCCGGATAAAATCGCAGCGCAGCCACCTAGTAGGAGAACAATATGCATTTTTCAATTTGTCAAAGTTTTTAGATTAGGGTGTGGACGAAACAAGCAACTATCTTTTGATGTTACAAGCACGGGCACATGAATAGATCCACGTGAGTGCTTGTGAGACTTCTTGGTGGCTTACCATTTGCTCGTACGAGTGGACCACGCGCCGGCGCGCCACCGCAGGCGGGAGTCGCTCTTTGTTTGAGCGCTCGTGAGCTAGCCGGCACTGCCACGCTTTGAGGTGCTTCACCTGGTCCTCGCCCATGCGCTGCCACTGCCGACTAGTAGCACCTTTGGCTGCCGCAGACGACGATGCTGCATCCTCGAGGCCGAGCACGGATTGGTCAAGGAGGGGCGCCCAGCCACCCTGCTGCGTCGTCGTCGCTGACAGAGCAGACGACGACGCTCCTTCTCCTCCTGCGTTGCGAATTGGCTCAGTCGAAAGACTGCTGCACGGTGGCACCGGAAGCTTCGTGAGGCGGTCCTGGAGCGCTTGCAGCGACGCAGGTGATCCCGGCGGGCCAAACAAGCCCGCGCCTTCCCATGCCACCGACCGAGCTTTCGCCACCTCTTGCGCAGCGCGTGCGTCCGGCCGGTGTTTCTCCACGAGTTGCGCCCCCAGCTGCTCGTTGCCTGAGACTTCGTGCTTTTCCAGCCGGTCGTACTGGTTCCACAAGTCGAGGCCATCGCGCAAGGGCAGGGAACTGGCCAGCTGCAAAATGGCGCGCAGCTTGGCCACCCGCTCGCTGCGCTCCGCGGCGTTGGAGCTCGGCCAGGTGCGCACGAAGTCTACGTAGCGCTGCCACAAGTGGCCCGCGTTCAAGTCGTGCCCCACTTGGGCCAAGCACGCGTCGAAGCGCGCCACCAGCGCGTCGCGGGCCGCCGACGCGCGCTGCACTGCTCCAGTGGGGGCCTGGCGCTGCTCTCGGGCCGCGGCGTCGCGCTCAGCCGCTTGCGCCCCGTACACTTCCAGGCCTCGCTCCATGTGGACTGCCCATAGCTCCAAGGACGCGCGAGCGCACAGTGTGGAGCCTTGGGCCCAGAGCGCGTCTGCACGCTCTTCGCGTTCTTCTGCGGCCTCCGGGGTCGCGGCAGGCGCCGACAGCTCCGCGCCCACACGCTCAGCCCACAACTTCCCTGAGGTTGGAAATTGAGACGTCGCACATGCGAGCACGCGCCGCCGCTGCCACTGCGCTTTTTTGCTTTCCTCGATCAGCACAGCCCAGGCCTCGGCGTCATACGGTTGGGCCTGCAGCCGAGATACCGCAGCTGCGCACGTTGCCGGCGGGTCAGAACCGTCGCCGTCCGAGGCCACGAGTGCAGCTAAATCGTCAGGCTTAAGCGGAACAAGTGCGACTGCGTGTTTGAAAAAGGAGGTCGATGGCAGTGCGGCTGAAACATCGTGCTCTAGGCCTGCAGCAGCTGCTTCTGCCTCGGTCGGAGCGATAGCAACTGGCGATTCGGCCGTGCTCGGGGCGTCATCCTCCGGTGGGACAGGTTCCATATGCCCAAGCTCTCTCTGTTAAAATAGAGTAGCTGATGCCAAGTCGTCCGGCCAAGAGTAGGCTTGTAAGACTCTAGCTAGCTTACAATAGGAGAGGCTGCTTGGCTGCTACTGTAGGTGCTTTCCATCCACCATCCGATCCACCATATGGATGTTAAGGCTGCTATGCTGCTGCTGGGCCTGCTGCTGCTGCACGTACAATACGTAGTAATTGTCCGTTGAACTTTACCCTCATATATCAGAGAAAGCAGGATAGGAAAAGGAAGAAGGAAGAAAGAAGGAAGAATGCGCGGAATGCGCGAAGCGGCGAAAGGTGGTACGCGTTACGCCTGAACTCTCAACGTCTGCTTTTCCGAGCTATACGTTGAAGCAAGTAGGCTGATTTTAAGTACCGACGGCGCACTGCCTGCCACTGCACTCCCTTGAGAGTTCCAATGAAGAGGAACTGAAAAGGGGCAAAGAAAATCTTATAAAATTTATCGGTGTGAATCCGAGCAGAAGACTTCGAAAGTATCCGAGAGAGGAGCTTCAGCTGACTCTTGTTCATGCCTTGCTCCATTGAAGCTTTAGAAGTAGGTGCGGTTGCTCAATCATCAGCTGAGAACAAGAGAGTAGATGATGTCAAGGATTTGGCTGTTGTATTGGTATGCCGATCAGCCTTGGTGAAAAGCCCGGCTGCTTCCCGTTCTGCCCTTGCTATGCATAAGGCATCAATTGACCCCGCACTCTCCGATACTCTTGATATTGTTGGAAGTTATGCCAACGAGCATGGCCGCACGTCGCTTCATGAAGCTGCCATTAATGGAGATTTGGCGA
>Ga0307934_1002142_pt1 | contig 10827 bp, 7 predicted proteins | sample OrgLakmetageno90_FD_201838 | JGI IMG/M metagenome (GOLD analysis project Ga0307934, IMG submission 201838) | Saline water microbial communities from Organic Lake, Antarctica - #90 | ecosystem: Environmental > Aquatic > Non-marine Saline and Alkaline > Saline | place: Antarctica: Organic Lake... | reverse complement strand
GCTGACGCTGGCCGCCGGACAACTGGAACGGATAGGCGCGTATGGTCGTGGCGGGGTCGGGCAGGCCGACCTCGTGCAGAAGCGCCAAAGCGCGTTTGCGGCGCTCGGGCGGTGTCAGAATGTCATGCGCCTCGAACACCTCGGCGATCTGATCGCCGATCCGCATCAGGGGGTTGAGCGCGCTCAGCGGTTCCTGAAAGATCATCGAGATGTCGTGCCCGCGCAAGGCCAGCATGTCCCGCTCGGACAGTTTCAGCAGGTCGCGCCCCTCGAACATGATCGTGCCGCCGGTGGGCGTCACCCCTTCGGGCAGAAGTCCCATCAGCGCGTTCGCCGCCATGGATTTGCCCGATCCGCTTTCGCCGACGATGCAGAGGATCTCGCCCTTGTCGAGCGTCAGCGACACGTCCTTCACCGCCAGATCGCGGTCGGCCCCTTTGGGCAGCGCGATGGAGAGGTTGTCGATGGCAAGCAATGTCATGTCGTCCTGACCCGCAACCGGGGGTTCAGCGCATCATTCAGCCCCTCGCCGATGAGATTGAGCGCCAGAACCGTCAGCAGGATGGCGATGCCGGGGATGAAGCTGAGCCACCATGCGGTGCGCAGCACGGTGCGCGCGGCGCCGATCATGTAGCCCCAGGACATCACGTTGGGATCGCCCAGCCCCAGAAAGCTGAGCGCGCTTTCCAGCAGGATCGCGGTGGCCACCATCAGCGAGGCCAGCACGATGATCGGCGGCAGCGCATTGGGCAGCACCTGTCGCGCGATGATGCGCAGATCGCCCTGCCCCGACAGGGTCGCCGCCTCGACGAATTCGCGGTTGCGCAGCGACAGCACCTCGCCGCGCACGAGGCGGGCGACCGGTGGCCAGCTGACGATCGCGATGGCGAGGATCACGTAGGCCAGCGTCGGCTGGAAGATCGCCAGCAGCACGATGGCGAGCGCGAAGCTGGGGATGGTCTGGAAGAACTCGGTGAACCGCATCAGCGCGTCATCCACCAGCCCGCCGTAATAGCCGGCAAGCGCACCGATGGGGATGCCGATGACCAGCGCGACGGCGGTGGAGACCAGCCCGACCAGAAGCGACACGCGCGCGCCGTGCAACAGGCCCGACAGCACGTCGCGGCCAACCGCGTCGGTGCCAAGCGGCAGGCCCTCCATCTCGAAGGGCGGCAGGAAGGGGCGCTGCACCATGGACCACGGGCTTTGCGGAAAGAGGATCGGTGCGGCGATGGCGCAGGCGATCACCACCGCCAGTATCACCACGCCGATGACGGCACCGCGATTGCGCGAAAAACGGGACCAGAACTCCTTCATCGGGCCAGCCTGATACGGGGATCAACGATACCGTAGAGGATGTCGGTGATCAGATTGAACAGCAGGACCATCGCCGCCGAGACGAAGAACACGCCGAGGATCACGTTGTAATCACGCTGACCGATCGCTTCGAACATCAGACGGCCAATGCCGGGCCATGCGAAAACGGTTTCGGTCAGGACCGCACCCCCGACGATCTGCCCGGCCTGAAGCCCGGCCAGCGTGATGACCGGCAACAGCGCGTTGCGCAGGATGTGTCGCCGCTGGATCAGCGAATTGCGCAGGCCCTTGGCGCGGGCGGTCTTGACGAAGTCGAGGCGCGACACCTCGAGCATCGAGGCGCGCGTCATGCGCACGTAGATCGCGGTGAAAAACAGCCCGAGCGTGGTGGCGGGCAGGATCAGATGCCGCCCTATATCGAGCATGCGGGCAAACCCGGTATAATCCGCGCCGATGGTCTCGTAGCCGAAACCGGGCAACCAGCCCAGAACGACCGAGAACAGCAGCGACGCCATCAGCGCGACCCAGAAAAGCGGCGTGGCGTAGAACAGCAGCGCGACGCTGGAAATCAGCGTGTCCCACCAGGTGCCCTGCATCTGCGCGGCCAGAACGCCGGCGATGACGCCGAACACGATGGAGATGACGAAGGCGGTCGCGGTCAGCAGCAGGGTGGCGGGCAAACGCTCCCAGATCAGGTCCGCCACCGGCATTTGCCGGCGATAGGAAAAGCCGAGATCGAATTGCACGGCGCCCTTGACATAGGTCCAGAGCTGCACGGCGAACGGCTGATCGAGGCCGAAACGCTCGCGCAGATCCTGCAGGAACTTCTCGTCCGACGCGCCGGCCTCGCCGGCCATGACGGCCGCCGGATCACCCGGGGCCGCGTGGATCAGCACGAAGTTCAGCACGAGGATCGCCAGCAGGATGAAAACGGCCTTGACGAGCCGCGCCGCGATGAAGCGAAGCAAGATGCATATCCCGTGATTGACGTGTCAGAGCACCGCCGCGCCACCCGGTGGGCGCGGCGGCAGTGCGGTCAGGTCGGATCAGTCACGGTCCAGCCACGCATCGCGCATGCCGTCATTGACGCCGATGGCGGTGGTGACCGGGTCCTTCACGTCGCAGCGATAGATCGTCGGGAATTCGAGCTCGATCATCCACGCCACGGGCAGGTCATCGACAAGGATGTCCTGCACCTCGCTGTAAAGCGCCTGACGCTCGTCCTCGCTTGCCGACACGGCGGCTTTTGCAAAAAGCGCGTCGACCTCCTCGTTGACGTAGCCCGAGACGTTGTTCCACGGGCTGCCCTTGGCGATGTTGGACGAGATGTAGTTTCGCGCCACACCGAGGGCCGGATCGCCGTACTGATAGATATAGGTGAAGGCGAGGTCGAAATCCCATTCGCCGACGCGCTGGTTCCAGCCGGCGACATCCGTCGCGACGATGCGGGCGTCGATACCGACCTCGGCGAGGTTCTGCTTGGTGACCTCGGCCCAACGTTGCCACGTCTCGCCGTAAGGCAGCGGCAGCAGCGCCAGCGTCTCGCCGTCATAGTCCGACGCTTCGAGATATTCCCGCGCCTTTTCCGGATCATAGCCGATATCCGGCGTGTCGGGCTCGTAAAAGCGGGTGACCGAATTGACCGGGCCCGTGGCGATCCTGCCATTGCCATTCCACAGCGCGTCGCGCGCGAATTCGCGGTTCACGGCATGCATGACGGCCTTGCGCAGGTTCTTGTCGGTCATCGGCCCTTCATGCATGTTCTGCCACATCCAGGAATGCGGCGCGAAGAATTCCCAGCCCCCGGTCGTGTGACAGACATTGTCCATCGCGGTCAGGCGCGGGATATCGAAATTCTCGACCGACCCGCCGGGCAAAAGATCGACCGTCCCGTTTTCGAACGCGACCGAGCGCGAGGCGGCATCGGGGATCACCTGATAGTAGATTTCATCGAGATAGGGCTTGCCCTCGAGATAATAGTCCTCGTTCTTCACGAGGTGGATGTAGGAGCCCTGTTCCCATTCCTCGAACTTGAAGGGGCCGGTGCCGATCGGCGTGTTGTTCGCCGGGTTTTCGGCATAGTCGGTGCCCTCATAGATATGCTTGGGGACCATCGGCATCGTGCCGGCCTCGAACAGCCCGAGGAACGGCCCGAACGGCTGTTTCAGGGTGAAGACGACGGTGGTGTCGTCGGGGGCCTCGATGCTTTCGACATGCACCAGCGAGGCGCGCAGGCGGGCATGGGTCTCGCGCAGGAACTCGTCGACCGAGAATACCACATCCTCGGCGGTGAACGGCTCTCCGTCATGCCAGACCACGCCCTCGTGCAGGGTGAAGGTATAGGTCAGCCCGTCTTCGGACCGCTCCCATTCCTTGGCCAGCGACGGCATCGGGTTGAGATCCTGGTCGTAGCGCAGCAGGCTTTCGTAGATGTCGCCCGCGACCATCTGTGTCGGTGCGTTCTGCAGCAGGCCCAGCATCAGCCCCGGCGGTTCGGGCTGGATCACGACGTTGAGCGTGCCCCCCGATTTGGGCGCGTCCTGCGCGGCCAGCGCCGAGGCCGCCGCAAGCGCGGCACCGGTGGCGAGGATCCGTAATGTCTTCATGTCGTATCTCCCTGTAGATGGATTGGCGAAAGCCCGTCGCGCTTATCCTGCGCGATCGGGATGGTGCGTGAGCGCGAGGCGCGGAGACGCCCCTCGTTCGGGATTGGGCCATTCGAAATCGGGCATGTCGGGACCGGCTCCATAATCCTTCACGTTGCGGCACCTCGCCTCTGCTAATCGCCGCTGATCTGATGAGCGTAACAATGGTTAAGTGATTTACAAGATACCAATATGTTATTTCGCAAAAAGCCCGACCCTGTACCGTGCGGGAAATGCGCGGGACGCCGATCGGGCGCGCTGCCGAATTAAGCGACGTGATCACTTCGTTGGCGACGGACAGACACATCCGCGCATCCGCCGACCGATCGGCACCAGCGCGGGGGGCGGTCATGCCCCCGCCTTTCGGGGGGCGTGCGCGCGTGTCTGTCCGCGTGTGCCAGCATGATCGCATCCTGTGCGGGGTGTTTGCATCGCGGCCATGACGCATCAAAATTCCTTGCCATGCGAGCCTTTCAAAGGGTAGCACATGGGCAATACGGTCGAAGGCGTCCTGCGCCCCGAAACGGCATGACCCCCGTCAGATCAAAGGTGGCCTTGAATGGAATTACGTCCCAACTCGATCGAAGCCCGCGACATCGCCTATCACCTGCACGGCTACACCAATGCCCGCGCCCACGAGGAAAACGGCCCGCTGGTGATCGACCGGGGCGATGGCGTGCATGTGTTCGACAGCTACGGCAAGCGCTATATCGAGGGCATGTCGGGGCTGTGGAGCGTCGCGGTCGGCTTCAACGAAAAGCGCCTGATCGACGCCGCCCATGCCCAGATGCAGCAACTGCCATTCTATCACAATTTCTCGCATCGCTCGCACGGGCCGGCCATCGATCTCGCCGAAAAGCTGATCGGGATGGCACCGGTTCCGATGAGCAAGGTGTTCTACACCAATTCGGGGTCCGAGGCGAATGACACCATCCTGAAAATGGTCTGGTACCGGTCCAACGCGCTCGGGCAGCCCGACAAGAAAAAGGTCATTTCGCGCATTCGGGGCTATCACGGGGTGACGATCGCCTCGGCCTCGATGACCGGCCTGCCCAACAACCACCGGTCCTTCGATCTGCCGATCGATGGCGTGCTGCACACCACCTGCCCGCATTACTGGCGCGAGGGACAGGAGGGCGAAAGCGAAGAGGCCTTCGCGACCCGCTGTGCCGAGGATCTGGACGCGATGATTCAGGCCGAGGGACCCGACACCATCGCGGCCTTCATCGCCGAGCCGGTGATGGGCGCCGGCGGCGTGGTCGTGCCGCCCGCCACCTATTGGGAAAAGATCCAGGGCGTGCTGTCGAAATACGATATCCTGCTGATCGCCGACGAGGTGATCTGCGGCTTTGGCCGGACGGGCCGGATGTTCGGCTGCCTGACCTACGACATCAAGCCCGACATCATGACCATGTCGAAACAGATCACGTCGTCCTATTTCCCGTTCTCGGCCTTCATGGTGAACGAGAAGGTCTACGCGCCGATCGCCGACGAAAGCGCGCGCATCGGAGTTCTGGGGCATGGCTATACCGCCGGCGGGCACCCGGTCGGCGCGGCCGTCGCGCTGGAAAATATCAGCATCATCGAAGAGCGCGATCTGGTCGCGAATGCCGCCGAACGCGGCGCGGAGCTTCAGGCCGGGCTTGAGAGGCTCACAGGTCACGCGCTGGTCGGCGAGGCGCGCGGCGTCGGGCTTATCGGCGCGCTCGAACTGGTCGCCCCCGACGGTCGCGCCGAGGCGTTCGCACCGGGCAAGCTGGGCGCCCGGATGAACACGATCATGCTGGGCAACGGCCTGATGTCGCGCAACATGATGGATGCGATGGCGTTTTGTCCACCGCTGATCGTCACCGCGCGCGACGTGTCGGACATCCTCGACATCACGGAACGCAGCCTTGACGATCTGGCGCGTGACCTGTCGCGGTAATCCCGTCGGGACCGGTTCCGGATGACCGCGCCGGTCTAGATCAGGAACTCTGCCAGAACCTCGTCATGGGTGATGTCGCGGTAATTGAACCCGGCCTCGTCCAGCTTGCCGAGGATGTGATCGAAATTCTCGGGCCTTGCCGTCTCGATCCCGATTAGGACGGAGCCGAAATTGCGCGCCGATTTCTTGAGATACTCGAACCGCGCGATATCGTCCTCGGGTCCGAGGGTGTCGAGAAAATCGCGCAACGCACCGGGACGCTGCGGCAGACGCAGGACGAAGTATTTCTTGACGCCGGAGTAGCGCTGCGCGCGTTCCTTGACCTCGGGCAGACGCTCGAAGTCGAAATTGCCGCCCGACGTGACGCAGACGACGGTCCTGCCCCGGATCGCCTCGCCCATGTCCTTGAGCGCGTCGATGGCCAGCGCGCCTGCGGGTTCCAGCACGATCCCCTCGACATTGAGCATCTCGAGCATCGTGGTGCACAGCCGGTCCTCGTCAACCGTCCGCACACAGGCCGGATCCAGATCCGACAGCCGCGCGAAGGTCCGCGCGCCGATCTGTGCCACCGCCGCGCCATCGGCGAAATTCAGCACCTGATCCAGCCGCACGGGCCGGCCCGCCGCAAGCGCCGCGGCCAGACACGCGCCACCGGCGGGCTCGACCAGCGTCAGCGCGGCACGATCCCCGAGATAGCTGCGCGCGCCCGCCGACAGGCCGCCACCGCCCACGGGCAGGATCAGGTGATCGGGCACCTGCCCCAACTGATCCTCGATCTCGACCGCCACGCTCGCCTGCCCCTCGATCACGTCATCGTCGTCGAACGGCGACAGGAAATGCCCGCCGACCTCACGACAATGCACCTGTGCCGCCTGCAGCGTGTCGTCGAAATAGTCCCCGGTCATCCGGATCTCGACCGCATCACCGCCGAATTTCTCGGTCTTGCCGATCTTCTGCCGGGGCGTCGTCACGGGCATGAAGATCACGCCGCGCACCCCGAAATGCCGGCACATGAAGGCCACGCCCTGCGCGTGGTTGCCGGCGCTGGCGCAAACGAATTGCGTGGTGTCGGGATGCGCCGCGAGCACCTTGCGCATGGCGTTGAACGCGCCGCGCAGCTTGTAGGACCGCACCGGCGTCAGATCCTCGCGCTTGAGATAGATCTCGGCCCCGTAGCGCTCGGACAGGTGATCGTTGCGCTGCAAGGGCGACGGCTCGAACACGGCGCGCATGGCGGCCTCGGCCAAACGGGCGTTTTCCTGAAACTCTGTCATCGGGATGAAGTGACGCAAAGCAGGCGGGCTGACAAGGGCTGCTGCTTGCCCCGGCGCATAAAACCCGCTAAGCGCGCGACGATATTCGTGAAAGGGGAAAGACATGTCCGCGCCCAAGAAAGTCGTCCTGGCCTATTCCGGGGGTCTGGATACCTCGATCATCCTGAAATGGCTGCAGACCGAATATGGCTGCGAGGTGGTGACCTTCACCGCCGATCTGGGACAGGGCGAGGAACTGGACCCGGCGCGCAAGAAGGCGGAATTGCTGGGGATCGCACCGGGCAACATCTATATCGAGGATCTGCGCGAGGAATTCGTGCGCGATTTCGTGTTTCCGATGTTCCGCGCGAACGCGCTTTACGAGGGGCAGTACCTGCTGGGCACGTCGATCGCGCGGCCGCTGATTTCCAAGCGACTGGTCGAGATCGCGGCGGAAACCGGCGCGGATGCGGTGGCGCATGGCGCGACCGGCAAGGGCAACGACCAGGTGCGGTTCGAGCTGGCGGCCTACGCGCTCAACCCCGATATCCGGGTGATCGCCCCATGGCGCGAATGGGACCTGACCAGCCGCACGCGTCTGATCGATTTCGCCGAGAAGAACCAGATCCCGATCGCCACCGACAAGCGCGGCGAGGCACCGTTTTCGGTCGATGCCAACCTGCTGCACACCTCGAGCGAGGGCAAAGTTCTGGAAGACCCCGCCGAGGCCGCGCCCGATTACGTCTATCAGCGCACCGTGGCCCCCGAGGATGCGCCCGAGACCCCCGAGATCGTCGAGATCACGTTCGAGCGCGGCGATGCCACGGCCATCAACGGCGCGCCGCTGAGCCCCGCCACGATCCTGACCCGGCTGAACGATCTGGGCGGCAAGCACGGGATCGGGCGGCTCGATTTCGTCGAGAACCGGTTCGTGGGGATGAAATCGCGCGGCATCTACGAGACGCCGGGCGGAACCATCCTGCTGGAGGCGCATCGCGGGATCGAGCAGATCACCCTCGACAGCGGCGCGGGGCATCTCAAGGATTCGCTGATGCCGCGCTATGCCGAACTGATCTATAACGGCTTCTGGTTCAGCCCCGAGCGCGAGATGCTGCAGGCCGCCATAGACCGGTCGCAAACGCATGTGACCGGCACCGTTCGCCTCAAGCTTTACAAGGGGTCGGTCACGACGATCGGCCGCTGGTCGGATCACAGCCTGTATTCCGAGGCGCATGTGACCTTCGAGGAAGACGCCGGCGCCTATGACCAGACCGACGCGGCGGGTTTCATCCAGTTGAATGCGCTGCGGCTGAAACTGCTGGCGGCTCGCGACCGGCGCTTGAAGGGGTAAGGCGGGATGGATCCGGAATTCTGGCACAGCCGGTGGCAGGTCGGTCAGATCGGGTTTCACGAAGGCCGCGTGAACCGGATGCTGGCGGCGCATATCGGGGCGCTGAACCTTTCAGCTGGGGCGCGCCTGTTCCTGCCGCTCTGCGGCAAGGCGTTCGATATTCACTGGCTGCTGTCGGAAGGCTACCGCGTCGCCGGGATCGAGCTGAGCGAGATCGCGGTGCGGAACTTGTTCGACGAGATGGGTGTCGCCCCGGATATTTCGCAGGTCGGGCCGCTGAAGCTCTACGAGGGCCAGGGTGTGGATATCTTCGTCGGCGATATTTTTGCGCTGACCGCCGAGACGCTTGGCCCGGTGGACGCGATCTATGACCGCGCGGCGCTGGTCGCGCTGCCCGAGGGTATTCGCGGGCAGTATGCCGCGCATGTCGCAAGCATCACCGGCACCGCGACGCAACTTCTGGTGACGTTTCAATACGATCAGACACTGATGGACGGCCCGCCATTCTCTTTGTCCGAGGCGGAGGTGCGGACGCATTACGGCGCGGCCTACGAGGTCTCGGTCCTTGCCGATGAGGACGTGCCCGGCGGGCTGAAAGGCGTCTGCCCGGCCATTGAAAAGGCGTTGCTGCTGACACCCTCGTGACCCGCGCGACACGCCCCGGTCGGTTTCCGCTTTCGCCCATGCGCACGGGTTTGTAGGGTCCGTCGAAAGCGGTGCGAGGGGGCAAGGTGACGGGTGCGGCATCCAACATGACGCCGATGATGGCGCAATATCTGGAGATCAAGGCGCAGTATCCCGACGCGCTCTTGTTCTACCGGATGGGCGATTTCTACGAGCTGTTCTTCGATGATGCGGGCCTCGCGGCCGAGGCGCTGGATATCGCGCTGACCAAACGCGGCAAGCATCTGGGCGCGGATATCGCGATGTGTGGCGTGCCCGTGCATTCCGCCGAGGGCTATCTGCTGACGCTCATCCGAAAGGGCTTTCGCGTGGCCGTTTGCGAGCAGACCGAAGACCCCGCCGAGGCCAAGAAACGCGGGTCGAAATCCGTAGTCCGGCGCGAGGTGGTGCGCCTTGTCACGCCCGGCACGCTGACCGAGGAAAGCCTGCTCGATGCGCGGCGGCACAATTACCTTGCCGCAGTCGCACGGGTCCGGGGCGAGGGCGCGCTCGCATGGGTCGATATCTCGACGGGGGCGTTTCACGTGATGCCGCTGGCGCTGGCGCGGCTGGGGCCGGAACTGGCGCGGCTCGCCCCGCGCGAGGTTGTGGTTTCCGAAACCGACGAGGCGGATCTGCGCGAGGTCGTCGCGGATAACGGCGCGTCACTGACGGCCCTCGGACAATCCGCATTCGACAGCACGGGCGGCGAGAAGCGGCTATGTGACCTGTTGGGGGTCGGCACGCTGGAGGCGTTCGGGGCCTTTACCCGGCCCGAGATCGCGGCGATGGCGGCGATCGTCGAATGGCTTGAGATCACGCAGAAGGGCAAGCTGCCCCTGTTGCGCGCGCCGGTGCGCGAGGCGCAGGCGCGGGTGATGCAGATCGACGCCGCGACCCGCCGCAATCTGGAACTGACCCATGCGCTGGACGGGCGGCGCGCGGGATCGCTGCTGGCGACCGTGGACCGCACTGTGACGGCGGGCGGCGGGCGCCTGCTGGAGCGGCGGCTGTCGAGCCCCAGCCGCGTGCTGGAGGTGGTGCAGGCGCGGCTTGATGCGGTGGGATACGCGGTGGACGCGCCCCGGCTCGCCGACGAGCTGCGCGAGCACCTACGCAGCGTGCCGGATCTCGACCGGGCGCTGTCGCGGCTGGGGCTGGATCGCGGCGGGCCGCGCGATCTGGCGGCGGTGCGCAGCGGGCTGACGCAGGCCGCCGAGATTGCCGAACGGCTGGAGGCTGCCGATCTGCCCACCATGCTGGCCGAGGCGGTGGCGGAATTGCGCGGGCACGAGACGCTGCACGATCTGCTCGATCAGGCGCTTGTGGCCGAGCCGCCGCTACTGGTGCGCGACGGCGGCTTCATCGCGGCGGGATATGACACCGATCTCGACGAGGCGCGAAAATTGCGCGACGAAGGGCGCGGCGTGATCGCGGGCATGCAGGGCGATTACATCAAGCAGACCGGCATCGGGTCGCTCAAGATCAAGCACAACAACGTGCTGGGCTATTTCGTCGAGGTGACGGCGACCCATGCCGAGAGGATGCTGACCGCGCCGCTGAACGAGACGTTCAAGCACCGGCAGACGACCGCCAATCAGGTGCGCTTCACCACCGTTCCACTCAGCGAGATGGAGACGCGGATCCTCAACGCTGGCGGGCGGGCGCTGG
>Ga0307934_1002135_pt1 | contig 10849 bp, 9 predicted proteins | sample OrgLakmetageno90_FD_201838 | JGI IMG/M metagenome (GOLD analysis project Ga0307934, IMG submission 201838) | Saline water microbial communities from Organic Lake, Antarctica - #90 | ecosystem: Environmental > Aquatic > Non-marine Saline and Alkaline > Saline | place: Antarctica: Organic Lake... | reverse complement strand
AACCCTTGATTGGCCAATTGAATGATGTAATCTCGCCAATCAAAAAAACTGACCTCTGCACCTACTCCATAGGTTTTCAGTTGGAAATAACCTGCCGCATGAACTTCTGCATTGTTCGAACCTCTCAATACATTAATCAACATGGTAATGCCTTCTTTCTCTTTCATTCTAGCAATGCCCGAAAGTGCTTTTTGTGCCAACACAGTCCCATCAAAATCTTTAGGTGGATTCTCACAAACATCACAATTCCCGCAGTCTTTAGTCAGGTGTTCTCCAAAATAAGAAAGTAATATTTTTCTCCTACACGACTTTGCTTCAGCAAATTGCAGCATTCGACTCAATTTGTCTTTTTGCATGGTTGGATTCGCTCCATCATCGGCAAATTGACTGTACAACACAAAATCTCTCATGTTGTAATACAGTCTAGTTTCGGAAGGCAAACCGTCTCGGCCTGCTCTTCCAATTTCTTGGTAATAGCCCTCTAAGTTTTTCGGCAAATTGTAGTGAATCACCCAACGTACATTCGATTTATCAATTCCCATTCCAAAAGCAATCGTAGCTACAATTATTTTGGTGTCGTCAATTATAAATTCAGTTTGAACTCTTTCTCTTTCCTCAGCATCCATTCCTGCATGGTAAAACGCTACTGAATGTCCATACCCTTTTAAGTAATCGGCTACCACCTCGGTGTTCTTTCTGCTCAGGCAATAAATGATGCCACTTTCATTCTTCTTTTGTTCCACAAACCGCTCAATTTCTTCTAGTTTTTTCTTTTTGGGAACTTGTCCTCTTACTTCAATGCTCAGGTTTTTTCTATCGAAAGAAGAAATAAACAACTTAGATTTTTTCAGTCCCAACTGCTGTTCAATGTCCGTTCTTGCCGACTTATCTGCAGTGGCAGTCAGCGCCATAAAAGGAACATCGGGCAATGAATTTCTAAATACTTTTAGCTGGGTATATTCTGGCCTAAAATCGTGGCCCCACATGCTAACACAATGCGCTTCGTCAATGGCGACTAATTTTATATTCAGACTTCCCAACCAAGTATTGCTCACCGAGATCAATTTTTCTGGCGATAAATAAAGCAACTGAATTTCCCCGTTCGTAGCTCGGTCAATTACTAGCCTTTCTTCTTCTGGAGAAATGGTACTGTTAAAAAAATCTGCTTTTACTCCATTTGATTGCAAGGCTTGAACTTGATCTTTCATCAAAGAAATAAGCGGCGAAACCACAATCGTAATTCCATCAAAACACAAGGCGGGAATCTGAAAACACATTGACTTCCCTCCTCCAGTAGGCATTAGAACAAAACTATCTTTTCCGGCAATGGTGCGCTCAATAATCTCTTGTTGCAACGGACGAAATTCATCGTAACCAAATACGTTTTTTAAAAGCGTTTGTGGGTTCATTTGCATGGTTGGATTTTCCGTCTTTAGGATTTCAGCAGACAAATTTACTTGTGTTTTAGTTGTTCTGAAATTGTTTTTTGGTGCGTTTGCCGAAAGTTATCATACCTGCCGTCAAACGACTATAACTTTGAGCAATTAGGAGCTTCACCATTGTCCCGTGCGATTCGATTGCATCGTTCGGTATGGTGTATAATCCTACCTAACTATAAGGATTCCATTTAACAAACCTTCAGCATTATAAAATTTGTAATTTCTACTCATGCTTTAAGATTAAACTAAATAAAGAATAAACTTTACTGCTCTAATTAACTTACCACACGATGCAATCGTGCGGCAGCGGGGGGTCATTATTTAGTTCAAATGTGAGCGTTGGCAAGACATACTTTTTTGTAAACTTGGTATTTGTGGTAAATAAAGCGAATTGCAAATTTGTATGGCTTTGAGCGTTGGCTTTTTCATTATTTCCAATCGTAAATCAAATTTTCACATCCACATCTTATTTTCTTTCTAACTGGGTCATAAAGGATGGTTGAAATGAACTTACTACAATCTTTACAGTAAAAACTGTGAATCATCTTCTTTACATCTTCCCAGATAGCATCTAAATCTTCAATACTTGCTTGAAAGTCGTTATCGTGAGACGTGGTGTTTCCTACAAACATTGGCATTCCTTTAATTTTTGGAATATTAGCTATCTCTTTTAATTCTACACTTGCTTTGAGTTTACTTTGAACTGCATCTAGAAGTTCAGGTGCCATCCTTTTTTCATTAGTGACATTATCTCGATAGGAAACTTTAGCCTCCAATTCATAGGCTACCTTTTTCATTACCTTTTCTGTATATATTCGAATATCATTACCTAATCCATCGGTATTTCTATCCTCTAATTTTTTCAAAATACGTTCCTTTATATCTGCAATTCCTTTTTCGATTCCTGTACCACTTTCTTTTGACCACTTGAAATTTCTTAGAAGCCAACCTTTACTTTTAACTTCGCTGGAAACCAGTTCAAAAAACTCTTTTTCGTGGGTAAGCAATATGATTTGGTATTCACTAAATTTTTCAGTAAGAAGTTGTGCAAACCTGTAACGATGAGACCTATCAAAACTTGAAATAACATCGTCCAACACGAAAAATTTATTCCTTTTATTAAATGCTTTAACTGAAGCTAAAAAGAAAGATAAGCCCAAACAATTTATATGGCTTTCACTTAGAAAAGCCTCTGGCGGAACTCTACGAACATCAAAAAACTTGTAGTCAATCGTGATTCCAACAAGTTCCTCGTTTTTTGTTAAGGGAATAAGCCTGATGTCCTCAACCTTTTCTTTGGGGTTCATTGTTGTGTAATAATCGTTTATATCTTTTGAGAACATAGAGAGGAAAATATTTAGAGATTCCTCTTGCCTTCTTATAAAGTCCTCATACAGCAATTCAAAAGTTACTTGTTGTTTTCTTAAAACTGATTCTTCTGCATTAAGCCTTAGGTATTCTTTGTACGCACTTGCAGTCTGGATTAATTTGGTATAAATCGTGAATTTAATATTTGTCGCCTTAGTTTTAATCAATTTTTCAATTTCGAACACAATTGTTTCCACTAAAGTTTGTAATTCTTTTTCCGATAGATTTAGTTCCTTTGGGTCTTTTATTTTGTCAGTTAAGCCTTTGTCTAATTCTAAAATCAAGGAATTTAGAATCGCTTTAATAGAGTTCAGTTTTCCTTTGAGTTCCTCAAACTTATCATCTTCAAACGATTTATCTTTCAAGATTGCCTCAAAAGAGTTTATTTTTATTTGTATTATTTGTTTTAGTTCTTTGGCTTGTTCATCAATGGATTTTTTTTCCTCAGCAAGCTGTTCTAACTCATTAATTCTGGAATTTAATTCTTGAATAAGTTGGACTTTACTTTTTTCTTGCAAACAAAGTGGACAGTAATCATCTTCGACAACGTCTTTTGTCAAAACTGATTTGCCTTCTTTTAAAAGTGCAAGTAGCTGAAGATTTTTAATTTTTTCAGGTTCTTTTTGCAAATCTTGAAATGCCGTGTAGAATTTACTGTAATCGTTATTCACAGTATTTGATATTTGTTTTAATTCTGCAATTGTATCTTTTACACGACCATTAAAGTTTATTTCATCACTCAAGTTAGAATCTTCTTTGCTTGAGATTTCTTTTATGACAGCATTAATACCTTCACGAGACTTGACAACTATCTTAAGTTTAAGAGGCTTTATTAATTCGTTAACGCCATCGAAGAGTTGTTCATCCGAATATGCGTTACGACCTAAATTTTCCAAAATAGTTGCTTGCTTAACACTCTTACGACCATCGTAATCAGAGGCTTTAATGTTTTTCTTAATCCTTCCGAAATTCCGTTTTAAAAGTGTACGGATCTTAGCAACTTCTGAGAAACCAATAATTTCTTGAAGTTTATTTAGTTTTTCAGTTTTGGTTGCAATAATGAATTCTACTAAATCCCTATAACGCAAAATTAAATTTTCTGAACCCGAATCTTGAATATATTCGTTGAAGTAATCACTTGTATTTGATGTTTGGACTTTATTAGCATTGTTAATCGACTTTTTTGCATCTAAATCGTTATCATCAAAATTTATATTTATGAAGCCTTCGTCTTCATCTGCCAAGAAAATATTCCTAAGTGCCTCTCTTCCGCGTCCACCAATTTCCTCATTAGATAAATGTGCGATATGATTACCATAAAACCATTCAAATGAATCTGTTAGTGAACTTTTTCCCGTACCATTGTCGCCATAAATAAGAATTGATTTTTTATCGAGATTTAGCTTCAGGCTTTCTTTTACGCCTCTAAGCCCTGTTATTTCTAAATTTTTAATTTTGGTCATCGCTGTCTTTTTTGGAGGTTTTTAAGGCAGAAATCTTTAGCTGTTCTAATTCATTTTGAATATTTGTATCTGTCAATTTATCGTCACCGTACAGTTGAACTAACATATCTACAGTTTTTTCGTCAACTCCTTTGATGTTTAGTATTTCTGAAAAGAATTCATCAATTACTTCTTTGCCACTTTTAATTTTTTCTCCCATAATTTATGTTATTCAAAGTTCTTCCAATCTATCTCAAAATTGGCTTTTAAATATTTAGTCATTATATCAAGACCAGATTTATTATTGCATATTGGATATACACCATATTTTTCAACAAAATCAAGAATAAAATAACTTTCAAGGTCTTCAACTCTGTAGTTCCAGAACTTTCTCAACATATCAAAATTGATATATGTGAAATATAATTGGTCTACTTTTCTATAGTTTACCAATCCTAAGTTTTTGCTTTTTCCGTCAAAATGACCTGTTAATCTACTACCCATGCTATTGGTGCGCTTTTCGCTCATACCTATATAAAGTAAGCGAGATTTACGAAATGGGTATTGAATTTTGGTGTTGGCAGAATAAATGAAGTAAAGGCCCGTTAAGCCCATTAATGATTTAATATTATGTAAATCAAAGGTCTTAGGTTGGTCAAAGAATATCTTTAAGTCGGTCGGTTGTTCATTCATTTAATATTGCACTATATTTTAATTTGACGTTGTCAATTTACGGGTTTCCCCAATTTAAGCGTTGGCAGAAACAGTTCTTTTATTTTTTTGAGCGTTGGCTGTGGCGTTTAGGAAAAAATAAATGTGTTGTTTGCTCGGTTTTTTTTTAGTTCAAATATTGAATTTATGTTCTATTTCTGCATTACTTACAACATCCAAATAAACACAATTGCGTTTATTTCCGTTTTACGCTCTGTTAGTAATTCGATCCTAAAAATACCACAAAAAACTAACAATCAAAAGAATATCTCAACGACTTTATTCGTCCATTTACTTCACCACCACCTCGTTCAACTTCGCCCGATCTGAATACAATAAAACCCGTCCCAAATAAATTAGAATGAATTGAGTGAGCGGAAGTGCTAGAATAGTTCCGTTGAAGCCCATTGCTCCTGCACCATTGCATCGTTTGGCATATTGCATAATCCTACCTAACTATGAGGATTCCATATAACAAACCTTGCTCTCCTTCTGTCGATAACTTAAGCTCTCTAATAGAATTTCTTTGTTCTCATTTCGAGTGAATAAGCTTTTACTGAGTTTATAGAAGAATCTAACCATTGAACAATGGTAAAACTCACAAAGCACAAACCTTCAGCATTATAAAATTTACAATTTCTACTTATGCTTTTAAGTTAAACTAAATAAAGAATAAACTTTACCGCTGTAATTAACTTACCACACGATGCAATCGTGCGGCAGCGGAGGTTTGCGGATTAGATTAATTAAGAATTTAACTCATTATTCTAATATTATTTTCTTAAGCTCCTCTTTTTTTGCATTAAATTCTTTTTCTGTTAGCAACCCTTCTTTAAATAGCTCGTTTAATTCGAGTAGTTCTTTTCTCGCTTGTGTTTTATTAATATGTAATTGAATTTCTTCTTGTTCTTCTTCTTTATTTTTAAGTTCCATTTCTTCCTTCGTCAAAAAAAAATCATAACTCCATTCTTGATTGGAAATTAATGGTTTTAATAGAATTCTAGCAGGCACATTCTTACCTCTTGCCTTATAAACAGGATTCCCTAAATAATCATCAACTCTTACATATGTCAACTGATGAATGCCTTCTGATTTAATGAACCAAGTTAAGTAAAGGTATTTTTCTTTCTTTGGTGAGTTTTTGTCTAAATCAGTAATTCCAAATTTATATTTATTTGAAGTTTCTAGGACTTTATACTTATTGTAATAAACTAGCGTATCAATTATTTCGTTAAAAACTTTATTAGAGCTTGTGCCTTTGACTTTTTCTATGACGATTGTAGAATAATTATTTGAAGATTTTAATAGAGTGTCTTCATCAACGTATATTCTAGCAGATTCTCTTCTCTCTAGTTCTTCCTTCCTTTTTCTTTCTGCACTTGCTTTTCCCATAGCAACTCCCATTTGATAATATGTATCTGTAGAAGAATTTGAATTGCTTGGATTTAACACAGAATAATCTACTCCATAAGCTTTTGGGTTGGCATAAGCCCCTTTATTGGGGTCATTTTCTTTTTTTGTTTTAGTAGTAAAACTTCCGTCTATATTCTTAGTTGACTTTGAAGTGTATGTTTGACTATAAGTAGCAATAGAGCAAAAAAATATTGGGACTAATAATATCTTAAGTGAATACATAGACATGATAATTGAAATTCTTTTACTTACTAAATGAATGAAGTTTACTAAAATATTTTGATTTAAAGTATCATGCACTCTTAATTCTATATACCTTAAAGTTTTATTTGTCAGGTTTTTAAAATTTGTCATGTCTTTTAAATTTTTGCTAACGCCCATGTAAGATTTGTTGGGCATTAGGTAAAGATACTGTTAACGTTTAACTATTTAGCAAAAACTGTTTTCCAGTTTTGTATTTTTTCAAACATTACGAAATCTGTCCCGATAGCTATCGGGACAGATTTTGCGTTGTATCAAAAGGAAGCTAAACTCTCGTAACCTGTTTATGCCCAATGAATTTTACATTATGTTATCAGCTTTTATTTTCCCAGTCTGGCTTTCCGATTGTTAACCTCAAGTTAGTTTCTCAATCCATAAGCGGAATTGTAAGCCTTTGATTGAAAAGCTAAAACCTGCGATTTTGTTTGTTCAAAATCTAAACCGATGAGATTAATTAAAGTCAATTTGTTAGGCACGTTCTGAATAAGTTAATCAGTCAAGCCGTTGCGAGAAGTGGAGTAGTGGCAATTTTGCAGAAATGTAATATCAGATATGTTGTCCGAACGATAATGCAAAGTGAATTAACCACAATTTGGCATAAAATAAATATAGGTTTTGGTTTAAGTCAAGCTGTAAGTTAAGAGATTGGTTGTTGAATATTAGTAGAATACAAATAATGATAAATTCTCGCACAACTGTGCGAGAACTTGTATTTTTGAATTCTATCACAAGTGTGCGAGAATTACAAATAATCGAATGAGCGATTTAAAGCAGTGTAATAATTTTTTTAATGAGATAGTGCAAACGATAAATTCTGCACGTTATGAAGCCTATAAGTCATTAAATAAGCATCACATTGGGTTGAATTTTGAAATTGGAAAATTGATTGTTAAGAATCAAAATACGAATAATTGGGGGAAATCAATAGTTGATACATTATCAAAGGACATAAACAAACAGATTGACGGTATAAAAGGATATTCTCCGCAAAATTTATGGAGAATGAGGCAATTTTATATTGAATATGAGAATGATGCTGAACTTTTAGACTTAGCAGTTAAAGTTCCATGGGGTCAGAATTTATTAATAATGCATCAAGTAAAAAACCGTGAAGAACGAAAATATTATTTTATTGCAACAGATAAATTAGGATGGAGTAGAGCTGTTTTGTTAAATCAAATTAAAGCCAATGCCTATGAGAACCATTTGATACATCCTAAACAAAATAATTTTGAAACTTCTCTTCCTGTCCATTTATCTGAACAGGCAAATGAGGCTTTAAAGAGTGAATATAATCTTGATTTTCTTGGAATATCGAAACCAATATTGGAAAGAGAGTTAGAAAATAGACTCGTAGAAAATATTAGAGATTTGCTATTAGAGCTTGGTTATGGCTTTACATTTATAGGCAATCAATATCGACTGAAACTAAATCAAAAAGAATATTTTATTGATTTACTTTTCTACCATCAGTTTCTGAAGTGCCTAATAGCGATAGAATTAAAAACTGTAGAGTTTGAACCTGAATTCGCAGGGAAAATGAACTTTTATCTTGAATTATTAGATTCGCAAGAAAAGCAACAAGATGACAATCCTTCTATTGGCATTATACTTTGTCCAACTAAAGATAACATTGAGGTTGAATATAGTTTAAAGTCAAGTTCTAAGCCAATTGGAGTTTCAGAGTATAAGCTGACACACAGTTTACCAAGTAAATTAAAAGGAAAAGTCCCTACGGCTAAAGAGTTGAAACAAATGTTAACAAAAGCCATTGTTAGAACAGGACTTGATGGAGAAGATAAAGGTTAATAAATAACTTTGGTTAAGAAATTTACCTGGTGTTGGGAATGTAAATTTTTGGGAATTGCTGATAACATCCAAATAAACGCAATTGCGTTTATTTCCGTTTTACGCTCTGTTAGTAATTCGATCCTAAAAATACCACAAAAAACTAACAATCAAAAGAATATCTCAACGACTTTATTCGTCTATTTACTTCACCACCACCTCGTTCAACTTCGCCTGATCGGACAGCAAAACCCGTCCCACATAAATTAAAATGAATTGAGTCAACGGAAGTGCTAGAATGGTTCCGTTGAAACCTCCAAAAATGGGAACCCAAAGTGCAAAAGAGAACACTATAATTGCCGGGTTCATTCCATTCACGCTCATCGCATGGTTTTCTATTCTCATGTTCTTGAATCTAATTTCTAGCATCCATTATTGTCCCAATCGTTTTAATACATTTTGCAATTTTATTGCAATTCCACTGTTAAAATTCAATTCAGAACTATTTATATACTTCAAATTCGCATCCTTGATATTAGACGTGAAGTAACTGTTTTCTACACCCAATAAATCACACAACAGTCGAAAATAGTCCTCTTGCAGGTACATAAATGTTTCGTAGGACCAAATAAAACTTTTTGATTCACTTTTCAGAACTTTCCCAATCATAACTCTTGCTCTCTTTTGATGTTCCTCTATCGTTTCTGGTTTTCTTCCAAACCTCTGCCTAACGGACCGTTTTGAAATAGTTGCATCTCGGGTGCAAATAATAAAATGTGCATCATATACAGATTGCCATTTTTCTAAGGGTGGCCACTTGGCTTCTTCCATAAAAGGAAGAGATCTGTGACAGATTAAATGCTCCACTTCTTTGCACGGTAAACTAAAATTATTCTCCTTATCGCACGAAGCTGAATTACAACAATTAAACCCACGTCCATTCCATTCATCAGCTCCATTCAAAACTTCTGAAATTAATTGCGCAACCAAGGTAGACCCGGAGCTCTCTGGACCAATTACAAAAACACATTTTTTTTTCATACACGGAGGTAAACTAGAATATTTAGGCATCAACACTACTTGATACGAGCAAAAGTTAATTACTGCGAGCTCTAAAATTAAGTCACTTCATGTATTCGATAATGCAAAAACTAATAAATCTAGGATAAATAAACCATAAAGCTAACCATCAAACGAGTAACACAGTTCATCTACCTAACGCGCTCGCCATTTTCTACCTTTTCTGAAACAGAAAGCAAAACAATCTCTCCGCTTTCATCCGCAACACCTAGCACCAAACATTCAGAAAAGAAGTTAGCAATTTGTTTCGGCGGAAAATTTACTACAGCCAAAATCTGCCTGCCGAGTAACGCTTCTTTCGTATAATGGTGTACAACTTGAGCAGAACTATTTTTAACCCCCAATTCAGCTCCAAAATCAATTTTGAGCTGCCACGCAGGCTTTCTAGCTTTGGGAAAATCATTTACCTCAACTATCGTCCCTGTTCGAATATCTACTTTTTCAAAATCTTTCGATTCCATCATAAGTTAAAAAATTAATGCATGAAAATTCAGATTTCAGAACTAAATCGACTCTAATGGAGCAACTTAATATTCGGAAATTAGGTAAATTTAACACGATTTAATGCTATCGACAAACTGCATTACCTAAATATTCCTCATTCAATAATCGTATCCAAATAAATATTTATTTAAAATTGTAGGAGTAAGCTTTAAATATTATTTAATTGATCGAATTCGTTTTTCTGCACATTCCTAAAACAGGGGGCTCGTCTATATTAAGAAATTTACAATCGCATTACGGTGAAGAGAATGTAATGCATTTTGAACGGGACGATGTCATTGAATTAAATGAAAATAAACAAAAGATATCGTCTGTTATTCGCCCAAATATAAAAGCAATTCATGGACATTTTAGACATAAAGAAATTAAAGACATTATCAAAAGAGACCAACCCAAGGTTGTTACCTTTTTTCGAAAACCAGACGAACGAGTGATTTCCAATTTTAAATGGTGGAAACAAACACTCAGAACCGACAAAACCCATTCTCAAGTTGCCAGAATAAACGAGTCCCTTTCAACTTATATCGAAAAGAAAAAAACCAAAAATAAAATTTCATATTTCCTGGAAGGTATGAAAATCGATGACTTTTTTTTTATAGGTTTTTTAGAAAGTTACAGAATAGACATCCAACGTCTTTCGAAACAATTGTCGTGGAAAGTAGACGAACAATTTCATGAAAAAAACAGTGCACGTTTTAATACACAAGAAAAAATTAATAGGGTTACCCATTTAGGTCTCCTTGCATTCTAATTTGCTTAAAAGTCCTGTTTTCATGGTTAACACATCTTTCGATTATCTTATCTAAAATGGATGTTCTGTGATTTCTCCTGTTAAACCTAAAG
>Ga0307934_1002132_pt1 | contig 10864 bp, 7 predicted proteins | sample OrgLakmetageno90_FD_201838 | JGI IMG/M metagenome (GOLD analysis project Ga0307934, IMG submission 201838) | Saline water microbial communities from Organic Lake, Antarctica - #90 | ecosystem: Environmental > Aquatic > Non-marine Saline and Alkaline > Saline | place: Antarctica: Organic Lake... | reverse complement strand
CTTATAGAAGAAGGTGCTAAAATTGATGTAAAAGATAGTCTAGGGCATACCCCCCTTTACAATGCTACTGATAAAGACAATTTAGGAATTGTAAAGCTACTGCTAGAAAAAGGTGCTGACATGAATATAAGAAATGAAAATGGACTTACCCCCCTTCATGCTGCTAACGCAAATGGCAATTCAGAGATTTTTAATATGTTTTTGTCGCATGCAAAGAATAATACTAAAAAGCCTAATGGACCTAGACGATGATTTCTAAAATCTTTATTAAAATTAACACACTGGGTTAGAGGATTTTTTCCAGTTACTTTAAATTTCGATTCAAAAAAATACATCATTTTAAATGTAAGTTTAAAAAATCTAATTTTTTAATGAACAAAAACCACTTGAATTATTTTCATTATTTTTACCTAAATAATAAAAAAACAAATGTTTAGCAATCTTTCAGATAAAATAGACAAGGCACTACATGTGCTAAAAGGCCACGGAAGAATCACAGAAATTAATGTGGCAGAGACACTTAAAGAAGTGCGAAGGGCATTGATTGATGCTGATGTCAATTTTAAAATTGCCAAAAAATTTACCATTCGTGTAAAAGAAAAAGCAATGGGTGCGCAGGTGCTTACCTCTTTGAATCCTGGGCAATTGATGGTAAAAATCGTGAAGGATGAGCTAACACTACTCATGGGTGGCGAAACTACAGAAATCAACTTAACGGGCAGCCCTAGCGTTATTTTAATGTGTGGACTTCAGGGTTCTGGAAAAACTACTTTTTCTGGGAAGTTGGCAAATTACCTTAAAAATAAAAAGACAAAACAAGTGCTACTGGTAGGTTGTGATGTGTATAGACCTGCAGCCATCAATCAGCTAAAAGTAGTTGGAGAAAAAATAGGCGTTGAAGTTTATGCAGAAGAAGAGAACAAAAATCCTGTTGAAATTTCTAAAAATGCCATAAAATATGCCAAAGAAAATGGCAAGAACACGGTAATTATAGATACCGCAGGTAGGTTGGCGATTGATGAAGAAATGATGACCGAAATTGCCAACATTCACAAAGAGGTTAACCCTAAGGAAACTTTATTTGTAGTAGATTCCATGACGGGGCAAGATGCCGTAAATACCGCAAAAGCATTCAATGATTTGCTAAACTTCGACGGTGTGGTGCTTACCAAACTCGATGGCGATACCCGTGGTGGCGCTGCGCTTTCCATAAAGTCTGTGGTAAACAAACCCATCAAGTTTATTGGTACTGGCGAAAAAATGGAGGCGATAGATGTTTTTCACCCAGACAGAATGGCAGAAAGAATCCTTGGAATGGGCGATGTCATTTCCTTGGTAGAACGTGCTCAAGAGCAATACGATGAAGAAGAGGCAAGAAAACTAAAAAAGAAAATTGCTAAAAATCAATTTGGGTTTGATGACTTTTTAAAGCAGATTCAACAAATCAAGAAGATGGGAAATATCAAAGATTTGGTTGGTATGATTCCTGGAGTAGGTAAAATGATGAAGGGCGTTGATATTGATGACGATGCCTTTAAAGGTATTGAAGCAATGATCAAGTCAATGACACCAAAAGAAAGATCTGAACCGAAAATCATCAATATGAGCAGAAAAAAGAGAATTGCCAAAGGTTCGGGATCTGAAATTCAGGAAGTAAATCAATTGCTAAAGCAGTTTGCGCAAATGAGCAAAATGATGAAAATGATGCAAAATGGTGGTGGCAAAAAAATGATGGATATGATGAATTCAATGAGATAATCAACCCTAAAATCATACTAACCTACTCAAGGCATGAAACTACTCGATGGTAAAAAAACAGCAGCAATCATAAAAGATGAAATTGCAAATGCTGTAAAAGTATTAAAAGAAGCAGGCAAAAGAGCACCGCACTTGGCAGCTGTTTTGGTTGGAAATAATGGCGCAAGCCTAACCTACGTGAATGCCAAAGTAAAGGCTTGCCAGCAAATAGGATATGAGTCGACACTCATTTCATTACCCGAAAACACTTCGGAAGAAACATTGCTTTCTGAAATTAAAAAATTAAACGAACACGCCTATATCGACGGATTTATTGTTCAACTTCCATTACCCAAGCACATTGATGAACACAAAGTTTTAATGGCTATTAACCCTTCAAAAGATGTAGATGGTTTTCATCCAGTAAATGTTGGGAAGATGATGTTGGAACTTCCTACTTTTATTCCAGCTACTCCTTTTGGAATTCTCGAACTTTTAGAAAGATATGAGGTTGAAACTGCTGGAAAAAATGTGGTGGTAATCGGAAGAAGTCATATTGTAGGCAGACCCATGGGGGTGTTGATGAGTCAGAAACGACCTTGTGGAAATGCTACAGTAACAGTAGCTCATAGCAAATCTAAAAATTTAGAAGAAATCTGTAAAAATGCAGACATCATTATTGCTGCGTTGGGCAAACCTGAATTTTTAAAAGAACAGATGGTGAAAGAAGGAGCTACGGTAATAGATGTAGGTATTACACGGGTTGAAGATTCCTCTAAAAAAAGCGGTTTTCGACTGATTGGCGATGTAGATTTTAAAAATGTTGCTCCAAAATGCGAGTACATCACTCCTGTTCCTGGCGGTGTAGGACCTATGACGATTGCCATGTTGCTTAAAAATACACTCATGGCAGCTAATGAAAGACTAATTGATCATGCTTAAAAAAAGCATTATAATTGATCTATAATCTCATTAAAAACTTTTGAAGGTCTCATAAACTCAATAGCAATCTTTTTGTTAGGATAAAAATATCCTTTTAAATCAAGCTCTACCCCTTGCGCATCATTCATTTCAGCAATGATTTTTACTTCTTTTGCAGCGAGTTGCTCAAATAAATTTTGATGAATTTTCTGTAGCTCAACATCTGTAGATTGGTTTGCCAAAGCCTCTGACCAGTATAAGCAAATATAGAAGTGACTTCCCCTTATGTCTATTTCATTGACTCTTTTGGAGGGTGATTTATTTTCTGACAAAAACTTTTCGATGGCGATGTCCAAACATTGTGCCAACACCAATGCTTTTTTATGATCATGTGCCGACGAAAAATGATGTAACGATGCTGATATTGCCAAAAATTCCCCCAAAGAACTCCACCTTAAATGATTTTCTGCTAGCAACTGTTCTACCAGCTTTGGAGCAGACCCTCCAGCGCCTGTTTCAAAGAGCATTCCGCCATTCATCAATGGTACAATAGATTGCATTTTTGCACTTGTACCTACCTCCAAAATAGGAAACAAATCTGTAAGATAATCACGTAAAACATTGCCAGTTACCGAAATCGTGTCTAAACCTTTTTTGGTTCGCTCCAACGTGTAATAAGCTGCTTCATAAGGATTTAATATTTGAATTTTTTTATCTTCCAATAGTTTTTTATCAATGGTTGCCGTAATCATTTTAATAAGCTCTACATCGTGTGCTCTGTCCTTGTCTAGCCAAAAAACTGCAGGCAAACCACTTTCTTTTACTCGACTGATTGTTAGCTCAATCCATTGTTTGATTGGGTTGCTTCGTGTGATACACATTCTCCAAATCGCACCTTTGTCTACTGATTGCTCAAAAATTAAATTTCCATCTTGGTCAATTACCCGAACAATTCCTTTTTCTGGAATCTCAAATGTTTTGTCATGAGAACCATATTCTTCTGCCTTGTTAGCCATCAAACCAATATTTGGAACAGAGCCCATGGTTTTTGGGTCGAACTCACCATTTTTTTTACAAAAATCAACCACTGCTTTGTAAACCCCAGCATATGAACTATCTGGAATCACTGCCAAGGTGTCTTGCAACTCACCTTTTGAATTCCAAAGTTTCCCTGAGTTTTTAATCACCACAGGCATGGAAGCATCAATAATTACATTGTTTGGCACATGAAGGTTGCTAATTCCTTTATCTGAATCAACCATGGATAAGTCAGGACCTTCTTGCAAACATTTTTCTATGGTTGAATGAATTTCTGACTGAAGCGTTGAATCAAGGGTTTTAATTTTTTCTAAAAGTCCTCCAATTCCGTCATTCGGGTTCCAACCTAATTGTTCTAAAATAACTGAATGTTTCTCGAAAAGCGGTTTAAAAAATACTTTGATTGAATGTCCGAAAATAATAGGATCCGACACCTTCATCATGGTTGCCTTAAGATGTAAAGAAAATAACAACCCTTTTTCTTTGGCAAGACTCACCTGATTTTCAAGGAATGAAACCAAGTGCTTGCTACTCATATAACTCACATCAACCAAATCTCCTTTATATAGCTGAATATCTCTTTTTAAATTGGTTGATTGTTGGTTTTCTGCAATAAAATTTATGGTTAATAAAGTGTCTTTAGCAAGGGTTTTTGAGCGTTCATTATTTTTAAAATCATGCGCATTCATGCAAGCCACTTCAGTTTTTGACTCTTTTGACCATTTACCTAAAGGAATAGAATTTTTTCTAGCGTGATTTTTTACAACGGCAGGAATTCTACGATCTGAATTCCCTTGACGCAAGACAGGATTTACCGCAGAACCTTTTATGGCGTTGTAACGCTTATAAATGTCTTTTTCCTCTGCTGTGGTTGGATTATCTGGGTAATTGGGAATTAAAAATCCTTTTGATTGCAATTCTTTTATCGCTTCTTTAAGTTGTGGCAAAGAAGCAGATATATTGGGGAGTTTGATGATATTTGCATTGGATTGCAGTACCAATTTGCTTAAATAATGTAAGGCATCTTCAACTTGTTGATCGGGCTTTAAATAATCCTTAAAAATAGTTAGTATTCTCTTGGCTAGCGAAATATCTTTTTCCTCAATGGGTATGCCAGCAGTAGCCATAAACGACTTCACAATTGGCAATAAAGAAAAGGTTGCCAATGCTGGAGATTCATCCGTAAAGGTGTAAATGATTTTTGGTTGATTGTTCATATATTTCTTTTAAATCGAAAATTATATTTCTTTTTTCCAAATGTAATATTTTACTCAAAGAAAAAATTAGTGCTCCTAAATTCCCTGAAAAAAATAAATTGAATATAGTACTCCCCAAAAAATAAGACAACTGATTAAGGGTTAAATTTAACAGTTGAGATATGAAAAAAAACAAGAAGAAAATTCAGTGCAGCCTTCAAGAAAAAAGTTGTTTTAGAGGCATTAAAGGAGCAAATGACTATGCAGGATTTATACCTCAAATATGCCATTCACTCAAAGCAAATATCGATCTGGAAGAGCTATTTTTTAAGCAATGCCTCGGTAGTTTTTGAAGTTAAAGTCGCAAACTCAAAACCAGCAGTTGATACCGAAAAGCTTTATAAAATTATAAGGCATCAAAAAGTAGAGATTAATTTTTTAAAAACAGTCTTGGAAAAATGAGTTCAACAGAAAAAAGATAGCCTGTTGTGGTTTCTCATCCAAAACTTAGTCTTAAAAATCAATGTGAACTTCTGGATGTTTCCAGAACACTTAGACTTGCAAGTAAAAGCCAAACTGAAAACCCGTAAGGAGTTTTGTAGGTGGGCTTGAACTAGCAATAAATTATACACGGTGTTATATAGATATTTCACTCTATTTCTTTAAATTACACTAAAACCCTTTAAATACAGTACTTTATAGATTTTGGTTAAAGTAATATAAAGCAACAAAATGCACTATAATGCTTGTTTTGTTGTACCTATTGTTGTACCTTGGTACTCGGTTGCATCGCTTTGCACACCTTTATAACCAGCACTTTATGTCTTCAATAAAACTAATTTTAAGAAATAACAAGATAGATAAAGCAGGTGAAGCACCTCTTTATTTAAGAGTTATAAAAGACCGTAAAACTAAATTCATTTCGTTAAGCCTAAAATTAAAGCTAAATGAATGGGATGAAGATAAGCAAAAAGTAAAAAAGAATCACAGTAATTCTACAAGGCTAAATGCTTATATATCAAAAAAGGTAGCTGATGCAAAAGGCGAAATAGCAGACCTTGAAAGAAGGAACCAATCTACAACTGCAAGAAAGCTAAAAGAGGCCATAAAAGGCAAGCCCTTAACTAACTTCTTTGATTATTCAGATAATCGTTGTGAGAAGCTGAAGGACACTTTAGCGTATTCAACTTACAAGAACTACAAAACATATCTAAAAAAGTTTGAAAAGTTTGTAGGGCATAGAGAATTAATGTTTGAAGATATTACTGTAACCACACTAAAAGACTATGCATCTTATTGTAGCTCTACTTTAGGCAACAACAATACAACTATAAATTTTTCTCTAAAGATTATGAAGATAATGTTTAAAGAAGCGCAAAGGGAAGATTTAATACCTTTGGATTTATTTCCTTTTAACAAGTTTACAGTAAAAAAAGAAAAGAGTACAAAACGCTATCTATCTACTGAACAGTTTGATGCTTTTATGAATTTAGAAGTTTCAAATAAAGATAAAGCGCAGATTATAAAGGATATGTTTATTTTTTCAGTCTTTGCAGGTGGTTTAAGATTTGGGGATATGATAGAGCTTAAATGGAAAAACTATGATAAGAAGAACTGTAGAATAACAAAAATCATCAGAAAAACTAACAGACAGCATAGCGTTAAAATAGGTCAAAAATCAGTAGAAATATTGGAGCGATATAAGCAAAAAGACCAGAAGCAAGAAGATATAATTTTCCCTTTTGCTAATATTGATAAAAAGTATTTTACTGATAAAGAGCATAGAAATTTAATAACAGGTAGAGCAATAGCATTAAGTAATATGTATTTAAGAAAAATGGGCAAACGTTTAGAATTACCTTTTAATTTATCGTTTCATATAAGTAGGCATACGTTTGCTACCAGAGCGTTAAATAACGGTATGCGTATAGAACACGTTTCTAAATTAATGGACCATTCAGATATTGGTATTACACAAGTGTATGCAAAAATTATAAGTAGTGAGTTAGATAATGCAGTAGATAAATACATCAATTAATATGGGTGCATTTTCAAAAATAGAAATCAAAATATTAGACCGTTTAACAGAAGTTATAGATGGTAGATTAGAATCAATTAGCTATGAGAATAGCGAAAAGGACAGAATGCTTTATTCTACCTGTATTAATGATGATGAAAAAGACAGGTTAACTAAAAAGGAAATTAAAAAACTGCAAAAGAAAATATCAAAATGTAACTCTAATATTGCAGGTTATATTTCAGCTTTCCTAAACAAGTATGAGTTAGAACAACACGAAGGCGATTTTTATAGTTATCGTGAGCGTATATGCAGGAATTTCATAATGAATTATTCAGAAGGTATTGAACAGCTTGCAGAAGAATATCCTAATACTGAAAAAGCAGATGAAGAAGATGAAATGTATTTTGAAGCTGTTTTTAATGATGAGCTTTATAGTTTTGATAAAGACGAAATAGAAGATTTTATAAAATATATGGCATTAGCTGAAAGGTTATCAAAGTTTAAAAGCATTTTAGAATCAGTAGAAGAAGAAAAGAAAAAACCTAAACTGGATGCTATTATTGATAAAATGAAAGCTGATGTTAAAGAAAGAGAATCAAAAAAAATTAACGACGAATTATCAGCAACTTTAGATAATTTAAGAGGTCAACTCATCAGTAATTTACAGTTGTATAAACTTATAAAGGGTTTTACTAATTTAGAAAAAGATGCTTTAGAGTATTTAAAAGAGGATATAGGTTGGTATTTATGGAGTATGAAAACAGCCCAGGAATGTTTTTATTCTAAAGAAGAAACCGAGAGAGCGTATAAAAAAATAGAAGAAAAATACACTAAAGAGAAACAAATAGAGCTTGGGTATTTAAGGAAAACAAAAACTTTTTTTGATGTTGAGTATGAAGATCCAGAAGAGCCGATTTATATTGATAAAGAAAAACTTCTGTTTCCTAATGAATTTACATCTATCAAAGAATTAATCACAATAATTGACAAAGAATTAAATAAGTCAGAATCTATAAGTGTTGAAAATAAAACTAACAACGTTAAACCAGATATGTACAATCAATACAAGAATGATAAAAACAAAGAAGTTTTGTTAGTAGAGGAGTTAGAAAAGCGTTTAGCGATTGAAGCAGTAGAGTACAGAAAGAATTGCGACGACCTTTGGGAAACCTATACTTTCGACCCTACATATTTTGATACATATATTTCTGGTGATTTATACAATGTGTTTTTAAAGTTTATTTATGAAAAAATAAAGCCTTTAAATGATTTTGAAATTAATAAATACCTAACATTATCGGTAAATCAATTTAAAACACACACGCCAGAGAAACGAGCAGAAGCATTTAAAAGAATTTATCACGACACCTATTGGCATCCAAACAAAATGGAGTATAAAGCAAATGAATACGATAATAAGTATGCAACGCACGTTTGGAAACATTACACCAATTATTTTCAATTATTTAAAGAAGCAACTGAAAATGTATTGCAGGATTTTAAAAAAGGCTTGATAGGTAATAGTAAAAGCCACCAAACAAATGATATACAATCTGTACCCAAAAAAACAACCCTAAATGCATTACATCAAACAGGCCATATAAATCATAGTACAAAAGACATAGTCGAAAAAATAGAAGCTATTAATAAATTTGAATTTATTCTTGTTTTAGATGATGATAAATTTGAAATAAAAAAATCTTCAGATGAAATACAACTTCAATACTTCAACTATGCAGAAATAATAAATTCATACATCAAAGAAATTTATCTGGATGGTAACGTTGGCTTCTTAAAAAGACTATTAAAAATTATTAATGAATATATAGTTAACTGGGAGAACATTAAAAAAGATGACGATTACTACCTAAATATAAAAATAGAAAACGAAAAATATAGGCATCTAACGGACAATATAGAAGTGAATTATATTACAGATACTAAACTTCATTATCTAAATGAGATTAAACAAAATCTGATTAAGCAAATTAACAATAATGGAAAAGAAAAGGGTGTTCAAGAGAACTTAAAAGATTTAGTTTCAGATGAAAAAAATGTTTATATCGTAAAATTACTTGAAGATTTAAGTATTACAGTAAACGGTAAATCTACACTAACACAAAGAAAAAAAGGAGCATTAAGAGGAGTTGTTGAAGCTTTAAGAGAAAAAATGATTGTACCTAATATTGGCGTGGCATCGCTTTGTAATATGATGGCAGCACAAATAGATTTAGAGCTTAAATCAGAATTAGACGCTTCAACAACTTCAGAAAATTATAAAAAGCAAACTTTAGAATACATAAAAAACAATCCACTTCACTAAAATACACTAATTATAAGGGTATTATAAGGGTGCACCTATAACAACCTATCATTGAGGCAATCTTGCGGTATAATTTTAAAACATATATCGTAATGGAAGCAATTATTTTAAGCGTACAACAGTACAAAGAATTAGTAAATCGTTTAGATGTTCTAAACAAAAAACTCGAAGAAAATCAAAAGTCGCCAGAGGACACTTTTTTAGACAATCAAGAATTTCTACAGCTAATGAATATTAGCAAGCGTACAGCTCAAACTTGGAGAGATGATGGCATTGTATCGTTTTCTCAAATAGGCTCAAAAATCTATTACAGAATGAGCGATGTGCAAAAGCTTTTAGATAAGAACTATAAAAAAGCTTTTAAAACTAATAAAAGAGATTACACTACAAATATTTAAAACTTATGCAAGCTGTCGTATCAGTCTTTAAAGACTTTGTAAACAAGGTTGAGGATAAGCCTTTAGAAAAAATCCTTAATGATATTAAAATAGGTACTTATAAAACCGAAATAAGCAATATAAGAACCTTATTGATTAATGATAATAAAGAAGAAGCAGATCAACTTAAAAAGCAATTAATTGCTTTTACAGTATCTGGCACTTTTACTAATGGTAGAAGTATTGATAAGGTTGAAGCTTATAGTCAATATGTAATATTAGACATTGATAAACTTTCAGTTTCTCAATTACAAGAGGTAATTAATACAACTCGATTAGCACCTTATACTTTGGCATCATTTATAAGCCCAAGTGGTAAAGGTGTGAAAATAATCGTAAAAGTAAACACTACTAAAAAGCATCATAAAGAAGCCTATAATCAAGTTGTAGATTATTATGAGCAAGCTTTAAATATAGGTATTGATACTTCTGGTAAAGATATTTGTCGTTTGTGTTTTGTGTCCTATGATGAAGATTGTTTTATCAATCCCAATGCAGATACTTTTGAGGTTATAATTAAACCAATAGAAACAGTAAAACCATTAAAACAAGCGCAGAAGATTTCTAATGACATTGAAGCTTACATTTCTGAAATAGAAAAAACAGCAACCGACATTACAGGCAATTATGAAACCTGGCGAAATTTAGGTTTTGCAATTTCAGAAGAATACGGTGAATCTGGAAGAGAATACTATCACAGAATTAGCAGGTTTTATATAAAGTACAATTATCAAGAATGCGATAAACAATATTCAAGTTGTTTAAAAGCTAAAGGTTCAGGTGTAAATATTTCTACATTTTACTATATGGCACATCAAAATAATATAAAGCCATACAAAGAACCTACTGAAGAAGAAACGTTAACAGTAAAAGGAGAATTACTAAAAGAAGAGTATTCAGATAGTCCAACATTCTCAACTTCCTTAATTCCTCAACTACCTCAATTCCTTCAACACGTAATTAAATATACTAAAACAGACCAAGAAAAAGATATAATGATATTGGGTGCAATAACAGCTATAAGTGCTTGTTTGCCTAAAATATATGGTATCTATGATGGCGATAAAGTGTATTCTAATTTGTATTTATTTATAACAGCGGCGGCAGCTTCAGGAAAAGGGAAACTAAAATTTTGTAAAAGATTAGTGTATAAAATTCACAAAACTATGCGTGAAGAAGCTAAACTAATGGA
>Ga0307934_1002131_pt1 | contig 10865 bp, 10 predicted proteins | sample OrgLakmetageno90_FD_201838 | JGI IMG/M metagenome (GOLD analysis project Ga0307934, IMG submission 201838) | Saline water microbial communities from Organic Lake, Antarctica - #90 | ecosystem: Environmental > Aquatic > Non-marine Saline and Alkaline > Saline | place: Antarctica: Organic Lake... | reverse complement strand
TCCAGTGGCTGAAGTAGCGCCAGCTTCATTCCCGTCATCGTTACGCCAGTGGTAGCCAGTTTGGGTGATCTCAGCATCAGTAATGGTAGAAAATGAAGTAGCGATTGACGAAGCAGGACTGATGGTCGCTGCTCCGGTTAGCACAATGTCAGTTGCTGGATTAGCCATATAAATATTGACCGTTTCCCCATTGGCAGCTGTTGCAGTGGTATCAAATACCACGTATGCACACATGGCTTGCGTCGGCGAAATGGTCTCGCTATCGGTAAAGGTAATCGAACCATCAGCACCTGAAAAAACTGCGGTTGAGCCATACTGGGATTCAGTGCCTGAGTAACTTTCACTGACGCAGTCATACGGCAGGCTAGTATCCAGATCATAATACAAACGCACATTTGCTATATCTGTATCGGCTGCAACAGTGCCATCTTCTGCAATCGTGATATTTGTCACATTGCGACCCGTATCGTTTTCGATAATCACTAGCTGCTCACCTAGCTCGACGTCTGACGTACTGGGAGCCAGAGTAGCTGCCTGAGATCCAATCACCGAGACATCGGTAGAGGTGTCCGCAATCAGCTCGGACACCTCAAGCACCTGTACGGCTACTCGCTCAGATACAAAATCAGCATTTGCTCCACTGTTGGTTGCATCTTGCTGTATCAACTCCAAGATTTGCCCACTAGACAAACTAGGAAATATCGCCCCACTAGAACCACCACTAGTGTAGGTGTCTTCGGTCCCTTCATCTCCTCGATTGTAATGACCGTGTCCACCATACGACTGCGTTAGACCATCAAGCCGCCACTCTACGCGAGGAACATCACGCAAGGTGCCGCTAAGACGCGACGTGTACGTGGTTGAAAAAACCACGTAATTACCGGCAGTATCAATCGTAATATCGTCAGTAGCGGACACTGTAGAGTGCGACAAGAAACTGGGAGCAGTTGAAATCTGAGTACCAAAATTAAGTGAACCAGGAGTGCTCGTCAACGCTTGATCTGCGTTCGTGGTCAGTGACAAGACCTCAGCTGCTGGTGGTAACGCAACCATTGCCAGCGCAGTCTCGTCGCCGATAATTGCTGTGGTGTCAACCGCCTGCCCTTCTGTGCGTACTTCCACCTGCAGCGTCTGATTACTAGCGCTAGTTTTTTGGATAATTCCAGTGTACTGAATGGTGGAGTTGATATCACCGTTATCAAACCGCAGATACGCTGTCGAGCGAGTACCAGGAACCTCCACCCCATCGAGCGTTAGGCGAAGTTCGTAGTTTTGCCGTGGACCACCAGCAGCAGTAGTCTGCAACTTGACGTTCGTGGTAACCAAAAACTTCTGACTACTCACACCACTGACGGTAACCCCAGTTGCTGGTGCAGAAAATCCGAAAGATCCGGTATCAACTTCATCAGCTGTGTCGAACGTAACACCAGTAAAGGCGGTGTTGCCGCTGATATTACTCTGCCCTGCACTTGAGTGAACGCGTAAGTAATCAAGAGTCTCATCCAGTTTGAGTACGCTCACGCCGTTGGTTCCTGGCTTGATGGCAGTACCACCACCAGCATTGGAATCATCCCGGTCGAGTACAACTGCCAAATCATCGCCCGCGGTTGCGTCGATGATGGCAGCTCCAGAGTTATAGGCGCTAAAGTCATTGTCTGAGTCTCGAATATAACCACCGCCCCAACCATACTCGAGCGGGCTACCGTTGAGGGTCAGGTACGAAGCCACCGAGCGTCGATTGGCCCCACCAGTAGAACCCTCTTCTGTCCAGGTGTTATAGAGCACTAGATACTTGCCACCATCGGCCAAATCGATATCACTGTTATTTCCCTGCAAAGCGATATTTCCACTGACGCTCACTTGATTATCCCACGTAACATTATTGCCAGTTCCGGCGATTACTTCGGTACCGGTCGTTTCAGCAAAGACTGAGAAATCCCCGGCGGCTGCCAGCACCTGGTCTGACCTGATAAATCCTTGTTCAAGAAACACAAAAACGTCAGCCAACAAAAGCGTCAGCATGAGCGTGAATGAGCAGATTCTATACAGCCAAGGTTTGGCGTTGTTTCCCATCAAGGATGCCATTGGTCTATACATTATAAGTAAAAAACCATTATTTAGCTAAAATAGCCTTATTTTAAGCCATATACCTGTGTATAACTCGCTTGACGCAGTACGAGCTATACAGAGATTAGTCTGAGACCACTACTTACAAGATCCGTGATTTTTGACCCCTTATCCCCTATCTAGTACCCAAGTTATACGTACACAACCCACACAGTTATCATAGACTTATCCCCGATGTTTTCCCCAGTAGAGTGCTTAGTGACACTTGTGGAATATGAGTAAAAAATAAAACTTGCAGCTTGTGTGCAAGTTTGTACCTATTCACTAATTATCACGGTCTTCAAATTGTTCATTCTTTTTGTCGCGGTAGCGCTTCCATCCATAATAGCCAATCCCAAAAAAGAAGAGAATCCAAAACAATAACGTAATGTCTATAGGCATAATATTAAGTGAGTTTTACCGCCGTACCGTACGCAACAATCTCAGCTGCTCCTTGAGCAATCATCGAGGTCTCGATCCGGAGTGCAATCACCGCATCTGCACCGTGAGACTCGGCATCCTGCACCATCCGCACCAAGGCTTCTTCGCGAGCATCGGCTTGTAGTTTGGTGTACTCACTGATTTCTCCTCCCACGATATTTTTGAACATAGCAGTAATGTCTCGCCCTACGTTCCTGGCTCGCACTGTGCTACCTCTGGCGATACCGATAATCTCTGACACTTGCTTGCCTGGCACGTGTTCGGTGGTGCTCAAAATCATTTTTTCCATATACTTCAGTATAGCAAATTGCTACAATGCCAACATGCCAGAATTGCCAGAAGTTGAGACTGTCCGCTTGCAACTTATGCGTAAGGTGCAAGGAAAAGCCATCGATTCAGTCGAAGTATTTCACAACAAAATCGTTGCTCACGATGAAACGATTGATGACCGACTGCGCGGCAAAGTAATTAACCAGATTGACCGCATCGGCAAGCTGATGATTTTCTCGTTCGTCGACGAGGATGACCTGTTTCTGCTTGCCCACCTAAAAATGACTGGGCAATTTTTCTATGTTGACCAAGATGGCGACGTAGTCGGTGGTGGACACTCAATGACAGAAAATGATCGTACTGACTTTCCACACAAACACTCGCGCGTAGCGTTTCATTTTACCGACCACACCACCCTCTATTTTAACGACATGCGGTTGTTTGGGTACACCAAACTAGCCAGCGCGGCCGACGTCGCGGTAGCCAGGTCAGGATTTGGCCCCGAGCCTATTGACCCCGAATTTGACTGTAGTTGGTTTGCCACGAAACTCAAAAAGCGCAAGACCCCGATAAAAGCCGCGCTACTAGATCAAAAGTTTATCGCTGGACTGGGAAACATTTATGTCGATGAAGCGCTCTGGCGGGCCAAAATTCGCCCTATGCGACGCGCTAACAGAGTAACCAAGGCAGAAGCGGCTATATTATGTAAAGCCGCTGGTGACGTGATGCGGGAATCTATCGCCGTGGGTGGCACCACCTTTCAACACTTTGTCGACACCGGTGGTGATGCCGGCAACTTTACCGACTATCTACAAGTCTTTGGCCAGCAAGGCAAGCTGTGCAAACGCTGCGGCGACATAATCAAAAAAACCCGCTGTGCGGGCCGAGGGACTCATTACTGCCCGGGGTGTCAGAAATAGAAAACAGTCCACCGTGGTGGACTGCCAGTTTTTAGAGCGAGTCGATGTATCTCAATAGTAGAGATTTTCGACGTATGCCAACGCCATCGCGTTTGGGAAGAAGCCGACGACTCCGTCCATCACATCGTTCACCGATTGCAGGGTGCAGATAGCGTCTTCCGCAGCTTCTTGTGCTTCGACGAAGTTTGCGCCCGAATCAGCAATGCCGATGAAGCGGTCTGCACTCAACTGCACGATGTCGTTGCCAACATCGCCCCAATGCAGTGCGATGGCGACCATCGTACGAGACACGCGGCGAACGTCGGGTTCGAGTTCAGTCGACACCTTGGTCAAGCCAGCTGCTTCTTCCGCTTTCATCCGTTCGAGAACATCTTCCATTTCAGGAAGAACAGCGAACGAATGGAGCTGGATGGCCGCAAGCTGCAATGCTGCATCTTGCGTCCGTTCGGCCAGTTCACGGTCGGAGTCAACGGTCTCATCGTTTTTCGTAATCTCATTCTGGTAGTAAGCCAGCTGGTACATACGAGCGATGGCGACGCGCTGCGTTTCGTTGAGGTCGGGATGATTCACCATCACGGCCTGAACGAATGGTTCGGCGGGTGTCGTTGATGTGTGTGTGCAATCAAGGTTATCTGCCAAAGCAGGGAAACCGATGAGGGCAACAGCGATGGAAAGTACGAACTTACGCATATTATTTCTCCTATGCGATTGGTGTGACGAAATGTCACGGTTTCAACTGCCTACTAATTTAGCACGATATTGTCTATTTGTCAATATCGTGCTATAAATAACTACCCCTTCCCGAAATGCACATTCCTCCCCCACGGAATTCGGCCCCAGGCGCGTTCGTGGACGTAGTAGAAAAATAGTTTGATCACTACGTCCGCCGCCCCGATGGCACCAGCGACCTTCAGATCACCTGTAGCTGCGTACGCCAGCACCATCGTGGTGCTGGTGGCGATCGCTCGCCATGTCAAAGCTTTTAAAATACTTCGCTTGCGGGCTTCTCGCATTTCTTTCATTTATACATGATACCGGTATACTAAAGATAATGATTCCTGATTTACCAGACCCGTGGAAAACTCTTATTGGAGCTGAAACCAAAAAAGACTACTTCAAGCAACTCATGCTCGACGTTGAGGCTTCTTACCTGATCAATAATCCTCCTATCTACCCGCCGGCTGAGCTGGTGTATAACGCACTCGAACTCTGTGCCCCTAAAAAAACCAAGGTTGTCATACTAGGCCAAGACCCCTACCATGGCAAAGACCAAGCGATGGGACTGGCTTTCTCTGTGTTAGGCGGCACCAAAATCCCTCCGTCACTGATGAATATATTTAAGGAACTTAAAAGTGATGTCGGCATGCCAATCCCACAGAGCGGCAACCTCTCGCACTGGGCTAATCAAGGAGTACTACTGCTCAACGCCACTCTGACTGTTGAGGCTGAAAACGCAGGGTCACATCAAGGCAAAGGTTGGGAGCAATTCACCGATCACATTATTGAAACAATTTCAGCCAAGCAACAACACGTTGTATTTATACTCTGGGGAAACTACGCCCAAGCGAAGTCCAACTTGATTGATGAATCTAAACACCTCATCCTGACAGCCCCACACCCATCCCCGCTATCGGCGCACCGCGGTTTCTTTGGCAGCAAACATTTCTCGCAGACAAATGAGTATCTGCAACAGCACAAAATCACCCCAATTGAGTGGTAGACCGATCGCTATTGTCAGACTAGATAAGACTAGTGCTACTTGTGCACAGACTGTACTTGCGCTATCGTAGCTGTAGAAACCCGCAAGAAAGGAAGCGACATGCTTGATTTCGACAACTTTGCAGATCAATTTCCTGACCCCAGTAAAGCAGAAGTGCTGCAGATTCTGGAAAAGACAAAATTTGCGTTGATAGAGCTTTTATCACTGCAAACTATCAACCAAAGCTCGACTCTTCTGCCGGTGACAGCACGAAAGAATGACGAGTACATTGTCATCTATGTTTTGGCATGCGAATACATATATGAGACCGCCATCCCAAAGATGCAGAGCATGCTTCCGCCGCAGTTCTCTGATCTGGTGTACACTGAGATTTCTGATTGGCTGCCGCGGGTCACTGCTGAATAACCACGTTTAGTGGTTTTTTATTAGGCCAATCCAGGGAAGAAATCGGTTTTGATTTGTTTGCGTGGGACGCCAGATTCACGTAAGAGCTTTTTGTAGGCATTGACCATGCCGGGTGGACCAGAGATATACCAGGTACGCTCACGGTAGTCTGGAGTCCGCCGTGCGAGCATCTCGTCGGTCACGAACCCTCGCTCGCTTGGAGGGGCAACCTCTTCTTTGGCGATCACTGGAATAGTGATGATAGGCATGGTTTCACCCAATTTGGTGAATTCGTCCATATACGCTAACTCACCTAGCGTGTTGCAGCAGTAATACAAGCGAGTATTGTACTGTTTACCGCTATCGCGCATCCACGATAGATGACTAGAAAATGGAGTCACCCCGATGCCGCCGGCAATAAATCCTAGTTTAGTTTCGGTGTCTTTTGGTAAGGTGAAGTCACCTGCCAGTTGACTGACGATGATTTCTTGACCCTCATCTAGTTCTAGCAACGCTTGTTTATACGAGCTGCCGCGCATATCGCTGTCGGCCGGCACTACTTTGAGTGCTAATCGCACAACCGACTCGGTCGGGCTTGAGGCGATGGTAAAGTACCGTCGCGGACCGCGACTATCTACCTGCTTGTGTGGCAGCATCCATTCGACATACTGCCCCGCCTCAAACGAGAAGCCATCTGGTTTGGAAAACGTAAACTCCCAAGTGTCTTTGGCGATCAGTCGCTTGGACTGTAACTTTAAAAACAACTTACGCCGGATCCTAAAGGTATAGGCAAAGGCGTTACCAATCACGAGGGCCAACTCGGGCGTCATCGAAACCACCGGAGCAAAGATAATGGTACTTGAAAGTGCCCCCACCAAAGCGCCGTACCACACTTGATGATGAGACTTCGGTGGCGTGGTAAACGGCTCAGTCAGCATAAAAAATGCCAAAAATAGCGTGGGGAACGATATGAAATAGACCAGGGTGGAATCGACCAACGGCAGCCCAAACCGGACCGACTCAATCAAGAACACTAGCAAGCCGACACCGACAAACGCACCAATCATCGCACTGCGGCGCACCTTGGCCACAATCAGGACCCCGAGTAGCAACACCGGCCAGAACAAAATCGGGTTCGCGACCCACCACTGGAATATATCAGTGTTGTAGCTGTTTCCGGTCAAGAGGTTGCACCCACCAATCCCGACCACCAGTAGCACAGCACCCAGCGCCGCGGCGTTGAATATGTGCTGCTGGCGGTAGGTGATGACGTATTTCGAGACAGTCCCTAGTGCGACTGCCGACAGCAATGCCCAGTTGGGCACAATGCCTTCGTACGGAATCATCATGAAAAACAGAATAAGCGCCGTGATCACCGCTGACTCGTGGTTGGCGTGCACGCGCCAGAGTTTGGCACAAACGACGTTGAGGATGAGGGCCGAGGCAACTGCGAGCACTACTGCCGTCAACTGGGCCCCAATGCTGTAGGCCAGTAGTCCAAATGCACTAGCTAGCAATGAGCAAACCACCAGCGCCCACAATGACAAAGACACCAACCGATACATCCCGATTTTGTCGGTCAGCCGGTTGGGGATTGCTAGTACGGTAGAAATAAACCTGGAAATGTGACGCATCATACTCTATACTAGTATAAACTACTTTACACTTAAATCTTTCACTATGCCGTATATCATCGCTTTTGTTATTATTATTGTCGCGGCTGGAGCCCTCCTCCTTTTTCGACAACCAGTTGAAGTACCGGCTGAACCAGTCGCCGCAGAAATAGCTGAAGTTTCAGCCGAAGAAGCTACGGGATTCCCTGAAGGGTTTACGCCGCCGACAGAACAACCACCAGCTGCTAGTCCTAGTACTGAACCAGCTGCACTGGAAACGGATACAGTAATTGAGGTCGAAACAACTGAAGAAGTTGTTCTCGAAGTGAGTACTGAAACCACAACCGAAAATCGGACGTTCGTTGCTGAAGCATCATACTTCACGCCGAGGCGAACTGAGCATGATTTGATAATTACCCTTGAATTAGAGGGAGAAACAATTGTCGCTTCCAACATTACCTACGATGGCGGACCAGCGATAACTCCAGCTCACTCCGGTTTTGACGGTGCCTACAGCGCTGAAATTATCGGACAGAACATCAACGAAATCGATCTTTCGAGAGTTGGTGGCGCATCACTTACCTCTGTAGCTTTTAACGAAGCGGTCGCCGACATCCGCGCGCAACTCTAATCCAAAATGAAGCATTCATTCCAGGCACTAGGGACAACGTGGTGGATTGAAATCTTTCAAGATCTAACCGAAACTACACAAGACGAAGTCAAAGACTTCGTCTTGTCATACGTGTCCACCTACGAGCAGAACTACTCCCGCTTCCAGCCGGACTCGCTGGTGTCGACCCTCAACCGTGACCGAACAGTGGTCAACCCCACGTCAGAATTTGTGCAGCTACTCGAGTACGGTAAGCGGTTATACTTGCGCTCAGATACCCATTTCAACCTTTTGACCGGGCATATACTGGAATCCAAAGGCTACGACGCAGATTACACCTTTACCACCAGTGGACCAGCGCTCGGACCAGGGAACCCAGTGATAGATCTACACATCAGTCCTGACCTGATCACACTGACAGGTGACGCCAACCTTGACCTGGGGGGATTTGGCAAAGGCTACCTCGTCGACCTACTCGCTCGGCAACTACAGCACACACACCGCATCGAGCAGTTTTTGATCAACGGTGGTGGCGACATGTATGCCACCCACAATAACAATCAACCAATTACCATCCACCTCGAACATCCAACCAAACCCGGCGTCATGATTACAAACACCACGCTTTATAATAACGGGTTTGCCGCCTCGAGCCCCCATCGACGAGTGTGGGAAAACAGTACCGGCACCCACACCCACATCATCGCTGACACCCTCACCGCTGACGCGACGTTTATCAAGGCTGCCACTACCGCGGACGCGGACGCGTTTGCCACCGCCGCCCTGATGATGAACCAGCACCAGATTGAGCAACTGGTCAAAACTGAGCGACTAGCGGTCGCTCAGTTTAACGCTCAATCAGAACAACTAAAATCTACCAAAAATTTCTCCAGTTAGTGCGTAAGATTGGGTTACACTCAGCGTCATAGACAGCAGACATAGTCACTCCAATCAGACAGACACTGGTTCATCCAGGGTATAGTAGAAACAGAGGTTTATGTATCACCCACCGTTAATCCACGCGTACGGATATGAATAGAATAATTATCGCCCTCCTGGTCGTTGCCGCCGTGGTCGCTGGCTGGTTTGTGCTGACGGCATCAAGCGAGCTTGACTACGTGGCGACCGTTGACACCGAAATCACTGAACTAGAAAGCGAGCTGATTGCGCTCAATGCAGAAGTTCTGGCTGGATCACTCACCGAAGAGTCGGCGACCGCTGCCAAAGTTCGCATCGTTACGCGCCTCAATGCTATCAACGAAGCGGCCACTGCCTCAGAAAACGCCGCCCTTACACCAGCCGAGCGGGCGCAGCTGGTGGCTGGCCTCGAACGTCTCAAAAACATCCTGATAGCACACCAAGGTACGCTCAACAACGTCGAATCAAGCGCGAACGAGACCAACGTTCAAGCTGAACTAGCGCGCGATGGTGGATCATACAAGCGCAGCAAGCACCTCAACCTCGTCGTTGCCGACACCATACAGGACCTAGAAGCCACTGTTGCTGACTCAGTCCAGGACTACGAGGCTAACATCGAGCTGGATACCCAAATCGACACTGTAGTCGAACAAACTGAAGCCCAGGTAGCAGCAGACCAGGCAGCAGAAGTGCCGGTAGAAGAAACCACACCAGAGGCGACCAGCACTGCAGAAGAACCAGCCGAGACAGCAGTAACCGAAGAACCAGCAACAGCTGCACCGACAGAAGAAACCGAACCAACCACCACCGACCCAGTCGAAGCTGAGGTATCAATCGAAGCCGAAGCTGAAGTACAGCTGGCAAACTAACCACCACACCAAAGAATACCGACAAGCGCTGCCTACCGGCAGCGTTTTGGTTGTTCATGCGTCAGTCTGCGCTATCACGTCGCGTGTCCCAGACGCGCAGAATTTGTATTTCATTAGTATCTACTCGGTAGATACATACAAAGGGCGTCCGACTGATCGGCAACGATCGTACGTTAGTGTTATCACTCCCCTGACGGCCCAAGTATGGGTTAGCCAGTAACGCCGCCTCGGTGGCGTAGATATGCTGCCGGGCAGCCTGTGACCCTGCTACGAACACTTGCTCATAATACTGCCGCAACCACCGTAAGTCCGACTCAGTACTTGGTAGATAAACCAACTGCATGACTAGCGAATGATGTCTATTGTCGGTGCTGCTTGTTCACTATCGGCACCCCAACTATCGATCCACTCATGCATGGCTGCCTGAGAGATGAATCTTACTTTGGTGGTTTCCTCCAGTGCAGTGTCAATCGCCGCGTGATACGCATTTTTCTGGGCCAACATAGTTTTAATCGCCTGGGTAGCCAACTGAGCCGAAGAACGATCCTCACGTTTGGCTTCTAGTTCGAGCGCAGCGCGCACGTCGTCAGCTAGGCGAATGGTATACGGAGATGTTTTCATATGCTTACATTGTATTACAGTGTCTATTGATTGCAAGCTACTCTGCTATATTATCTGGAGGAGGACATACTAAAACAGCACAAGCGAAGTTAGAGCAATATCACAGTTGCGCTACAAGCTGTAAAACGTTCTGTCTCTAACTTCAATTGTACTGTTTTAGTGTACCAATAGCTATTCTAGCCTATGTGCTAGGAGTACCCTAGCACATAGGCATTTAAATACACACTTTGCAATCACAATTCCCCACCCAAACCAACAACAAAGCCCGCTCAGCGTGTTGTTTTAAGCAACCACATCTGTCACTTTCAATAATACTTCATTAGGACTCATTCCAGCAAGAGAACAGTGTTCCAGATTATTATAATAATCATTCCAGACACGCAGTTTAGTTTT
>Ga0307934_1002130_pt1 | contig 10868 bp, 10 predicted proteins | sample OrgLakmetageno90_FD_201838 | JGI IMG/M metagenome (GOLD analysis project Ga0307934, IMG submission 201838) | Saline water microbial communities from Organic Lake, Antarctica - #90 | ecosystem: Environmental > Aquatic > Non-marine Saline and Alkaline > Saline | place: Antarctica: Organic Lake... | reverse complement strand
CTGAGTCACAAAAGATAATGTGTCGTTCGTTTGAGAGTTAAGTATTTGAACGACTGAGTCAGCACCGAAATTTATATATTCAACTAATCTAAACTGTGTATTGTTTGGAAAGCCATGTTTTTTTATCACTAAAGCATCATCACCTGATGGAGCGGTAATACGTTCAAATCCAAAAATACATTGTCCGAAAACTGGACTAATAGAAAATAAAACGATGAAATAAAGAAGTGATAGCTTCATAATAAGTTTTTTATTATTCAATGTAAACTTAGCCTGTATTATTCATCAAAACACTCAAAAATATTATAACACATTATAAAACAATAATTTACATAAATATTTAAAAGAAGAATAATTCTTTAAAATTGAGTGTTTTTTGATTTACTTTCATACGGCTTCTGCGTTACGCACTTATTGAAATAGAATACTATGTCTGCAAAGTCCGATGCCAACCGAACAAAGTGAGCTCATAGCCTGTCCCGAAAAATCGGGAAATACCATTGAAAATAGACACTTATGAATAAAAAGCTGCATAAAATTAAATTCATGAACCGAGCTAGCGAGCTCAACGAAGTTAATAATACAGATTAGAATTAAAATATGGATTTATCATAAATAGACTTGCTTACTATTAAAAATTTGTAATTAAAACAGCGCCTAAAAGTCATAAAAAGATCAATAATGAAAAACTGACAACCTATTTTAGAGCAGACTCGTCAAAATGTGCATGATTAAGGTAAACGCCTTTATTTGGAAGAAATATCATCAATGGACTAGTAAGTGTAAATACATATACTTAGTGTGTCGAATAACTCTTTGAAAACTTTACAAATTTGAATCAAATATAACCACATTATTTTCGTATTCTTAATGAATAAAACCTATTTTAAATATGCAAGACTTAAAACTTAGACAGGCTACACTAAAAGATTTAGATGCTTTAAAAATATTTGAACAAGGTGTAATTCAATATGAACGTCCTTTTGCGCCTCAGTTAAAGCCAGATCCTATTCATTATTATGCTATTGAAGATCTTATCAAAAATGAGAATTCTTGCTTTTTAGTTGCGGAGATTGGTAATACATTAATCGCTTCTGGATATGCTTCAATTGAAGAATCAGAAACAACAAAAAAGGAGCGTTTCCATGCGTATTTAGGATTCATGTATGTGGCACCTGAATATAGAGGGAAAGGAGTGAATGGAAAAATCGTTGAATATTTGATTGAATGGTCTAAAAAACAAAATTTAACAGAGATTATTTTAGAGCTTTATGCTGAAAATCAAAGCGCTTTAAAAGCTTATAAAAAGATAGGATTTCACCCTGATTTAATAAAAATGAGACTCAATACGGAGAATAATTAATCTTGATTTAAACTATTACATTATGCAAGGACTAGGGATTTATATAATGGCAGGAATTTACAGTTTTGCGGGATTAATGCATTTTATTGCTCCGAAACCTTACTTAAAAGTAATGCCGCCTTCTTTTCCTTATCCAAAAATGATGGTCTATATTTCTGGATTATTTGAACTGGTTTTTGGATTAGCTTTACTGTTTGATGAAACAAGATCTTATGCTGCTATTGGTCTTATTCTTTTATTAATTGCCGTTTTTCCTGCTAATATTTACATGGCAAAACGCATGTTGCAAAAGAAAAGTAAATATAGCTGGATTGCTATTGTGAGATTGCCAATGCAGTTTGTCTTGATTTATTGGGCGTATTTATATGTTTAGAGATTATTGTTTTAAGAAAGTCCTTTCAACAACTGACGGTATCGTTTCAGCACTTTAAAGCGGCTCACAAAACCAAGGTACTTATGTTCGGAATTAACCAAAGGTAAATACCATGTGTCTGACTCTTCAAACTTTCGAACAACGCTTTCAATATTCTCATGAATAAAAACAAGATTACTTGGGTTTATTGCAATATCAGAGGCCAATAAACTTTCATAACCTTCTCCTTTTAAATGAACTTTACTCATTTGTTCCTTATTGATCATTCCCCAAAACAGACCTTCAACATCGACAACTGCAAGAATAGCTTTGTTTGAGTTTTTAAATAAGTCATTTATTGTTGTTAAGTCTGCTTTACTATCAACTCTTATTCCATCTTCGTCTAAACATTCTGTAATACGAATTTGGGTAAGTATGTTTTGATCATGTCGGGTGGTAAATATTTTTCCTTCTTCAGCAAGTTTAGTCAATTCAGGATTTATTGGTGAAAAATATTTATTGATTAGAAAGGCAATTACAGCAACAATCATCAACGGAATAAATAAGTCATAACCTGAACTCGATTCAGCAATTAGAAAAATAGCGGTTAATGGTGCATATAAAACACCCGAAAGTACGCCTGCCATTCCGACCAGCATGAGGTTTGTGATAGGAACATCTTGGAAACCAATAATGGAAAGGATAAAACCAAATAAATAACCCAAAAGTCCACCAGCAATTAATGAAGGAGCGAAGTTTCCACCTACTCCTCCAGAATTCAGTGTGATACTTGTCGCAATTGCTTTTAACATCAAAGTAAGTGTCAACATTACTATAATGGTAACATTAGGAAAATTGAAAAAATCTATCACCTCATTGTAAACAAGGTATTGAATTTCTCCTTGATGAAGCATTTTGATATTCAAATACCCTTCTCCAAAAAGTGCAGGAAAAGCAACACATAGAAGTGAGAGCAATGTTCCTCCAATCAATGCTTTTTTGATACTTCCATGAGGGAAACGATCAAAATAATGTTTCACCTTTTCATTAATAACAATGAAATACCGTGCATAAAAACCTGCAATAATACCTAAGGCCAAATAATAAACCGTGTTCATATAATCAAAAGGATCGCGAGCAGAAAGACTAAACAGGATATCATCGTTGAGGACAATTTTAGCCAATAAACTTCCGCAAATTGAGGCAATCACCAGGGGAATAAAATCTGAAAACACAATTCCAGTGAGTAAAAGCTCAAAGGCAAACATGATACCAGCGATGGGTGCATTAAAAGCGGCAGCAATTCCAGCAGCGGCACCACCAGCGAGCAATAAAGTTTTTTCTTTGTATCCTAGTCGGTAACGTTGGGCGAAGTTGGAACCGATCGCAGCACCCGTAATTGCCATAGGGGTCTCCAGTCCAGCTGAACCACCAAAACCGACTGTTATTGCACTCTGAATAAGCTGCGAATGGGTCTCTTGTTTTTCGACAACACTATCATTCTGTGCTATATCGTTTAAAACTTGGGAAAGCTTAACCTCTTTTTTGCTTTTGTAAAAATAGCGTGCAACTAAAGTAGTTAACAGAATTCCAATCAATGGGAAGATAGCATGGGCAACTATCTTTTGAGTAAAAGGAAGATTATTGCTTAAAAACTGTTGGATATAATGCACAACTGTTTTCAGCGTAATTCCTGCAAGGCCGCCTAAAGCTCCGACGATAATTCCAGAAAGAACTAAAAATTGAAAACGAGAAAGCTGTCTTTTGGACCAAATGATTAGAATCTCTACAAGATTGTACTTTTTGAGGGTGTAGGTGCTCAGCGTTCGATTGAATTTTTTAAAATTCTTATAAAATTGTTTGAATCGCTCTTTTATCATCACCTCAATATTACCCTTATGAATGCCAATTATGACTTTAATCTTTCCTAAAAGCGAAAAAAATAATTGACCAGATTTTTACATTCTGGACTTCTTTAAATCTACCTCAGCACTATACTTATTACTTTACTAATATAATTTCACATTAATAAATAGTGTCTGGTCGGAAACAGCACAAAATTAAAATTGATTCTTTTGCGTATATTTTACTTTTTTTCTCGTCGGCTGATACTATGGCATCTCCTAAAGAAAGAAAACCAAACCGCAGCAAAGCAAGCTCATAGCCCGTCCCGAGAAATCGGGAAAAACCTTAAAAAATTATTATGATTGAATAAATATTTCTCAAAATTTATACAATTTATAAAAATCGTCTGTTTCCGACCCGACACTAAATAAGTATAGAGTTCACAAATATAGAGTATACTCAACGTGATTACTATGATTAAAGCGTTTAATAGCAACTTTAACTAAAATTGATAAGTGAGTAAGTAAATCAGACCACAAAAAAAGCCCCGACAAAACTGTCGGGGCTTTCTAAATATGTAATCAATTAAGAGCTACAAATCAAACTTAATTCCTTGCGCTAATGGCAATTCAGCTGTATAGTTAATTGTATTTGTTTGTCTTCTCATGTAAACTTTCCAAGCATCAGAACCAGACTCACGTCCACCTCCTGTTTCTTTTTCACCTCCGAAAGCTCCACCAATCTCAGCGCCCGAAGTACCGATATTAACGTTTGCAATTCCACAATCAGAACCTAATGCGGATAAGAAATATTCTGCTTCACGTAAGTTTGTTGTCATGATTGCAGAAGATAACCCTTGAACAACTCCATTTTGAAGTTTAAGTGCTTCGTTAACATCTCCTGAATACTTCATCACATAAAGAATTGGCGCAAATGTTTCGTTTTGAACAATGTCGTAGTGATTTTCAACTTCGACAATTGCTGGCTTAACGTAGCATCCTGACTCGAATCCTTTTCCTTCAAGAACACCACCTTCAACTAACATTTTTCCTCCTTCGTTTTTCGCAGCTTCAATTGCATTTAAGTAATTGTTTACTGCATCTTTATCGATAACTGGTCCAACGTGATTATTTTCATCCAATGGGTTACCAATTTTAATTTGACCATAAGCACCAACGATAATCTTCATTACTTTGTCGTAAATGCTATCGTGGATAATCAAGCGACGCGTAGAAGTACAACGTTGACCTGCAGTCCCAACAGCACCAAACACAGCACCTGGAACAACAATTTTCAAGTCAGCATCTTGTGTGATGATCATTGCATTGTTTCCACCTAACTCTAATAATGATTTCCCTAAACGTTTTGCAACTGCTTCAGATACAGAACGACCCATACGGATAGATCCTGTTGCAGAAACCAATGCCATTCTTTTGTCTTCAGCCATTGCTTTTCCAATTTCTGCTCCTCCAATTACCATTGTAGAAACTCCTTCTGGCACATTGTTTTTAGCAAATACTTCTTGCGCTATATTTTGACAAGCGATAGATGTTAAAGGTGTTTTTTCTGATGGTTTCCATACACAAGAATCTCCACAAACCCAAGCTAACGCTGTATTCCAACTCCAAACAGCAACTGGGAAATTAAATGCTGAAATTACTCCAACAACTCCTAGTGGATGATATTGCTCATACATTCTGTGCCCTGGACGCTCTGAGTGCATTGTTAAACCGTAAAGTTGACGAGAAAGACCAACTGCGAAATCGCAGATATCAATCATTTCTTGAACTTCACCCAGACCTTCTTGATAAGATTTCCCCATTTCATAAGAAACAAGTTTACCTAGTGGTTCTTTATATTCTCTTAATGCATTTCCTACTTGACGAACAACTTCTCCACGCGCTGGTGCTGTCCATTGTTTCCATTCATGAAATGCTGATGTTGCTACATCAACTGCTTCATTATAATCTGCTACCGATGCTAATTTTACTTGTCCGATTTTTGAACCATCTACTGGTGTAAATGAATCAATCACGTCGCCTTTGGTATCAATCCAGTTTTTTCCTGTTGATGCTCCTTTATTGACTTCGTTTTTAACTCCTAATTGACTAAGTACTTCTTTGATATCAATTCCTGACATGTATTCTTTGTTTTTTTTGTTTCATGCAAAAGTAAGGACTTTCTATGAGAATATAAAGGAATAGGGGAACTTAGAAAGACTCTGCTGCACGATGCCTACTCATTATCAATTAGTAACTGGCTTGAGGAGTTTTAATGGTTAGCATTTAAACATGTTAATCGTAGAATATTGGATCATTTAAAATTCATATTTGTACAATTTAGACTTAACAATGTGATGATAAAAAAGTGCAATGGGTTAAGGATTAATAAAATCATAAAAAGTGGATCAAAGTTATTTGGAAAACAACAAGCTTAACACAGTCATTAATACCTTTAAAATCGATAATAGTCCTAGATATATCAAATTTTATTTATAATTTTATGAATAACAGCAAAAACTAAGACTATGCCAATTTCAAATGAAGATAGATATTTCGGACAATTAAGAATACCAACTAGAGATGAGTTTGAATACTTAAAATCTTTAGCATCAAAAAATCCACTACAAAAAGCACAAATTAAAATGTGTCATTGGATGAGAGATTTTATTTCACACACTATGGGCAGAAAATAATTTAAATTTGATCCTATGGCAGATATGGATAACAGATTTGATTGGGAAGTTCTCTACACTATACTTAAGCAAAGAGGAGAAGGAAAAGGATGGATTAAAGATGGAGAACTTACTCCTTTTGATTATGAACAAGAAATTAAAGATAAGTTTAAAAGAGTATATAAGCCAACTTACTAACTTCCAAGATAGCGGAAATGGGTATGTGGATTGTGTTTCTAAAGCGTAAGGATTTTTGAATTAATATTTAAATCAACCAGTTTTACAAACTCTCCTAATTCATAAGCGACAAATATCACAAGGATAGAAAGTTGAGCTTTGTAATGTTTAGAGTTTTTAAAGATGAGTATAAAACACAGAATTGGAATAAGCATTAGAAACTTCATCGTGTTTGCGAAAGGAAGATGGAACATTTTTACAAGAAATGGAAGAAAAACAAATATGTTTGTCCGATTGTTTACCTAAGACAGTATTTCAAACAAAGCTTTTCCCTAGAATTGTTCTTTTTTCTTTTTGGCATTGCCCCAAAAAGAAACAAAAAGGTCTAGCGCTTGATATTTTTTATTCAATTCCTTAAAGCTTTTATTCAGTTCTTAATTATTTTTTATTGCCTTCATGAGCTTGCTTCGCTGCGGTTCATTTGTTTTTCCCGATTTCTCGGGACAGGCTATGAGCTTGCTTCGCTACGGTTCTTGTCTCCAATCCTAAAAGACGATAATGTCGGTGATCTCCGCCGCAAGCTCTGGAGCTTCCGCCATTATTAGAATCTTTTAGTTCAATTCAACTTCAAAAAAAGATAAGGCGCATCCGAAACCTCCTAGACTTTACCTGTAAAACAATAATTTTCAGGCCTTTATAATAATCTATATTTCTGCCACTTCGAAACAGCATTCTCAATTCCTCAACACTAAAATACTTGGTAAAATCGTCTCTTGAAGATATTAGGGTAAACAAGCGGATAAGTATTAAAACAAATAGCCCAATGATTAGGCTTAGCCATTTCCTGTTTTTAAAACTATAAATGGTGAAAACCAAACTTAGCATTCCAAAAAGATAAAATACGAATGTTGATGAATATGGAAGGGGAATAAAAAACATTAAACCAAAAAAACGCAATATGCTAAAGCAATAATTAGCCATTATAAAACGCTTTTATATCTTTATACAATAAATAATTTTTTAATACTAGAATAACGATGACAATCTTTAATAAAATAAAATGGATACTTGGTGTTTCGATGATATTTGCTTTAATCTTAACAACTAATTTAATAGATAGAAATAACTTTGTTAAGGTTAGGGATTCAGTAGTCGCTATTTATAAGGACAGACTAGTTGCAGACAATTTGATTTTTGAAATATCTAATTCAATTCATGAAAAAGAAATTGCGATTGCTTCTTCGGACACGTTGTTTTATTCTAAAAGAAACAAAGAGATCAATGCAGATATACAAGGATATATAAAGCGTTTTGAAGAAACGAAACTCACGATTAAAGAAAATAGAGTTTTCAAGGGGTTTAAAAATAATTTTGAAAGTTTAAAAGCCGCTGAAGTTACTTTTGTACAATCAGACTTTCAAACAGTTAGTAATCAGCTTAGTCATATTTATAATATAAAGGACAATTTACAAGGTTTATCCATAATTCAGTTAGACGAAGGAGGAAGACAAGTCGCTATAAGTAAAAAAGCCATTAGTACGGTCGAATTATTTACTCAGATCGAAATATATGTATTGGTAGTTATAGCTATCTTTATTCAGATTGTTATTATGTACAGACCGAAAGAAAGGTAGAATTTTCAGCTATTGAATTCAGCAGTATTAATGGGTGATTTATTACATTCAGGGTGCTTTCTCAATTTTAGTTCATTAGAGAATTTATGGAGCACAGGTAAAAGGGGTGCAAGCAACGCAGGTGATCAATGATTAACAAACTGCTAAAAGGGAAGTATAAAATTTTAATCTATGAACAATCAGCGATTGAAAATAAGCTTCACCAGCGTTCCAATGAATAATAATTACGGGAATGGATACTTAAGCCTTTACCCATAAAAACAAGGGTAAATCCTGAATTTTAATCGAAGAGTTCTTTAAATAATCAAGTGCAGGAATGAATTGAATCTATGCCACATTCACATTAAACAAATACCCCACAAAAGCGGTTAATCCCATGGCTACAGTTCCCCAGAAAGTAATTCTAACAACTGCTTTCCAGATACTTGAACCACCTGCCCTTGCAGATAATGCCCCCAAAATAATTAAAAAGAAGATTGCAAATCCATAAAGTGAGTATTCCATGCTTTTCAAGGAGAAAAAGAGGGTAACTAAAAATGGAAGCATTCCACCGACAGTAAATGATGCTCCAGATGCCAAAGCGGCTTGAATAGGTTTTGCTTTGTTGGCTTCATTGATTCCTAATTCGTCTCTAACATGAGCTCTCAAAGCATCCTTCTCCGTAAGTTCGATGGCTACAGTTCTTGCCGTTTCCTTTTTAAGACCGCGACTTTCATAGATTTCTGTTAGATAAGCTAGCTCTTTTTCTGGCATTTCCTCTAATTCAAGGCGTTCTCTTTCGATATCTGCTTTTTCTAAATCGGTTTGGGAACTTACCGAAACATATTCTCCGGCAGCCATTGATAATGCTCCAGCTACTAATCCTGCTAAAGTAGCTAAGACAATTGCTTCTCTTGATTCGCTTGCTGCGGCGACTCCAATGGCAATACTTGCGGTAGATAAAATTCCATCATTTGCACCAAGTACTGCAGCTCTTAACCAATTACTTCTGTTGATGAAGTGATTGTCTAAATAATTTTCTAATTCCTCTGAATGATCATCCATATGTTCACATTTAGTTTAGGTAAAACATGAATCTATCCACTGGAGCTATTTTGCAAGAATTAGTTTATGCGTTGTTTGCTCAGTTGATGTTTCAAGAGAAATAAAATAAACACTTCCATCGGTTAATTTACTAATGTTTTTTGAATATTGGTTCTTCCCCTGTTTTAAATCATTTAGCATGATCTTTTCGATTAATGCCCCTTTTTCGTCCAAAATAGATATTGTAACATCTTCATTTTTCGTGAGGTTAAAAGAAATATTAAGTAATCCATCATTTGGATTTGGGTAAATCATTAAGTTCAGTAAACTTACACTTGAGTTATTTAAATCGTCTAATGACAAAGGCTCTGGCTTTTTAATATAAACCTTAAATATCTGACTACTCGCTGAGCTTTGTGTACCATTATTAGTGAAAAATATATTGGGTTGGGTACTGCTAATCCCTCCATAAATATGGCCAATTAATACGCTATCTGCTACTAGACTATCTAATTTAAACACATCATTATCGAAGTGTGGGAAATCTAAATTAGGAATAAATTCTGCTCCCGATCCTAACAATGCGGGCATTACAATTGGCAACTTATACTCTGCCATATCGCCAGTAGCATCTCTTGTTACCCTCGCAATTGTATTCACAAAAGGAACATTGTCATCTTGTACAAGAGTTCCCGCATTATCGTAAAATTGCGCTATACCTCCAAAAAATACGGTGTGCATTTCATTGTCTCCCTCAGCGTAAATAGGTATAGTTGGACAATGGTAATGGTTATAATACTGTTGAAATGTATTATTAACAGTATATGTATTATCATCTACTGTAACAGAATTCAAAAAAGGTAAATCTGCTGCCTGCTGGAAAACTCCAGAAAACATGGTTATTCCTTGACTTCCATCTGGCAAAATTTGTGCTTCTCCGTTGTAATCTCTCCTGTGCAAATTCGCAGCATCATTAAATGGTGTTAAATGCGTGATTGTAATTGTTGTTCCATCATCTGACAAATCAAATTTCCTGATTGAATTGGTGTACTCTTGAATAAAACCAGGTCCGTTATTGGGTCCCATTGGATTGTATCTTCCGATAAATTTTTGACCTCCTAATAGATGATATATATTGCCAATTTTTTTCAAACTTCCGCCAGTTACTTGAAATTCTGAATCTGTAATTTGTCGGAAAAAACCTATAAAACTTGAGTTGTTAATTACTGCATCAATTACTTCAGGAACTTTAACTGCAGTTAAATTACTATATGTGGTGTGGTCACCAAAGGTTGCACTATAACCATAACCACCTAGGCAATATAAATAATCTCCCTCTTGATAATATTCCATATTTGTGGAACTCAATTGCTCTTGAATTGAAGTAGGCAAAGAGGTTAGTGGTGCTGACCATTTTTGTTGTGCAATTGGATCAACAACAATAATTTGATTATTGTGTCCCGCAATATCAAAAGCTGCAAAAGGTTGTCTTTGATGCAGGCCATCTAAACGTCCTCCAAGAATCAGCCATTTCCCGTCATGCTGGCCAAAAGCAAACGACTGTATTCCTCCTAAGTTGGTAATGTTTATCGGCTCAATGCTAATTTCAAAAGGAGCTGTTTGGGAATAATTATAGAATGAAAATAAAAAGCTAGAAATAAGCAGTAAGTGTTTAATGGTATTCATAGTTAACAATTTAAATGTATTTGGGTACTCCAATATATTTTACAAAATTAAAACAATGCTCGGAATAAGAGGGTAACAAATGTCACATTTAGAAATTGATAATGACCAATTTCA
>Ga0307934_1002126_pt1 | contig 10882 bp, 15 predicted proteins | sample OrgLakmetageno90_FD_201838 | JGI IMG/M metagenome (GOLD analysis project Ga0307934, IMG submission 201838) | Saline water microbial communities from Organic Lake, Antarctica - #90 | ecosystem: Environmental > Aquatic > Non-marine Saline and Alkaline > Saline | place: Antarctica: Organic Lake... | reverse complement strand
TGCTAAATGCTTGGCTTTATAGTAGCGCTTACAAACTTGGCTACTTCTTTATTCGGCGGACAGACCTGCGTAATGTTCTGGATTTAGACGCAGTGGCTCGGGGTTTTCATGGCGACCACCGAGCTATTATGATGCGCATGCGCATTCGTCGCTCTATTTGGAGGACCCCCTCATGAAGAAGAATTTTGTGAGAGTTCTATTTATGTGGTGGCGCTAGTGGCGCTGTTGGCGCTTGGTTGTTTTCCTTTTAAATTGAATTACTTACATTTCTTTAAAACTGTGTCCTTATAAGATATATTTTATTTTGGCCTAAGCAGTTTTGCCAACTCTTTTTAAAAAGTGTATCAAATATCATCATGAAAGCGTGCCGTTATAGTCCCCGTCCTTCAATACTTATTTATATATATTTCAAATTGGTTTATCATTTTCGGCACATCTTTTAATAGTCCGTCCCTTGGTTCGGTTCTTGTTTCTTTATAACCTTTCCACATTACTTCATAATATGATAAGTATGGAAAATCTATCTCTCAATATATGAAAGATAAAAAGGGTTCAAATGTTAAACGATTTACTGGAATGACTGGGGTAGGTTTGAAATTATCAGGTGATGGGAAAATGAAAACCGCTGATGATCGTGTTGTAAGACCCGCTGTAATGCCTCGTGGTTGGAATAAAAAAATAAAGGGTCGATTAATGATTTGTTTGGAGGAAAATGAATGCGTCTAAGCGGTGGAACTTCTGAAATGTGCGGTGGTTCTATGAACGATAAATTTTTGTTTAGCGACCAAGCACTTTAAACTTACTTTTGAGAATATTATTTCGAATAAAACGAACTTAAGGAAATATTATCCAAATGTATTATAAGATGCCAGATTATGCCAAAACAATTATTTACAAACTTATTAATTATTATTATCCTGATTTAGTTTATGTTGGTTCAATGACTAATTTTACAAAGCGGAAACAAGGTCATAAAGAAAGATGTTTAAATGAAAAATGTAAGAAATATTATCTAAAACTTTATAAATTGATTCGTGGAAATGGAAATTGGGACAATTGGAATATGATTAAAATTTGTGATTATCCTTGCCAAAACAGACGTCAAGCAGAACAAGAGGAAGACAAATATATGCTTGAATTTAAAGCAAATATGAATATGGTTAGAGCGTTTAAAACAAAATAACAATATCGCGAAGATAACAAACATAAAATAAATGAAAAACTTATTTGCGAATGTGGTATGAATTATACATATAATCATAAAGCACGACACGAAAGAACAAAAAAACGTATGGATTTAATGAATCAAATTCAATAATTATATATTTATCTAAAATAAAATATTATTGTATATTAATGTTGTCTAACTTTGATTTAAATGAATTATTAACTTATATGAATATTCCTAATTTCAAGGGGTGTTTTTACTAAGACAAGTTAAAGAAAATACAACCGAAACCAAGTTATATGATTAATTTAGATAGTGAGTTTGATGAAAAAAATAATAGAAATGGTGGAAGTTATTGGACTTGTTTAGTCACGGATGATATGAAACGTTCTATATACATTGATAGTTATGGGGAAAATGCTCCAAACTAAATAAGGAATTTATTAAGAAGTGATCAATACAAAATGGGACATACTTGAAAAAATATTCAATCTTTAATGAGTTATCTTTGCGCTTTCTTTTGTCTTGCTTTCATTTACTTTTTAAGCGTGTCAAAGTTTAAACTGGTAATATTATTAATGATGCCTCCATTTTTCTTGATTTGTTCGAAGATTTAGACAAAATTGATGATGTATATAAAAACGAATTTATCCTTTCTTTATTCTTCACAGATACAAAATCTAAAAGTTTATTGTTAGGAAATAATAACATTGGAAGAAGCAAAGAGAATGAACTAACCAATAGTTATGACATTGAAGATTAAAAATTAAGAAATTAACCATTCGGAATAAAATAATCATATTCATAATTTATGATAGGTTGTGTTTCTTGAATTACTCGTCTGCTGAATTCTTCCCAAGTGTTCGATAATCGTCTTGTATTTTTTGCTCTAATTTCTCATCAAAAAGTTGAACCACTTGTTTCAAACATTTTTTATTCTTATTGATAAATTTAGTGAATCGTTTGTCTTTGTCTTTGATTGATATATGCATACATTGAGGGCAATTATATTCAAGAGTATCGCTTATATTTAATTTAAGAAGTTTTACAAAGCAATTGTGACAAACAACGATATTACACTTTCCAAAACAACTAACGCCATAACTAATATCATTATAGCAAATATTACAATCTACCATATACATTTATACTATAAAAATTAATTCTCTAAATAAAAAATAGCATTATTGTATAAATGGAAACTCCTATCGACAGTTTATTGGACAAAATACGTTTGAATTGTATATACTTAACTAATAAGCATATTAACAATCATTTATATTATAAACACGCTGGAAAATGGTTTGATATTCCAACAATTATTTTATCAGTATTCGCTGGTTCATTTAGCGTTGGTGCTGACCCATTTGCCGAACAAGGAGCAATTAGCGTAATCAATTGTAGTATATCAATGATTATAACAATTTTAACAAGCACAAAACATTTTATGAAAATCCAAGAAAACCAACAACAAGAACAAGAGTTAGCGGTTCAATTCAAAACATTAGCATTAGATTTATTTAGAATGTTTTCCTTGCCCGAAAAAATAGAGGAATGGATGGATTATCGTATTTAAATAAAACCTATGATTAATATATCACGTTGGTTGAGAATTCCGCTAAATTAAATCCTATGAATAAACACGACCAATTACTCTTCATAGACCCAAGATTATTGATTAGCGGTGTTTCGTCGATTAACACAGATGATTTTAATCACTCACCAATAATAAGAACAGACGAAAACGAATTTTAAGAAAAAAGCAAGATGTACCGAAAATGATAAATCAATATGAGAAAAAGAATAAATTAAAATTTTATGTAAATACAAATAAAAATCAGGAGAGAAGACCCAACGATATCATATGTTAAAAAAGTAATATTCTTGCTTATATGCGACGCTGTGCGACGCTGTGCGACGCTGTGCGACGCTGTGCGACGCTGTGCGACGCTAAAAACCAAAGTAGACTTGTGAGGAACTCTTGAAAATAGCGTCGCGCAGCGTCGCAACGTCGCACAGCGTTGCAAGTATTACTAAGAAAATACATAAAATAAACTTTTAAATATTATGTTATTTATTTCTCATATTTTTTGAATCAAATGTAAGTCTATATTCACATAAAACGTTTTGTCCTTGCTTCTAAATACACATAGGTTATTTCCTTAAACAAACTCGCCATATTTTTGTTTTAACTTGATGAACTTTTCGAGTTGACGTTCGTTGTGACTTCTCATTGTATACTACAGACATATTTTTGTTTATACCGAAATAAATGATATTACTGATAATTCTTTCATAGATGCGGCGCTTTGCGACGTTACGACGCAAAAAACCAAAGTATTTCCAAGAAGCGCCCCCTGAGAGAACTTTGTGTTTTAGCGTCGCATAGCGTCGCATCGTCGCATAGCGTCACATCGTCGCATAGCGTCGCATTTAAGAAAGATATTGTATTCGAATTATTTTTATTGATAGTATCCATATATTTGAGATAGAATATTTACATCACCGATTGATATAAATATTTACGTCCATCTACGTTAAATCGATTGTGATGATTACAGAGAAAGATAACGTCAAAGTCGCTGGGATTATTTTAGTTATGGCGGTTATGGCTATTCCGTTTCAATTTATATTATTGCTATGAATATATGAAAGCATATATGCTGACGATAAGCGGGGTCTGTCGCCGTCCAATCCCGGCCAGATCTATAGTTATGGTCGGGATTGGACGGCGACAGTATCCGCAGGACTCCAACGGTGCGGTGCCGAAGTCGCCGTTGAGGAAGTGCCCTCCATTGTGGGTGCGGAAGTCGCCGAAAATGCTAAGAACATTGCCACAACCACCAAGCAAGCAACGGAACGTCGTCTTCGGCACTGCGTTAACGACGCCCGTTGAACCCTTGGTGACGAGGCTCTCATACAAGGGCTCCTTCGAGGCGGAGCGGGGGAACTTAATTGCGGCGACCGACACGAGCGCTGGCTTCAGCACGATCTCCGCGACGGCCTCGCACGAAAAATACAAACTGGCCTAGTCCGCGTTGGTGTACGAGAGCGGGGACATGTCGCTGCCGAAGATCGTGACTAGCGAATCCTCACCGCCCCTCCAGCCGTGGTTGTTGTCAAGAGACACGTAGGCACGCCGAAGCTCCCGTTAGCGCTGGCATCCTACGGGCAGGGTGAGTGGCCGTACCTATGGATGCCCTACGGGAACTTGGCTGCGAAGTCCGTGTGCTGGCTCTCGACCGGCCGGTAGTGCATGCACCGAAACTCAACCTGGCGAGGCGGCGCATCTTCGTGGACTGCTGGCTCTGTTTAGACTTTTATTGTGAAGGAGGCAGGATAGAAAGAGCCGGCATTAGTTTGATGAAAAAAGGGAAGAAAGAGATAACGAAGGGAATTCTCACCTGTACCACCTACAGGGACCGCAACTGCAGCCCCAACCGCCCCCGTCACCTGGCATCACAGGGAAGCACGAGTGTCAAGTTAGGGTCCCTATGGATGAATCAAATAATATTTCATCATAAAGGGGGGTTTTAGCCTCACCTCAAGAGCTGCTGCTGTGCAAATGGATTCAGCGGTCAGAGCATCATCATCGGGTCGAATGCTCTCGATCACCACCGGCAGTGCGGATGAAGGGAGCGCCGGGAGCGGGGCCGGTGCGTCGACAGGATATCCGAGCGCAGGCGCCGCCGTCATGCTGGAAGGCGCATTGAAGAAGCTCAAGATAGCCCGGGGCGTTTTCGCAGGCGACACTGCCTTTGCTGCAATCTCCCGCTCGTACACTGACGGTTTTGTGTGGTCATCCTGGGTGTAGTGCACCCACGCGTGGTGGTTACCGGCTGTTCGTCCAAAGACGTGCCCGCAGGAACATGTCTGGCCTGCAACCGAAGCCGAGTTGAGGTACTTGAGAGAGACGTACGATTCGTCCTTTGAACCGTGTGCAATCTTACGCTACTTTTTTCGCACTTCCATATTTGCCGCCTGCTCCTCTTTCTCGAGCGCCATCCTCTTACGGATGTTGGACATCCTCTTGTCCCCGAAGTTGTCCATTGCTTCCGTATAATCGATTGGCGATCAGTGATTGGTGCAAAACACGTCTAGCTAGTCTAGTTATTAGTCTAATTCGCCCACCAAACCGATTTTGGAGATCGGTGGCCCCTTGGGTTAACTTCGGTGCACTGACCGGTTCACGCGCTCTTTTCGATTTCGTACACCCTACCCGTATCGTTCACTCGAGAGTTTTTGCATCACCCCCTTCCTTGCTGCGAAAAAAGATTCGGCGAGGCTCATTCAAAGCGATATAGACTAGCAGGTAAAATGTTTGACCGTACCGCACCACCCCCCCCAAAACCTCGAGAAGATACCGTACGAAACGTGGGTATCAGTTTAGACGAGCACAGAGTTCACTTCGGAGATGCAGCAACCTCTGCACAATTCTCGCGTAGAGGTGGTCGACTCGAAGCTCGCAAAAAGTCCGCTAGCGAGCTTAACAATGGGACACCATCAAGCGCTTCGCCAAGGTCAGGGAGGTAGCTGCCACTTGTATCTCACCGCTGGTTATTGCCCTCACTCATACTCAAAAATATTAGAAGCATTTTTCGCCATTTTGGTGTTTGGTGGCCACGTACTATATTGTAGTATGATTTCCTGAGCGTTGTGTCCGGATCCTGAATTCAGCTGTACTCGTAGGTTTCCCTCGTCAAGAACGCCACTCAGCAACTCGCAGCCACACCAAGCACCGAATACATCACAATTTCCGAAGCAATCGAGTGACCCCTCTTCACTGATGGATATGGTCAACGTGGAGCTGCCTGGGGCTACGAGCCCATCTACAATCATTGGCGATGACAACGTCGGAAGCAACCAAACCCTGAAAAGGTCGGCGATTGACATGAAGACGTTGACATCAAAGCTGGAGCATCAGATGGGTGATGATCCTGCGCTCGAAATGGTTGAGACGTCTTCCTCTCATTTCGGTGATGATGGCAAAGTCGACAATGATGAGTTTCGGAAAGAGCTCGAGCGGCTCCAAATTGCAACTATTTACAGCCTCGTCGAAAAAGTATGCGCACGCAACGGCTCATTCAATAACACTTGCTTAATTCATTGAATAATAAATTACCACGTTTCAATAATTTGTACGCAGATTCCAACTGCTGCCGGTGGGCTCATGAACATGTTGTTTCTGACAAATACTCAAGCGGCAGACTTCGACTTCAGTGGTTTGTAATCGAATCTCCTACATATTTAAACGGAGAATATTTTGGGAGACATAAGCACGTGCATTATTGTACTGATGCGTTCAACCATCTCACGACGATTGTAGCATCACGAATATTTCACAACGATAACTAATGCCTTGCTCTGCACAGACATCGATAAAGTTATGAATGCAATGGAGATTAATCCCCGCCCCAAGCTTATCGTCACCATTTTCAAAAGTCGTGTTCACATTGGAGGGACTCCACGGCGGAACACGATGTTCACCAGTCAAGACATGTTTACGAATACATGCTTTATCGGAGAGTGCTCTCGCGAGGATCTAGCCAACACCGAGAGGCGTATGGCGCTTTTTCTAAAAGAACAAGTACTCCCCATTTGCATTAAAACTCACGCTCTTGTTTTCCTTCACGATTCAACGTGTGGTTTATCGGCCGCATTCGGAGCGTTGTGCGAAGCTGAACGGAGCAAGAGGAACGGAATGCTTCCTTTTACACTCATGTGTTTGGCTGGTGCGCACAACATCTGCATGGTAAGGACTTTTTTTCAAACATCGACTCAAGCGGTAGGTATCTATTTGACATGATAAAATTTGCAAATTTTTAGCGCGCAGAAAGTGATGATTCATCGAATGCTCGACGAATCCGCCGTGGAAGCAGGCGATGGAAGCAATACAACAAGCAGGCAATTTTTTAGTTTTTTGTAGATATAGCGACTTATGAACCATGAACGTGTCGTGTGCAAGTGTTTTTGCCGACTTTGATTGTTTTGCGCTGCGTGCTTAGATGGTGGACGTTTTTAAGGAAAATACTGCGGTAAGTTTGTAAAGTGTCAGCTCAATATATTGCTGCAACAAGGGTCCGTTGGTGTTCTTGGCTGCACGAACACGGAAATATGCAGTTTGATTATGCCCATTTCTGTTTGCTCTTCTATTCTCAGCATTGCCATTATTTCATATCATTAGATGATGGAAACGATGGGCGATTTTCCCTTGGGCACTACGCACATAATTTTAATCTCGAGCGTGAACGAGGACAAAATGGTCGCAGACAAGAAAGTTCTCAAAACGTTCAAAAGTGCTCTTGTCGGTCGACTATCTCGTGAACTTCCTTCGATGGCTCTATGCAGCTACTCTTTCGGTGGAGATCCTTTCAGTCTTTTTGCTGACTACGTTGGGCGCAAGCTTCCACTTATCTGTATTGACAGCCGGCCTTGCGATGACCATGATCAAGACTTGGCTTCAAATACAGCTGACGTAGCCGAACTCATGGTAAAATATGTTGAATTGGCCAAAAAGCACCTCGAATCAGTTGATCAAGCTCTATTTGCATCTGGAAGCTGGAACTTCTTCGATTGTTCGATGATTTCATACCTTCACTCACTTATAGAGAGTTTTATTCAAGCGCGTTTGCGCCTTGAAACTGGGTCGTCGAAAAGTTCTGGAGCCAAAAAGATGCAGGTTAGAAATTGACGCATCAGTCTTGTCTGTTTCTCGATATATTTACACATTTGCATTCATGCCCAGTTTTGAGTATATTAATGCTTCGCCCCTAGGTATTTCTTTATTTTATTTAATTGTTTTACTCCTTCGGCTCAACAAGTGGCTCTGGATGGCTTTGAGTGAAAAAAAACGCGAAACTGAGATGGAAGGAATCGAAGGACTCGAAGATGATCCGGAAAACCTGCTTGCCAAGTCTTTTGTTGAACTTATGATCACGATTTACCGTGCACAAGACGCCAAGCGTCGAGAAATGGCAACCGGCGCACTGGAAGATTTCCTTGAGAAATCCAAGGCTTGCACTACAATCGATGAATTCGATGCAGTACTTCAAGAGCATTCGTTGAATTGGGCACAATGGAACTTCTTTGTCAATCCCGACAAAGAGACGATTGGTGATCCGAAAGGCAAGTGGCCTCTCGCTATTCACAATGACTTAGTGAAAGTATCCTCTCATTTTGAGTTAAGGCCAACCTTTCGTGACGGTCGTGTCTTTACGAACTTCATTGCCGTTCGCAAGGAAGTCGACATTGACCCGGGCGAAGAACCTTTAGATTTGAATCAACTGATTGAAATTACGGGATTTGTCATTCGTAAACGGCGTGAAGAGATCTCGGAAGCCGAGTCTACTGTTTGGCCAATGGCTGATTACATGGCGGTACGTTATACGTTGTTCTATTTACTTGAGAATAATGATTTCTTCCTCAATGTGCTCCATTGCTTTTTTCTTTTGAATTGCTCTTTCTATATGCTTCGTCCCTTTTTCTTCAAGTGTATGCCGTAACATCCCAGTTTGATTTTTCAGGTCTATGATATCATTACGAGCGAGTACACTTACTCGGGCAACCTTCTCGAGCCTTCCAAACTTTCTGTAGCACTTGGAAAGATTGCACGCATCGATCGCCTACCACTTGCAAACTCTTTCGCAGGCCTTCAAGCTTTATGCTTCTCATGGGATGCTGTAGATATATGCAACCATGTAGCTTCAAGAATGAAAATGGTCACTAAAGTGTCTTATGCATTATTGATCATTCTTGGCGTGCTTGTTGGTGGGATCACGGTCGTGCATGTGAACCTTCGAGCTGAATGCTTGCCCGAAGAGAGAAGCCCGCTCATGGATGATTATATGCTGAATGTATATACGACAATTCTGGCCTTAATCACTGGCGTTGTGGCTGGGATTGTCAACCTCATTAGTCCCGCCAAAAAATGGACCCGACTTCGTGGGGCCGCTTTGGCGATTGAGAGCGAGATTTGGCAGTTTCGGACCCGCACAGGTACGATGATACAAATTGTTGAGTTGACAAAAATTCTTTTCTATTTTGCGGCAATTGTTCTCGTTGTGAGCCGTAATGTGGACGGTTAACTCTGTATTCAGGTTCATACAATGGAAGTTCGTACGAGGTAGATCAGGCCGAGAACAATTTGAGGCTTCGAGCTGAATTTATCAAGCAGCAAGTTATGAAGTCTGCGGGCGTCTTGAATACATGTGAGTTCATTGACGCGCACATATCTTTCCATAGACACCATCAGAATTACTTGAGTGACTGAATTTTAATTTTCTGCCTAGATTTCATGTCGATGTTTGAAGTTTTTGGCAAGCCACAGTACTTGCACTTGTTTAGCCATGGGCAGTACAAGAATAGCTTTGTTGGAGGCTCGTTCGACAAGCGCAACAGGTTTGCACCTAGAGCTACGAAGGTGAGCGCGGGGATGCTGTTGAAGGACTCCAGCGATGATTTCTACACCCCTTGCCGGCCATCAGATTACCTCGAATTTCGTGTGCAGGCAATGCTGCGCTTCTACCAAGGTTCGTTCGAATATAATGGGATATCTTAGTCCCAATCTACTGCAACACACAATCTAAACTAGAAATTTGGTTATCATATCAAGGACGCCTACCGGTTTACAGCCGGATCAAGATAATGTCCCAAACTTTCCTGCTGGTTGGCGCCTTCTCTGGAGTGGTTCTTGCTCTCTTCGATATCGCCTCATGGGCGGCAATTGCAACGGCAATTTTGGGAGGAGTGACCACGTGGTCCGAGTTTCATGGAACTGAGGATAAACTAACGCGCTACTCTGACGCAATTTCCCAAACTGAGTCCATCGTCGTGTGGTAAGTTCTATCTATTACCTGGAACGTCGCAGGAAGGCGTCATTTTACGAAATTTATTGCTTGTTTCAAATTATCAACTGAAGGTGGAACATGCTTCCCTTGGTCGATCAGTCGAACATCAACAATGTGAACGAACTCATTGAGCGCTGCGAACTCGTTTTCCGAGACGAGCGTCAGGCATGGTGCGGTTTGAGTTTTGTTTTTCCCTGACTACTAATACTTTATGGATGACCTATTTGTGCCATAAAATGCGTACTCTTTGTGCAGGGTCTCGTTGAATATCGATCAGAAGAAAAAACGTAATACAGACGATGAGAAAAGGGCTGATGAGGGGAAAGAGGCCATGGTTTGAGACAACTTAGATGCTTCGCGCGAAGCTTGATCATCGCAGGCATGCCTTGCACCTACAAGCCCTAATGCCGATGCAAAACTCAGCAAGGTCAATGAAGAGTACAAAGAGGTGGCACAATCGCGAACGTAATTCCCTTTGTACAAAGGAGATTAAACAGTGCATTCGCCTCAGAAGAAGAATATCAATAGGTAAGAAGGGCTGTGACGAAGAAAGCGGCACTAAGTATTTGCTTGCGCCATTTGGCGGTAGAAAATAAGTCGGGAAAACGAACGAAGAGGGCTTCATGTGGCAAATGGGTGCCCCAGCCCCAGGCGTGCTTAGTGCTAAATGCTTGGCTTTATAGTAGCGCTTACAAACTTGGCTACTTCTTTATTCGGCGGACAGACCTGCGTAATGTTCTAGATTTAGACGCAGTGGCTCGGGGTTTTCATGGCGACCACCGAGCTATTATGATGCGCATGCGCATTCGTCGCTCTATTTGGAGGACCCCCTCATGAAGAAGAATTTTGTGAGAGTTCTATTTATGTG